>Ga0268287_100117_pt1 | contig 57953 bp, 55 predicted proteins | sample MetcocultureR3M_FD_191348 | JGI IMG/M metagenome (GOLD analysis project Ga0268287, IMG submission 191348) | Soil microbial communities from Anza Borrego Desert, Southern California, United States - Methanotrophic co-culture R3-M | ecosystem: Environmental > Terrestrial > Soil > Desert | place... | reverse complement strand
CGATGGTCTCGATCTGGCGCAGGAACCACGGCTCGTAGCTGCACGCCGCCTGGATTTCGTCGCAGGTGAGGCCGGCGCGGAAGGCCTGGGCGATCACCCGCAGGCGGTCGGGCGTCGGCGTGCCGAGGGCGCGCACGACGGCCGCGTGGCCCATCTCGGGGTCGTCGGCGTTCTCGATGGCGATCTCGTCGAGGCCGGTCAGGCCGGTCTCGAGGCCGCGCAGGGCCTTCTGCAGGCTCTCAGCGAAGGTGCGGCCGATGGCCATGACCTCGCCGACCGACTTCATCTGGGTGGTCAGGTAGGGCTCGGACCCCGGGAACTTCTCGAACGCGAAGCGCGGGATCTTGGTGACGACGTAGTCGATGCTGGGCTCGAACGAGGCCGGGGTCGCCCCGGTGATGTCGTTCATCAGCTCGTCCAGGGTGTAGCCGACGGCCAGGCGCGCGGCGACCTTGGCGATCGGGAAGCCGGTGGCCTTGGAGGCGAGGGCCGAGGACCGCGACACCCGCGGGTTCATCTCGATCACCACCATCCGGCCGTCGGCCGGATTGACGGCGAACTGCACGTTCGAGCCGCCGGTCTCGACGCCGATCTCGCGCAGCACGGCGATCGAGGCCGCGCGCATGCGCTGGTATTCCTTGTCGGTGAGCGTCAGCGCGGGGGCCACGGTGATGGAATCGCCCGTGTGCACGCCCATCGGGTCCACGTTCTCGATGGAGCAGACGATGATGCAGTTGTCCGCCCGGTCGCGGACCACCTCCATCTCGTACTCCTTCCAGCCCAGGACGCTCTCCTCGATGAGCACCTCGGTGGTCGGCGACAGGTCGAGGCCGCGCTCGACGATCTCCTTGAACTCCTCGACGTTGTAGGCGATGCCGCCGCCGGTCCCGGCCAGGGTGAACGATGGCCGGATGATGGCCGGCAGGCCCACCTGCTCCAGGCCCGCCATGGCCTCTTCCAGCGTGTGCGCCACCTGGCTGCGGGGGCTCTCCAGGCCGATGGCGTCCATGGCGTCGCGGAATTTCTGCCGGTCCTCGGCCTTGTCGATCACGTCGGCGCGGGCGCCGATCATCTCGACACCGTACTTGGTCAGAACGCCGGTGCGCTCCAGCGCCAGGGCCGTGTTCAGCGCCGTCTGGCCGCCCATGGTCGGCAGGAGGGCGTCGGGGCGCTCCTTGGCGATGATCTTCTCGACCATCTCGGGCGTGATCGGCTCGATGTAGGTGGCGTCGGCGATCTCGGGATCGGTCATGATCGTCGCCGGGTTCGAGTTCACCAGCACGATCCGGTAGCCCTCGGCGCGCAGCGCCTTGCAGGCCTGGACCCCCGAGTAGTCGAACTCACAGGCCTGGCCGATGACGATCGGCCCCGCGCCGATGATCAGGATCGAGGAGATGTCGGTGCGTTTGGGCATCTTCTTTTCGCGCGCAAGGGCGGGCCGCGCGGCTTGCGCGCCCGACACCGGTTCGAACTGCAGGTTAAGGCGCCCGTTTAGAGACGCATACGCGCCCGCGCAAGCCACTCCGCGGGCGGGCGCGCAAGATGCCGCGCGCCAACGCCGGGTTCCCGGAAAATTATCTTTTGAATCCCGCAACTAACTCCCGGCTCGGGGACTATCTCCATGTGACAGCGCGCTGGCCGGCGCGCCCTGCGATCGGAGACGCCATGACCCTGCTCGAAAGAATCCCCACCCTGAGCGACGACGAGGTGGTGAACCTGCTGGCGAACGCGCGCCGGCTGAGCGACCAGGGCGACGAGAAGCAGCAGGCCGCGGCCGCCGAACTGCTGCCCAAGCTCGAGGAAGAGGCCGAACAGCGCCGTCAGGCGCGGCTGGATCGGGCCAAGGCCAAGCGCGCCGCCTCGCGCAAGCCCCGCAAGGTCGCCGCAGCAGCAGCTTGAGTATAGTCAAGCTGGAACGCTTGTATAACAGCGTCATTCGACTGATGCCGAACGGCAGTATGTCTCGACTGTGACCGAAAAGCTGCAGAAACTTAACGGATTTGCTGCAATTTAGCGCCGCCCGGCGATCGCTCGTCGGGCGGACGTGTGTCCGGGACTGAAGCGCGGTGCGTGGTGTTGTCGGCGGGCGTCCCTTGGACCTTGCCGGGATAGCGCCATGATCTTCAAGCCGAGCCTTCTTGCCTCCTCCATCCTCTCCAGCGCCGCGGCGCTCGCGGCGCTCGCCGCCGCCCAGCCCGCCGCGGCCCAGGACGCGGCCGCCGACGTCGCCGTCGAGGAGCTGGTGGTCACCGGCTCGCGCATCCGCCTGCAGGACTTCACCGCCCCCGCCCCGGTGAGCACGGTCACCGGCGAGGCGATCGAACGCTCCGGCCTCACCAATGTCACCGACCTGATGCAGAGCTACCCGGCGCTGGTCGGCTCGACCGACAGCCAGGACCTGGCGAACGCCGGCAACCGCGGCTCGGTCGGCCTGAACCTGCTCAACCTGCGCAACCTGGGCGAAAAGCGCACCCTGGTCCTGGTGGACGGCCGCCGCCACGTGGCGGGCGATCCCGGCACCTCCTCGGTCGACACCAACGCCATCCCGGTGGCCCTGATCGACCGGGTCGAGGTGCTGACCGGCGGCGCCTCGGCCGTGTACGGCGCCGACGGCGTCTCGGGCGTGGTCAACTTCATCACCAAGAAGAACTTCGAGGGCCTGGACGTCCGTACGCAATACGGCTGGTCCGACCTCGGCGGCGGCGAGACCGCCTTCATCAGCGCCGTCGGCGGCAAGAACTTCCTCGACGGCCGCGCGAACGTGACCGCGGCCCTGGAGTACTCCAACACCGACGCCATCGATCCGCGCGACCGCAAGTTCTCGCGTCCGGGCTCGCGCGAGGTGCTGGTCAACAACCCCATGCGCTACAACGACGGCCTCGACGCCTCGGTGTGGGGGACCTACGACCTCAGCTTCGCGCGCGACGTGCGCTACATCGACACCGCGACCGGCGGCGCGGTCTTCTCGAACAACAACTCGGACTCGATCTCAGGGGCCAACTTCCAGGGCAACGGCCAGCCCTGGCGCGACGGCCTGTACGCCGGCGGCTTCTCGATGATCGGCGGCTCGGGCACGCCCACCGACCTCTTCCAGACCGAACTGCTGCCGGGGCTGGAGCGCTGGACCGGCTACGTGGCCGGCACGTTCGAGCTCACCGACAACCACCGCCTGTTCGGCGAGTTCAAGTACAACAACGCCAGGACGTCCTTCACGTCCCAGCCGACGTTCGACTACGGCATCTTCGTTCCGATCGACAATCCGTTCATGCCGGAGAGCATCCGCGAGAGCGCGCTGGCGCCCGGCGGCCTGGCGACGGCCGATTCCTGGCTGCCCGAGCCGGGCGTGCTGGTGGGCCGCGACAACTTCGACCTCGGCCAGGTGCGCCGCGACGTCGAGCGGGAAACCTTCCGGTCGGTGATCGGCCTGGAAGGGGACTTCACCCCCGACATCGCCTACAGCCTGTCCTACACCTACGGCCAGACCAAGGAAGACAACCGGGAGCTCAACAACCGGAACAACCTGCGCTGGTTCGCCGCCATCGACGCGGTGCGCGACCCGGCCAGCGGGAACATCGTCTGCCGCTCCAGCCTCGATCCGTCGGCCATCCCGTACGGCGATCTCTACGGCAACGGCATCGACGCGGCCGCCTGGGCGGGAGCCTATGCGCCGAACGCCTCGGGCTGCGTGCCGGTGAACATCTTCGGCGAGAGCGTCTCGGATGAGGCCCGAGCCTGGATCAACGGCGTCGCCCGCTCCTCGGCCAAGATCGAGCAGCACGTGCTGAACGGCTACGTCTCGGGCAACACCGAGGCCTTCTTCCGCCTGCCGGCCGGCCCCGTGGGCTTCGTGCTGGGCGCTGAGTACCGCAAGGAGAAGAGCCGCTTCACGCCCTCGGACGAGGAGCTGCTGGGCGCGCAGTACGGCTATGACGTCACCTGGCTCGGCCAGGGCGCGATCAGCACCGGCGCGTTCGACGTCTACGAGCTGTTCGGCGAACTGGCGGTCCCGGTCCTGCGCGACCTGCCGTTCGTCCAGTCGCTGGACGTGAACGCCGCCTACCGGTTCTCGGACTATTCGACGATCAGCACGACCAACACCTGGAACGTCGGCGGCCAGTGGCGGGTCAACGACGACCTGATGATCCGCGGCAGCCGCGCCCGGGCGGTCCGCGCGCCGAACATCAACGAGCTGTTCCTGCCGCAGACCCAGACGTTCCGCACGATCACCGACCCGTGCGATTACCGGAACGTCGAGGCGGGCAGCCAGTACCGCCTGGCCAACTGCATCGCCGACCTGGGCTTCGACCCGATCGCGACCCAGTTCATCAACACCACCTCCTCGTCGGTGGAAGGCGTGGTCGGCGGCAACCCGGACCTCGGCCCGGAGAAGGGCGACACCTGGACCCTCGGCGCGGTCTTCACGCCGCGCTTCGCGCCCGGCCTGTCGCTCTCGCTGGACTGGTACCGCATCCGGCTGACCGACGCGGTGAACCTGTTCACCGCCAACACCATCATCGAGAGCTGCTACGACCTCGAACAGCCGAACGACTTCTGCAACCTGTTCACCCGCGACGCGTCCACCCGCTTCGTGGACTCGTTCCAGGAGTACTCGGTGAACGTCTCGAAGTACGAGACCGAGGGCTTCGACTTCGTGGCCCAGTACCGCTTCCGTCCGACGGACTTCGGCCTGTCGCGGGATATCGGCGAATTCCAGCTCGCGCTGGCCGCCAACCGCACCACCAAGCTCGAGTTCACCGAGGTGGAGGGCGCCGATCCGTCGAGCGAGCTGGGCTACGTGGGCGCGCCCAAGTGGCAGGCCAACTTCGACCTGACCTGGATGTGGAACGACCTGATGGTCAACTACGGGTTCAACTGGTTCGACGAGACCAAGCGCTACACCGACGAGCGCCGCGCCTCGAGCCCGAACTACGTGCCCGAGGAGTACTGGTACTACTCGGAGCGGGCGACCCACGACATCCAGGTGCAGTACAACCTGCAGGACCGCTACGCCCTCTACGGTGGGGTGAACAACTTCACCAACCAGCTGCCCGACCGCGGCACGACCGGCGTGAACTCGACCGGCGCCGCCGCCTTCACCTCGGGCGCCACGCCCGTGGGGCCGCTGGGCCGGTTCTTCTACGTGGGCCTGAAGGCCAGCTTCTAGGCCCGGCTTCCAGGCTTGGCCGCTCCGGCGGCTTGAGCAGACGACCGCGAGCTGCGCATCCTTTGCGGATGCGCAGCTTCGCCGTTCTCATCCCCCTCTCGATGCTGGCCGCGCCCGCCGCGGCCCAGCCGGCCGTCGGGCCGCTGGTCAGGCCCATCGCCGTGATCGAGGCCACCCTCACCGGCCAGCCGATCTCGCCGCCGTCCGGCCCGGTGCGGGTGACCGTCTCGGAGACGACGATCGCCCCCGGCGAGCGCCTGCCGCCGCACAAGCACCCGTACCCGCGGATCGTCCAGGTGCTGTCGGGCCGCCTGAAGGTCACCCACCTCGATACGGGGACGGTCAGCGAGCCGGCCCCCGGCGACTGGCTGGTGGACTCCGTGGACCAGTGGCACGAAGGCGTCGTCGTCGGGGACGAGCCGGTGCGCCTGCTGACCATCGACCAGGCGCCGCCCGGCGCGGCCGTCACCGTCCCCAGGCCCTAGGGGCAAGCCGCACCATTTCCTTGCGCAAGTCTCCGGGCGCGGGCAGCTTGCCCCCCGTGGCGACATCGACCGACTCCCTGGCCGCGCTGATGCCGCGCATCGCCGATGGCGACCGCGAGGCCCTGCGACAATTGTACGAGGCCACCTCCTCGAAGCTATTTGGCGTCTGCCTGCGTATCCTCGCCGACCGCGAGGAGTCCGAAGACGTGCTGCAGGAGGTCTACGTCACGATCTGGCGACGCGCCGACCGCTTCGATGCGGCCCGGGCGAGCGTCATGACGTGGATCGCCACCATCGCCCGCAATCGCGCGATCGACCGCCTCCGCGCGCGCGGCCCGATGGCCCGGGCCGAGCCGGTGGAAGAGCTCGAGATCGCCGACGAGAGCCAGGTGGGCGCCGAGGCCCTGCTGTCGGCCGCCGACGACCGGGCGCGCCTGGCCGCCTGCCTGGGCGAACTGGACGAGCGGACGCAGACGGTCATCCGCACCGCCTTCTTCGAAGGCGTCACCTATGACGCGCTGGCCCGGCGGATGGAGACGCCGCTGGGGACGGTGAAGAGCTGGATCCGCCGCGGTCTCGCCAAACTCCGGGGGTGCCTGGAGCAATGAGCGAAGCGCCCGAACTGGAAGGCCTCGAGGCCCTGGCCGCCGAGCACGCGCTGGGCGTGCTGACCGGCGCCGAGCGCGCCGAGGCCGAGGTCCGGATGGCCCGCGATCCCGTCTTCGCGGCCCAGGTGGACGCCTGGCGCATCCGCCTCGCGCCGCTGGTGGACGGCGTGACGCCGGTCGCCCCGCCCGCCGGCCTGTGGGAGCGGATCGCCAGGCGCCTGCCGGCCAATGACAATCCCCGCGCCGTGCGGCGGCTGAGATTCTGGCGCGCCGCCGCCATGGGCGGCCTCGGCCTGGCCGCCGCCAGCCTTGCGGCCGTCGTGGTGGTCGCCAACCGGCCGCCGACCGTGATCCAGGCCCCGCCGGCCCAGCCGGGGCCGCTGCTGAACGCCAGCCTGATGCCGCAGGCAGGCGGCGTGCAGCCGCTGTTCGTCGCCGCCTACGACCCACAGCGGAAGGCGCTGATCGTCACCTCCCTGGTGCCGCCGGGGACCGACCCGCTGCACGTGCACCAGCTCTGGCTGATCCCGGGCGACGGCAAGCCGCGCTCGCTCGGCATGGTCGAGCCCGGGACGTCCCGGGCCATGCCGATGCCGGAGACCCTCGACCGGATGGTCTCGGAGGGCGCCGAACTCGCCGTCTCGGTCGAGCCGCCGGGCGGCTCCACGGATCCCCAGGGTCCGAGCGGCCCGATCGCGGCCCGCGGCGCGCTCGGCCGCATCTAGCCGGGCCGGATCCGGCCCTAGGTCAGCGCCCGCAGCCAGGCCGGCAGCTCGGCGAGGCTGGACAGCTCCGTAAAGCGCGGGTGGTTCTCCGGGGCGTCGGCGACCTCGTGCTCCCAAATGAGCTCGTAGGGGACGTAGGCCGCATAGGCGCCCGCCTCCAGCGCCGGCAGGATGTCCGAGCGCATGGAGTTGCCGCACATGGCGGCCCGGGCCGCGCCCGCGCCGTGGCGGGCGAACACCCGCTCGTAGGTGCCCGCGTCCTTCTCGGAGACGATCTCGACGGCGACGAACAGTTCGCCGAGGCCCGAGGCCGCCAGCTTCTGCTCCTGGTGCAGCAGGTCGCCCTTGGTGATCAGCACCAGCCGGTAATCCTGGGCGAGGTCGGCCAGCGCCTGCTCGACACCCGGCAGCGGCTCGACCGGATGGGTCAGCATCTCGCGCCCGGCGGCCAGGATTTCGGCGATCAGCCGGCTGGGCGCCTCGTTGCCGGTCAGCTCCATCGCCGTCTCGATCATCGAGAGCGTGAAGCCCTTCACGCCATAGCCGTAGAGCCGCAGGTTGCGCTTCTCGACGTCGCGCAGCTTGGCCATCAGGTCCTGCGGATCGGCTAGGTGCGCCATGAGCGCGACGAAGCGGTCCTGGGTCAGGCGGAAGATGCCTTCGTTGTGCCAGAGCGTGTCGTCGGCATCGAGGCCGACCGTGGTGATGCGCATGGCGCGCTCTTACGGCGCGTCCCAGGCGGTGCGCAATCTCGGGCGGTGCGCCGTCAGGCGCAGGCGGCGTGGGCCTTGACGACGCGCTCGACCTGGGCCGGGAAGCGGGCGAGGGCCGCGGCTGGGCGGATCGGGCGGCGCACCAGCTCGCCGCCGCAGTTGGGGCAGGCGCCGCCGAGGCGGCTCTCGGCGCAGTCGGCGCAGAAGGTGCATTCGAAGGTGCAGATCCGCGCCTCCCGGCTTTCGGGCGGCAGGTCGCGGTCGCAGCATTCGCAGTTGGGTCTCAGGGCCAGCATGGCGGTCAGCATGATCCAACCGCCGCGCGGCGGAAAGGACAGGTCTCCCTCGATTCCTGCCGACTACTCCCCGAACCCTTCGCCGGGCTCCAGCGGCGACAGGCGCAGGAGGCGCGAGTCCGCCACGCCGGCGGTGCGGTGCTGCACCAGCTCGCGGTACTCGGGATCGCGGACCATGGCGATGAAGGCGTCGGCGTTGGGGTATTCGGCGATGAACGCCAGGTCCCAGGCCTCGGACTGCGGGCCGGTCACCATCACCTGCGGCTTGCCCGCCCAGACCTGCCGCCCGCCCAGGCGCTTGAAGATGGGGGCCGTGGTCCGGCCGTAGGCACGGTAGGCGTCGAGCCCGGTCAGGTCCTTGCCGTGGTCGGGGTGGCCTTCCGGATACTCGGCCTTGGGCTTCAGCCGGATCAGGTTCAGCATGTGGATCGGCTGGTCGCGCGGCAGCGACTTGAAGGCCTCCCAGGCCTCGCGTTCCGGATCGATGTGCGCCATAGCGTCCCTCCGATTGACCACGTAGGCGCGAGTCACTACCTACGCGGCCGTTTGCCTACAAGGAGAGACCCCATGAGCCGCGAACTGCTGCCCGGCGCAACTGGCGTGCTCGCGCTCGCGGATGGGACCGTCCTCCAGGGGATCGGCGTCGGCGCGGTCGGGGAGGCCGTCGGCGAGGTGTGCTTCAACACCGCCATGACCGGGTACCAGGAGATCCTCACCGACCCCTCCTACATGGCCCAGATCGTGGCCTTCACCTTCCCGCACGTGGGCAACGTGGGAACCAACGTGCAGGACATCGAGCAGATGTCGGGCTCGGCCGAGACGGCCGCCCGCGGCGCGATCTTCCGCGACGTCCCCACCCGCCCGGCCAACTGGCGGGCCGACGCCGATCTGGAGACGTGGATGGCCCGCCGCGGCGTCGTCGGCCTGGCCGGCGTCGACACCCGGGCCCTGACCCGCCGGATCCGCGAGCACGGCATGCCGCACGCGGTGATCGCCCATGACCCCGAGGGCAAGTTCGACCTGGACGCCCTGGTGGCCAGGGCTCGCGAATGGAACGGCCTCGTCGGCCTCGACCTCGCCAAGGACGCTTCGTGCCTGCAGCCGTTCGTCTACGAGGAGGGCCTGTGGAGCTGGGAGGAGGGCTACGCCAAGGCCCCCGAGCAGCCGAAGTACGACGTGGTGGTCATGGACTTCGGCGTGAAGCGCAACATCCTGCGCGCGCTGACGTCCGTCGGGGCGCGGGTGACGGTGGTGCCGGCCAACACGCCCGCCGAGGACATCCTGAAGCGCAATCCGGACGGTGTGCTGCTGTCGAACGGCCCGGGCGACCCGGCCGCCACGGGCGAGTACGCCGTGCCCGAGATCCGCAAGCTGGTGGACAGCGGCAAGCCGGTCTTCGGCATCTGCCTGGGCCACCAGATGCTGGCGCTCGCGCTCGGGGCCAAGACCGTGAAGATGGACCAGGGCCACCACGGCGCGAACCATCCCGTGAAGGACCTCACCACCGGAAAGGTGGAGATCGTCTCGATGAACCACGGCTTCACCGTCGACCGCGACAGCCTGCCGGCCCCCGTGGTCGAGACCCACGTCAGCCTGTTCGACGGCACCAACGCGGGCCTGGCCCTGACGGACAAGCCGGTCTTCTCCGTGCAGCACCACCCGGAGGCCTCGCCCGGCCCCACCGACAGCCTCTACCTGTTCGAACGGTTCGCCGGCCTGATGGACGGCAAGCGGTAGGCCGCGCGTCCTTTCCCGCCTGGGGAGGGGAGAGAAAAAAATCCGCCGCCGCCGTGTCACACCGGCCGGCCCTCCTCCGTCCTAGGGGCGTGGACGAGGGAGGCGCAGCGTGGCGCGCAACTGGGATCGATGGCTGGCGGGCCTGACCGCCGCGGTGCTGGGCGCCAATGGCCTGGCGATGCTCTTCGGGCCCCTGGCCTGGTATGACGCGGTTCCCGGCGTGCCGGCGACCGGCCCGTTCAACCCCCATTTCGTCCGGGACATCGGCGCGGCCTACCTGGTCGCGGCCCTCGGTCTGGCCTGGTTCGCCTGGCGACCGCGCCAGGGCTGGCCCGCCATGGCCGCCGGCGCGGCCTTCCTGACCTTCCACGCCGCCATCCACGTCTATGACGCCGCCTGCGGGACCAGCCCGCTCGCCGACGTGCGGCAGGACTTCGTCGGCGTCTACCTGCTGGCCGCCATCCCCCTGCTGCTCGCGCTCGTCCGCAGACCTGCGCCTCGCTGAGCCCATGACCGAGGAGAACGACATGCTCCTGAGAGCCTGCCTCTCGCGCTGGATCGACGGTTTCGAGCGGCGCTACGGCTACGATGCCGCCTACATGCGGCACGTGCTGCGGGTGAGCCCGGCCAGCCTGATGAAGTTCGGCTTCGGGACCCGCGCGGCCGATGTCGGGGCGGCGCCGGCCGAGGCGCTGGTCGCCGCCGGCCTGGTCGGCACGATGTCCGAGGACTGCGGCCCCTGCACCCAGATCGCCTGCGACATCGCCGTCGAGAACGGCGTCGATCCGGCGGTCCTCCGCGCCCTCTTGGACGGCGACGAGTCGGCGATGGGCGAGACGGCGGCGCTAGCCTGGCGCTTCGCCAGGGCGAGCCTTGCTCGCGACATGGAGGCCTGCGACCCGCTCCGCGACGAGATCGTGCGCCGCTGGGGCGATCCGGCGCTGGTCGCCATCTCGCTCGCGATCACCGCCTCGCGCATGTACCCGACGCTCAAGTACGCCCTCGGCTACGGCAAGGCCTGTTCCCGCGTCACGGTCGGCGGCGAAGCCATCGCCCCGCGCCGGCTGGCGGCGTAGGATCGCGGGCCATGGACGCCATCCTCACCGACGCCTTCGAGGCCAGCCGGCCGCGGCTGAAGCGGCTGGCCTACCGCATGCTGGGCTCGGTCGCCGAGGCCGAGGACGCCGTGCAGGACGCCTGGCTGCGCTGGACGCGGGCCGGGGAGGGGATCGCCGATCCCGCCGCCTGGCTGGTGCGCGCCACCACCCGCCTGTGCATCGACCGCCTGCGGGCCGCCAAGGCCGAGCGGGAAGCCTACCGCGGCCCCTGGCTGCCCGAGCCGCTGATCGAGCCGCTGACCGAAGATCCCGTGGAGCGGGCCGAGGACGTCTCGGTGGCCTTCCTGCTGGCGCTGGAGCGGCTCTCGCCGCTGGAGCGGGCGGTGTTCCTGCTGCACGACGTGTTCGAACAGGACTACGCCCAGGTCGCCGAGACCCTCGGCCGCTCGGAAGCGGCCGTGCGCCAGCTCGCCAGCCGCGCGCGGGCCCACGTGCAGGACGCCAGGCCCCGGTTCTCGGTGGACCACCAGAAGGCCGTGCGGCTGGCCGAGGCGTTCGCCCACGCCGCGCTCACCGCCGACGCGAGCGCGCTCTCCTCGCTGCTGGCCGAGGACGCGATCCTCGTCAGCGACGGCGGCGGCAAGCGGACGGCGGCGCTTCGGGTGCTGGTCGGCCGGGATGACGTGATGTCGCTGCTGCGCGGGGTCCGCTGGCGCTATCCGGCCTACTACGGCGCCGGCGCCTACGAGACGGTGCGGATCAACGGCTATCCGGGGCTGCTGCTGCGGCTGGAGGACGGGCCCCAGACGTTCGCCTTCCAGCCCGACGAGGAGGGGCGGATCGCCGCCATCTACATCATGCGCAATCCGGAGAAGCTGGCGCATCTCCGCTAGCGACCGACTCGTCGCACCGTTTCGGCGCTATCATCCACAGGCGCGCGCGACTCATCCACAGGCCCTCGCCGCGCAAGGTGGTAGCGGTTTCCCATGGTCGGGCGGTTCGACGAGCGCTTCATCGAAGAGATCAAGGGACGGCTGCGGCCGTCCGACGTGATCGGCAAGACCGTGAAGCTGCGCAAGCAGGGCCGCGAGTACGTGGGCCTGTCGCCTTTCAACAAGGAGAAGACCCCCTCGTTCTTCGTGAACGACGAGAAGGGCCAGTTCTTCGATTTCTCGTCGGGCAAGACCGGCGACATCATCACCTTCCTGCAGGAGACCGAGCGGCTCTCGTTCGCCGAGGCGGTGGAAAAGCTGGCGGCCGAGGCCGGGCTGGCGCTGCCGGCGGCCGACCCGCGCGGCGCCGAGGTCGAGAAGAAGCGCCAGGGCCTGGCCGACTGGCTGGAGCTGGCCGCCCAGTGGTTCGAGGCCGAGCTGAAACGGCCCGGCGGCCGTGATGCGCGCGCCTACCTAGAAAAGCGAGGCCTGCCCGAGAAGGAGTGGGCGAGGTTCCGCCTGGGCTTCTCGCCTTCGGGCCGCACCGCGCTGAAGGACTATCTGGTGACCAAGGGCGCCCGTCCGGCCGAGCTGGTCGAGGCGGGCCTGCTGATCGCCCCCGAGGATGGCGGCGCCCCCTACGACCGCTTCCGCGACCGGATCATCTTCCCGATCCTGGACGCCCGCGGCCGGGTGGTCTCGTTCGGCGGCCGGGCGATGGACCCGAACGCCCGCGCCAAGTACCTGAACGGCCCCGAGACGGTGGTCTTCCACAAGGGGAACAACCTCTACGGCCTCTCCGAGGCGCGGAAGATCCTGGCCGCGGCGCCGACCGGCGACGAGCCGCCGCTGGTCGTGGTGGAAGGCTACATGGACGTGATCGCCTGCCAGCGGGCGGGCATTCCGTCCGTCGCGCCCATGGGCACGGCGCTGACCGAGGAGCAGATGGAGGTGCTGTGGCGCCACCATCCCGAACCGACGCTGTGCTTCGACGGCGACCGGGCGGGCCGGCAGGCCGCGGGGCGGGCCATCGACCGGGCGCTGCCGCTGCTGAAGCCCGGCAAGAGCTTCAAGTTCGCCCTGGTCGAGGGGGGCAAGGACCCCGACGACGTGCTGCGCGAGCAGGGCCCCGCGGCCTTGAAGTCGCAGCTGGAGAAGACCACGCCGTTCGCCGAGGCGCTGTTCGTGCGCGAGCGCGACCTGGAGCCGCTGGACACGCCCGAGCGGCGCACGGCGCTGAAGGTGCGCCTGCGCAAGCTCGCCGCCACGATCGCCGATCCGGACCTGGCGCAGGCCTACAAGGAGGACCTGCTGGGCCGGTTCGAGCAGCTGTGGCCGACCCAGCAGCCGGTCTACACCGTGGGCGCGGCCGGCCGGGAGCTGTCGCGTCACCGCTGGGCCAAGAAGGGCGCGCTGGCCGGCGCGAGCCCCGAGACCAAGCAGGCGGCCCAGGACCTGAAGGCCTCGCCCCGGCCGCTCGCGGCGGCCCTGGCGGTCGCGGCGCTGCACGATCCCAGCCTGATCGACAACTCCATCGAGCTGGTGGGGGCCCGCGGCTTCGGCGACGAACGGCTGGACGCCATCGCCCAGGCGCTGGTGCAGATCCGCTACGAGACCGACGAGGCCGAGTTCGACGGCGTGGTGCGCCGCCTGCGCTCCCGCGGGGTGTCGCAGGAGCTGATCGCCAAGCTGGAGCGGGACGCCCGGCGCGCCGGCGTGAGCGCCCCGTTCCTCGACGCCACGGCCGCCCGCGACCGGGTCCGGGCGCTGTGGAGCCAGGCGTTCGAGCTCCTGATGAAGCTGGAGGCCCTGGAGCGGGCGGTGGCGAGCGCCGTGGGCGACATGGCCCGCGATCCCAGCGCCGCCGCGGCCCTGATCAACCTGAAGGCCGAGCGGGACCACCTGCGCAAGCTGGTCAACTCGGACTGGGCCGGCGAGGCGCACGACAAGCCGGTGCTGCCCCATTGAGGGGTGCGGCGAATCCGCACTGGCACGGGGACTGCCGCAAATCCTCGAACGAATTCATTCGCCTCGGCCGGACGCGGGGGCGCCTTGACTTGCGGGACTCGGCTTGCCATCTGGCGGCGTGCGGATTTAGCGCGCTGTTGACAGGCATCGACCGGGCCGCTGCGACCTTTCGGGCGCGCCCACCTTTAAAGCGGATGCCTCCCTCGATGCGCGGTGATCCCAGGGCTTGCGCTGCGGGGGGCGACCTTCGCGGTCGCTCGGTCGTGGCGGAGCTGCGGCCAGTGGAGCGGGCGCCTGAACACGCACGATCAAAACGGAACGAATTTGGCGGAATACGGGTCGTAACGTCGCGGCCCCTAAGCATTTGAACGCCGCACATTATCTCGGGCCCGCGTCTTGCAGGAGACGGGGACGCCCATGCCGGAGAACTCGATGAGCTCGAACACAGCCGAAGCCGAAACGCCCGAAACCACCCAAGGCGACGGCCCGCTGCTCGACCTGACCGACGCCGCGGTCAAGAAGTTCATCAAGCAGGCCAAGGCCCGCGGCTACGTCACCATGGACGAGCTGAACAAGGTGATGCCCTCGGAAGAGGTCACCTCGGAGGCCATCGAAGACACCCTGGCGATGCTCAACGAAATGGGCGTCAACGTCGTGGAGTCCGAAGAGGACGCCGAAGGCGGCGAGGTCGCGGTCCGCGAGGAGAGCGCCGTCGTCGAGACGACGAAGGAGCCGGCCTACGACCGCACGGACGATCCGGTGCGGATGTACCTGCGCGAGATGGGCTCGGTCGAGCTTCTGTCGCGCGAGGGCGAGATCGCGATCGCCAAGCGCATCGAGGCCGGCCGCGACACCATGATCCGCGGGCTGTGCGAGAGCGCGCTGACCTTCGAGGCCATCATGGTGTGGCGCGAGGAGCTGGAGGGCGGCCGCATCCTGCTGCGCGAGGTGATCGACCTCGAACAGACCTACGGCGGCCAGAACCAGGGCGAGGCGCCCGCCGAGGCGGCGGAAGCCGAGGAGCCCGAGGCCGAAGGCGCCGAGGGCGAAGGCGAGAGCGACGACGACTTCGACGACGGCGCCGGCCCGACCATCAGCGCCATGGAGGCCGAGCTGCGCGAAGGGGTCATGGCGACCCTCGACGCGATCGCCGCCGAGTTCGAGAGCTTCCGCCTGCTGCAGGAGAAGCTGGTCGCCGCCAAGCTGAAGGGCGAGGACCTCTCGGAAGGCGACCGCAAGGCCTACCAGGCCGCCACGGGCGCCATCGTCCAGCACCTCAAGACCCTGAAGCTGAACAACAACCGCATCGAGGCGCTGGTCGAGCAGCTCTATGCGATCAACAAGCGCCTGATGGTGCTGGAAGGCCGCCTGCTGCGCCTGGCCGACAGCTACGGCATCAGCCGCCAGGAGTTCCTGAAGGCCTACTTCGGCAACGAGATGCGCCCGGACTGGACCGACATGGTCAAGCCGCTGGGCGTGCGCTGGACGAAGTTCGCCGAGAACGACGCCTCCCAGATCGGCGAGATTCGCAACGAGATCGCCGCGCTGGCGCAGGAAACCGGCGTGCCGATCGACGACTACCGCCGCATCGTCCAGACGGTGCAGAAGGGCGAGCGCGAGGCCCGTCAGGCGAAGAAGGAAATGGTCGAGGCCAACCTGCGCCTCGTGATCTCGATCGCCAAGAAGTACACGAACCGCGGCCTGCAGTTCCTGGACCTGATCCAGGAGGGCAACATCGGCCTGATGAAGGCGGTGGACAAGTTCGAGTACCGCCGCGGCTACAAGTTCTCGACCTACGCCACCTGGTGGATCCGGCAGGCGATCACCCGCTCGATCGCCGACCAGGCCCGGACCATCCGCATCCCGGTGCACATGATCGAGACGATCAACAAGATCGTCCGCACCAGCCGCCAGATGCTGCACGAGATCGGCCGCGAGCCGACCCCGGAGGAGCTGGCCGAGAAGCTGGCCATGCCGCTGGAGAAGGTGCGCAAGGTCCTGAAGATCGCCAAGGAGCCGATCTCGCTCGAGACCCCCATCGGTGACGAGGAGGATTCGCACCTCGGCGACTTCATCGAGGACAAGAACGCCGTCCTGCCGATCGATGCGGCCATCCAGTCGAACCTGCGCGAGACCACCACCCGCGTGCTCGCCTCGCTGACGCCGCGCGAGGAGCGCGTGCTGCGGATGCGCTTCGGCATCGGCATGAACACCGACCACACGCTGGAAGAGGTCGGCCAGCAGTTCTCGGTCACCCGCGAACGGATCCGCCAGATCGAGGCCAAGGCGCTGCGCAAGCTGAAGCACCCGAGCCGCTCGCGGAAGCTGCGCAGCTTCCTCGACAGCTAGGACTGGCGCGCACGCCGCGATCCATTAGAACTCCCCGGGACAGGCGTTCCGGGGAGTTTTTCATGAAGCCGCTCAAGATGTTGGCCGTCCCGGCCGTGGCCGTCGCGCTGGCCTCTGCGCTGGCCTCTGGCGTGAGCGCCCAGCCGGCCTCCGGCGCGGCTTCGGCCGAGCGCATCCGGGCGCACATGGGCTTCCTGGCCAGCGATCTCCTGGAGGGGCGCGAGGCGGGGACCCGCGGCTACGACATCGCCGCCGAGTACGCCGCCGCCCAGTTCGCGCTGCTGGGCCTGAAGCCGGCCGGCGACGCCGGCTCGTACTTCCAGACGGTGCCGATGGTCTCGGCCCGCGCGGTGGACGAGGGCCGGCTGGTCGTGAAGGGGCGCACGGGGACGACGGCCCTGGTCCACGGCGAGGACTACCTCGTCGCCCGCAACCCCGCCGCCGCCGAGACGAAGGTCGCCGCGCCCCTGGTGTTCGTCGGCTACGGCGTCGTGGCCCCCGAGAAGGGCCGCGACGACTACAAGGGCCTGGACGTGAAGGGGAAGATCGTCGTCGCCCTCGACGGCGCGCCCAAGGCGTTCCAGTCGGAGGAGCGCGCCTACTACCGCAGCGGCCGCACCAAGCGCCTCGAGGCGGCCAAGCGGGGCGCGGTGGGCTTCATCGAGGTCAACACGCCCACCAGCGAGAAGATGCGGCCGTTCGACCAGTCGGCGCGCAACTGGAAGACCTGGGCCATGACCTGGCGTGCGCCCGGCGGCGGCCCGTTCGTGGTCGCCCCCGAGACGCCGCTGCTGGCGAGCGTGAGCGTGAAGGGCGCGGCCAAGCTGTTCGCCGGCGCCAAGGTCCCGCTGGAGACGATCTACGCCGCCGCCGATGCGCCCAAGGGCGTGACGCCCCGCTTCGCCCTGCCGGCCTCGGCCGAGGCGGCGTTCCGCACCGAGCTGAAGGAGACCCAGAGCCGCAACGTGGCGGCCCTGCTGGAGGGTTCGGACACCGCCCTGAAGGCCGAGACGGTGGTGCTGTCCGCCCACCTCGACCACGTCGGCGTGCGCGAGACGAAGGACGGCGAGGACGGACTGCACAACGGCGCGCTCGACAACGCCGGCGGCGTCGCCACGACCTTCGAGGTCGCCCGGGCCTTCGTCGAGAGCGGCGAGAAGCCGAAACGTTCGGTCCTGTTCCTGCTGGTGACCGCCGAGGAGAAGGGGCTAGTCGGCGCCGAGTACTTCGCCCGCAATCCGACTCCCGGGGTCGGGACGATGGTGGCCAACGTCAACCTCGACATGCCCATCCTGACCTACGATTTCAGCGACGTGGTGGCGTTCGGCGCCGAGCGCTCGGCGATCGGACCGGCGGTCCAGCGGGCGGCCGCCCGCGTGGGCGTGGCCCTGTCGCCGGACCCGCTCCCGGACGAGGGCCTGTTCACCCGTTCGGACCACTACCGCTTCGTCGAGGCGGGGGTGCCCTCGGTGTTCCTGATGACCGGCTTCGCCGAGGGCGGCGAGGAGAAGTTCCGCGGCTTCCTGGCCGGCTGCTACCACAAGCCCTGCGATGACCTCTCGCAGCCGATCGACTACGCCGCGGGCGCCAAGTTCGCGAAGATCAACTACGAGATCGCCCGCGAGCTGGCAGACGCCGACCGGCGCCCAGCCTGGAACCGGGGCGACTTCTTCGCCGGCCGCTTCGCCACGGACCGGATGGTCGCCGACCGCTAGCGCCAGCCGTAGTTGAAGCTGACCGAGACGCGCGGGGTCCTGGCCCGGTTCGCCGGGACCTCGTGCCGAAGCCAGCTTTCCCACATGTAGACCGTGCCGGGGCTGGGCTGCAGGTAGACGAACGGCTGGGCCTCCTCCGGGGCGTCGGGCCGGCGGGGCGGCGCCGCCATCATCAGCGGCAGGCGCGGATCCTCGATCTTCAACGCGCTCGCCCCCGGCGGGGTCTCCACATAGTAGGTGCCCGAGATCACGCTGTGGGGGTGGATGTGGCCGGTGTGGGCCGCCCCCGGCTTCAGGACGTTGACCCACAGGCTGTCCAGCTTCAGCCGCCCGCCGCCGAGGTCGAAGCTCAGGGCCTGGGCGAACGCCTTGGCGTGCCGGTCCAGCCGGCTCTTCAGGTCGCCGAACACGCTGGCGCGCTGCGGCAGGTCGTTGAGTGAGGCGTACGAGGTGTAGCCGCCGTAGCCGTGCTCGCGGCACCAGGCGCGGCCGGCCGAGTCCTCGGCCTCCAGCATCCGGCAGGCCTCTAAAATCTCGGCATTGAAATTTTCGAAGAACCGGTCTGTTGTAAGGCTGGCTTCGTAGATCGGGGTGACGAAGAGGGTGTGCAGGGCCATGCCGCCCGCTAGTCGCCGCGAGGCTGTTTGTCAAAGCGGGCCGTGCGCTGGCGCTTTGGGTGAACGTTGATTAGGCTGTGCTGCAAAGAAAGTTCCGCCGCCTGGACGGACGGAACGTTGGGGGAAACGAGAGCATGATCAGGATTGTGGCGGCGCTGGCTGTGGCCGGCCTCATGGTGGGCGGCGGCCCGGCTCTCGCGCAGGGCAAGGGCAAGGCCAAGGCCTCCGCGACGGCCGCCTACAAGGCCCCCCGCCTCGCCGGGACCAAGCAACCCGACCTGAACGGCGTGTGGCAGGTGATGAACACCGCCGGCTGGGACGTCGAGCCCCACGCCGCGCGCGCGGCGCTGCAGCTGCGGCCCGGCCCCTACTGGCCGCTGCCGGCCAAGGAAGTCCTGGCCCTGGGCGCCGTGGGCGCGGTGCCGGGCGGCGCGGGCGTCGTGGAAGGCGGCGAGATCCCCTACACGGCCGAGGCCAAGCAGGTCCGCGACGAGAACCGCGCCAACTACCTGGACCGCGATCCCGAGGTGAAGTGCTACCTTCCGGGCGTGCCGCGGGCCAACTACATGCACCTGCCGTTCCAGATCTTCCAGTCCGACAAGTCGATGATGATCGCCTACGAGTACGCGGGCGCGGTGCGGAACCTGCTGTTCGACGATCCGGGCCCGCCGCCGGTGGACTCCTGGATGGGCCAGTCGCTGGCCAAGTGGGATGGCGACACCCTGGTGGTCACCGTGACCGGCCAGAACGACCGCACCTGGTTCGATCGCGCCGGCAACCACCACTCGGCCGACATGGTGGTCGAGGAGCGCTGGACGCCCACCGGTCCGATGACCATGCGCTACGAGGCGACGATCACCGATCCGAACACCTTCACCCGCCCGTGGAAGATGAGCATGAACCTCTACAAGCGGGTCGGCGAGGATGCGCAGCTGCAGCAGTTCAAGTGCGTCGAGTTCGTCGAGGAGCTGATGTACGGCCACCTGCGCAAGGAGCCGCTGAAGTAGCGGCGCCGGCCCACGGGAAGAGCAGAACAGACAAGAACATCCGGCGTTGGAGGCGCATGATGAATAGGAAGCACTGGATCATTGGCGCAGCGGCGGGCGTGGCGCTCGGCGGGGCGATCGCCGGCGGCGCGGCCGTGGCCCACCACGCCTTCGCCGCCGAGTTCGACGGCAAGGCCCCGGTCCTGCTGCGCGGCAAGGTGACCCGCGTCGAGTGGATCAACCCGCACGCCTGGGTGCACATGAACGCCGTCGGCGCCGACGGGAAGGCCACTCCGTGGATGGTGGAAGGCGGCACGCCCAACACCCTGCTGCGGGCCGGCATCGACCGCAATTCGCTGAAGCCCGGCACCGAGATCGTCGTCCGCGGCTACCAGTCGAAGGACAAGCTCTGCAAGCCGGCCTGCAAGGCCAACGGCCGGGACGTGACCTTCGCCGACGGCCGCAAGGTGTTCATGGGCTCGTCCGGCACCGGCGCGCCGAAGGACGGCTCGGACCCCACCGACCGCTAGGCCGAAAACCGGAAGCCAATCCTGGAAGGGGAGCCTCGCGGCTCCCCTTTTTCGTGGCTACTTCAGCTGGTCTTCCTCGGGGACGATGACGAACTTGTCGTGGCAGGCGACGCAGGCCTCGTAGAGGCGCCCGCCGGTGTCGAACACCGCCTGCTTGTCCTTGCGCTCGGCCGCCGCCTTGGCCTCCAGCGCCCGCTCGGTCAGCAGCTTGGCGTAGCGGTTCCACTCGGCGACCGGTTCGCGCGGGCGGCCGGGCAGCATCAGCAGGTTGCCCGCCTCGGCGACGGTGGCGGCGCCGTCCTCGACGACCTTCCACTCCTCCTCGGTGGTGGGCGACAGGTCGCGCTCGCCCGCCTCGGTGATCTCCCAGCCCGACCCGCGCCAGAACGCGAAGGCGGCCGGATCGACCACGTGGATCATCAGCTCCTGCATGTCGAGGCCGGTGAAAGCGGGCTGTTCGGCCTTCTGCTGGCACGAGCCCAGCAGAAGGGCCGCGGCGGCGAGCGGCATCAGGCGGCGCATCGGAAAATCCCCCCGGAAGGCGGCGCGATCGGAGGCCGCGCCTTCGGGGTCATTCTGCGTCACGGCGGCGCTTGGGTCCACCGCCGGAGCGGCTTCAGCGTACCTGAATTTCGAGAAGCGACCGGTACATCTCGTCGGCGAACTGGATGACCTTCAGATTGGCCGAGAAGTGGTGCTTGGCCTGGATCATCTCGACCATCTCGCGGCCGAGGTCGACCTCCTCGTCGGCGGTCGAGCGCGCCACGCGCGAGGCGGCCGTCTCGAAGCGGCGTTCGGCGGCGGCGAGCCCGCCGCGGGCGATGGCGAAGGCGTCCATGGCCTGTCGCTACACCGCTCACCCTTAAGGCCGCGCTGAAAAACAGGGTGAACGGCCGCCCGCTGCAGCCGAACGGCCCCTACGGGCGTATGATGGGAGCCGCCGAAGGAGACGTCCCATGCGCGCGCCCATCTTTGCCGGTCTGCTGGCGCTGTGCGCCGGCGCGGCCGCCGCCCAGCCGATTAACGAGAACCCGCCCACCTGGACCATCCAGTGCATCGGGGTGAGCGGGAGCCTGGAGCCCACGGTCTGCAAGACCCCGCCCAGCCGCCTGGACAGGCGCGAGGACATCTGCTCGTGCCCGGCCGGCGGGATGCGGGTGGAGGTCCCGATCTGCGCCGCCGGCCAGACCCCGCCGCCCGAGAGCGCTGCGCTCGAGCGCGTGCGCCGGAAGGCCTCTCGCGACGGCAGCCTCAAGGGCGACCTGTTCGAAGGGCGGCCGATCTGCGCCGCCCCCCGGAAGCCCTAGGCGAACCTCGAGGTGGCGCGCCGCTACTTGCGCAGCGCGCCGTAGACCATCTTCTGGAAGACGGGCAGGGCGACGCGGCCGTTCGGGCGCTGGCCCTGCATCGCCGTGACCGCTTCGGGCCCCAGAGGCATGGAGTCCTGGATCAGGTAGATCAGGATCATGTCCTCGGCCGGATCGGCCTGCCACCAGGTGCCGAAGGCGCCGGGCCAGCCGAACGCGCCCTCGGCGCCGGCGCCCATCCACTGGTGCTTGTCGGCGTCGAGGATCATCGACACGCCCAGGCCGAAGCCCTGGCTCATCCAGAACGGCATGCCGAGGAAGTCGTGCGTGCGCTGCTCCTCCGTCAGCCGGTTGGCGGTCATCAGGTCGACGGTCTCGGGCCGCACCAGCCGCACCCCGTCCACCTCGCCGCGGCCCAGCATCAGGCGGGCGAACTTCAGGTAGTCGTCGGCGGTGGAGATCAGGCCGCCGCCGCCCGCCTCGAACGGCAGGCGCCGGGGCGGCTCGGGCCAGGAGACGTCCTTCAGCGGACCGCCCTCGGGCGGCGCCTGGTAGAGCCTGGCCATCCGGTCCGCCTTCTCGGCCGGCGCCCAGAAGTCGGTGTCGGACATGCCGAGGGGATCGAAGATGCGCTGCTTCAGCACCTCGCCCAGCCGCTTGCCCTCGACCCGGCCCACCAGGAAGCCCAGCACCTCGGTCGCGTGGCTGTAGTGGAAGCGCCGGCCCGGCGCGTAGGTGAGGGGCAGGGTTCCCAGCCGCTCCAGCCACTCGTCGGGCGTGACCTGGTGGCCTAGCGGCGGGCCGAGGACGTCCTCGTGCGCCTGGGCGATCGGCCCCTGGGAGGTGAAGGCGTAGGCCAGGCCCGAGCGGTGGGTCATCAGGTCCTCGACCGTGATGTCCCGCGGCGCCGGCGAGGTGTCGTCCACCGGGCCGGTGGGGTCCTTCAGGACCTGCATGTCGGACAGCTCGGGTATCCAGCGGGTGACCGGATCGTCCAGCTTGAGCTTGCCCTCCTCCATCAGCATGAGGGCCGCGAGCGAGGTGACCGGCTTGGTCATCGAGGCGATGCGGAACAGCGTGTCCCGCTGCATCGGCGCCTTGGCCGCGACGTCGCGCCAGCCCAGGGCGTTGACCTGCTCGACCTCGCCGCGGCGCCACACCAGGGAGACGATCCCCGACAGCGCGCCCTGGTCCACGAAGCCCTGCAGGGCTCCGGGAACCTGCGCCAGAGCTTCGCGGTCGAGACCGCCCGATACCTGCGCGCCGTCCATGCCGGACCTCCCTGATCGCCGTTCAGGCGCCATAGCGCCCGACTGACGCCGGGTCCGTCAAGGCGGGCGGGCTACTGCTCGGTGGGCGCCTCGTAGGTGGCCATCATCTCGCCCTTGGCGAGGGTGCGCGCCTTCAGCGCGTTGAGCAGCTCGTTGAGCGGCGTGTCGGGCCCCATCTCGATCCAGTCGTTCAGGGCGAAGACCTGGAAGTAGTAGCGGTGCACGCCGTGGCCCGCCGGCGGGCGCGGCCCGAACCAGCCGTAGCCGCCCATGTCGTTCTTCCCCTGGATCGCGCTCTGGGGCGAGACGAGCTGCGGATTGTTGCCGAGGCCGTCGGGGATCGAGTGGATGTCGCCGCGGACGTTCCACAGCATCCAGTGCACGAACGGCTCCTCGCGCGGGGCGTCCGGATCCTCGACCACGAGCGCCCAGGCCTTCACGTCCGGGACGTTCGACCACTGCAGGGGCGGGGAGATGTTGTCGTGGTAGGCCGAGTGGCGGTCGGGCAGGCGCCCGTCCGCCTCCTGCACCGGGCAGGTCACGAGGACCCCGGTGTCGTAGATCGGGTCCACGCGCATGATGGTGATGGACTCGCCGGAATGACGTTCGGGCTCGCTCATGGCCGGTCTCCTGCTGGGGGGCAGGAATAGAACCGGGGCGGCGGGGGATGGGTTGCGCGCGGCGGCCTCGCCCCCAGCCATCCGGCGTGCTGCATCGCACCCGCACGAATCGGGCCCAGACCCTGCGGAAACTTGCGACTCCTTGCCGCGCAAGGGCTCGCGCGCTCGCCTGACCGTGCGTGAGCCTCGCTGCATTGCGGCATTGAATGGCGAAGGCTTCATGCGTATATGCGCATCGCCTCCAAGCGGGCCCTGGCCTTTTGTGCGTGTCGCCCCCCGCGCCTGAAGCGTATCACGAGGACGTCTCCGCCATGCTGGTCACTCTGATGAAGGCGAAGCTGCACCGGGCCACGGTCACCCAGGCCGACCTGGACTACGAGGGCTCCATCGCCATCGACCGCGACCTGCTGGACGCGTCCGGCATCCTGCCGCACGAGCAGGTCGACGTGCTGAACATCACCACCGGCGCCCGCTTCACCACCTACGCCATCGAGGCGCCCCGCGGCTCCAAGGTCATCGGCGTGAACGGCGCCGCCGCCCGGCTCGTTCAGAAGGGCGACAAGGTGATCGTCGTCACCTATGGCATGCTGCCGGCCGAAGAGGCCCGCAACTATGCTCCGACGGTGGTGCTGCTGGACGATGGCAACGAGATCAAGAAGGCGGCCTAAGCGCCTCATCGCCGCGGGCCTGGCCGCAGGCCTGGCGGGCGGCCTCGCCGGCTGCGCGCCGGACGCGCCTCCTGGCGTCGCCAAGGACCGTCTCGACGCCGAGATCTCGCGCTCTATCGGCGATCCCAACACCTGCGTGCTGATCGGGCCCAAGGGCGGCGGCCGGACGCTGTACCGCTACAACACCGCCACGGCCTGCGCGAAGGAATACCCGGACTGCGAGGGTCCTGGGGCGATGAGCGTCGGCGACCTCTTGGACGCCGTGGCCCGCGACGGCCAGCCCCGCTACCTCAGCTGCGACACCCTGCCGGACCGCTCGCGCGGCGTCGGCTGGGCGGCGGCGGCCGTGCCCGGCAAGGACCTGGTCTACGCCGCCGTCATGGAGGGCGACCGCGCCTTCCCAGGCCGGATGATGGCCGACCGGCTGGAAGGCGCCTTCCGCCGCGCGGGGCTTGCCCCGGCTAGCGAGTGAGCTCGTAGAGGCCGGTCACGTCCACCCGCACCGTCAGCTCGCCGGGCGAGACCGAGGTGCCGGCGTCCTTCGAGACGCGGGCGGCCGCAAATTCTATCATCGGCATCGGCGGCGGGACCGGGTACGAGGCCGCGCCCTCGCTCAGCGAGACCAGCCGCGAGATGCGGTGCCCCGTGGCCTTGGCGTAGAGCCCGGCCTTGTCCGCCAGCTTGCGGACCGCCTCCTCGCGGGCCGCATTCTCGGCCGCCGTGCGATCCTCGAGGCCGAAGCTGATCCCGTGCACCTGGTTGGCGCCGGCGTTCACCGTGGCGTCCACCGCCTGCCCCAGCCGCTTCAGGTCGCGCACGGTGACGGTGACGAGGTTCGAGGCCTGGTAGCCCACCAGGATCGGCTCGCGGTTCTCCTCGTAGCGGTACTGCGCGTTGAGATTGAGCGCGCTGGTCTGGATGTCCTTCGCCTCGATGCCGCCCCGGCGCAGGGCGGCGACCACGCCGTCCATCTTCTGGGCGTTCAGCCGCATGGCCTCGGCGGCGGTCTGCGCCTGGGTCATGACGCCCAGGGTGATCGTCGCCTTGTCGGGCTCCACCTTGGTCTCGCCGTAGGCCGAAAGGTTCAGGGTGGTGGCCCGGAACATGGTGTCGGCGGCGGGGGGCGGGGCCTGGGCGAACGCGGCGGGCGCCGCGGCTCCGGCCGTCAGGACGAGGGCCAGGGCCGAGGCGCGCATCAGGGTCTTCATCGAGGTCTCCTTCGAAGCTGGGCTTGAAACTCGCAAGCTGGACCTGAACGCAAGCTTTAAGCCCCGTGCAGCCCGTGGTAACGCGCGGAACCGCTGCTGGGGCCTGTAGCTCAATGGTTAGAGCCGGCCGCTCATAACGGTCTGGTTGCAGGTTCGAGTCCTGCCGGGCCCACCAGCGACCTACCCGGAGGACGGCCTGCGGCGCGGCCGGCGCATATGGACTCTCGAGACTTGGGCGCCTCTGCGGGAGGTCCTCTACCCTGCCGGAAACACGGCGGAGGATTGCGATGGCGAAGGTGGTGAGGATCGGCGGGGCCGGCGGCTTCCTGGGGGATTCGTCGGTCGCCGCGCCCCAGCTGCTGCGGGGCGGCGCGCTGGACTACATGATCCTCGACTATCTGGCCGAGGCCACCATGTCGGCCTTGGGCCAGCTGAAGGCGGCCAGGCCCGACCAGGGGTTCGCCCGCGACTTCACCGAGTGGGTCTGGAAGGACAATCTCCAGGAACTCAAGGCCTCGGGGGTGAAGATCATCACCAACGCGGGAGGCCTGAACCCCCGCGCCTGCCGCGAGCGCATGCAGGAGCTGGCGGCGGCGGCCGGCCTCTCCTTCAAGATCGCCGTCGTCGAGGGTGACGACCTGATGGACCGGCTCGGCGAGCTGAGCTCTCGCGGCCCGGCCGAGATGCACACCGAGATGTACACCGAGATGTACACGGGGGCGCCGTTCCCCGACCCGGCCTCGGTTTTCAGCGCCAACGCCTACCTCGGGGGCAAGCCGATCGCCGAAGCGCTAGCCGCCGGGGCCGACATGGTCATCACCGGCCGGGTCGTGGACAGCGCGCTCACCCTGGGCGCCCTGATGCACGAGTTCGGCTGGGGCGAGGACGACTACGACCTGCTGGCGGCGGGGTCCCTGGCCGGCCACGTGATCGAATGCGGCGCCCAGGCGACCGGGGGCCTGTTCACCGACTGGGAAGAGGTCGAGGACTGGGCGCACATCGGCTATCCGGTGATCGAATGCAGGGCGGACGGGACCTTCGTCGTCACGAAGCCGGCCGGCACCGGCGGCCTGGTCTCGCCCGCCGCCGTGGCCGAGCAGATCCTCTACGAGGTGGGGGACCCACAGGGCTACGCCCTGCCCGACGTGGTGTGCGACTTCGCCCACGTGAAGGTGGAGGCTGTGGGCGAGCAGCGGGTGAAGGTCTCCGGCGCGCGCGGATATCCGCCCAGCGGGCAGTACAAGGTCTGCCTGACCTGGGGCGACGGCTATCGCTTCATCGGCGCCATGCCGGTGGTCGGCCGGGACGCCGCCCGCAAGGCGCAGCGCCAGGCCGAGGCCGTCATCGAGCGCGTCGGCGAGATGCTCCGGGACCGCAACCACCCGCCGCTGCGGGCCCGCCGGATCGAGGTGCTGGGCGCGGAAGCGACCTACGGCGCCAACGCCCGCCCCGAGGCCCGCGGCGTGCGCGAGGTCGTGGCCCGCGTCGGGGTGGAACACGAAAGCGCCGAGGCCCTGGGGCTGATGATGCGGGAGTTCGCCTCGCCCACCACCTCGATGAGCGTCGGCTCGACCGGCTGGTTCGGCGGCGCGCCGACCATCAGCCCGGTGGCGCGGGTCTTCTCCTTCCTGCTGCCGCGGGAGGAGGTCCGGGCCAAGGTCTCGCTGGGCGATGCGACGTTCGAGGTAGACGTCCGCGCGCCCAACCTGCCGTTCTCGGCGGAGGCCGTCGAGCGGCCGGTGGCGCCGCCCGACCCGACGCCGGCCGGCGACCTGGTCAGACGGCCGCTCGCCGACGTGGCCTGGGGCCGATCGGGCGACAAGGGCGACGCCTTCAACGTGGCGATCATCGCCCGCAGACCCGAGCTGCTGCCCTGGATCCGGCGCGCGCTGAGCCCGTCCGCCGTGAAGGCCTATTTCGCCCACGAGTTCGAAGGCGCGCCGAGCCCGCAGGTCATCCGCTACGAAGTCCCGGGACTCCATGCCCTGAACTTCCACTGCATCCAGGCGCTGGGCGGAGGGCAGTTCTCCAGTCTGCGGCTCGACGCCCTGGCCAAGGGCAAGGCGCAGCAGCTGCTCGACATGGAGATCGACCTGCCAGCGGCGCTCGTCAGTTGACCGCGCGCCGCGCCGCTTGCCTGACGTGACGGCGGGTAGGTCAACTCGGGGGATGGAACGCGCAGAGCTCCCCCCCGAGAACGATTTCGAGCAGATGACCACCCTGGGCGACGTCGCCCGCTACCAGGCGCGGGTGCGGCCGGACGCCGGCGCGCTGGAGTTCGAGGGACGGGCCACGACCTTCGGCCAGTTCGACCGGCTGACGAACCGCGTCGCCAACGCCCTGGCCGCAGCCGGCCTCAGGAAGGGGCAGCGGATCGCCTACGTCGGCAAGAACAGCGACCACTACTTCGAGCTGCTGGTCGGCGCCGCCAAGGCGGGCGTGGTCATGACCCCGATCGGCTGGCGCCTCGCGCCGCCCGAGGTGGCCTACATCGTCCAGGACAGCGAGGCGCCGATCGTCTTCGTCGGGCCGGAGGTGATGGGCCACACGGCCGAGGTCGCCGCGCTGCTGGAACGGCGCCCGCAAGTGATCGCCATGGAGCCCGGCGGCGGCGAGCGCCTCTACGAGACCTGGCGCGACGCCGCGCCCGACACCGATCCGGCCGTTCCCGTCACGCCGCACGACGTGGCCGTGCAGCTCTACACCTCGGGAACCACGGGGCGGCCCAAGGGCGTGATGCTGACCCACGAGAACATCCTGGGCGGCCGGCGCACCGCCGCCGAGGCCAAGATGGACTGGAACACCTGGGGCCCCGACGACATCAGCCTCGTGGCCATGCCGGTGGCCCACATCGGCGGGACCGGCTGGGGCCTCGTCGGCCTGATGAACGGCGCCAAGGGCGTCGTCGCGCGCGAGTTCGACCCGATGAAGGTGCTGGACTTCATCGAGCACGACCGGGTCTCGAAGATGTTCATGGTGCCCGCGGCGCTGCAGATCGTGGTGCGCCAGCCGCGGGCGAGGAGCGTCGACTTCAGCCGCCTGAAGTACATCCTCTACGGCGCCTCGCCGATCCCGCTGGACCTGCTGCGCGAGTGCATGGAGGTGTTCGGCTGCGGCTTCGTCCAGCAGTACGGCATGACCGAGACCTGCGGCACCATCGTCTACCTGCCGCCCGAGGATCACGATCCGGCCGGCAATCCGCGGATGCGGGCGGCGGGCGTGCCGATGCCGGGCGTGGAGATCAAGGTGATCGACGCCGAGGGCCGGACACTGACGCCGGGCCAGGTAGGGGAGGTGGCGACCCGCTCGGTCGCCAACATGGCCGGGTACTGGAAGCAGCGCGAGGCGACGGCGAACACCATCGACGCCGACGGCTGGCTCCGGACCGGCGACGCCGGCTACCTCGACGAGGACGGCTACCTCTACATCCACGACCGGGTGAAGGACATGATCATCTCGGGCGCGGAGAACATCTATCCGGCCGAGGTGGAGAGCGCGATCTACGGCCACCCGGCGGTGTCCGAAGTGGCGGTGATCGGGGTGCCCGACGAAAAGTGGGGCGAGGCGGTCAAGGCCGTGGTGGTCCCCAAGCCCGGGATGACGATCGATCCCCAGGAGATCATCGCCTTCGCCCGCACTCGGATCGCCGGCTTCAAGGTCCCGAAGTCCGTGGAGGTGGTCGAGGCCATCCCCCGCAACGCCTCGGGCAAGATCCTCCGGCGCGAACTGCGCGAGCCTTACTGGGTCGGCCGCGAACGGCGGGTGAACTGAGGGTGGAAGATCGCCGCGCCGTCCCGGGCCGCCAGCGTCCGGCGCGTGCGCGGGGGCTCGGACTCCGGTAAGAACAGCGCATGGGGACTTCGGCCGACGACCCGTCCGCTGACGAAGGCGCCGCGCCGACGCGCGGGCCGACCCGGCGCTTCGAGGCCCGCCGCCACGCCATCGTCCGCTCGGCCATCGCCGAGCTGAACCGCAAGGGCGTGCGCGGCATGACCCTGGGCGAGGTGGCCGCCCGCCTGGATCTCGTGCCCACCGGGGTCATCTACTACTTCAGGAACAAGGAGGAGCTGGCGGCGGCGGCCTTCCTCAAGGGCCTCGAGGCCTACGAGGCGCTGATCGCCCGGGGCGCCGCCGGAGCGAGCGAGGCCGAGCGGATCGAGGGCTTCGTCCACGCCTATTTCGACTTCAAGCAGCGGGTCGGCGCCGGCGAGGCCGACGAGATCCCGGTCTTCAACGACATCCGCGCCCTGGGCTCGGCGGCGGTGAACGAGGCCTATGTGCGGATGTTCCGCGACATCCGCGGGCTGTTCGAGCCGGGCGACCGGCTGCCCCGCGCGCATCGCAACGCCCGGGCGCACCTGCTGAATTCCCAGATGCTGTGGGTGGTGGTCTGGCTGCGGCGGATCGAGCCGGCGGACTATGCGCGGGCGGCCGCGCGCACCTCGGACATCCTGCTGCACGGCCTCACCCCGCCCGGCGCGCGCTGGCCGAAACCGCGGGACATCCCCCTGGCGCACGACGGCCAGCCTGGCTCCACCTCGCCCGAGCTGTTCCTGCGGGCGGCCACCGAGCTGATCAACGCCGAGGGCTACCACGGCGCCTCGGTCGAGCGGATTTCGGCTCGGCTCAACGTCAGCAAGGGCGCCTTCTACCACCACAATACGACCAAGGACGAACTGGTGGCCGCCTGCTTCCAGCGGACCTTCGACATCATGTGGCGGGCGATCCGCGAGGCCGAGGCGGAGGGCGGCTCGGGCCTGGAGGTGCTGGCCCGGGCGGCGGCGGCCCTGATCGGACGGCAGATCGGCGGCGCCGCGCCCCTGCTGCGCAGCTCGGCGCTGACCACCGTCCCCGAAACCATGCGCGCGGGCCTGCTGGAAGGCTTCGACCGGCTGACGCTCCGCTTCGCCTCGATCATCTGCGACGGGATCGCCGACGGCTCGCTGCGGCCCGTGGATGTGAACATCGCCGCCCAGACCCTCACGGCGGCGATCAACGCGGCGGCCGAGCTGCACGACTGGGCGCCCGGGCTGACGACGGAGACGGTGGTGGACCACTACGTCCGGCCGGTGTTCGAGGGTCTGCTGTCGCCGCCGGCCACCTGAACCACTTTTCGGCTGACCGGGGGCGTCCCGGCGGGCTAAGCCGCACCCAGTCAGGAAGGGAGTGTTCGATGACCGCCGAGGAGCTGCTGTCCCAGGAGTTCGGGACCATCGCCGACGTGATCCGCGCCCAGGCGGCCGCGCTGCAGGACAAGCCGGCGCTGATCGACGCGCGGCGCACGATCTCCTACGCCGAGCTGGACGCCCTCATGGACCGCATCGCCGCGGCCCTGCAGCGGGACGGCGTGGGCAAGGCCGACGTTGCCGCCGTCTGCGCCAGCACCTCGGTGGAGTACGCGGCGACGTTCTTCGGCGTCCTGCGGGCCGGCGCGATCGTGGCCCCGCTCGCCCCCTCGTCCACCCCCGAAAGCCTGATCGTCCAGCTCGAGGACTCGGGCGCCAAGGTCTTCTTCCTCGACAAGGGCGTGGCCGACCACATGGCCGGCGTGCTGGACCAGGTGACCGCCAAGCGCGTGTCGCTGGACGGCTCCGACGTCGGCCAGCCCTTCGAGGAATGGCTGGTCCCCGAGGGGGCCAAGCCGGTCCTTCACGAGATCGACCCCGACCAAGGCTTCAACATCATCTACTCGTCCGGCACCACGGGCGCGCCGAAGGGCATCGTCCAGCCGCACCGCATGCGCTGGGGCCAGATCCGCCGCGGGGTCTATCCGCCGGAGGCGGTCAGCCTCGTCTCGACGCCCCTCTACTCGAACACCACGCTGGTCTCGTTCCTGCCGACGATCTCGAACGGCGGCACGGTGGTGCTGCTGCCGAAGTTCGACGTGGAGCAGTTCCTGAAGCTCTCGGAGAAGCACCGGGTGACCCATGCCATGCTGGTGCCGGTGCAGTACCGGCGGCTGATGGCCCATCCCGACTTCGACAAGTACGACCTGTCGGCGTTCCAGATGAAGTTCTCGACCTCGGCGCCGTTCCCGGCCGAACTGAAGGCCGAGGTGCTGCGCCGCTGGCCCGGCGGTCTGGTCGAGTACTACGGCATGACCGAGGGCGGGGGCTCGTGCGGTCTCGTCTGCCACGAGCATCCCGACAAGCTGCACACGGTCGGCAAGCCGCTGCCGGGCCACGACATCCGGCTGATCGGCGAGGACGGCAAGGAGGTCGCGCAGGGCGAGATCGGCGAGGTCGTCGGCCGGTCGGGCGCGATGATGGTCGGCTACCACAACCAGCCGGGCAAGACCTCGGAGGCCGAATGGTGGAGCCCGGAGGGCCTGCGCTACATCCGCACCGGCGACGTGGGCCGCTTCGACGAGGACGGCTTCCTGACCCTCATGGACCGCAAGAAGGACATGATCATCTCGGGCGGGTTCAACATCTATCCCAGCGACCTGGAGGCCGAGATCGTCCAGCACCCGGCGGTGCTGGAGGCCGCGGTGGTCGGCGTCCCGTCGGACGCCTGGGGCGAGACGCCGGTGGCGTTCGTCGCGCTGAAGCCGGGGCAGGGCGTCGGCGCCGAGGAGCTGCGCGCCTGGGTGAACGGCCGGCTTGGGAAGACCCAGCGCCTGGCCGATCTGAAGATCGTCGAGGGATTGCCGCGCAGCCACATCGGCAAGGTGCTGAAGCGCGAGCTGCGCGATGGCTACAAGGCGCCCGCCCAGGCGTGACCGCCTGAGCCGCGCAGGGCCGCCCGCTGCGCCGGGACGACCTGGCGGGGCGGCCTGACGAAACCGTGCGCGCGCGTTCAGGAACGAAGCCGGACGAAGCTACGTTTGTCGGGACGGCGCAGCCTGTCCCCACGCGGCGGCGGCGCGCATCGTCTCGTCGTCAGGGGGCTCCGTTGCGGCGCATCCAGGGGACCAGCCCACAAGGCCGTCGCCATGTGCGACCGACGCGAACCCTCCATCCGGGAGCGGCCGGTGCGCGCGCCTGAGCGGGCCGGCTCCGTTGCGGTCATCGTGGCGGCGAAGGACGCGGCCGCCACCATCGCGCGTGCGGTGGCTTCGGCGCTGGCCCAGCCCGACGCGGCCGAGGTCGTGGTCGTGGACGACGGCAGCACCGACGAGACGGCGCGGCGCGCGCGGGACGCGGACGACGGTTCGGGCCGGCTGACGGTAGTCTCCCAGGCCCAGGCGGGTCCGGCGGCGGCGCGCAACCTGGCCCTGTCGCTCAGCCGCTCGCCTTGGATCTGTCCGCTGGACGCCGACGACTTCCTGAACCCGGGGCGCCTGGGCCGGCTGCTCGCGCAGGCGCAGGGTTGCGACCTGGTCGCCGACGACCTGCTGCTCGTCGCCGAGGGCGCGGAGGATGCGGCGCCGAAACCGCTGATCGGCGAGCAACTGGACCTGCCCTTCGTGCTGGATTTCCGGACCTTTGTGGACGCCAACGTGAGCCGCCCCGGCCTGGCGCGGCGCGAGTTCGGCTTCCTGAAGCCCCTGATCCGCCGCGGATTCCTGGAGGCCGCCGAGCTGGCCTACGATCCGGCGCTGCGGCTGGGCGAGGACTTCATCCTCTACGCGACGGCCCTGGCCAAGGGCGCGCGGTTCAGGGTGGTGCAGGCCTGCGGCTACGTCTCTGTGCAGCGCCCCGGCTCGCTGAGCCACAACCACACGATCGCCGACCTGAAGGCGCTGCAGAGGGCGAGCGCACGCTTGGCGGGCCTGCCCGGCCTGGGCGCGGCGGAAATCGCCGCGGCCCGCCGGCATCACCGGCACGTGACGGCGAAGGTGGACCTGCGCGAGGTGCTCGAGGCCAAGCAGACGGGCGGGCTGCTGGGGGCGCTCGCGGCGGTGGCGATGCGTGCGGCGAGCGCGCCCTACATCCTTCGGCAGGGCCTCGGCGGACAGCGGGCCTGAGCGCTCCTCCTCAGGCCTCTTCGGCCATGGCGCGGACCAGCTCCACCAGCTTGCGGCGCAGCGCCGGCTGGGCGATGCGCGGGAAGGTCGACATCAGCTCCAGGCCCTCGCCGGTGAGCATGAAGTCCTGGGCGTTGCGGCCGGCGTCGCCCAGCTCGTGGTCGTTCAACCCTTCGTAGAAGTAGGTCACGCCGGTCTTCAGCGCCTGGGCGATCTCCCAGAGCTTGGAGGCGCTGACGCGGTTGGCGCCGCGCTCGTACTTCTGGACCTGCTGGAAGGTGATTCCGAGGGCCTCGGCCAGGCGCTCCTGGCTCACCCCGATCTCCTTGCGGCGCATCCGGATCCGCAGACCCACGTGGCGGTCCACCGGGTGCGGGCCATCGCCACGGTCGTCGAGCCCTTCGGCGGCCGCGAACGGAGCGCCGATGACGTCTCTCTGCAACGGCTTGGTCATGCCCTTCACTTCTCCTCTGAGCGCCGGCTCGCGGCGCTCGGACACCTCCCCCGAGGTACGCCCTCAGGTTGCGGTAAGCGCGACTTCTACGGAAGCTTGGGCCTACTCATTTTGGGGATATGTCGAGTTCCTGTTTTGATCACGCCGCCCCGCGGAGGCCCGCGCGGGGCGCGTCCCAGAAGGACAGCACGCCGAACTCGGCGAGGCCCGTGAACAGCCGATGCATGTGGGTCTGGTTGTCGAGGATGAACTCGACGAAGCCCCCGTCCGCCAGCACCCGGGCGGGCACGACGTAGCCGTCCTCCCCGGCCACGCAGCGCCCGTCCGACACCAGGCGGTTGAGGTGCCGGCGCACCGTCTCCGGCGGCACGCCGAGCCGCTCGGAGAGCGTCGCCGGCCGCACGGGCCGGCGCTCGTCATCGGCGAGGTAGGACTGGGGAGAGAGATCGTCGCCCCCGCCCTCGTCGTCGGGCAGGTGCTCGGTGTTCGCCTGGATCACATCCATCAGGATCATGCCGGTGACGAGGTCGCCGATGTACGCGCTGACCGGTTCGGCCAGCCGCAGGGCGTAGTCCGAGGACAGCCGCATGATCAGGCGGAGCGGCGGATTGCCGGGCGTGAAGCTCGTGTCCGGACGGTTCAGGCCGGTCAGGAAGCCCAGCCGGTCGAGGCGTTCGTAGTACCGCCGGACGAGTTCGCAGTTGGCCTCCGCGAACGCCCGGTAGAAGGGCGAGTTCAGCGGCGCCTGCGGCAGCACCACGCCTTTGCGGGAGGTCTCCAGGACGCCCAGCTCGGCCAGGGCGGCGATCCGCCGGCGCGCGGTCTCGAAGGGGATCCGCAGCGAGGTCGCCACGGCGTTGACGCTGACCGGCCGGCGCAGCTCGTCGGGCGGCGGGGCGTCCAGGGTGGCGTAGGCCAGCTGGAGCTCGGGGCTGCGGGTGATGGGCGCGATGTTGGCCTGGCTGATCGCCATCAGCAGCAGCCCGTCGATGACGTCGCGCCCCCAGCCGCCGAGCTTCACGAGGTCGAGCGCGAATCCGTTGGCCAGCCGCCCGGCGAGGCGGATCCTGGAAGGCGGCAGACGCCCGTTCATGCGCTTGTCCCCTAGGTGGCGCCCGATGCGGGGCGAACCTGGAGGATACGTGCCGGATCCGCGTTGAGACGCGTCAAACCCCCGGCGCGTCAAAGCGCCGCGTACGGATCACCGATAGCGCTCGAACCACGCGACGATCGCGGCCGCCTTGGCCGCCGACTGCGAGGGGCGGGCCGCCAGGCCGCCGTGCCCGGCGTCGGGCACCCGGACCAGAGCCGTCGGCACGCCCTTGAGCTGCAGCGCCTGGTAGTACTGCTCGGCCTCGGACGGCGGCGTGCGGAAGTCCTGTTCGCCCACGACGACGAGGGTCGGCGTCGTCACATTGCCCACCAGCGACAGCGGCGAGCGGGCCCAGTACCCTTCCGGGTCCTCCCACGGGGCCTTGCCGAACCAGTACTTGGCCATCCCGAGGTAGGCGTCGGCGGTCAGCACCTGGCTGGCCCAGTTGATCACCGGCTTCTGGGTCGCGGCCGCCTTGAAGCGGTTCGTCTTGCCCACGATCCACGAGGTCAGCACCCCGCCGCCCGACCCGCCGGTGACGTAGAGCCGCTCGGGGTCCACGAAGCCCTTGGCGATCGCCGCGTCCACGGCGCTCATCAGGTCATCGTAGTCGTGACTCGGATAGGCCTTGTCGATCTCGTTGGCGAAGGCGTTGCCGTACGAGGTCGAGCCCCGCGGGTTGGAGTAGAGCACCACATAGCCGGCCTGGGCGTAGAGCTGGACGTCGGTCGAGAACGACGGGCCGTAGGCCTGGTGTGGGCCGCCGTGGATCTCAAGGATCAGCGGGTACTTCTTCGCCGGGTCGAAATCGGGGGGCGTGGCGATCCACGCGTCGATCGGCTTGCCGTCGTGGGACGAGGTCACCGGCAGATGCTCGACCTTGGCCAGCGTCTTGCCGGCGAAGAGGCCCTCGTTCAGCCGGGTCAGCCGGGAGGTCTTGCCGCCGCGCCGGACCACGAGGTCGGCGGGAGCCGCCGTCGAGCCGGCGGTGTAGGCGATCACGCCGCGGGCCACCGAGAACTCGCCGCCGGCGTAGGGGCGGTCGAGGCCGCCGCCGGTCAGGCCCTCGGCGACCGTCTCCAGACGGCCGTCCAGGGACACGCGGGCGACCTTGGTCACACCCTTGTCCACGTAGTCGAAGTAGAGGCTTCGGCTGTCCTCCGACCACTGGGGGACGCCTACGCTGCGGTCGAGGTTGGCCGCCAGCTGGCGCACGTTCCCGCCGTCGGCGTCCATCACGTAGAGCTTGGAGTCCTCGTGGCTGCGGCCCTTGTCGTCGTTGCCGACGAAAGCGATGCGGCGGCCGTCGGGGGAGGGGACCGGCGCGGCGTCGGGGCCGACCCGGCTGGTCAGGCGGGTGAGCCGCCCGTCGACGATGTCCACGCGGTAGACCTCGCTCTCCTGGGGCTCGCGCTCCCAGGTCGGATTGCGGTTCGAGGCGAACAGCACGCCGCGGCCGTCGGCGGTGAAAGCGATCGGGCCCTCGCTGTCGAACTTGCCGAAGGTGACCTGGCGCGGCTGGCCGCCGTCGGCCGAGACCACGAACACCTGCCGAAAGCCCGGCTTCATGTAGCCCTGGCCGTCGAAACGGTAGGTGACCCGGTCGATCACCTTCAGCGGCTCGGCCCACTTCGCGCCGTCCGGCTTCTTGAGGGGAGCGCCGAGGGGTTTGCCCTCGTCGAGCTCGATCATGGTGAAGGCCAGCGTGCGGCCGTCGGGCGACCAGGCGATGTCGTTCGGCGCCTGCTCGAGCGTCGCCACCTTGGCCGAGCGGCCCGAGGCCACCCAGCGGACGTAGAGCTGCGGCCGCTCGCCCGGCTGGGCCGAGACATAGGCCAGCCGCGTCCCGTCCGGCGACCAGCGCGGGGCGAAGTTGTTCCCGTCGTCCACCACCAGCGGCGCCTGGGCGCCGGTGGACAGGTCGGCCAGCCAGATCGAGCGCTGGCTGCGGTCGGTCATGATATCGTTGCGGGCGCGGACGTAGGCCACGGCCCCGCCGTCGGGCCGCACCTGCGGATCGCTCGCCTGCTGCAGGCCGAACAGGTCGCGGGCCGTGAAGGTCCGTGACGGGCCCTCCGCGACCTGCGCCAGGGCTGGAGCCGCGGCAGGAGCCGTCGCCGCCAGCGCCAGGATCGACGCCAGAACCGTCATGCGCATATGAGAACCCCCCGAACCGCGACGCGAACAGGGCGCCAGAGAAAGCGCTCGGCCAGGCTTTGTCCAGACGTCGCGGAAGGCTACATGCAGACCATGGCCGAAGCCTTCAACGAGATCGTCCTGCCCGCCTCGAAGGCGGAGCGCTACGCCGCCGTCGCCGAGGAGATCGCCTCGGTCCTGGACGGCGAGCCCAACCTCGTCGCGCGGATGGCGACGGTCGCCTCGATGCTGGCGAACAGCTTCGAGCACTACTTCTGGACCGGCTTCTACGTGGTCGATCCGGCGAAGGGGGACGAGCTGGTGGTGGGGCCCTACCAGGGCACCCTGGGCTGCCTTCGCATAGCCTTCGGCCGGGGGGTCTGCGGGGCGGCGGCCGCGACGCGGCAGACCCAGCTTGTCGAGGACGTGCACGCCTTCCCGGGCCACATCGCCTGCGACAGCCGCTCGGCCAGCGAGATCGTCGTGCCGGTGCTGGACGCCGGCGGCGAGCTGATCGCGGTGTTCGACGTGGATTCCGAGACGAAGGCCGCCTTCGATTCTACCGACCGGGAATGGCTGGAACGCATACTCTCGGAGACCTTCGCCAGAGGCGTCGCGAAGGGGTGATTGTCTTACGCTGCGGCGCCTCAATACATGTCGTCGCGACGCGCCCGAGGGGCGTAGAGGAAGCGAAACGGAGCTGTTGAGATGGCCGAGGCCTATATCGTCGCCGCCACCCGGACCGCGGGCGGTCGCAAGGGCGGTCGCGTGCGGGGCTGGCACCCCGCCGACCTGGGCGCGGTGGTCCTGAACGAGCTGATGGACCGCACCGGCGTGGACCCGGCGGCCGTCGAGGACGTCGTGATGGGCTGCGTCATGCAGGTGGGCGAGCAGTCCACCAACATCGCCCGCAACGCGGTCCTGGCCTCCAAGCTGCCGGAAAGCGTGCCGGCCACTTCGGTCGACCGCCAGTGCGGCTCCTCGCAGCAGGCCCTCCAGTTCGCCGCCCAGGCCGTGATGAGCGGCACCATGGACGTGGTGATCGCCTCGGGCGTCGAGAGCATGACCCGCGTGCCCATGGGCCTGTCGGTGTCGCTGGCCGCCAAGGAAGGCTTCGGCGTGCCGAAGAGCCCGCGGATGGAGGAGCGCTACCCCAACATCCAGTTCAGCCAGTTCATGGGCGCCGAGATGGTCGCCGAGAAGTACGGCCTGACCAAGGACCAGCTGGACGAGTTCGGCTACCAGTCCCACCAGCGCGCCATCGCCGCGACCCAGGGCGGGGCGTTCAAGGACGAGATCGTCGCCATCGACGGCCTCGACGCCGAGGGCAACACCGTTCGCCATGACGTGGACGAGGGCATCCGCTTCGATGTCAGCCTCGACGGCATGAAGGGCGTGAAGCTGCTGCGCGAGGGCGGCCGGATCACGGCGGCCACCTCCAGCCAGATCTGCGACGGCGCCTCGGGCGTGATGATCGTCTCGGAGAAGGCGCTGAAGGAGCACAACCTCACGCCGATGGCCCGCATCCACCACCTGTCGATCCTGGGCCACGACCCGGTGATCATGCTGGAGGCGCCGATCCCGGCGACCGAGCGGGCGCTGAAGAAGGCCGGCATGTCGGTCGACGACATCGACCTCTACGAAGTCAACGAGGCCTTCGCCTCGGTGCCGGTTGCCTACCTCCAGAAGCTGGGCGTGGATCCCGAGCGGATGAACGTCAACGGCGGCGCCATCGCGCTGGGCCACCCGCTGGGCGCCTCTGGCACCAAGCTGATGACCACGCTGCTCTACGCCCTGCAGAAGCGCGGCAAGAAGTACGGCCTGCAGACGATGTGCGAAGGCGGCGGCATGGCCAACGTCACCATCGTCGAGCGGCTCTAGGCCGGTCGAAACCGTCATCCCCGGGCCTGTCCCGGGGGTCCAGTCACGCAGGCGCTTGCGGGCTCGCCCCGAAGTGCGGTGCTTATGGATGGCCGGGACCAAGCCCGGCCATGACGATTCTGGGAGTCTGGGATGGCGGGACGCATCATCGCAATCACCGGCGCGGCCGGCGTGCTGGGCCAGGCCGTGGTGAAGGCCGCCGCCGCCCAGGGCGCGCGGCTGGCGCTCATCGACCATGCCAAGGCGTGTCCGGGCCCCGAGGGCGCGTTCGTGCAGACGGGCGTGGACCTGACCGACGCCGTGCAGGCCTCGGCCGCCATGGCCGCCGCCGGCGAGCGCCTCGGCGGGCTGGACGCGCTCCTGAACATCGCCGGGGGGTTCACCTGGGAGAAGCTGGAGGGCGGCGATCCCGCGAGCTGGGCCGCCATGCACCGGCTCAACGTCGTCACGGCCGCCAACGCCTGCCGCGCAGCGATCCCGCACCTGAAGGCCAGCGCCGCGGGCCGGATCGTCAATGTGGGCTCGGCCGCCGCGCTCAAGGCCGGCGCCGGCATGGGCCCCTATGCGGCCGCCAAGTCGGGGGTCCACAGCCTGACCCAGGCGCTGGCCGAGGAGCTGAAGGCCGACGGGGTGACGGTCAACGCCGTGCTGCCCTCGATCATCGACACCCCCACGAACCGCGCCGACATGCCGGACGCGGACTTCTCGGCCTGGGTGGCTCCGGACGACCTGGCCGCCGTGATCCTGTTCCTGGCGAGCGAGGCGGCCAGCGCGGTGACGGGCGCCCTGATGCCGGTGACCGGCCGCGTCTGAGGCGCGGCGGCTGTCACGAGTTCTTAGCAGTCGCAGCTTACGGCCGATCTACGCGTCCAAGCGTAGGGGATAGTTCAATGATCAAGTCACGTTCGCGGCTGCTGGCCGCGGCGAGCGCCCTGGCCGTCGCCGGCGCGTGCGGCCCGGCCTTCGCCCAGGAGGCCCCGGCGGTCGAGGAGATCGTCGTCACGGCCCAGAAGCAGCAGCAGCAGGCGATCGACGTGCCGATCGCCCTGACGGCCTTCGGCGGCGAGCGGCTGGAGGCCCTGGGCGTCCAGGACTTCGCCGACCTGTCGCTGTTCACGCCCGGCTTCGAGGTGCAGGACCAGTCGCCGAACAACCCGGGCTTCGTGATGCGCGGCATCACCTCGGATTCCACCGACGCCTTCGCCGAGGCGCGGGTCTCGGTGTTCCAGGACGGCGTCTCGATCTCGAAGGCCCAGGGCTCGTACGTCGAGCTGTTCGACCTGGAGCGGGTCGAGGTGGCTAAGGGACCGCAGTCCACGCTGTTCGGTCGCGGCGCCCTGATCGGCGGGGTGAACCTGATCCAGGCCAAGGCCTCCACCGCCGGTTTCGACGGCTACGCCAAGGTGGAAGCGGGCGACTACAGCTATCGCCTCGGCGAAGCGGCGGTGAACGTCCCGCTGGGCGAGCAGGCGGCGCTGCGTCTGGCCGGCAGGGTCCGCTACCGCGACGGCTATGTGGACAACGCCCTGGGCGGCGACGCCTTCCAGTCCGTGGACACCCGCGCCGCGCGGGCCAGCCTGAAGCTCGAGCCGGCCGACCGCGTCAGCATCGACATCATCGCCAACTACCAGGAGGACGATCCCACCGGGACGGCCTTCAAGTCGGGCGGCTTCTCGCCGACCGATCCGACCACGGGCCGGGTGCTGGACGACCGGCGCCCGCAGAGCGCGGCGGCCCTGACGGCGCCGGCGAACTTCCAGGGCGGGCGGCAGCTCGGCATCGATCGCAAGGTCTGGGGCGTGACCGGCCTCGCCAGCTTCGAGCTGACCCCCTCGCTGACGCTGAACTCGATCAGCGCCTACCGGGAGTACGAGAGCCAGGAGACGTTCGACCCGGACGGCCTGTCGCTGCCGATCCTCACCGGCCTGAACGACGGCCGCGGCGAGCAGTGGAGCCAGGAACTGCGGCTCAACTTCGATGGCGGCGGCCGCGTCCGCGGCTTCGTCGGCGCGGGCCTCTTCAAGGCGGACGACGACCAGCGCACGCCGATCCAGTTCGACGAGCGGATCGCGCTGGCGGTGGTGACGGGCCAGCTCAACGCCTCGGCGGCGGGCTCGGGCCTGCCGGCGACGACGCCGGCGCCGGCGGCGGTGTTCGGCAACACCGCCTTCACCGGCGCGCCGCTGCGCGGGCTGGTGGCGAACCTGAGCGGCAATCGCCTCGTGCTCACGCCCGCCCAGGCTACGGCCATCGCCGCGAACCTGCGCGCGAACCATCTGGAGGAGTCGACCAACACCTCGGACCTCGACTCGTTCGATCTCTTCGCCGACGTCAGCGTGGACGTCACCGACCGGCTCGAGGTCTCGGCCGGAGTCCGCTACACCCGCGACGAGAAGACCACCGGCTTCGGCAGCCGCGTGGTCGGCGGCCGCAGCGTCCTGGGCGGGGCGATCGGGGCGGCCCAGCTCGCCGCGTCCGGCACGGCCCAGGGCCTGGCCCAGGCGCAGGCCATCGTCGGGGCCTTGCAGTCGCCCGGCGTGCAGCAGATCCCTGACAGCGTGCTGCCGCTGTTCGGCCTGACCTTCCAGCCGACCACCGGCAACGGCCTGGTCTCGGAACAGGACCTGACCGACGACGGCGTCACCTGGCGCCTGGTGGCCCGCTACGAGCTGTCGGGCGACGCCAACGTCTACGCCTCGTACGCCCGCGGCCGCCGGCCCGAGGTGCTGGCGGCGTCCGGTCCGGCCGCGCCCGGAACCGCGGGCCGCTTCACCCGGGTGGAGGCCGAGACGGTGGACAGCTACGAGGTCGGCGCCAAGGCGGCCCTGCTGGACCGGCGGCTGCGCCTGGACGTCTCGGCCTACCGCTACGACTACGACAACTTCCAGACCGTCGAGCAGCGCGGCACGCTGTTCGTGACCACCAACGCGGGCAAGGCCAAGGCCTACGGCGTCGAGGGCCAGGCGGACCTGGCGATCGCCCGCGGGCTGAACCTGCTGGCGACCTACGCCTACAGCCATGCGCGGTTCGAGAGCGGCGCCTACGACGGCAACCGCTTCCGCCTGTCGCCGGACCATTCGGCTTCGCTGGCCGCCTCCTGGCGCACAGCGCTCGGCGCCGGCGAGCTGGAAGTGCGTCCCAGCTACACCTGGCAGTCCAAGGTCTACTTCGACAACAGCAACGACCGGCCGGCCTTCCAGCAGCCGCCGAACGTGTTCGTCGCCGACAACCTGGTGGACGAGTTCCAGAAGGCCTACGGCCTCCTGAACCTGCGGGTCGCCTGGACCGCGGACCGCGCGCCGGTGACCCTGGAGGCCTTCGTCACCAACCTGACCGACGAGGACTACATCATCGACGCCGGCAACACGGGCGACAACCTGGGCCTGCCGACGTTCATCGCCGGCCCGCCGCGCATGGCGGGCGTCGGGATCACCTACCGGTACTGACGATGGGGGGCCGCGCCCGCGCGCGGCCCCTTGCCCTTCCGTAGAGGTCACCCGCTAGGGTCCCGCCAAATCAGGAGGGGACCCCCAATGATCGGCTACGTGACCATCGGCACGAACGACCTCGAGAAGGCGACGAAGTTCTACGACGCGGTGCTGACGCCGCTGGGCGGCAAGCGCACCTTCGCCAACGGCGATCGGATGCAGTTCTACGGCGGCGGCGGCACGCCGGGCATGATCGCCATCAGCAAGCCCTACGACGAGCAGCCCGCCACGGCCGGCAACGGCACCATGTTCGGCTTTCCCTGCCAGTCGAAGGAGCAGGTCGACGAGGTCCATGCGGCTGCCCTGGCCGCCGGCGGGACCTGCGACGGCCCGCCCGGCCAGCGCCTGCCCACCTTCTACGGCGCCTATTTCCGTGACCTCGACGGCAACAAGATCTGCGTCTTCAAGATGGGCTGACCTGGGCGGCGGGCGGGGCGGCCGGCGCGACGCGCCAGACGATCTCGCCCACGTCGTCGGCGACCAGCAGGGCCCCGCGGCCGTCCACGGCCACGCCGACCGGGCGGCCGCGCACCTTGCCGTCCTCGTCCAGGAACCCGGTCAGGAACGCCTGCGGCGGGGTCTGCGGGCGGCCGCCCCGGAAGGGCACGAACACCACCTGGTAGCCATTCAGCGGCCGGCGGTTCCACGAGCCGTGCTGGCCCACGAACGCCCCACCCCGGTAGGCCGGCGGGAAGGCGTCGGCCGTGTAGAACGTCAGCCCCAGCGAGGCCGTGTGCGGGCCGAGGGCGTAGTCGGGCTTGATTGCCTTGGCCACCAGGTCGGGGCGGGGCGGCTTCACGCGGGCGTCCACGTTCTGGCCGTAGTAGCTGTAGGGCCAGCCGTAGAAGCCGCCGTCCCGCACGCTGGTCATGTAGTCGGGGACGAGGTCGTTGCCGATCTCGTCGCGCTCGTTGACCGTGGTCCAGAGCGCCCCGGTCACCGGCTCCCAGCCCAGGCCGTTCGGATTGCGCAGGCCGCTGGCGAACAGCCGCAGCTTGCCCGTGGCGATGTCGTACTCGTGGATGGCGGCGCGCCCGACCTCCTCCTCCATGCCGTTCTCGGCGACGTTCGAGTTGGAGCCCACGGTGGCGTAGAGCTTGGTCCCGTCGGGGCTGGCGATCAGGCTCTTGGTCCAGTGGTGGTTCCGCCCGGCGGGCAGGGCGAACACCGTCTCGCCGGCGCCCTCCACCCGGGTCTGGCCGGGGGCGTACGGGAAGCGCACCACGCCGTCGTCGCGGGCGACGTAGAGGCTCTCGCCCACGAGCCCCATGCCGAAGGGCCGGCGGATGTTCTGGGCAAAGATGGTCTTCACCTCGGCCACGCCGTCGCCGTCGGCGTCGCGCAGCAGCATGATGCGGTCGGGGCTTTTCTCCTGGGCGCCCGCGCGCTTCATGATCAGGTTCTGGAAGAAGCCGCGGATTCCCTTGGGCGGCTTGGATTCCGACGAGGACTCCGCCACCAGCACGTCGCCGTTCGGCAGCGGGAGCAGCCAGCGCGGGTGGTCGAAGCCCTCGCCGAAGCGGGTGACAACGAAGCCCGGCGGCGCGGTCGGCGCCTCGCCCGCCGCCCAGCCCTTCACCTCGGCCACGTTCACCACCGGGATCAGGCTCTTCTGCGGCTTCGGCAGGTGCGGGTCCGGACCGTAGCCGGCCCAGGGCTCGCCCGATCCGGTGGAGCAGGCCGCCAGGGCCAAGAGGGCCAGCGCGAGGGAGGGCAGGGCGACGCGGGCGTGTCTGCGCATGGAGGGCGGTCTCCGTTCTCTTGCATCCGGGCTGACGCCAGGGCGCCGTTGCCTAGATGCGCAAACGCGGTTGCAGTGACAGAGGCACAGGAGCGCGAGGATACATGGATTTGACCCTGACGCCCGAACTGTCGGCCTTCCGCGAGGAGGTGCGGGCGTTCCTGGCGGCCCACCGCGGCGAGTACGAAGCGGGCCAGCCGAAGGATCCCCTGGCCTGGCAGCGCCTCCTGATCGAGCACGGCTATGCGGCCCGGACGATCCCGAAGGCGTACGGCGGCTTCGGCGCTCAGCCCGACATCCTGAAGGCGCGGATCATCGCCGAGGCCTTCATCGCCGCCGGCGCGCCGCGCGGCCTCGCCAACCAGGGGATCTCGATGCTGGTCCCCACCCTGCTGGAGGTGGGCTCGGAAGATCAGAAGACACGCTGGATCGGGCCCACCCTGCGCGGCGAGGTGGTCTGGTGCCAGGGCTACTCCGAGCCGGGCGCGGGCTCGGACCTCGCCTCCCTGCAGACCCGGGCGGTGGAGGACGGCGAGGACTTCGTCATCTCGGGTTCGAAGATCTGGACCAGCACCGCCCACCTCGCGGACATGATGTTCTGCCTGGTGCGGACCGAGCCCGACAAGCCGAAGCACGAGGGCATCAGCTACGTCCTGATCCCGATGGACACGCCCGGGATCGAGGTGCGGCCGCTGAAGACCATGACCGGCTACGCCGAGTTCAACGAGGTGTTCTTCACGGATGTGCGCGTTCCCCAGGCCAACGTCGTGGGCGGGCGCGGGCGCGGCTGGCAGGTGGCCAACACCACGCTCAAGCACGAGCGCGGCATGCTGGGCGATCCCAATGCGACCGAAGCCCGTCTGGCGGCCCTCATCGAGCTGATGAAGACCGAGACGGTCGATGGCGAGCGGATCATCGACAACCCGGTCTTCCGCGACCGGCTGATGCAGCTGCAGGCGCGGGTCTTCGCCATGAAGTTCAACGGCCTCCGTATCCTGACCGACGAGACCGCGGGTCTCGCACGCCTGATCGTCAAGCTGCAGGGCTGCGAGCTGAACCATCAGGTGGCGGCCCTGGCCATCGACGCCCTGGGCGAGCTCGGCGTGCTGTACCACGAGGGGCCGCACCTGCGGGCCAAGGGCTCGTGGCAGCGCAACTACATGTTCGACCTCGGCCTCATCATCGGCGGCGGCACGGCGCAGATCCAGAAGAACATCATCGCCGAGCGGGGCCTTGGCCTGCCGCGCGAGCCCAAGACGGTGGGGGCCTGACATGAGGTTCGCGCTCTCCGAGGACCAGGTCCTGCTGCAGGACAGCCTGGCGAAGGCCCTGGCCGAGCTCGCGCCCCTGGAGCGGGTGCGGCGCTTCGCCGACGACAACGAGCCCTGCGCCGGGGACATCTGGGCCGGACTGGCCGAGCTGGGCCTGCCCGGGCTGCTGATCGACGAGGCCCACGGCGGCCTGGGACTGGGGCTCATCGAGGCAGCCCTGGCCGCCGAGGCCCTGGGCCGCACGGTCGCCCCGACGCCGTTCCTCGGATCGGCGGTGCTGGCCCCCCTCGCGCTGAAGCTGGCCGGCTCGGCCGAGCAGCAGGCCCGCTGGCTGCCGAGGCTGGCGGCCGGCGAGATCACCGCGGGCGTGGCCATCGCCGAGCCGATCGCCGGCGCCCGGGACGGCGCGGGCGTCGACGCCGTGGCCGGCCGGCTGACGGGCAGGGCGCTCTTCGCCGTGGGGGCAGAGGGCGCGGACCTGCTGGTGGTCGCCGACCGGACCGGCGGCCTGCACCTCGCCGAGAGCGCCGAGGCCACGGCGCCGATGCGCACCATCGACGCCACCCGGCGGCTCACCGAGATCTCGTTCAAGGCCACGCCCGCCGAGCCGCTCGCCTCGAACGGGGCGTTGGAGCGGCTGCGCGACGCGGCGTGGGTCATGCTGGCCGCCGACACGGTCGGCGCGGCCGGAGCCATGCTCGGCAAGGCCGTCGGCTACGCCCAGGAACGGCGCCAGTTCGGCCGGGTGATCGGCTCGTTCCAGGCGGTGAAGCACCTCTGCGCCGAAATGGCCGCCGAGATCGAGCCGGCGCGGGCCCTGGTCTGGTACGCGGCCTACGCCTTCGACCACGCGCCGGACGAAGCGCCGCTGATGGCGGCCCACGCCAAGGCGCACACATCGGAGATCGGCCGCTTCGTCGCGCGTACGGCCACCGAGGTGCACGGCGGCATCGGCATCACCGACCTGCTGGGCCTGCACTACTGGTTCAAGCGCATCGGCCTGAACCGGCAGCTGTTCGGCGGACCCGAGCGGGTGCGCGAGACCGCCGCGCGCCTGCAGGGGCTGGCGGCCTAGAGCGCGCGGACCGGCGGCAGGCGGCCGGCCCAGGGCTGGGCCGCCTCGAGCTGGTAGGCGAGCTGGAACAGCAGGGCCTCGTGACCGACCCGGGCGGCGAACTGCGTGCCGACCGGCAGGCCGGCGTCGGTCCAGTTCAGCGGCACGCTCATGGCCGGCGCGCCCGTGACGTTGTGATAGGTCGTGTAGCCCACGTACTCGGTCAGCCGCTCGACCAGGGTGTCGAAGGGCACGCCCGGCCCCACCCAGCCCAGGGGCGGCGGCGGCGCAGACAGGACGGGGGACATCACCACGTCGAGGCCGTTGCCGACGAACCAGGGATCGTAGGCCATGGCGGCGGCGTGCAGCCGCTCCATCGCCTGGCCCAGCGCGCCGGGCGGCGCCTTGGCGAACATCTCGGCCATGCCCAGGCTGAACGGCTCCAGGAGGGTGGTGTCGGGCTGGCGGCCGGCCGCCTTGCCGATGGCGCCGGCGAGCTGGGCGGCGCCCGAGGCCCACAGCAGCAGGAAGTCCTGGATGAACTCGGGACCGGTCGGCCAGCGGGTCGGGACCACCGTGTGGCCGAGGCTCTCCAACAGCCGCGCGCTGGCCTCGGTGGCGGCCCGGACCTCGGGCGAGGGGGCCTTGCCGGCCATGCCCTCCATGACGAGGCCCACCCGCAGCCGGCGGCGGAGCGGGGCGGTGACGAGGCCCACGGGCGGGTGCTGCGCGCCCTCGCCCGCGTCCTCGGTGAGGGCGAACATGGCCGCGGAATCCCGGACGCTGCGGGTCAGCACGTGGTCCACCGACAGGTCGCTGATCTTCGTCTGCTCGCGGGTCCCGACCATGCGGCCGCGGGAGGGCTTCAGGCCGAACAGACCGCAGCACGAGGCCGGGATGCGGATCGAACCGCCGCCGTCGCTGGCGTGGGCGAAGGGGACCGCGCCTGCGGCCACGGCGGCGGCCGCCCCGCCGGACGAGCCGCCGCTGGAGCGGGTCGGATCCCACGGATTCCGCGTGGGCCCGAAGGCCGCCGGCTCGGTGGTGGGCAGGAAGCCGTACTCGGGCGTCGCGGACTTGCCGATCACGACCACGCCCGCGCGCTCGAAGGCGTCGATCAGCGGCCCCTGACCCTGCGCGGGCGGCAGGGGCAGCTGCGAGAACGAGCCCGAACGGGTCGGGAGGCCGCGATAGTCGTCGAGGTCCTTCACGAGGAAGGGCACGCCCGCGAAGGGGCCATCGCCGGGTCCCGTGGCGGCCCTGGCGAGCGCCCGGTCGAAATCGGAGGCGACGAGGAAGTTGAGCCTGGGCTGCAGTGCGAGGGTCCGGTCGATCGCGCTGCGGACGGCTTGTCCGGCCGTGATCTCGCCGCGGCGGATCATGGCCGCGGTCTCGGTGGCGTCGGGCCAGCCCGGCGTTGGGCGGAACGCCCGCTCCGGAACCGTGGCGCACGCGGCCAGCGCCAGCGGCGCGCCGGCGAACGCGCGGCGAGAAAGTCGGATCATGCGATGCCCCCCTGCAGTTCCTCAGCCGGTCTTTGCGCCGGTCAAGGCGGAGCTTGGCTCAATCGGGGGGCGGGCGCCAAGCCTCAGGAACGGCGGTCGGAGACGTGCTCGGGCTTTCCCTTGCGCTTGGTCGACGCCATCTTCTCGAGTTCCTTCTCGCTCATGGAGTCGGCCATCGACTTCGAGGCGCCCTTCAGCTTGCTCTTGGGCGTATCGCCGCGTTTGGCCGACAGCGCGGCGCCGGCGGCCTTCTGCTGGGCGGCGGATTTGGCAGGCATCACTTGTCCTCCAGGCTCAGCCGCGCGAGCCTGCGCGGCCATCGCATGAACCCTCGGCGGGCGCAGGGGGTTCACCGCACCGACGGGAGACCTTTGCTTGGCGGAACCAGCGACCGAGACCGGCACGCGCCGGCGGCTTCCGCGCCTGCGGGTGCGGCTGCGCGAGCTCTACTACGGCCGCTCGCCGCGCGCGGTGCGCTTCCGGCTGAGCGTCATCGCGCTGGATTTCCTGCTCATCGGCTTCTTCATCGCCTCGCCGTTCCTGCGGGAGTATCCGGCCTATCTCTTCATCGACTATTTCGTCGCCCTGATCCTGGCGCTGGACCTGGCGGCGCGGGCGCTCGCCTATGTGAGCCTGCGCGACTGGCTCCGCCGCCCCAGCGTATGGGTGGACCTCTTCGTGCTGGTCACGCTGCTCTTCCCGCTGTGGCTGTTCAACCTGGCCTTCCTGCGGGTGCTGCGGCTGTGGAGCCTGTTTCACAGCGACTTCTTCTGGGAGACGGTCGGTCGCCGCTACGACGACACGCGGTGGGAGGACGTCACCAAGGCGGTGGCCACGCTGGTCACCTTCGTCTTCGTGTCGACGGGCTTCGTCTACGCCAGCTTCGCGCGCGAGCACCCCGGCATCTCGGGCTACCTGGACGCGCTCTATTTCACCGTCACGGCGCTGACGACGACGGGCTTCGGTGACATCACCCTGCCGGGGGCCTGGGGCAAGCTGCTGGCCATCATCATCATGATCAGCGGCATCACGCTGTTCGTCCGCCTCGCCCAGACGCTGATCCGTCCGTACAAGGTCCGCTTCACCTGCCCGACGTGCGGTCTGATGCGCCACGACGCCGACGCCGTTCACTGCAAGGCCTGCGGCACGCTGCTGAACATCCCGAACGACGAGGTCTGATCATCCGTCAACGAACTGTCACACGCAGGTGATAGCGCGACGCCAACCGACATCCGGAGCTCCGCCATGCGATTCCCGATCCTCACCGCCACCGTCGCGCTCGCCGCGCTCAGCCTAGCCGCCTGCGGGCAGGGGGGCGGAAGCCCCGCCGGCCAGGGCGCTGCGCCCAAGGGCGGCGCCCAGGGCCAGGTCTGGGCCGCCGGCTCCTCGACCGTCTTCCCGTTCGCCACCCGCGTGGCCGAGACCGTCGCCCGCACCACCGGCGGCGCGCCGGCCAAGGTCGAGAGCCTGGGCACCGGCGGCGGCATCAAGCTGTTCTGCGGCGGCGCCGGCCGCAACTTCCCCGACGTGGCGAACGCCTCGCGCCGTATGAAGAAGTCAGAGTGGGAGGCCTGCCAGGCCAACGGCGTCACCGATATCCTCGAGGTGAAGATCGGCTACGACGGCATCGTCATCGCCAACGCCAAGAACGCCCCGACCTTCCACCTGACCCGCGAACAGATCTACCGCGCGCTCGCCGCCGAGGTCCCGCAGGGCTCCGGCTTCGCCACCAACACGGCGGCGACCTGGAGCGCCGTCGCGCCCGGGCTGCCGAACGAGCGGATCGTCGCCTACGGCCCGCCGCCGACCTCGGGCACGCGCGACGCCTTCGTCGAACTGGCCATGGAGAAGGGCGCCGAGAAGGTCCCGGCCATGGCCGCACTGAAGTCCTCGGACGAAGAGGCGTTCAAGCAGCGCGCCCACACCCTGCGCAAGGACGGCGCCTGGATCGACGCCGGCGAGAACGACAACGTCATCGTCCAGACCCTCGAGAAGACCCCGAACGCGGTCGGCGTGTTCGGCTATTCCTTCCTCGAGAACAACATGGACAAGGTGAAGGCCGCCGACATCGAGGGCGTCTCGCCGACCCTGGAGAACATTTCGACGGGCAAGTACCCGCTGTCGCGTTCGCTCTACATCTACGTGAAGAAGGCGAACATCGGCGTCACGCCGGGCCTGAAGGAGTTCGTGGACGGCTTCCTGTCGGAGGCCGCCGTCGGGCGCGGCGGCTATCTGCTGCAGCGCGGCCTGATCCCGCTGCCGGCCGACGAACTGACCGCCCAGCGCGACGCGGCCAAGGCCCTGACGCCGATGACGGCGCCCGCCTCCTGAGGACGGCGCAAGGCTCTGCAGGGAAGGCCCGCCGTTCGGCGGGCCTTTTCTTTTTCGCGGGCGCGCTCGCGAACGCGCGGATCATCAAATGTACTGATGCGGCCCGGGCGATCGGCGCGAAAGTCGGGGGCGAGCAGCGGCGCGCACACCCCCCGCCTGGCGCTCCGGCCCTGCTCGGTCCCGGCCCCAGCCTCCCCAGCGGGGCCGGGGCCCCCCGGCCGTCAGGCGGCAGCGCCTCAGGCCCGTGGAGTGCGGCGCGCGCGGAGCGCGTCCGCCAACGCCTGTCGCGTCCAGTTCACGATCATCTCGGCGCTCATCACGCCGGCGTGGCGGGCGATCGCCTGGCCGCCGCGCAGGAGGATCAGGGTCGGGAAGGCGTTGACGCTGAGCTCGATGGCCGCGGCGGGATGGCGGTGCACGTCGATCGTCAGCATCCTGACCCGCGAGCGCAGCGCCTTGGCGGCGAGGCGGAACTGCTCGTCCATGGTCCGGCCGAGGCCCGAGGAGCTGGCCGAGACGTCGATCAGCAGGGTGCCGCGTCCCTCCGCGAGCAGGGCGCTGAGCTGTCCGTCGGTGATCGTCTGGGGGAATGCGTTCCGGGCGCCGGCCGCTCCCTGCTGACCCGCCGCCCGTTTGGCGGGATTCGACCGGCCGCCGCGGCGGCCGGACCCGGCCGCGGCCGGTTCCTCGATCGGTATGGCATTCACGTGACCGCTCCGCCGCTGCGCGCCGCGGAGCCGTCCAGCCGACGTCCGCGCACCATCAAGCTGTGCAAGAACCCCAACGCAACGCCCCCCTTGCGCCCCTCCGCCAACAATGGAGACGCGTGCAGGCTGCACGGGTCGCCCGAAGGGCCGCATAACAGTGCTACCCTTTAGCGGGAATTTTGTCACGCCCCTCGCCCATAGATTGTTCTGATTTGAGTATCCTCGCCGCATCCCAATACTGGAATGTGACGTAGATCGCTTTGGCGCAGGCCTTGGCGCCGCATTCGGAACTGAGGCTCAATTTATGATCGTTGGCAGCCCGCCCGTCTCAACATAGGGAAGTAGAGGCGGGCGCGGACTGGCGGGGGGCGACGGAGCAGCGATTGTCGTGGCGGTAAGGCATCACCCATCGGCCCAGGTCCGAGCTGATTGCATGGCCGCCAACCTGCCGCCGGGGTTGACGCTGGCCGTCAACACCCACCTCGAATTCTGCTCGGTCTGCGCGATCGCGGCCCAGGCGGTGGCCGGTCTCGTCGAGGCGCCGCCGGAAGGCGCGCGCCGGCGCGGCAAGCGCGAGCCGGCCCTCCTGCCGATGCCTCTGCGCGGCGTGGCCCATGGCCCCTGGCGATGGATCGGCTATGGCGTGCGCGCGGCCGAGCTGAGGGGTGTCAGCGGCCTGGGCGAGGAGGTCTGGCTCCTGAAGGCGGGGACGGGCGCCCGGCTGCCGCTCGGGGGCGAGCGGGGCGTGGGCGCCGTGGTGGTGCTGGAGGGGGGCTTCTCGGACGGCGCCGACACGTTCGAGGCGGGCGACTACATCGGCCTCGACGAGCGGCGGCTGCTACGGCCGGTCTCGGGCCAGGGCTGCCTGGCGCTGGTCGTCAGCGACGGGGAATGGCCGGGCTTCCTGTGGCGGCGCACCATCCGGATCCTCGGCCGCCTGCGGTTGCCGCGCAGGCCGGGATCAGACCGGCTCGTCGAAACGCCCGGCGATGTCCGCCAGGCGGGCGGGTTGAAGCAGGGCGACGCCGCCGAACTTCACTTCCAGGAGTCGCTGGGCCCGAAGGTGGCGCAGGGTTCGGTTCACGTGGACGATGCTAAGTCCTAGGGCGTCGGCCAGGTGCTCCTGGGTCAGGGGCAGGCGGAACTTGTCGGGCGCGGCGAGCCCCACCGTCTCCAAGCGCTCGCGCAGCTCCAGCAGCAGGTGAACGAGCCGCTCCGCGGCCCCGAGCTGGCCCAGGCGGGTGATGTGCTCGTACCGGCGCTCCAGCATCAGGCTCAGGCTGCGGGCGACGGCTTCCCAGACCGCCGGGCGGATGGGCTCGGGCGAGCCGTCCAGCGTCCGCTCGACGTCGGCGCAGTCCATCCGCGTCAGGGCCACGACCCCGCAACTGGAGCTGTTGGCAGGGCGGGCGGTGAAGACGTCCCCCGGGATCAGGAACGAGCAGATCTGCCGGCGGCTGTCCGGCAGGATGCGCATCTCGCTGGCCCAGCCCGTGACGATCCACTTCACCTCAGGCTTGCGCGTGCTGGCGTTGACGAGGGCTCCGGCGGGATAGCGCTCCAGCCGCCGCACGCTCTGGCGGAGCATGGCCCCCGCCTCCGGGGCCAGTCCGCCGTTGTGATGCAGGCCGGCCAGCGCGTGGTCGAGAGCAAGGTTCAGCCAGGCCTCGGTCGAGGGATCGAGCTCGGACATCTCCGTACCGATGCGGCGCTCGCGCAGAGGGCGAGCCCTTCATCCGTCTAGGAGCCGTGTCCGAACGCCGTTCTCCTTAACATTCGCCGCATTGGCTGGCGCTTTGCCCCGCCGGACCTGGAAATCAGATCAGGCGGGGGCTTTCCGCGTCCTCGCCCGTCATCTGGTAGCAGCAGAGCGCCGCCAGCCGCCGCCGGTCGTGCAGGGTCACCGTGCCCGCCTTCAGGGTGATGAGCCCCTCCCGGCGCAGGTGCTGCAGCGTGCGGTTGATGTGGACGATGCTGAGGCCGAGGGTGTCGGCGAACACCTCCTGCGTCAGCGGGATGCGGAAGCTGCCCTGCTTGGCCAGGCCCACCGCCTCGAGCCGGTCGTGCAGCTCGAGCAGCAGGTTGAGCACGCGTTCCTTCGTGGTCAGCCGGCCGATCCGGGCCATGTGGTCGAAGAGCCGCTCCTCCTTCCGCCGCATCGCGGTCTGGATGGCTTCCCGCACCGTCTCGCGCGTCGCGTCGCTGCGGTTCAGCAGCACCTCGGCGTCCACCGTCTCCAGCCTGGTCAGCGTGACCACGCTTCGGCGGCCGATGCTTCCGGCGCGGGTGAGGTCTACGGCGTCGCCCGGCAGCAGGAACGAGAAGATCTGCCGCCGCCCGTCGTGCAGGATCCGGGTTTCGGACGCCCAGCCGGAGACGATCACCTTCCTGGCGCTGAGACCCGTGCCCGCGTGGAGGGTGACGCCGGGAGGATAGCGTTCCACGCTTCTCCAGAAGGACCGAACGCGATCCGCTTCCCCCGGGAGCGTCCCGAGCCCCGCGAACGCGGAGCTGGGCTGCTTAACAGGCGCGGCGTCAGCTGACGTGAACGTCGACATTTGCACCCCTCCATCCCAGCGAGCTCGAACTGCGCCTAGACACTAGATTCCGGAGGTTGCCCGGCTATCAAATGATAAGGGCGTTCTGGAGCCGCACCGAATCGTACGCACATGATTAACTTTGGCTAAATTCACCAATCTGTGTAACGCCGGTCACCGGTTACATCTGAACGAATACTGAGGCGGGATCAATAGGTTGCCCCGGGCGGAATACGCCGGGAAGCACACAAGCGTCAGTTGTTAATATCAAACTTCGTGGGGCGCCACCGGAACTCCTCCCATCCTCCCCTCGGCTGACGGGCGCGGATGACCGCATCTCGGGACAGCAAACCTCCACGGGTCGCGTGGGGGGAGCGGAGCGGCCGTACTACGCGGCCAAGAGGAGGCAGTTATGAAGATCAAGCTTATCGCTTCGGTGTCGGCCCTGGCGTTCGGCCTGGCCATGTCGGGTGCGGCGATGGCGCAGAGCGCCGGCGCCGATGAAGGCAATGCGGCGGCCGCCAACGGCGGCAGCATCGCCACGGCGTTCGACATCTCGGCGCTGAACGGCAACACGGTCGACTCGAACAACGACAACTCGACGGACGTCTCCGGTCTGAACAACAACGACCTGAGCTCGAACGACGACAACTCGACCAACACCGACGCGTCGACGGACGTGTCCGGGCTCAACAACAACGACCTGAGCACGAACACCGACTCCAACAACGACAACTCGACCAACACCGACAGTTCGACGGACGTGTCGGGGCTGAACAACAACGCCCTGGCGTCGTACAACACCGACGTCGAGGACTCGTACAACAGCGACAGCTCCACCACGAACACGACCATCAACGTTCGGATGAACCTGTCCGAGCAGGACCTCGACGCCGAGGTGACGAACATCTCGTTCGGCGGCGCCGGCGGCAACAACGGCGACGACAATCGCCGCCTGCGGACCGGCGACATCAGCGCCTCGGGCAACGCCTTCCAGGGCTTCGGCGGCATCCACACCGCCTCGAACAGCTCCGGCTTCGGCTCGGCCGCTCAGGCCGGCACCCTGGTGTCGGCGAACGCCAACGTCACCTTCCAGTAACCCGCGTGGGCTGGCCGGCGCGCAAGTCGCCGGCCAGCCATCTTTCCCCCGCCGTACGGAGTCCGGCCATGTCCAGGATCGATGTCGTAAGGGCGAGCGCGCTCGCCGGGCTCTTCGCCCTCGTCGGCGCGGGCGGCGCCTGGGCGTCCGAGCCGCTGCAGGAGGCCCTCGTCGCGCCGGCCGCCGCGCCTGCGGCCGAACCGGATCTCTTCGGCCTGCCGCCGAATCTAGGCGAGACGCTGACGCCGGAGGACGGGACGGAATCCGACGAGGCGCTGGGCGCCATCAGCGGCCGCGGCGACGTGATCGTGGCGCTGACCGATCAGGACCTCACCGCGGTCAGCACCGGCAACACCATCACCGCCGACCTGGTGAACTCGGGCAACATCTCGCTGCAGGACAACGCCCTCTCAGGGTTCGGCGGGGTCGGCAACTTCCTGATGAACACCGGCCACAACAACAGCCTGCAGAGCAACGTGAGCGTGACGATCATCGTCACCCAGTAGGAGTGGGGAGGGGACCATGCGCCGCCGGCGCGACCGATCGCGTATCGTAGCGCTGGCGGCGGCGCTGACCGCCCTCGCGGCCGCAGCCCCCGCCGTGGCGCAGGTGCAGTTCTACGGCGAGGCCTCAGGCGCCCGCGTGCGGGTGATGACCTGGCGCGACATCCCGTTCCGTACGGTGGTTCGCCAGGAGCACGACTACAGCTGCGGCTCGGCCGCGCTGGCGACCCTGCTGACCTACCACTACGGCCGGCCTACGACCGAGGCCGAGGCCTTCACCCGCATGTACGCCGCCGGCGACCAGGAGACGATCCGCCGCGTCGGCTTTTCGATGCTCGACATGAAGCGGTACCTGGCCGCCGAGGGCCTGCGCGCCGACGGCTTCCGGATGTCGATCGACGACATCGGCAAGGAAGGCGTGCCGGTCATCGCGCTGATCCAGATGGGCGCCTACCGGCACTTCGTGGTGGTCAAGGGCGTCGTCGGCGACCGGGTTCTCGTCGGCGATCCGGCCCTGGGCCTGCGGATCTTCACCCGCGCGCAATTCAACGCCATGTGGAACGGCATCGCCTTCGCCCTGCACGATACGCCGGCCGTCGGCCGGGGCAGGTTCAACGTGGCCAATGAGTGGTCGCCCTGGTCCACCGCGCCCCTGCGCGCCAGGGCGGACGCGACCGACACCCTCAACGCTCTGACGCTCCACCAGCTGCCCTTCTACCAGATCACCCCGATCATGGTGCTGGGCTCTGTCGCCCCCGGAGGCGGACTATGAAGCTCGTCACGCTGCTGGCCGCCGCGAGCGCGGCTGTCGCCCTGAACCTCGGCGCGCTTCCGGCCGCCTCGTTCGATTACGAGACCGTGGACGATGCGGTGCTGCAGGACAACCGCGGGGGCATGCTGCTCGCCGGCGGCGTGCCGTTCCAATTCGGCGCGGTGATGAGCACCTACGAGAACGGGATGCTCAGCCTGCAGACGCACCTGGTCTGGACGCCGGACGGCGCGGTCGTCCAGCAGATCCCCGGCGACGGCGTGATCCGGCTCGACGACGCGGCCCTGCAGAACATGGCCGGCGCTGGCCAGATGTTCCAGACCGTCGGCGGCTCGTTCGTGGCCCACGACCTCACCCAGGGCCAGCTCACCAACTTCCTGCTCAACACCCAGAGCGGCCGCGACTTCCGGCAGGACCTGGAGCTGACCCTGGTGCTTCCGGGCTTTGTCGGCGTGCAGAACGACATGGGCCGGCAGCTCACCGGCCTGCGGCTCGTGGACGACCTGGCCGCGAGCTCGATTTCCGCCCTCGGGGGCTAGTCGCACCTCGTCCCCGGGGGACGGGAGCGGAGCCCGGCGGCCGAGCCGCCGGCCGGCGTGCATGCGGCTTCGTCGCATGGCCGCCGGGCCGCCCTTCCCGAGGGGGCGGCGCCCCGTTCCGGTCCGGCCGCGCCGGCCCGGCCCCCCGGAATCCTTCCTTCAGAACCGGATCGGGAAGCGCAGCACGATGCGCATGTCGGGCGCGTCGCTGGTGGTTCCCAGCTCGTAGGCGTTGCTGATCGAGATCCGGTCGGTCAGCGCGTAGGACCACCCGAAGGTGAAGGCGCCGACCTGCAGGCTGTCGGATTCCTGCAGCGTGTTCCCGTACACGGACTTGGTCGGGAAGATGTAGCTGTGCTTGTAGCCCAGCGAGAACGAGAAGCGGGGATTGAGCGCGAAGCCGAAGCCGGCGTTCAGGCCGATCGTGTCGCCCGGGTCGACCTTCCGGACCAGCACCTCGCCGACCACCTTGTTGATGTCCTTCGGCTGATGCGAGAGGTAGCTCAGTCCGCCGAAGATCACCACCGGATCGGTGGGATAGAGGAAGCTCAGCGAGCCCTCGAGGCCCCAGAAACCCGATCCCGTCGCCAGCTCGGTCGCCACGCCGAACTGGTCGCGCTCGATCTCGAACGGGCTCGTGCCGGTGTCGGACTTGTAGCGCAGGCCGGCGATGAAGATCGGCCAGCCGCGCCGGCCGTCGTTGATCTGGTAGCGCGCGGCCAGTTCCACGTCGCCGATGTCCTGTCCCTGCAGGGTGAACGTGCGGGTGATCGTCTCGTCGCGCTGGGCGAGGGTGGTCACCCGGTCGTCCCGATAGAGGTAGGGCACCCGGCCCTCCACCTCGAGCCGGTCGGTCAGGCCGTAGCGCACCGCCAGCGCGCCCGAGACCGCGTTGCGGTCGGCGTCGCTCGCCTCGATGACGCCGATCTGGATGCCGGTGACGATCTCGACCCCGCGGAACACCAGGCGGTTGGCCGAGCCGTGCGTGAAATCGATCGAGGGCTCCACGACCCAGTGGTTGCGCGGGGTCAGCACCCCGTAGCCCTCCGGCACGGCGGAGATGTCGACCCGCGGCGCCTCCTCCGGGGGCGGCGCGCCGACCTTGGGCGGCGAGGGCGGGACGGTCTGCACCGGCGGGGGCGGCCCAGCCGGCGCCGCGGCCGGCCCAGCGGCCGGCTGCCCGCGGCCGTAGGCGGCGCCGAGCACCGCCTCGGAGAGGGCCTGCAGGCGTTCCAGCTCGACGCGCTGGCGTTCCAGCGCCGCCTGCTGCTCGGCCAGGGCCTGCTGCTGTTCGGCGAGCTGGGCCGCCTGGCGGGCGAGCTGGCCCTGTAGGGCCTCGATGCGCGCGTCGGGGGCGGCGGGAGCCTGGGCGCTGGCGGCCGTGCTCCAGCCGGCCAGGGTGAGCGCTGCGGCCGAAGCCGTCGCGCATAGGAGTCTCCTGGACACGGACGACCTCGCTTTCCGCCTATGCAGGAGCCCGCTGTTATCAACGGTCGCGGTCCGCGCCTTTTTCATAAGATATGTTGCAAGTTCGAAGGCGCGACGAAGAACTGGAGTCGCATTTCAAGAAAAAGAGGCGCCTCTGGAAACACGCCGACGACGTGGCTTTTGACAATGTCCTGTGGCCGGAGCGCGTGCCACCGTCGCCTCAGTAGGCAGTCCGTAAGCAGGAGCGGCTGGGGTCATGACGCTGCGCAGCGACATCGGTTCGATGGGGGCCAACGGGTCGGCCGGCGGATCGCCGGGCGCCGAGGGCGACAGGCGGAGAGGCCGCGGCGAGGTTTCGGCCGGCGGCGCGCAAATCACTGAAACAAGGACGTTTTCAGATCTCGGCTCGGGTCCTCGGGAGCTCGGGCGCGGCAAGGTCGTGGCCGTCACGGGCGGCGCCGGCTTCATCGGATCCCACCTCTGCGAGACGCTTCTGGCGTCGGGCGCGCGGGTGGTCTGCATCGACAATTTCCAGACCGGAAGCCGTGACA
>Ga0268287_100116_pt1 | contig 58014 bp, 46 predicted proteins | sample MetcocultureR3M_FD_191348 | JGI IMG/M metagenome (GOLD analysis project Ga0268287, IMG submission 191348) | Soil microbial communities from Anza Borrego Desert, Southern California, United States - Methanotrophic co-culture R3-M | ecosystem: Environmental > Terrestrial > Soil > Desert | place... | reverse complement strand
CGAAACGATTCCAGCAAGCCACGCGAGCAGCAAAATTCCAATTAGCCTACGTTGCGCTCTTGCCAGCTGATCGTAGATGCTCATCTGAGGCCTAACACGTGAATTAAGCCGACCCGCGAAGCGGGTTAGGCTTGAATGAATTGTTAGAGCCCAAGCTGCGGATACGAACATTGCCGACTTGCTTTGGACCCTCCCAAATTGACCAGAAGCCACATCCCAGTAGGGAGTCTAGGTCGTCGCTGGAAAGAAGGGCCCGGACTACGGCGCTTGTGCACTGGCCTGGCTCAGCCTTGCCACCCACAAATGTGATTTGCCCTAGGAAGAACGCGCCAGTCTGCGGGTGTTTGTGATTTGGGCGATAGTTGAGCTGGCGCGGGCCGCCGATGCCCGGCAGTAGCTCAACATCTACCTCCAGTTCAGCGACGATCTCGTCCATGGGCTCTAACACCTGAATTAAGCCGACCCGCGAAGCGGGTTCGGCTTGAATGAATTGTTAGGGCCCGCCCCAGGACACGGGCTTGCCCTCAAATGTGATGCGACGGAACAGCAGGCTCTGATAGGAAACTAGCTCAACCCGATCCCCGACCTGAAGCGAGCCGGGCGATGCAAAGATGTCAGCCTGAACAACATCTCCTGCGTCAAGTTGTACGCGCACTCGGTTGCGAGTTGGCGCCAAGTCTTTGTGGACGTACAGGAAAGCCTCGACACGGCCTGGATATGAGCCAATGGGCTTGCGTGGAGGGTCGAATACCCACGCCGCGACTGGAACCACCAGCAGTAGTCCGAGCAAGGGAATCTGTCTCCACCACTTGGGTTGCAGCGAAATCTGCATAGGGTCCTAACACCTGAATTAAGCCGACCCGCGAAGCGGGTTCGGCTTGAATGAATTGTTAGGTGTGCTCACGCGGACCAACAATAAAGTGGGCTGCCGAATACACCGTGTGCGCCAAGGCTGGCTGGATCTGTACCCCAAAAGCAATAGAACTGATCTTGCTCCGGCTGATACACCAGCCAGTAGCCCATCTTATGGGCAAGACATTGACCCGTAATGGTGCTGCCAATAGCTGCGTCGGGGAAGCCCGGAGCCATGACAGTTGCGCTGAGAGAAAACGGAGTGCAGAGGTTGGCCAAGATGTCAGAAGCCAAACCAGATAGATAGCTTTGAGCGTCGACGCCGGCGTTGATGTAGACGCCAGAGGTATCCGATAGAGCCGCTTTGAGTTTTGCGAGTGGCGAATCGCTCACAAGCACACCTAACACGTGAATTAAGCCGACCCGCGAAGCGGGTTCGGCTTGAATGAATTGTTAGGGCCAGCATGTGCTCTTGGCTGGAAGCCTGCAACAGGTGACTGCTGGTAGCGCCTGGCCCGGAAGGAAAGAAGCAGGCAGGCGTGTCAGCCCGAGAACTGCCTGCGACGGCTTTGCAAAAAGGGGCAAGGCAGGCGTGAGCCGCGCGCGCAGCGGGCGGCGTGGCAGAGGTTGAGTTGGCTGGGGCGAGGAAGGCCGGGCGGAGCCGTGCGCAGCGCGGACGGCGGAGCTCTATGGCGTGCTCTTGCAACACTAGAACTGGAGCAGGGCCTGTTCTGGACCTAACACCTGAATTAAGCCGAGCCGCGAAGCGGCTTCGGCTTGAATGAATTGTTAGGACCAGCATGTGCTCTTGGCTGGAAGCCTGCAACAGGTGACTGCTGGTAGCGCCTGGCCGAAAGGAGAAAGCAGGCAGGCGTGTCAGCCCGAGAACTGCGTGCGACGGCTTTGCAAAAAGGAGCAAGGCAGGAGTGAGCCGCGCGCGCAGCGGGCGGCGCGGCAGAGGACGGCAGTTGAGTTGGCTGGAGCGAGAGAGGCCGGGCGGAGCCGTGCGCAACGCGGACGGCGGAGCGCGATGGCGTGCTCTTGCTGCACAAGGAACTAGAGTAGCCCTTGTTCTGGGCCTAACACGTGAATTAAGCCGACCCGCGAAGCGGGTTCGGCTTGAATGAATTGTTAGGGCCAGCATGTGCTCTTGGCTGGAAGCCTGCAACAGGTGACTGCTGGTAGCGCCTGGCCCGGAAGGAAAGAAGCAGGCAGGCGTGTCAGCCCGAGAACTGCCTGCGACGGCTTTGCAAAAAGGGGCAAGGCAGGCGTGAGCCGCGCGCGGAGCGGGCGGCGTGGCAGAGGCCGGCAGCTGAGTTGGCTGGGGCGAGGGAGGCTGGTCGGAGCCGTGCGCAGCGCGGGCGGCGGAGCGTGATGGCGTGCTCTTGCTGCACAAGGAACTAGAGCAGCGCTTGTTCTGGGCCTAACACCTGAGTTAAGCCGACCTGCGTAGTGGAGGCGAAGGCATGGCAGGCTGTCTCTGCCATGCCTTTGCCGGAACGAAGCAGGTTCGGCTTGAACGAATAGTTAGGGCCAGCTTGTGCTCTTGCTTGTGGGGACGCAAGAGAGGTGACCGCTGGTAGCGATGCCGCCTGCCATGGTGCTTGCTTGCCGCAGCTGTGGCCACTGGCTCAGGTTTGCCTTTTGTCAGAGCCAGGGCGCAAAGGCCGAAGCGAGGACGCTTGAGGTCGAAGGGCCGCGAGGAGCTGCCCGAAGCACGCTCTTGGCCCTTAGCTCTTTGGGCCCTAACACCTGAATTAAGCCGACCCGCGAAGCGGGTTCGGCTTGAATGAATTGTTAGGCCCCACAGTCGATGATGACCAAGGTACCTTTGCTTCCCTCCGCGACAGCGTGCGGGATCCCGGCTGGAACGATGTAGACCTCACCGGCCATGACGTGCGTGGTCGAAGCGCCAAGTTGCAGGTTCATCTGGCCGTCGAGGACTAGCAGCGCCTCGTCAAATGGATGGGACTCGTTGGGGTAGGCCTGGCCATCCATGCGCAGCACTTTGAGATTGGCACCAGCGGGCCTACCAACGATTTGTGACCGCCATGCCTCCGGGAGTGACGAAGCGAGGGCGACCAGATCTGTGTGTGCGGTCATCGGGGTTCCGTTGTAGGGGGCCTAACACGTGAATTAAGCCGACCCGCGAAGCGGGTTCGGCTTGAATGAATTGTTAGGGCCAGCATGTGCTCTTGGCTGGAAGCCTGCAACAGGTGACTACTGGTAGCGCCTGGAAGGAAAAAAAGCAGGCAGGCGTGTCAGCCCGAGAACTGCCTGCGACGACTTTGCCAAGAAGGGCCAAGGCTGGAGTGAGCCGCGCGCGCAGCGGGCGGCGTGGCAGAGGCAGGCAGTTGAGTTCGCTGGAGCCAGGGAGACCGGGCGGAGCCGTGCGCAGCGCGGACGGCGGAGCGCGATGGCGTGCTCTTGCTGCACAAGGGACTGGAGCAGCACTTGTTCTGGGCCTAACACCTGAGTTAAGCCGCGCCGCGAAGCGGCGTCGGCTTGGACGAATTGTTAGGCCCCGGCGGCTGCCGTGAGCATCTGGTTGATCCACTCCCTCACTTTAGGTGCAGCAGCAGGCCTGGCAACAGCGACGGTCTCGGCGATTTCAATACCACCGTGAAGGTCCCCGGCGGCGATCGCAGCCGCGGCTGTCACGAGAGTGGGATGCGCCGAAAGCGTTTCCCGGATTGCCCCGATGCTGACGTTAGACTCAAGCCACGGCAGGCCGTACCCAAGTACCGCATCGGCGACTTCGCCAGCGAGACGCTCATTGTCGATTGACCCGTGCGGCCGCGCCTCCCACCAGTGATCCGCCCCTTTAGGCATGAGAAAACCAATTCGCTCTCTCACGACGCATTGGTATTCCTTCGGCTGCGTTGTAAGCGGGAGCGACGGGGCCAACAACGCCGCGATCTCAGCGCGGTATACGCCCAAATTGACAGTGAAGCGTGCTGCTGGGCCATTGCTCTGGCTTGCCTGGACGTTCACGACTTGGATTGCGCCGTCCAGCGCCCGTCGGAACGTGCGTGCGGACTTCTTGAAGCCCGCTCGCTTCAATGCGCCGGCGAGACCAAGAGCGAGCACTTCATCGATGGCTTTTGCAGGATCCATGATGTGTCACCCCGGGGCCTAACGCCTGAATTAAGCCGACCCGCCTAGGGTCGTGTCCGAAGCCGATGTTAGCGCTGAATCGTCCGGAGCAATCGCGTACCGGGGCGGGTTCGGCTTGAATGATCTGTTAGGCCTCACAGCTCGTGCTCTACCCAAACGGCGAGCCCGGGATGATGCTCTTGGATTGTACGCAACGCGTCCTCGAACTCCGATTCATTTGAACGGACGATGAGACTCGTAAAATCTGTGACGTCTACGCCCTGCGACCGCAGCTGAGCAAGCTCACTTTCGGACAGCACACCATAATTTACCCATAGCGGCGAAGGCGCCTTGCCAAAAGTATTGACGAGGGACTCATAGCCGTTTCGGGTAAGGGCGAAGTGTGTCATGTGAGGCCTAACAACTGAGTTAAGTGGAGCCGCGAAGCGGCTTCCACTTGAACGAATTGTTAGGCCCCATCACGGCTGGCACTCAGCCCGCAGGGACCTAACGATGCCTTTGCTAACGGAAATCTGCAGCCAGCAGGCCGATTGGGAGCTTGGATACTCCATGAAGGTGCCGTCCTCTCGATTGGCCACCAGCGGCGGGCCGTATTTTGCCTTTGCCTGAGCGAAGGGAGTACCAGGGCAAACGCCGGCTGGCGTGCAGTGCTGTTTGGAAGTGCTGAGTACCTCACCGACGCGACGCCCCTCACCTAGCCATACGGTTAAGCCCGGGTAGTCCATGCGGATGTTGAGGAAGTCACCAGTATCCGTAAAGCGGCTAGGCTGTCCGAGCTTGCGTAGAACAGCAGCCTCTGTGTCGCCGAGAGCGATGCCACCCAGCGAAAGCTCTTGGTCACTGACCAGCGAAGGCTCAGCGGCCGAGGCCACGCCAATCGCGAGGAAGGTAAGAGCCGTGCCGAGGATGTGTCTCATGGGGCCTAACACGTGAATTAAGCCGACCCGCGAAGCGGGTTCGGCTTGAATGAATTGTTAGCGCTCATGCTCCGACCATGCAAATGAGGCGCTCTTTACTGCGGCCGGCAGATTGGTGAACTTGAATCTTGCTCGATAGTCACAATCACACATGATTGCGACGCCGTCCGGAGAATACATCTCATAGCGCATGGTCAACGCATCTCCCTTAATGGAGAATCCGGGCTTTCTTGTGCTTAGCCCACAACTTGCAGGGTGTCTGACTTGAAATGAAGTTGTTCCGTCAGCGTCTGTGCGGACGACATTTGTCTCCTGAGGCTCGTTGGAAGGCCAATCCCCTGCACAGCCTAAATCCTCGAACGTCATAGCCACAGAAGACGAAGCGGTTGGCGCGGATGCGCATCCCGCCAGAACGAGGAGTAAGAGGCCGACGAGCTTGCTCATGAGCGCTAACACCGTGAATTAAGCCGACCCGCGAAGCGGGTTCGGCTTGAATGAATTGTTAGGCTGCATGCCGGCGCATGCGTCCAAAGTAGATGCCCGCAAAGAACACAACAATGGCCAAGCCAAGGGCTGCGTAAGCGCGGTAGAGGAGGCGAGCTGCTACTTGGCAGTAAGCATCGGCGTGCCCGAGATAGCTCGGACCGCAATCGCCGAACCTCAAATCAGCAGTGACTATCGCCGAGAGCAGCAACCAGCCACCTAGAAGGCCAAGTGCGGCTGCAATGCAGTAAAGAATCCATCTAATGGCAGTGCGCTTACTCATGCTGCCTAACACCTGAGTTAAGCCGACCCGCGAAGCGGGTTCGGCTTGAATGAATTGTTAGGGCCAGCATGTGCTCTTGGCTGGAAGGCTGCAACAGGTGACTGCTGGTAGCGCCTGGCCAGAAGTAAAAAAGCAGGCAGGCGTGCCAGCCCGAGAACTGCCTGCGACGGCTTTGCCCAAGATCGAGGCCAGCGTAAGCCGTGCGCGTAGCGGACGGCGTGGCAGAGGCCGGCAGTTGAACGGGCTGGAGCGGAAGAAGTTGGGCGGAGCCGTGCGCAACGCGGACGGGGGAGCGCGATGGGGGCTCTTGCTGCACAAGGAACTAGAGCAGCGCCTATTCTGGGCCTAACACCAGAATTAAGCCGACCCGCGAAGCGGGTTCGGCTTGAATGAATTGTTAGGGCCAGCATGTGCCCTTGGCTGGAAGGCTGCAACCAGGTGACTACTGGTAGCGCCTGGCCGAAAGGAAAAAGCAGGCAGGCGTGCCAGCCCGAGAACTGCCTGCGACGGCTTTGCAAAAAGAAGACCGAGGCAGGCGTGAGCCGCGCGCGCAGCGGGCGGCGTGGCAGAGGCGGGCAGTTGAGCTCGCTGGAGCGAGGGAGGCCGGGCGGAGCCGTGCGCAGCGCGGACGGCGGAGCGAGATGGCGTGCTCTTGCTGCACAAGGCACTAGAGCAGCCCTTGTTCTGGGCCTAACACCAGAATTAAGCCGACCCGCGAAGCGGGTTCGGCTTGAATGACTTGTTAGCCCCTAGCCGGTTTTTGGCGATTGTTGACCAAAATTCCCCGGTTCTACGATCAGCGGCGGTAGTAACAAGCGTGAGAGGGCAGAGCGTATTGTTGCCTAGTGTGGGAAGGCCGAAGTAAGCGTTTTTTGGATCAGTGAGACAAATGCCCCATTTGGAATTGATAAGCGTCCTAATGGTCTCGCCGACGTAGCGCGTATAGCCATCCAATACAAGCTTTGCATCGGGCTTAAGCGCATCGGCCACCGTTGGGAAAACGGATAGGTAATGTTGCTCAAGTAGATCAAGAGACTCAACGGACTGGTCGAGGCGAGATGCGAGCCCAATGGGCAAAGACGCCTTGAAACTGTCAAGTGCGTCGTCCATATGGGCAAGCCATGCTTCAAACAACTCTCTCTGATCGCTCATCATGGGGCTAACACCGTGAATTAAGCCGAGCCGCGAAGCGGCTTCGGCTTGAATGAATTGTTAGGCGACGGCTGCAGCGAGGACGCCCGGCCTGCCGCCCTTGAACGGACGCTAGTGTGCCAGCCGCAGGGGAAGGCCTGCCCGCTGCGATGCACAAGAGCCAACACAGCACTGCGCTTGAGCTGCTCTGACAAGGCGAAGCATGTGCTTTGGCGCTTGCTACAACCGCAAGGCTCTTGGTCTAGATCCAGCCATGCAGTTGTCGCCTAACACCAGAATTAAGCCGAGCCGCGAAGCGGCTTCGGCTTGAATGAATTGTTAGGCCTACGTGCCGGGTGGCTTACGAGAGCCACTCTGAGGCGAGACCGGAGAACAGCAAAGCCATAAACGAGAACATTGCAACATGCAGCAGCCGGTTCGCCGAAGACGAAATCCGAACTGTTTCCGGCGAGAGCGGGGAACCCCGGAATGCGCCGCCCTTTACGCCGCGAAGAACTTGATACGCCGCCTGAAATCTTGACATAGGCAGGAGTTTCTCTGAGCACACAAGCGCAAGTGCATCTGGGTGATGCGCCTCCAAGCTGCGGTGGAGATCAAACAGGAGGGAGTAGTACATGATCGCGGCCCCAAACGTCAGCGGCAGCGATAGGAGAAAGATGATCTGGAGTACAAGCGACATTGATTAGTAGGCCTAACACGTGAATTAAGCCGAGCCGCGAAGCGGCTTCGGCTTGAATGAATTGTTAGGGCCAGCATGTGCTCTTGGCTGTAAGGCTGCAACCAGGTGACTGCTGGTAGCGCCTGCCGAAAGGAAAAAAGCAGGCAGGGCGTGTCAGCCCGAGAACTGCCTGCGACGGCCTTACCAAGAAGGGCCGAGGTAGGAGTGAGCCGCGCGCGCAGCGGGCGGCGCGGCAGAGGCTGGCAGTTGAGTTGGCTGGGGCGAGGGAGACGGGGCGGAGCCGTGCGCAGCGCGGACGGCGGAGCTCGATGGCGTGCTCTTGCTGCACAAAGGACTAGAGCAGCGCTTGTTCTGGGCCTAACACCTGAGTTAAGCCGCGCCGCGAAGCGGCGTCGGCTTGGACGAATTGTTAGGCGGCACCACTATGAGTATGTTCGCCCAAAGCGAGAACGGTTGCTTGAACTCTTGCCAAGTGATCTGCGCACTTTCCGCGAGCGCTTGCAGCGCCGGACGGGTCGACTGATCCAAGGCGACCAGAACTTTAGTGCCGGGAAACTCGGCTACCGTCCGTTGCAGCAAGTAGAGCATTGCATCTGGGCGGTCCGCGCCACGGGTTACTCGGGAAATTTCGAACATTGGCACGGCAGCGTTGTAGGAACCCTCGGCCGCCACCACGCCGGCAGAAAACCACCATTCGTCGCCACGGTGCGTGTTCCATCTGTCGACTGCCATGTTCTCCCCGCGCCGCCTAACACCCTATCGATCCCAAAAACGGGATGTAAGGGGGAGTATGCGCCGGGCCCGGGCGTCCGCCAATGGGGAGATTCCTACCCGAAATCAACGGCCTGTCTGATGGTCACTGGGTGGCTCGGGTTCCACCCTGTCTGCGTTATCCGACGAAAGTGGGGTGTAACGTGGCCGAGCGCAAAGCGTGGCGCGGCAGGCAAGGGGATTCGCACAATCCGCAGACCATCCCGCAGCTGATCGAACGGATCCGTGCGCGCTGCCGGGTGCGGCACTACAGTATCCGCACGGAGCAGGCCTACGTGGCCTGGGCGTGGCGCTTCGTGCGGGCGAACGGGGGGTGGCACCCGCGCCGGCTGGGCAAGCCGGAGGTCGAGGCCTTCCTGACGCGGCTGGCGACCGAGGGCCGGGTCGCGGCGTCCACCCAGAACCAGGCGCTGGCGGCGCTGCTCTTCCTGTATCGGGAGGTCCTCGGTACCGAGCTGCCGTGGATGGACGACGTGGTGCGGGCGAAGGCGCCGCGGCGGGTGCCGGTGGTGCTCTCGCGCGAGGAGGTGGATCGGCTGCTGGCGATGCTGGACGGGCAGGCCTGGCTGCAGGCGGCGCTGTTGTACGGGGCCGGCTTGCGGCTGATGGAGTGCCTGCGCTTGCGGGTCAAAGACGTGGACTTCGAGCGGCAGGAGATCGTGGTCCGCGCGGGCAAGGGCAACAAGGACCGGCGGGTGCCGTTGCCGCAACGCCTGCGCGAGCCCTTGCAGCAGGCGATCGCGCGGGTGCGCCTGCTGCACGCGCAGGATCGGGCGGCGGGACTGGCCGGGGTGTGGCTGCCGCACGCGCTGGCGCGCAAGTTCCCCAACGCGGACCAGGAACTGGGTTGGCAGTACGTATTCCCGGCGGCATCGCCCGCGCGCGATCCGCGCAGCGGACTGTTGCGCCGGCACCACGTGGACGAGGCGACGCTGCAGCGGGCGGTGCGCGCGGCGCGCCTGCGCGCCGGCATCGTCAAGCCGGCGACCTGCCACACGCTGCGCCATTCCTTCGCGACCCATCTGCTGGAGGCTGGGCACGACATCCGCACGGTGCAGGAGTTGCTGGGGCACAAGGACCTCGGCACCACGCAGATCTACACGCACGTGCTCGGGCGCGGGGCGGGCGGGGTGCTCAGCCCGCTCGACCGTTGCAGCGAGGAGGTGGTGGCCTACGGCGAGGGCGGGGTGACGCCCGGCATGGAGGCATGGCAGGCGGCGCCGGCGTCAACCGCATTCGCGCCCAGTGGCCGGACCGCGGTGCGCGCCTGGCTGCGCCGGCTGGGCGCCGTCGCCGCCTTGGTGTGGGCGACGGTGTTCCGCTAGGTCACAGACGTTGCGGGTCGCGGCAGACGCCCGCTTCCCGTCTCCCGTCTCCCTTCTCCCGTCGCTCCCTCACGCCGCCGGCCGCAACGCCGCCAGTAACCCGCGCGCCGCCTGCACGCGGGTGGCCGCGTCCGGCAGGTCCAGCTTCACCTTCAGCTTGTCCGGGCCGTCCATGCGGTAGCGCTGCGGCTGCTTCTGGATCAGCTGGATCACCGCCAACGGGTCCACCTTCGGCTTCTCGATGAATTGCACGCGCCCGCCTTCCGGGCCGAGGTCGAGCTTGCGGATGCCGAGCGCGGTGGCGTCGAGCTTCAGTTCGGCGGTGGCGAACAGGTGTTTCGCGGGATCCGGCAGCAGGCCGAAGCGGTCGATCATCTCCACCTGCAGTTCGCGCAGGTCCTCGGCGTTGCGCGCGCCGGAGATGCGCTTGTACAGGGTCAGGCGGGTGTGGACGTCGGGCAGGTAGTCGTCGGGGATCAGCGCCGGGACGTGCAGTTCCACTTCGGCGCCGCGCGCCTCGACCAGGTCCACGTCCGGCAGGCGGCCGGCGCGGATCGAGTGCACGGCGCGCTCCAGCAGTTCGGTGTACAGGCTGAAGCCCACTTCCGCCATCTGCCCGCTCTGGTCCTCGCCCAGCAGCTCGCCGGCGCCGCGGATCTCGAGGTCGTGGGTCGCCAGGGTGAAGCCGGCGCCGAGCTCGTCCATCGCCTCGATCGCGTCCAGCCGCTTCTTCGCGTCGGCGGTGATCGACCTGCGGTCGGGCACCACCAGGTAGGCGTAGGCGCGGTGATGCGAGCGGCCGACGCGGCCGCGCAACTGGTGCAGCTGGGCGAGGCCGAAACGATCGGCGCGGTGGATGATGATGGTGTTGGCGTTCGGGATGTCGATGCCGGACTCGATGATCGTCGTGGACAGCAGCACGTTGAAGCGCATCTTCTGGAAGTCGAGCATCACCCGCTCCAGTTCGCGCTCGGGCATCTGCCCGTGGGCGACGCCGATGCGCGCTTCCGGCACCAGTTCCTGCAGCTGGCGCTGCATGCGGCCGATCGATTCGACGTCGTTGTGCAGGAAGTAGACCTGGCCGCCGCGCGCGAGCTCGCGCTGGAAGGCCTCGCGCAGCTGGGCGTCGTCCCAGGGCACGACGAAGGTCTGCACGGCGAGGCGGTTGGCCGGCGCGGTGGCGATGATGCTGAGGTCGCGCAGGCCGGCCATCGCCATGTTGAGGGTGCGCGGGATCGGGGTCGCGGTCAGGGTGAGCAGGTGCACGTTGGCGCGCAGCGCCTTCAGCGCTTCCTTCTGGCGCACGCCGAAGCGCTGTTCCTCGTCCACGATCACGAGGCCGAGGTCCTTGAAGCGCACGTCCTTCTGCAGCAGGCGGTGGGTGCCGACGATGACGTCGATCTGGCCGGCCGCGACCTTCTCCAGTTCCGCCTTGATCTCCTTGGTGCTCTTGAAGCGCGACAGCACTTCGACCCGGATCGGCCAGTCGGCGAAGCGGTCGCGGAAGTTGCGGTAGTGCTGTTCGGCCAGCAGCGTGGTCGGCACCAGCACCGCCACCTGTTTGCCGGCGATCGCCGTGGCGAAGGCTGCGCGCACCGCGACCTCGGTCTTGCCGAAGCCGACGTCGCCGCACACCACGCGGTCCATCGGCTGCGACGACTGCAGGTCGCGCAGCACCGCCTCGATCGCGGCGTGCTGGTCGGGCGTTTCCTCGAAGGGAAAGCCGGCGGCGAAAGGTTCGTACAGCGCGCGGTCGACATCGATCGCGAGGCCCGCGCGCGCCTGCCGCTTGGCCTGGATCTCCAGCAGCTCGGCGGCGACGTCGCGCACCTTCTCGGCGGCCTTGCGCTTGGCCTTGGCCCACTGCTCGCCGCCCAGCGAGTGCAGCGGCGCGGTCTCGTCGGACGCGCCGGCGTAGCGGTTGATCAGGTGCAGCTGCGCGACCGGCACGTACAGGCGGTCGCCCTTGGCGTATTCGATGTCGAGGAACTCGCCCGGGGTGCCGCCGACGTCCAGCGTGACCAGCCCGCGATAGCGGCCGACGCCGTGGTCCTCGTGCACGATCGGCGCGCCTTCGCTGAGTTCGCCGAGGTCGCGGATGATCGCTTCCGGGTCGCGCCCGACGCGCTTGCGCCGGCGCGGCTGCGCGGCGCGCTCGGGGAACAGCTGGCGCTCGGTGAGTACCGCGAGCGCGGGCGTGGTGAGCGCGAAGCCGTCCTCCAGCGGCGCCACCGCGAGCGCGAACTTCGGCAGTCCGGCGCTCCCTTCTCCCGCTCGCGGGAGAAGGGAGCCCGCAGGGCCGGATGAGGGCGAGCGCGATTCGCTTCCGCCGGGGCCTTCGCCCGCCGGCGGCAGGAACGCCGCCCAGTCCGGCAGTACCTCCGGCTGCAGCGCCGCCGCGTGCAGGATCTCCAGCAGCGCCTCGCGCCGGCCCGCGCTGTCGGCCGCGATCAGCACGCGCCCGGGATAACTGCCGAGGAAGGACTTCAGCGCATCGGCCGGCACCTGCTCGCGCACGGTCAGCGGCAGCACCGGCGCCGGCTGGTCGCCGAGGTCGGCGGCGCGCTCGCGCTGCGCATGCTGCGGCCCGCAGACTTCCACGCGCGCGCCCTGGTTGAGGCGCTCGCGCAGCTGCTCGGGCGACAGGTACAGCTCGTCGGGCGGCAGCAGCGGGCGCTCGACGTCGTGGCGGCGCTGTTCGTAGCGCTCGCGCGTGTTCGCCCAGAACTGCTCGGCCGCTTCCAGCGCGCCCTCGCACAGCACCGGCAGGGTGCCGGCGCCGAGGTAGTCGAACAGGGTCGAGGTCTGCCTGAAGAACAGCGGCAGGTAGTACTCGATGCCGGCCGGGGCGGCGCCCGCCTTCAGGTCCTGGTACAGCGCGCTGCGGCGGGTGTCGATGTCGAAGCGTTCGCGCAGCGCGTCCAGCGCGCGTTGCAGCGCGGCCTCGTCGAGCGGCAGTTCGCGGCCCGGCAGCAGGTGCACGCGCTCGATCTTCTCCAGCGAGCGCTGCGACTCCGGGTCGAACACGCGGATGGTGTCGATCTCCTCGTCCAGCAGCTCCACCCGGAACGGCTCCTCGGCGCCCATCGGGTACACGTCGAGCAGGCCGCCGCGCACGGCGAAGTCGCCGGGGTCGAGCACCTGCGGCACGTTGCGGTAGCCGGCCGCTTCCAGGCGGCGCTTTTCGTGGTCGAGGTCCAGCCGCGCGCCGACCGCGAGGTCGAAACTGCCACCGGCGATGTGCTGCACCGGCGCGAGGCGCTGCAGCAGCGTCTGCACCGGGACGACGACGATGCCGCGCTCCAGCGTGGGCATCCGGTGCAGCGCGGCGAGGCGCTGGCTGACGATGTCCGGGTGTGGGCTGAACTGGTCGTAGGGCAGGGTTTCCCAGTCGGGGAAATGCAGGATGGGCGGCCACGGGCGGCGTTGCAGCATGGCGCCGTCGGCGGTGGGCACGTCGCGCGCGAGCAGGGTGCGCAGGTCGCTTTCCAGCTGCTGCGCGCCGTGGTTGTCGCGGGCGACGACCAGCAGCGGGCCGGCGTGCGCGGCGGCCGCGCTGCCGATGTGCAGCGCCAGCGCGGAGGGCGAGGCCGGCGCGCGCCACCAGGCGCGCTGCTGGCCGGCCTGGGGCAGGGGCGGGACGGGGAGGACGGGATCGGGCATTGATAGCTGTCGGGGAAAAGACGGGCAGCGCCGGGACGCATGACGCGCCAGCGCGAAGGGGGCGCAGTGTAGCGGCAGGCGGGTGTAGGGCGGCTGCGATGGGCACGAAGCGCCCTCACCCCGACCCTCTCCCGCAAGCGGGAAGGGGGAACAGCGGGGGCGCGGCGCGGCGGTGCTGACACCTCTCCTGCGGCGGTGCTGACACCTCTCCTGCGGCGGTGCTGTCACCTCTCCCGCTTGCGGGAGAGGTCGAGCGCGCAGCGCGAGGGTGAGGGTGCCGCTGTTGGCACAAGACTCACCCTCGCCCCGACCCTCTCCCGCAAGCGGGAGAGGGGGAAAGGCCGGGCACGCACGCGCTGTGGTGGAATGCCTCCCCGCCCGCGGACCGCCCCGATGCCCGCCGACCACCGCCCGCCCGCCATCGCCCTGATGGGCCCGACCGCCTCGGGCAAGAGCGCGCTCGCGCTGGAATGGGCGCAGCGCCTGGGCGGCGAGATCGTCAGCGTGGACTCGGCGCTGGTCTACCGCGGGCTCGACATCGGCGCGGCCAAGCCCAGCCGCGAAGAACGCGCCGCCGTCCCGCACCACCTCGTCGACGTGCGCGATCCCTGGCAGCCGTACTCGGCCGCCGACTTCGCCGCTGCCGCGCACGACGCGATCGCCGCCATCCTCGCGCGCGGCCGCATTCCCATCCTCGCCGGCGGCACCGGCCTGTATTTCCGCGCGCTGCAGCAGGGCCTGTCACCGATGCCGCAGGCCGATCCCGCGTTGCGCGCGACGATCGCCGCCGAGGCCGCGCAACGCGGCTGGCCCGCGCTGCACGCCGAACTCGCGCGGGTGGACCCGGAAGCCGCCGCGCGCATCCACGCCACCGACCCGCAGCGGATCCAGCGCGCGCTCGAGGTCCATCGCGCCAGCGGCCGGCCGATCAGCGCCTGGCAGCGCGAGCACGCCGCGCCGTCGCGGCCGTGGCGGCTGCTGAAGCTGGTGCTGGCGCCGCGCGGGCGCGATGCGCTGCACGCGCGCATCGCCGCGCGTTTCGACGCCATGCTCGGGCTGGGCTTCCTGGACGAGGTGCGGGCGCTGCGCGCGATTCCGCAGCTGCGCGACCACCCGGCGCCGCTGGACCTGCCCGCATTGCGCGCGGTCGGCTACCGCCAGGCCTGGGACTACCTCGACGCCCGCGACGCCGGGCGCGACGCCGCCGACGCCTTCGCCGCCTTCCGCGAGCGCGCGCTCGCCGCCACCCGCCAGCTCGCCAAGCGCCAGCTGACCTGGCTGCGCGGCGAACTGGACGCGCGCTGGTTCGACCCGCAGCGCGAGCGCGCCGCGCTCGACGCCGCCCTCGCTCTGTTCCTGGGCCGCGCGGCCTGATTCTGCGACGGCGGTCTCGGCGGCCGCCGCGCGCCGGCCGCATGGCGCCGGCGGGTTCGGGTACCATCGGGTGGTCGCCGCCGCGGGGTCGGGTCGGGCGATGCGGGCGCGACCGCGCCACACACATATAACAAGAACCAGTTGGGGAAAGTCGAATGTCGAAGGGGCAATCCTTGCAGGACCCGTTCCTGAACGCGCTGCGCCGCGAACGCGTGCCGGTGTCCATCTACCTGGTCAACGGGATCAAGTTGCAGGGCACGATCGAATCGTTCGACCAGTTCGTCGTCCTGCTGCGCAACACCGTCAGCCAGATGGTCTACAAGCACGCGATCTCCACCGTGGTGCCGGCGCGCAACGTGCGCGTGGGCCCGGGCGGAGGCCAGGTGCAGGCCGGCGCCGAGGGCGTGGCGGAAGCCGAAGAAGCGGAATAGGCGCCGTCGGGCGCGCCGCGCTTGAAGCGCGGGCGGCGCGCCCCCATCCAGTCGCGACGCCTCCGCCCCCTGCGAGGGGCCGGAGTATCGTTGCCGCATGTTCGAACGCTCGCGCAAGGGCGAAAACGCCCTGCTGATCCAGCCGCACGCCGGCGGCCCGCCCGATCCCGGCCTGCTGGAGGAGTTCGCCGACCTGGCGCGCTCGGCGGGCGCGTCGGTCGCGACCCTGCTGACCGCGAAGATCGACCGCCCGAACCCCGCCACCCTGATCGGCAGCGGCAAGCTCGAGGAAGTGAAGGCCGCCGCCGACGCCACCGGCGCCGACCTCGTGCTGGTCAACCACCCGCTCAGCCCGGTCCAGGAACGCAACCTGGAGAAGGCGCTGGAGCGGCGCGTGGTCGACCGCACCACCCTGATCCTCGACATCTTCGCCCAGCGCGCGCGCAGCCACGAAGGCAAGCTGCAGGTCGAACTCGCGCAGCTGCGCCACATGGCCACCCGCCTGGTGCGCGGCTGGACCCACCTGGAGCGCCAGCGCGGCGGTTCGATCGGCCTGCGCGGCCCCGGCGAAACCCAGCTAGAGACCGACCGCCGCCTGCTGCAGCGGCGCGTGGAGCAGCTGCAGAAGCGGCTGGAGAAGGTCGAGGTGCAGCGCACCCAGATGCGCCGCGCGCGGGTGCGCAGCGAACTGCCGCGGGTGGCCCTGGTCGGCTATACCAACGCCGGCAAGTCCACCCTGTTCAACGCGCTGACCGGCGCCGACGCCTACGCCGACGACCGCCTGTTCGCGACCCTGGATCCGACCGTGCGCCGGGTCGCGCTCACCGGCGGCAGCATCGTGCTGGCCGACACCGTCGGCTTCGTCCGCGACCTGCCGCACGAGCTGGTCGCCGCGTTCCGCTCGACCCTCGCCGAGGCGCGCGAGGCCGACCTGCTGCTGCACGTCGTCGACGCCGCCGACCCGCTGCGCGACGAGCGCATCGCCCAGGTCGACGCGGTGCTGGAGGAAATCGGCGCCGGCGACCTGCCGCAGTTGCTCGTCTACAACAAGATCGATCGCCTCGACGGCGTGGCCCCGCGCCACGACCTGCCCGACGACGGCCGCGACCGCGACGCCCCCGACCACGCCACCGCCCGCGAGCGGGTATGGATCTCGGCCCGCGAAGGCCGCGGCCTGGAGCTGCTGCGCGAGGCGCTCGGCCACCGCCTGGGCCTGCGCCGGGTCGCCGGCGAGGTGCGCCTGCCGCCCGCCGCCGGCCGCCTGCGCGCCCGTCTGCACCAGCTCGGCGCGGTGCTGGCCGAACACCATGACGAGGACGGCTGGACCCTGAGCCTGGACCTCGCCGAGGCCGATGCCGCGCGCATCGCCGGCCACGTCGACGGCGCGCCGTTGCGTCCGTTGCTTGAGGGGCAGGGCACCCCCACCTAGAATCCGGCGGATGCGCCCGAGCGCGGCGCCATTCCTTCACCCACGCAGTCCCCGCCGCGGCGGGCCAACACGGAGCAGGCATGGCCTGGAACATCCCCGGCGGATCCGGCAACGGACGCCCCCCGCGCAAGCCCGGTGGCGGCAGCGTCCTCGATCGCCTGGCCGATCCCCTGCGCGGCCTGTTCGGCGACGGCGGTGCCGGCCGCTGGATCGCGGTCCTGTTCGTGCTGTGGCTGGCCTTCAACAGCTTCGTGCTGATCACCGAGCAGCAGCGCGGCGTGGTCCTGCGCTTCGGCCAGGTCGCGCGGGTCATGCAGCCCGGCCCGCACTTCAAGTGGCCGTGGCCGGTCGAGCGCGTGATCAAGGTCAACGCGACCCAGATCAAGACCTTCAGCGACACCGTGCCGGTCCTGACCCGCGACGAGAACATCGTCACCGTCGAGATCAACGTGCAGTACCGCGTTGACGATCCGAAGCTGTACCTGTTCGGCGCCCGCGACGCCGAGCGCGTGCTGCAGCAGGCGACTTTGAGCGCGGTGCGCGAGCAGGTCGGCCGCTCCGACCTCGACACCGTGCTCAGCGCCCGCAACGCGCTGTCGGTGTCCGCCCGCGAGCGGCTGCAGACCGCGCTCGCGGACTACCACACCGGCATCGCCGTCACCGAACTCAACCTGCCCAACGCGCGTCCGCCGGAGGAAGTGAAGCCGGCCTTCGACGACGTCAACAGCGCGCAGCAGGACAAGGACCGCGCCCGCAACGAGGCCGAGGCCTACGCCAGCCGGATCGTGCCCGAGGCGCGCGGCCAGGCCGCGCGCGTGCGCACCGTCGCCCAGGGCTACCGCAGCGCCGCGATCGCGCGCGCGACCGGCGACGCCACCCGCTTCTCGCTGCTGCTGGACCAGTACCGGGCCGCGCCCGAGGTCACCCGCAAGCGCCTGTGGCTGGAGACGCTGCAGCAGGTGCTGGCCGAGAACCGCAAGGTGGTCGGCGGCGACAGCCGCCAGCTGCTCTACGTGCCGATGGCGGGGCAGACGGGCGGGGCGCAGGCGTCGCGGCCGATGCTGACGCCGGACCTGGTCGCGCCGGCGGTCACGTCCACCCCTGACGACAGCGAGGTGCGCCCGGGCCGCAGCGGCCGCCCGGACGGCCGCGAGGAGGCTTCCCGATGAAGGCGCCGCTCTGGATCACCCTCGGCGCCGCCGTGCTGCTGGCGCTGCTCGGTTCCGTCTACGTGGTCAACGAAGGCCATGCCGCGATCGTGCTGAACCTCGGCAAGGTCGTGCGCAGCGACGTCGGCCCCGGCCTGCACTTCAAGGTGCCGCTGGTGGAGAGCGTGCGCATCTTCGACCGCCGCCTGCAGGTGCTGGACGCCGAACCGGAGCGCTACCTGACCTCCGAGAAGAAGGACGTCAGCGTCGACTTCTTCGCGATCGGCCGGATCGCCGACGTGCGCACCTTCTACCGTGCCACCGGCGGCGACGAGTCGCTGGCGGTGGCCCGCCTCGCGCCGATCATCAAGGACTCGCTGCGCAACGAGATCAACTCGCGGACCCTGCAGCAGGTGGTCTCGGGCGACCGCAACCAGATGGTCGCCCGCCAGCTGGATGCCATCAACAAGGGCGCCGCCACGCTTGGCGTCCGCATCGTCGACATCCGCATCAAGCGCATCGACCTGCCGACCGGCGGCGAGGTGATCGAGCAGGTGTACCGGCGCATGCGCGCGCAGCGCCAGCAGGTCGCCGCGCAGCTGCGCGCCGAGGGCGAGGAGCTGTCGCAGAAGATCCGCTCCGAGGCCGACCGCGAGCAGCAGGTGATCCTCGCCGAAGCCGAGCGCGACGCGCAGAAGCTGCGCGGCGAGGGCGACGCCGAGGCCGCGCGCATCTACGCCGAGGCGGCCAACCGCGATCCGTCGTTCTACGCCTTCCAGCGCAGCCTCGAGGCCTACCGGCGCGCGTTCGACGACGGCGACGCGGTGATCGTGCTCGACCGCAACGACCCCTTCCTCCAGTACATGCGCAACGACCGCTGAGGCGGTCGCGCCGGCGAGCCCCGCGATGAACGACCTGTGGTCGGCGCTGTGCCTGGTGGCCGTGTTCGAGGGCCTGCTGCTGTTCGCCGCGCCCAACGCCTGGCGCCGCGCCGCCGAGCAGCTGCACGCGATGCCCAACAACCGCCTGCGCGCGATCGGCGGCTTCGTGGTGATCGCCGGCCTGGTGATCCTGAAGCTGGTGCGCGGCTGAGGCGGCGCACGCCAGGCAACAAAAAACCCGCGGGAAGCCGCGGGTTTTTTCTTTCCGCACCGATGGTGGCCGGGGAGGGAATCGAACCCCCGACACGGGGATTTTCAAGGCACAGTCGGAAATCGGATGTTTTTCTTTTAAAACAGCCACTTGCGGCGCCTGCCAGCTTCGCGTCCTGCAATGCAATGCGCGTTCAATGCGCGGGTGATGTGGCGCGCTAGGCGCCTGTCCATCAGCCTTCGAGGCCTCTTCCAAGGCCGGCGACGCGCTCGTTTGTCGTAAGGTATCTCTGAGATGCGGCGGGGGGCGTCGCGTCCTGTGCGATTGGAGGGGGAGATCATGCCAAGGAGAAAGGCGCCGAAGCGCGTCCAGTTGATGCGTGCCGCCTATGCCGGTGGCGGGCCCACTTTGCAGACCTATGTAAGCAGAGCACTTCAGAATTTGCCTGTCTTGGGCGACCGAGAAGTCGCCCACCCGTCGCATGGGACGCTACGGATAAATCAGGAAACTTCCGACAGGAACGGAGCTTTTATTCATCTGGTTGCCAAAGTCGCTGGTGAGCAAGCTTCGACAGTGGGTGAGGGGCGCCGTCTTGTTCGTGATGCAGAACTCCCAGTGGCTCCGCCAGTGGGCCGATCCTTCAAGAATGCAGATTTGTTCGCACTGATTCGCGCAAATCACCTAGTGATTTGTACGGATGGCATCCGATATCAAGTGCTCGAGTACTACCTAAAGAACTTGTTCGAGAAGGCTCAGTTGAATAACCGGGCCGCACAGTTCGAAATTGAGAAAATTGCCAACGTCGACGCAGTTGCCAAGCTTCAAAGAGGCGGGGTCAACGAAATTCAGATTGACGGCACTTTGTATTCCGCCACGGTTAACCACCTGCGTCGCGCTCAGCCGATCGGAGCCAATCGATCCTTGGCTAACGTTGCTCGAACACTCGCCGATCAATTGGCAGCGGTCTTTGGCAAGGACCAGGACGAAGAATTCGCAGAGAGATCAGAAAATTTGTTGGTCAAGCTGACTATCAAGGCGGATGGTGGCAGTCGAAGCGAAGAGGTCGTTCTCAACAAGCTAGAAAATATCGGAATCGACCTTTTGGACGAGCTTGGAAACGACTTCACCTACACAATTAAAACTAATGACCATAAGGTCATTAGGAGTGATGAGGTGCTTGTTTCGAAGCCCGTTATTCTGGAACGACTGGAGGAGCAAAATTCGCTTTCGTACGTTGAGGTTTGGGAGGCGCTCGCGGGCGCGATGAACGAATTTGAAAGGAACGGCGATCTCGAGGTGTGAGGAAGTTATTCTCCAAACTGGATGCGCGCGTACGGTTTGGCGTCTTAGCCGCCATCCTAAGCGTGCTTGTGTCTTATCGAGGACAGCCTTATTTGCACCAACACCCCGATGCGCTAAACACCATAGTTACCGTGTTCTCAATTTTGGCAGGTTTCCTAGTAGCGATCATTTCGATAGTGGGAGATTCAGCCTCTCTCGGTCGTGCTTCTTGGAGGCGAGATCAGTACTTGGTGGAAGGGGTCAGGCGGCGGTTAATTCGGCACAAGCTGCTTTTCCAGTTGTATTTGGTCATTCTGGGGCTCGTTTTTCTATTGCAGCTTATTGGTCTCAAGGATGAAGTTGTTATCTGGTACGAGCGGGCCATTCTTTTCTTGGCATCGTTTGCATTCCTTGTTTCTTTGGCACTGCCCGAGCAGCTGATGAGCGAACGCTTACGAAAGGTAGAGCGTGACGCTGTCTCGCCACCGCCGAACTTATCGCGTCAAAGTGAGGGTCTTGACGATACCGACCAAGATCGCTAGGGTTTAATGGCCGCAGTCGCTCTTTTCCAACTTGGGTCGAACTCCGCCAACTCGCTGGCGAGAGTGTGCGCATGCCACTTTGTGGAAGCAGCCTGACGACCTAATAGCCGCCAACGACCAAGCCGACGTGCTTGGCGCATCTTTTCTTAGGGGTAGTGCGCGGCGCCCCAACGATTCCGGCCTCCAACCAATCAGCACCAGCCAATGCAAGCCCTGTGGGGCTCGTGTTGCGTCGTCCTATGTGAAAAGCGGCCGTGGCTTCCCATCAACCGGAGGTCATATGTCGTCGTCACTTACCAACCAAGACAACCAAGATGCCGTGTCCGCTTCTGTGGGCTCGGCGGGCATTCATGCGGCGCCGAAAGCAGCTAAAGCCGCGACTCTCGCGGCGTGCGGCGTTGGCGCCGCGGGTGCGCCACCCAGTATCACAGCACCCGCAAACAGCATCCGGCCGCTACGGCATGGGGTGGACAGCCTGTACCTGTCCTTCCACGGCGGGATCGATCCGGAGTTGGCCGTCTGGCTGCAGGAGTGCAAGCTTCGCGCTCAGTCCCAAAACGAGAACATTTCGTCGCTCGGGGGCGTCGGGCTGGGCGACCACCACTTCATGGTCCTCCCGCGTGGGCGCGGCCGCTTCGCCTTCGTGTTGGAGGACAACTGGTTCTCCATCCAGCTTTCCAATGCCTCGGCAGGCGTCATGCCCTTGGCGCTGGTGCAGGTGCGCAGCGAATACCTCACGGCGGTCGGGCCGGAAGAGGCCATCGCGACTATCACCGCTCTGGTGGAGGACATGGGCAAGGTGAACGGGCCGCCCAAGCTCAGCCGCGTCGACCTGTTCGCCGACTTCTGCACCGACCACGACATGGCCTGCTTCCCGGGCCGGCACTGGGTCAAGCGGAGCAAGAAGCGCTCCATCCACGAGGAAGCCGACGAGGTGACCGGCATTTCCTTCGGCGCCGGCAACGAAGTGAGCGCGCGCCTATACGACAAGACGCGCGAGCTGCTGAAGTCGGGCAAGGACTACATGCGGCCGCTGTGGGCGCGGGAAGGCTGGAACGGCCAGGAACAGGTGTGGCGGATGGAGTTCCAGATTCGGCGCGAGGGGCTGCCGGAGGCCATGCTGGGCCCCGCCGCCGAAGCGCTATCCCTGAGCGGCAACCTCTGGCGCTACCTGTGCGCCGACTGGCTGCGGCTGGCGATCCCCTCCGACTCCGACGAGACCCGCAGCCGCTGGCCGACCCATCCGCTGTGGGAGGACCTGACCCGGCTGTGGGACATCGATCCCGAAGCGCCGCCGCTGACCCGGGTAACACGGGCTCGTCTTCCCTCTGATGACCGGCTGTTCCGCCACGGCATCTCGGGGCTGACAGCCTTCATGGCGCGCGAGGGGATCACCGACTACGGGCACGGCCTCGGGGAATTCCTACAGGCGCTCGAGGGGTACTACGACAATCCGCAGCGGGAGTTTCCGGAGGGTGTGCAGGACTACATCCGGCGCAAGACCCGGGCCAAGGCGCGCCGCTACAACGTCCGGCTGGACGCGTCATGAGCGGAGGGCAGCCATGCGAACCCTTGACCTGCAGGAAGCCGCGCGCTTCCTGCACATGTCGCCCGCCGTGCTGCGCCTGCACGCCCGCCAAGGTCGGATCAAGGCGGCCAAACCGGGCAAGCGCTGGGTGTTCCTGGAGGACGACCTTGCCGCCTACCTCGACCGGCTCTACGCTGGTCGGTGGCAAGCGCCGCTAAGTGGCTCCAATCGGGAGAAATCCTTATGGGAGTCTACAAACGCGGAGATGTCTGGTGGGTCGATGTCACCACGCCGAACGGCGAGCGAATACGCCGCTCTACTGGGATTGAAGACCGGGCGCTCGCGCAGGAGTACCACGACCGGCTGAGGGTCAGCCTGTGGGAAGAGCAGCGGCTCGGGGTGAAGCCCCAGCGGAGTTGGCAGGACGCCGCCGTGCGGTGGGTGAAGGAAACCCGCGACAAGCGATCGCACGGCAAGGACGTGGCACGGTTGCGCTGGTTGGATCGCTATCTCGGGCGCCTGCTGCTCACGCAGGTGACCCGGGAAGTGATCGACCGGATCGCAGACGCGAAGGCGAAAGAATCCAGCCCGAGCAACGCGAACCGTTACCTCGCCCTGATCCGCGCGATCCTGAGGCGCGCACGCGACGAGTGGGAGTGGATCGACAGCATCCCGCACGTCCGGCTGTACCGGGAACCGAAGGGGCGCATTCGCTTCTTGTCCCCGGAGGAGGCGCGGCGGCTCCTTGCGGAGTTGCCGCCCCACCTTCGCGACATGGCGCAATTCGCACTGGCCACGGGCCTGAGACAGCGCAACGTGTCCTTCCTGCGGTGGGAGCAGGTGGACATGGCCCGCCGTGTTGCGTGGATCCATCCAGACGAAGCCAAGGCCGGACGGGCCATTGGCGTCCCACTCAATGCCTCGGCGCTGGACGTGCTGCGGCAGCGGTTAGGGCAGGACGCCGTGCACGTCTTCACCTATGAAGGGAAGCCCGTCGCGCGGTGTTCGACCAAGGCATGGAAGAAGGCGGTGGCACGGGCCGGGATCGAGCGGACGTTCCGCTGGCACGACCTGCGGCATACGTGGGCCTCGTGGCACGTGCAGAGCGGTACGCCGCTGCAGGAGCTGATGGAGCTGGGCAGTTGGGCCAGCTACGAGATGGTCCTGCGCTACGCGCACCTCGCGGCGGATCACCTGCGCGGGGCCGCGTGTCGGATCGACGGCACACTGGCGTCACAAGCAAAAAGCCCGCAACTGCTGCGGGCTCTTGGGTAACGCGATAACGCCTTGAATTTCCTGCGCGCTGCATGGTGGCCGGGGAGGGAATCGAACCCCCGACACGGGGATTTTCAATCCCCTGCTCTACCAACTGAGCTACCCGGCCACGTGGTGCTGCTCAAGAGGGCGCGATGATACGGATGCGGGCGCGCGGCGGCAAGCCGGACGATGGCTGAACGCGACGGCGTGGGGCTGCGCCGCGGCCCCGGCGAGCGGCGCATCATGGGCCGTCGCCGGAACGGGAGGTCTGCGATGAAACGCATCTCGCTGTCCTGTCTTGCCGCCGCGGGCATCGCGCTCGCGCTGGGCGCCTGCGCCAGCGGGCGGGAGCTGGAGACCAACCAGAAGCTGGCGCTGTACCGCGCCAACGCCGGGGAGCCGGTGTCGGCGTTCCGCTACCTCGGGCGCATGGACCGGTGGGAGTCGCTGGGCGACCGCGCGCTGGCGGTGTGGACGCGCCCGCGCGAGGCCTGGCTGCTCGAGCTCGGGGCGCCGTGCCCCGGGCTGAACTTCGCCATCGCGATCGGGCTCACCTCGCACACCGGGCAGGTGTCGGCGCGCTTCGACGACGTGCTGGTGCCGGACGCCACGCCGAACGTGCCGTGCCGGATCCAGACGATCCGCCCGCTCGACGTGGACGCGCTGCGCGCCGCCGGCCAGGACCGGCGCGCGGCAGATCAGCCCTCGGGCACGTAGCCCGCGGGGCGCTCGGCGCCGCCGCCGAACAGGAACTTCTCCATCTCGCCTTCGAGGAAGGCGCGGTGCTTCGGGTCGAGCGGCGACAGCCGGTTCTCGTTGATCAGCATGGTCTGGTGCGCGAGCCAGGCCTGCCAGGCGGCCTTGCCGACGTGCTCGAACACGCGCTTGCCGAGTGGCCCGGGCCAGGGCACGAAGTCCAGGCCCTCGGTCTCGCGCTTCTCGTATTCGCAGTAGACGCTGCGCGCCATCTCAGTCCTCCAGGAGCTTGCGGATCGGCGCCGGGATGCCGAGCGTCTCGAGGTCCGCGCGCGCGATCCAGCGCAGGTCGCCATTGTCCGCCACCCGCGCGCGCAGGGCCACGCCGCGCCAGTGCAGCGGTTGCAGTTCCAGCCGGTAATGGGTGAAGGCGTGCGCGATCGGGCCGAGCGGCGCGCCATGGTCGTAGCCGCCGGCGACGTGGCGTTCGAACCAGTCGCGCGCGCCGACGTGGTCCGGCGCCTCCGGCAGCGACCACAGCCGCGCCCACACGCCGCTTTCCGGCCGCCGCTGCAGCAGCACGCGGCCGGCGGCGTCCTCCAGCAGCAGCACCAGCGCGTGGCGCTCGGGCAGCGGCTTGCCGGGCTTGGGCGTCGGCAACTCGGCGACGCGGCCAGTGCGCAGCGCGACGCAACCGTCCTGCAGCGGGCAGACCACGCAGGCGGGATCGGCGCGGGTGCACAGGGTCGCGCCGAAATCCATCTGCGCCTGGGTGTAGTCGGCCAGCCGCGCGTGCGGCAGGTGCGCCTGCGCGAACTCCCACAACCGGCGCTCGACCGCGGGCAGCCCGGGCCAGCCGGCGACGCCGTGCCAGCGCGTGAGCACGCGCTTGACGTTGCCGTCCAGGATCGGCGCGCGCTCGCCCCAGGCCTGGGCGAGGATCGCGCCGGCGGTGCTGCGGCCGATGCCGGGCAGGGCGGTCAGCGCGTCGAGGTCGCGCGGCAGCTCCCCGCCGTGGCGCTCCACGCACAGTCGCGCCGCCGCGTGCAGGTTGCGCGCGCGGGCGTAGTAGCCCAGGCCCGACCACAACGCGAGCACGTCGTCGATCGGCGCGGCCGCGAGCGCGCGCAGGTCCGGCAGCGCGTCCATGAAGCGCGCGAAATAGGGCACGACGACGCCGACCTGGGTCTGCTGCAGCATGATTTCCGACACCCACACCCGGTACGGCGTGCGCGGGTGCTGCCACGGCAGGTTGTGGCGGCCGCAGCGGTCGAACCACTGCAGCAGGCGCGCGGCGAATTGATCCTGCGCGGCCTGGGTTTCAGCGTTCATCGGTCGGAGCGATCGCGTCGTCGTCGACGCTGATCTCGACGCCTTGCAGGCGCGCGCCGGCGATGTCGAGCTGCGGCGTCGTCAGCGTGCCATCCAGTGGCGGCAGCGGGTTGCCGGTGTCGAACCCGTCGATCCAGTCCATCACCGCGGGCAGGCGGAAGCGGCCGTCGAAGCGGGTGGCGTCACGCGCGAGCTGCAGCCGTGCGATGTCGGCGAAGTCCGGCTTGCCGGCGTAATCCAGCGCGAAAGGCAGCGGCGCGGTGGACGCGTCCAGCGGCGCCGGCAGCGCGGGCCAGGCCCGCGGCCATGCGGCAAGGCGGCCGCGCAGCTGCAAGTCCAGCCGCTGCGTCCAGGCAATCCGCCCACGCGCCTGCAATTGCGGCACCAGGCTGGCGTCCGCCGCCGCGCCGCGGCCGTGCAACACCAGCGTCGTTGGCGCCAGCGCGACACCGGCGTCGCCGAAGCGCAGCGGCCCGAGCGCGCCGAGCGCGAACGGCACCTTGGTTTCGCCCGTCTCGTAGGTCGCGGCGATGCCCGCGCGCAGCGGCGCGATGGCGAGCGCGGGCTCGATCCGCACCGGGCCGGACAGCAGCACGCGCGCGGGGAGGCGCCAGTCCTGGCCGTGTTCGACGGCGACGCGGCCGGCGATGCCGAGCCCGCTCGCGCGTCCGTCCAGCAGCGCGTCCACCCGGCCGAGGGCGAGGGCGACGTCCACCGGCATCGACAGCGGCGGGGCGACATAGCGCGCGCGCAATTGCGCGCGCAGCGGCACATCGGGATGGAAGCTGCGCGTCTTAAACGCAATCCCGTCGACCCGCCAGCCCGCGCCCTGGACCACGCCATCGCGTACGCGCAGGCCTTCGCGCAGGCTGGGCAGGCGCGTTTCCGCCGACGGCGGGCGCGTCGCCAGCCAGTGCTGCAGCGCCGGCAGGTCGAGCACCGGCGCATCCAGTTCCAGCCGGGTCGCGTCCAGCACCGCGCCGCGCGCGCGCAGGGTCGACCACGGCACCGCGACGTAGACGCGATCGGCCCGTAGCAGCGGCGTCGTCGCGCCGGGCTCGCGCGCGACCAGGTCGCGCAGTTCCAGCATCGGCGTGCCGCGCAGGCGGTAGGCGTTGTGGCCGGTGGCGGTGATCTCCAGCCCGAGCGCGGCGCCGACCCGGTCCAGCAGCAACGCGGTCGCGCGTTGCGGCCGCGACAGGATCAGCAGCGCGAGCAGCAGCAGCGCGGCCAGCACCGCCAGCGCGAGGAGGACGCGCAGCCCGCGCCGGCGCCAGGTCCCGCGCGGCGGCCGTGCGTCGGCGGAAGGCAGGGAAGCGATGGCGCCCTCAGCCGCCGAGCGACTCGGGCAACAGCGCGTCCACGAAGGCCTCCGCGTCGAACACGCGCAGGTCCTCCGGGCGCTCGCCGATGCCGGCGAAACGGATCGGGATGCCGAACTCGCGCGCCAGCGCGAACACCACGCCGCCCTTGGCGGTGCCGTCGAGCTTGGTCACCACCAGCCCGGTCACGCCGACCGCGGCGTTGAACTGGCGCAGCTGCGACAGCGCGTTCTGGCCGGTGGTCCCGTCGATCACCATCAGCACCTCGTGCGGCGCGGCCGGGTCGAGCTTGCCGAGCACGCGCTTGATCTTGCCGAGCTCGGCCATCAGCCCCTGCTGGGTGTGCAGGCGGCCGGCGGTGTCGGCGATCAGCACCTGGGTGTTGCGCGCCTTCGCCGCCTGCAGCGCGTCGAACGCGACCGACGCGGCATCCGCGTCCTGTCCCTGTGCGACCACCGGCACGCCGTTGCGCTCGCCCCAAGCCTGCAGCTGCGCGACCGCGGCCGCGCGGAAGGTGTCGCCCGCGGCCAGCATCAGGGTGCGGCCCTCGTCCTTGAAGCGGCGCGCGAGCTTGCCGATCGTGGTGGTCTTGCCGACGCCGTTGACGCCGACCGTGAGAAGGACGAAGGGGCGCGCCGCGCCGTCGATGGCGAGCGGCCGCGCGACCGGCCGCAGCAGCGCGATGAGGTCCGCGCGCAGCGCGGCGAGCAGCGCGCCGGCGTCGGCGAACTCGCGCGCCTTCATCCGCTTGCGCAGGTCCTCGACCAGGTCGGTGGTGGCGCTGACGCCGACGTCGGCGGTCAGCAGCGCGGTCTCGATCTCGTCGAGCAGGTCGTCGTCCAGGCGCGGGTTGCGCGAGAACAGTCCGCCGAGGCTGCGCGCGAACATGCTGCCGCGCAGGCGTTCGCGCCAGCCGGACTTGCCGGGCGCAGCGGCGGGGGCCTCGGCCTGCGGGCGCTCGGCGACCGGCGGGGACGCGGCGGGAACGGCGGCGACCGGCGCCCCGGATGCCGCGGCATCGGCGCCGGTGTCCTTGGGGGGCGCGATTTCGCGCGGGGGTTCGGCGGGCGTAGCCGGTGCGGTCGGGAAGGCCGCCGCCAGCTCCTCGACGCTGTAGCGCGCGGTGGCGGGGGGAGCATCCACGTTTGCCGCCGGATCCGGCTTCTTGCGGCGGAAGAAACTCACCATCGTCGGGTCATCGCGCAGAATGGCGCGCATGGTAGCACCCACCCCAGGGCGGTCCCGGTGAGCGCGCGCTGTCCGCGCGGCGGCGGCACGGTGCGCATCGTCGGCGGCGCATGGCGCGGCACGCGCCTGCCGGTGTCCGACGCGCCCGGCCTGCGCCCGACCTCCGACCGCGTGCGCGAAACCCTGTTCAACTGGCTGCAGTTCCGCCTGCCCGGTGCGCGCGTGCTGGACCTGTTCGCCGGCAGCGGGGCGCTCGGGCTGGAGGCGCTGTCGCGCGGCGCGCGCGAGGCGGTGCTGGTGGAGCGCGACCCGCGCCTGGCGCAGATGCTGCGCGCCAGCGTCGCCCGGCTGGCGGCGGGCGACCGCGCGCAGGTCGTGCAGGCCGACGCGCTGGCCTGGCTGCGCGCGCCGCTGCATGGGCGCTTCGACGTGGTCTTCCTGGATCCGCCGTTCGCGGCCGGCCTGTGGGAAAGTGCGTTCGCGCTGCTGCCGCCGTGGCTGGCGGAAGACGCCTGGCTGTACGTCGAGGCCCCGCTGGACGCCGCGCCGTCCGCCCCCGACGGCTGGATGCCGCACCGCGAGGGCCGCACCCGCGAGGTGCGCTACACGCTGCTGCGCCGCGCGCCGGGGCCGGCTGCTACACTGGCCGCAGGTTCCACGGCCGACGACCCAACGACGCAATGAGCGTGCTCCGCACCCGCATCGCGGTCTATCCCGGCACGTTCGACCCGGTCACCAACGGGCACGTGGACCTGGTCGGCCGCGCCGCGCCGCTGTTCGAGCGACTGGTGGTCGGCGTGGCCGAAAGCCCGGCCAAGGGCCCGGCGCTGCCGCTGGAGTTGCGCGTGTCGCTGGCGCGCGAGGCGCTGTCGCAGTTTTCGAACGTGGAAGTGCGCGGCTTCGACGGCCTGCTCGCCGACTTCGTGCGCAGCCTCGGCGCCGGCGTGCTGCTGCGCGGGCTGCGCGCGGTGTCCGACTTCGAATACGAATTCCAGATGGCGAGCATGAACCGCCACCTGATCCCGGAGGTGGAGACCCTGTTCCTCACCCCGGCCGAGCAATACGGGTTCATTTCGTCCTCGCTGGTGCGCGAGATCTCGCGCCTGGGCGGGGACGTGTCGGCCTTCGTGCCGCCTGCGGTGGCGCAGGCGCTCCGGGTCGAGCACAAGCGGCACGTCGCCTGACGGCGGGTCGCGGGGAATTGGGTGCGCCAGGGATCGGCGTGCCTGGCGGGCGCGCCTTGCGGCGCGCGCGTCGTCGCGGCGGCGGGGAACCGCTCGCCGGTGTTCCGGCCGGCCCGGGTGGGCTGGCCGCTTTCAACCTATCGGGGGAATGCGCAATGAAGATCCTGTCCCGCCTGATGCTGGCCGCCTGCCTCGTGCTGCCGCTCGCCGCCTGCAAGAAGGACGAGGGGCCCAAGGAAGCGGTCCAGGCGCCGATGGCCGCGCCCGCCGACGAGAACGTGGACGCCTGGCGCGCCTACGTGCAGGACGTCGTGCCGCGCCACATGGAAGGCGTCACCAACTCGCCCTACGTGTACTTCCTGCCCGGGGAGAGCGCGCCGGACTTCGCCGACCAGGCCCTGCGCATGGGCGACAAGATCAAGGCCGACGTCAGCCGCGGCATCGTCGCCGGCAACATGCTCGCCTACGCCTCGCCGGCCTCGGCGAAGATGGCCGACATGATCATCGCCGCCTTCCAGCCGGTGCCGCCGGCGTCGATGAAGGGCGTCAAGGTGCTCTTCATCGGCCAGGCCGCGGACAACGAGCGGGTCAAGGCCGCGGTCGAGCCGGCCGGCGTGAACTACGTCTTCGTCGAGGCGAAGTAAGCGCCGGGGGCTCCTCTCCCTCTCCCGCTTGCGGGAGAGGGCCGGGGTGAGGGCAGCGCGGCGCCTCGCGCCGCGCCCGCGACGCACCGTTCCGCCCAGGTTCCGGCCCCCGCCGCGCGGTGGGAGTAAAGTGGCGGCCTGCCGCGCATCGCGCGCGCCCGCATTCCGAAGATGTCGCTGAAGATCAACGAGCTGTGCGTCAACTGCGACGTCTGCGAGCCGGTCTGCCCGAACAAGGCGATCAGCCAGGGCGAGACCCTCTACGTCATCGATCCCGCGCGCTGCACCGAGTGCGTCGGCCACTTCGAGGAGCCGCAATGCGTCGTCGTCTGCCCCGTGGAATGCATCGAACCGGATCCCGCGTTCCCGGAGGACGAACCGCAACTGCTGGCCAAGCTGCTCCGGCTGCAGGGCACGCCGGCCTGATCCGCCTCGCCGCGGGCACCATGCTGTGGCTGCTGCTGGCCCTGCTGCCGGCGGCCGCCGCGCCGGCGTCCAATGCCGCCGCCAGGCCTGCCGACCACCCGGCGGGCGCCGCCATCGCCAGCGGCCACGCGCTCGCCACCGAGGCCGGCATGCAGGTCCTGCGCGAGGGCGGCAACGCGTTCGACGCCGCGGTCGCGGTGTCGTCCACGCTCGCGGTGGTGGAACCGATCAGCTCCGGCCTCGGCGGCGGCGGCTTCTTCCTGCTGCACGACGCGAAGACCGGCCGCGACGTCTTCCTCGACGCGCGAGAGACCGCGCCCGCCGCGGCCACGCCCGCCGCCTACCTCGACCAGGACGGCGAACTCGACCGCGACCGCGCCCAGAACGGCCCGTGGTCGGCCGGCATCCCCGGCCTGCCGGCGGCGCTGGTGGAACTGGCCGGCCACTACGGCCGGCTGCCGCTGGAGCAGTCGCTCGGCCCGGCGATCCGGATCGCCCGCGAAGGCTTCCCGGTGTACGCGCGGCTGGAGAAGGGTTATGCGAGCCGGCGCGCGGTGATGGAACGCTATCCGGGCACGCGCGCGGTGTTCCTCGCCGACGGCGACCCGCCGCAGGTCGGCGAGATCCTCAGGCAGCCCGACCTCGCGCGCACCCTCGAGCTGCTGGCCAAGCGCGGGCACGACGGCTTCTACCGCGGCGAGGTCGCGCAGAAGCTGCTCGCCGGCGTGCATGCCGAAGGCGGCAAGTGGACCGCCGAAGAGCTCGCCGGCTACCAGATCAAGGAGCGCGCACCGCTGCGCCTGAAATATCGCGGCTGGGATATCACCACCGCGCCGCCGCCGTCCTCCGGCGGCGTGGCGCTGGCCGAGATCCTGCAGATCGCCGAGGGCTGGGACCTCGCCAAGCTCGACGAAGCGCATCGCGTGCACGTCCTCACCGAAGCGATGCGCCGCGCCTACCGCGACCGCACCATCTACCTCGGCGATCCCGACTTCGTGCGCATGCCGCTGGCGCGCCTGACCAGCGCCGATTACGCCGCCGGACTGCGCGCCACCATCCATCCGGACAAGGCGACGCCGAGCGCGCTGCTGCCGGGCCAGCCGGCGCCGCTGGAGGACGAGGAAACCACCCATTTCTCGATCATGGACGCGGAGGGCAACATCGTGTCCGCGACCCAGACCGTGAACCTGCTGTACGGCTCCGGCCTGATCCCGCCCGGCACCGGCGTGCTGCTCAACGACGAGATGGACGACTTCGCGCTCAAGCCGGGCACGCCGAACGCGTTCGGCGTGATGGGCTTCGCCGCCAACGCGCCGGAGGCCGGCAAGCGCATGCTCAGCTCGATGACGCCGACCATCATGCGCTCGCCCGACAAGGTCGCCGCGCTGGGCGCGCCGGGCGGCAGCCGGATCATCACCGAGGTGCTGCTCGGCATCCTCGGCTACGACGCCGGGTTGTCCGCGCAACAGGTCGCCGCGCTACCGCGCTTCCACCACCAGTGGCTGCCGGACGTGATCTCGGCCGAGGCCGGCGCGCTGTCGCCGGACACCGTCGCCGCACTGCGCGCAATGGGCCATACCGTCAACGCCGGCGAATCGCCCTGGGGCAACCTGCAGACCGTGGCCTGGGACCGCCGCACCGGCGCCCTGGAGGGCGGCACCGACCCGCGCAACCCGGTGGGCAGCGCCGAAGTGCAACCGATCCCCTCCGGAGGCGCGTCAGCGCGTTGACAACGCCGCCGCCGCACCGCACCATACGCGGCCTCGCGCACCCCGTGCGCCAGGTCACCTGCCCAGGTGGCGGAATTGGTAGACGCACTAGTTTCAGGTACTAGCGGGTAAAACCGTGGAGGTTCGAGTCCTCTCCTGGGCACCAAGACATCAGCCGGTGGAATCCAGCAACAACCAGCTGGCTTAAAAGAACCCCGCTTTTTGCGGGGTTTTTTGTTATCCAAGCCTCCGCCGGCATCCGCGCAAATCCATGGCAAGCACCTGCACGCCGGGGTACGGATGGGGGTATACGCTCGGGGCGTCGTCCTTCCGTGGGGGTACCTCGGGCTACTTGAGTAAAGGCAGCTCGATCGCAAGACCAAGCAGCCTTACTACATCAGCTTCGCGGACGCATCGGTTATGCTTTCGCGGGCCGTTAGGAACGAACACCGTGCGGATCGCGCGGTCACCGCCCGAATCAAGCAGACACTGGCTTTGGTCCCCATCTCATCGTGGCGAGCGCCCGCTGCGTGAGCCTCGCTGCCAGGGGCCTAGCCAGATGACCAGGCATCTGCGCCGCCCACAAGCCCGCTACCGGAATTCACCTGGATACCGATATTCACGTCTTGAACACGTGAGGCAACCCGGAGATCCTTGTTGTGCGTGCTTCTTAGGCTGTTCCAAGCCACTGGTAGGGGGTGGCTCAAAGAGCACCAGAACAGCTTTACGGAGCAACCGCTCACGAACTGCTCGCACAAGTGGCCCTCTGGCAACAGCTGAGAGGTCTTGAGTTCGAATTCCTGCGTATAAACAACCGCGCTGAGCCAGAGGGGAAGAGTCTTGAATGCTGCAAGAACCAGGGCGATCGGGTCGCTGGCTACGTTGTTTCTCGCCTTGGGAGTTGTCGCCGGGGCAAGGGGGGAAACGGTAAACGACGATGGCAGCACTACCTATACACCAGGCGAGTGGCCGCTAGGCAAGACCATCGATATCCTTGCCTTTGGCGGTCTCTTCAGCTCTGGTTCTTATGGAGGCTCTTGGGGAGGGCATCAAGTTCTCGGCTCCCATCTTGCGATGAATGACGGCGGCACGCTTGCAGGGGAAGCCCAAGGGGAAAAGTGCGGAAACCCGATACTGCCGTCGTCCGGCAACAAAATCGAGCCGGAGTTGGATTTTACCACCTCTGGCGAGTTCCCATTGCACCTCAGCCGAACATACAACTATCTGTGGGATGGTGTCGGCCTCTTTGGTCCGCATTGGACGAGCAGCTTGGATTACAAGCTCGTCAACGGTGCCACGATATTCAATAACACCTGCTCAAGCAACTGCACGATCGGTGCCACGAAGAACATCCAAGGCTGGCGGCCGGATGGACGCACCGTCACTTTCCATCGCGATGCGGTGGATCCAAAGATTTACTGGGAGGACAAGGCTGCCTCGATTTCCAAGATCGTCATCCAAGAAGATGGCAAGGCCATTCTGTATAGTGAAGACAACAATGTGGAGGTCTACAATACAAATGGGACCATCTTGTCGATAAAAAACCAGGCAGGCATTGGCTGGGTGTTTACTTACGTAAGCGGCAGGTTATACCGGGTCACCCATACCTCAGGGCGCTATTTGCGTTTCAACTGGAATGGTACCCAGTTGATTTCTGTTGTCGACCCGGCCGGAAACTATTATACCTATGGGTATTCTGGGGCAAAGCTTATATCCGCGCAGCTCCCGGGCTCTCCCGCAACCACGGTCAACTATCTGTATGAGCTTTCCTCAGACCCTTACGCGCTAACCGGGAAAGCCTACAACGGGATCCGATATTCCACGTTTACTTACTCGGGTGGCCGCGCAACGAGCGGCCACCACAATGGCGCTGCAAAATACTCGTTCGCGTATACGGACAACGCCGACGGGACGGTTAGCGTGCTGGAGACCAACCCGTACGGAAAGCAATCCACCGTAATCTACAAGGACGGTAAGCGGCAATCCATTACCGGTCACCCGAGCACCTACTGCCCGACGGCTACTGCCAAGACCGAGTATGACAGCAACGGTTACAAAAAACGCGAAATAGACTACGAAGGAAACATCAAAGATTTTGTATACAGTGCCGAAGGTCGCCTGCAGAGGCAGACAGATGGGGTGGGAACGAATGTCGCCCGTAAAACGGACTTTATCTGGGATCCGGCCAAGAACAGAATAACCCGCGCCGTCGAGAGCAATGCCGTCACAGGCGCAGCGGTCCGGCAGACCGATTATGCGTTTAATGCAGATGGGCGTATTTCTACGCTTACGGTCACTGATCTCTCGGCCGCTGCACAGCCTTCACCCGCAAACAAACGAATCACGGCCTTCAGTTACTCGAAACATCCATCTGGCATGTTGGCGACAGCCGTGGTCAACGGGCCTCTGCCAGGGTCCGCCGACGCGATCACATATACCTATGACGCTCTGGGCAACCTAGTCTCGGTCAAGAATAGCCTCGGCCACGGGATTACTTATTCGCTCTTTACTCCCCTCGGTGCCCCCGGCCGCGTCACTACGCCTAACGGCGGGGCAACCGAATACGTATACGATCCGCGTAATCGCATCACCCGCGTCACTACGCATATGGCGGGCCAAGTTGGCGAGTATACGATCACTTACAATGTTTTCGGCAAGGTTGTGGAAACGTCAACGCCCGATGGTCAGGTTCGGCGCTACTACTTTGCCTCTACCAACAAGGACTGGTTGCAGGCCATAGAGGAGCCGATGCAACCTGCGCTGACGGGCGCAGCTTGGCAAGGTGTGGAATTTACGGCCAATGCCGCCGGGGACATTCTCTCGAGAAGCACTTATGTCCTCAGGCCCCAACTGAGCGTTGGTGGATGCTCGCCCTCACCGTGCATGGAAATGCAGGCCGCCACCCCGCTTGACATCGAGTCCACAGTAACGGGTATGGATGGGGACATAAGCCTCGCCGCGACCTCTGGAACTTACATCCAGGAATACAAAACCAAGGCTTATCTCGATTACGACGAATTGGGCCGCCCGCGAGCCCGGCGCGGCAGCAATGGACAGAACGAGCGCTATCGCTATGATCGCAATGGCAACATCGTTGAAATTACGGATTCGCTTGGTAAGGTAACGACCCAGACGTTCGATGCCCTCAACCGAGTTGAGACATCAAAGGATCCCCGGGGCGGTATCACGCGTTTTTCCTATGACGTGGCGGATAGGCTTGTCACAGTCACGGATCCGCGAGGGAAGATTACCCGGTACGTCTACAACGGATTTGGCGATGTGCTGCAAATCATAAGTCCCGACGCAGGCATAGTGACCTTTACATACGATTCATATGGTCGTCGCGTTGGGAAAACGGATGGGGCAGGGATCACAACGACATACCTTTATGACGGCCTAGGTAGGCTTGCTAATGTCACGGCGGGTGGCCTGACACAAACGTTCACCTACGATGATTGCGCCAACGGAAAATCGTTGCTCTGTTCGGTCACGGATCCGACTGGTAGTGTAAGTTACACGTATACCCCGGAAGGATTATTGGCTGGCCAAGCTAGCGAACTTCCGGCCGGTGGTCGAGCGACTTTGTCGTACTCGTACGACACAATGGGTCGCCTGATAGGAATTACGTACCCGAACGGGCAGCGCGCGTCTTATGGATATAGTTACGGGCGCCCTACAAGCCTGTCGATTTCAATGGGGAGCACAACCTCTTCGGTCGTTACAGCAGCGAAATACCTCCCATTCGGTCCTGCTACGGGCTGGTCCAATGGAAATGCGTCGCTGCGCAACTACACGTACGATTTGGATGGGCGGCTTACTGGGGTCAGTACTAAATATTCTTCGACGGTATTGCAGAGCCTGACCCTGGGATACAACGCTAATGACGTCATCACCAAGATCACGAATGCCGCTAATGCGAGTCTCTCGCAATCATTTGGGTACGATGAGTTGTCTCGGCTGACTAGTGTCACCGCCACCGGAGCGAACCAATCTTTTGCCTATGATGCCAATGGCAACCGGACCAGCCACAGCCATGCTGGAGTGACGGACCTATATGCCACTGCCAGCGCGAGTAATCGTCTTTCTAGTTTGGCGGGAGGCACGGTTTCGAGTTACGCGTATAACGGTAATGGCAACACTGTCTCTGGGGAAGGGGTTTCCTATACCTATGATGCCTTTAACCGGATGGCAAGCGCCGCAAAAGGCGCTATCAGTGCGACCTATGGGGTGAACGCACACGGACAGAGGGTTTTCAAGCAGGTCGGCACCGTTAGGACATGGTTTGTCTATGGCCCAGGGAATAGCCTTTTGGCGGAATACCGCTCAGGGCAAGGCTGGACCAACTACCTCCTTTTCGCTGGAGAGCCCGTTGCTCTGACGCGGGCGAACAGTCTAAGCTGGCTTCACAACGACCATTTAGGCCGCCCAGAGCTGGTAACTAATGGATCGCGTGTGGCGACATGGCGAGCAAGCAACTATGCGTTTGACCGCCACGTCACCCTGGATAGCATCGGAGGGCTTAACATTGGCTTTCCGGGCCAGTATTACGACTCCGAAACCGGCAACTGGAACAATGGGTTCCGAGATTACAATGCGAATCGGGGCCGCTACCTGCAGTCCGACCCGATAGGGCTGCGAGGTGGGCTGAATACGTACGCCTATGTCGGAGGGAATCCGGTAAACGGTGTTGATCCGTTAGGGCTCTGCGAGGGAGAGCACAAGTACGAAGACAAAACGTTGTCTCCATGCTCCCCAACAGCCGCATTCAATGCCCTCAAACAGCCAAACATAAGTGCGCCTGGGGCCCCAGCCGCAAGAGAAGGATTGACTACCCCCATAGTGCTATGGGGCAACGATGGAAACAATCGAATTTCTCAGTACGTCAATTCAGAAACAAGGACTATCGTAAATACGACCTTGGAAGGCCACCAGTTTTATCCCGGGACAGTGACTTGGAAGGTCACTAGTGGGCCAGGCGGCCATGGTTCGTGGATCACAGTTACCGGGACCGGCAGCGGGCCAAACCCAATGTGGAACAATATAGTCGGGCTTGCTTATTTCCCCAACACCGCGGCATTGGCGGCAGTCTTATGCATGTTCGGTGGAAAATGATCAGCATGAAATGGTTGGGCACACTTTTTTTGTCAGCAGCAGTGTTCTCCACGAGCGGATGCGCGAACGGTCCCGCACAGCAGCCGCAGATGGTACAGCTGTGTGTTCGTGATGATAGCGATACGGATTCACTCATTGCCGTCATTGAGAAGTTGGCGCGTGAAAATCAGATGCACTTTATTGACCGCAGTCGTCAATCGCACCAGGAGCTTAGGCGGTTAGGGAAGGATCCCGGGTATAGGCTTATCAATGTCTCAGCAAGTCGGCAGGATGGATTGGGTGTCGCCGTGGGGAATTTAGGCCTCGGGCCCCATGAACTGGCTATCGGAATTACGAGTGGTTCAAGCCACACAGAAACGGATGCCTTTGTGCGAGCTGTTATGAAAGAACTGGAAAGCAGGTGGGAGGTACGTAACGTGCGAAGCGGGCAGGGCGCTACGCCCTCTAATAAGTGCAAACCATCCTCTTAAACTCGTTGTTTAAGGCCTTGAAGGCCCGCAAAGCGAACCTTAGTTGCTGCTGTCAAACTCCTGAGCGAACGCCCCGGCACCGGCACTCCACATCCGCGGGGGCTTAGCCGCCCCTCGTTGGTGACCTTGCTTGGCCACTCTCCGGGCTGACCCGATGGCATGGAGGAAACACGAGCAGCGCGGCGCGCCGACGCTGTCATCCAAGCGGGCGCGCGCTGGGGGTATGGCTGGGGGTATCAGTCCGGCGCTGGGTGCCAAGTGAGCGTATAAAGCGAGGCATGCAGGGAGCGGTTCGAGTCCTCTCCTGGGCACCAAGGTTCAAGAAAACCCCCGAGTAAATCGGGGGTTTACTCTTTCTGGGGCGCTCGCGGCGCCCCCACCGGGCATCCCCGTTGGCGCTCGCTGCTCGCTGCGGCCCGCATCGCGCGGGCCGCGTTCGTGGATGTCGATGCGCAAGGGAACGTCGACGGTGCGCATCGAGGCCCATGAGGCGGCAGGGCTGCGTCCTGTGGGCGACAGCATCAGGCCTAGAGCGCGCCGGACGACAGCCAGCCCCACAGCGCGGCGCCCGCGATCACGGCGGGGATCGCCCATTTGGCCTTCGAAGCGAACAGGATCGCCAGCACGATGGCGAACAGCACCAGCGCCTCCACGCCCGTGAGGCTGACCCGCAGCAGGGCCAGCGTCGTCCCGGCGATCAGGCCCACCACGCCGGCGGTGACGCCTTCGAGGAACACGCGGATCTGCGGCTGGTGCACCAGCCGTTCCAGCGCGTCGTGCCCGACCAGGGTGAAAGCGAACGCCGGCAGGAAGATGCCGACCGTCATCGCGACGGCGCCCCACGGGCCGCCGCCGAGGTAGCCGACGAAGGTCGAGAAGATGATCAGCGGCGCGGGCAGCAGGCCGGAGAGGGCGAGGCCGTCGAGGAATTGTCCGTTGCTCATCCAGGCGCCGCGCGTGACCGCGTCGCGCTGCAGGAACGGGATCACCGTGTAGGCACCGCCGAAGGTCAACAGCCCGGCTTTCAGGCCGGACCAGAACAGCGCCGGCAACGGCATGGCGCTGGCGCGTGGTCCGGGCCCCGTCGATCCGGCGCCTGTCAGGCTCGCAAGGCCGGACCATCCATTCTTGACCGCAAGGACGGTTGCGGCTGCGAGCGCCACGCCGGCCAGCAGAAGCGCCATGGCATGCCGTTCGCGCCGCGCCAGGAGGTAGATCGCGCCGCCGACCGCGAGGATCAGGGCGAAGTGCGCGCCCGCCAGCTGCGCGCCCGTCGCCAGGATCGCGATGCCCCACAGCCAGCGGTCGGTGACCACGTGGCCGCCGATCCGGACGACCGCGCGCACGATCAGCGCCGCGACCGCGACCTGCACCGCCGCGAAGACCGCCTGCAGCGCATCCGTCTTCAACCCGTAGCGCACGTACGCCCACGACAGCGCAAACATGAGCAGGAAGCCGGGGAGCATGAAACCAAGCCCGGCCAGCACGCCGCCCCAGCGCCCCCGCGAGCGCATCCCGAAGTACACGCACAACTCGTGCGCCTCGGGACCGGGCAGCACCTGGTAGACCGCGAGCACCCGGTTGAACTGCGCGCTGCCGATCCAGCGCTCCTGGTCGACCAGCTCATGGCGGATCATCGCGATCTGCGCCACAGGCCCGCCCCAGGCGAGGGCACCGAAACGCAGGAAGCGCAGGAACAGTTGCAACCACGGCTCGCGCGGAACCGAATATCCGTCCGCCTCCGGGGCCGACCCTGTTGCGGGGCTACCGGACTTGGCGTGCATCGGAGGGCTTCGGGTGAGGGATGGAGCCGCCGGCGCATGCTACTACCGGCCATGTCATGCACCAGTCCTTGTATCTTGACGGAGGCGAACGTCAGGCGGCCCCGCATCCGGCAGTCGAGATGGCCAGTCGTCTCCGCAGCGGCTTCCGACATGGATCAAGGCGGCGTCGACCCCTTCGCGGCGATAATCCGAACATGAGGCCGGTCCGCTCCCGCGCGTTCGCCTGGCTCGCCCTGGTGGCGATGCTGCTGCTGGCGGCCGTGCCGTCGCTGGGGCGGTTGGCGGGCGCGCAGTCCCGGTCCGCGCCCGGCATCGTTCCTGCGTCCCATGCGATGCACGCGATGCCGGCGGTCGCGCATTCCGGGCACGGCATGCACCACGCCGCCGCGGTGCAGCCCAGCCATCGCACCGATGCACTTCATTCGCCCGGGAAGGCGCCCAGCGAAAACGGCCACGCCGGTCACGACTGCGCCTATTGCCCGCTGCTGTCGGGGCTGAACGCCGCGTCGTCGGTGCCGTGGCTGCCGCGCGCGCCGCTGCAACGCGCGCCATGGGCGGTACGGGTCGCGGCCAACCCGCCGCTCGCCGCGCCGGTGCCTGCGCTGGGCGGGCAGGGGCCGCCCGTTCCCCCGATCGCCTGACCGACGCGGCCCGAGGGCCGTCCTTCCGTCCCCGTGCGTCCGCGCCCGCCGCAGGTTGCCGCCTGCGCGCGGCCGCACGCCCGATCGCAGGAATCCGCAATGCCATCGCCTTTCCATGCGACGCGAAGCGCGTCGCTGCTGCCGGCCGTCCTCGGCCTGGCCTGCTTCTGTGCGCCTGCGAGCGCGCGCGCAGCCACGCCTCTTGCTGCCAACGCCGTTTCCGCTCCCGAGGCCACCGAGGCGGACGACGCGGACCGCGACCTCCGGCTGCTCGACATGATCGTCGTGCGCGGCCTGCAGCCCAGTTCGCTGCCGATGCGCATCCCGACCACGGTCGAAGGCGTGACCGGCGACGAGGTGCGCGCCACCGTCAACGCCACCGACGCCGAGGACGCGCTCAAGTACCTGCCCAGCCTGCTGGTGCGCAAGCGCTACATCGGCGACTACGACCACGCGGTGCTGGCCACGCGCGCGTCGGGCACCGGCAACAGCGCGCGTTCGCTGGTGTACGCCGACGGCATCCTGCTGTCGAACCTGCTCGGCAACGGCTATGCGTTCACGCCGCGCTGGGGACTGGTGGATCCGGAGGAAATCGAACGGGTCGACGTGCTGTACGGGCCCTTCTCCGCGGCGTACCCGGGCAACTCGGTGGGCGCGGTGGTGGATTACGTGACCCGTATGCCGCGTGGTTTCGAGGCGCACGCGAAGCTCGGCTACGCGCTGGAGCGCTTCTCGCTGTACGGCACCCGCGACGACTACCCGGCGACGTCGCGTTCGGCGTCGCTCGGCGATCGCTGGGGCCCGCTGTCGGCCTGGTTCTCGGTGAGCCGCCTGGACAGCGAGGGCCACCCGATCGCCTTCGCCAACCTCGCGCAGGCGAACGGTACGGAGGGCGCAGGCACGCCGGTGGATGGCGCCGTGCCGGGCCGCAACAGTCGCGGCCAGCCCTGGTACCTGGTCGGCGCGACCGGGCAGACGCACACGGTGCAGGACCGGGCGAAGCTGAAACTTGCCTGGGACCTCGCCGACGACCTGCGCCTGAGCTACGTGCTCGGCGTGTGGCGCAACGACGCCTTCCGCGATGCCGCGAGCTACCTCACCGACGCGGCCGGCGCGCCCGTGTACGCCGGCGACATCCTGATCGACGGCCGCCGCTACACGCTCGCGCCGAACGCGCTGGCGCTGCAGCGCGCCGACAGCGCGCACCGCATGCAGGCGCTGTCGCTGCGGCGGCGCGGCGACGGCGCGTGGGACTACAGCATCGCGGCGAGCCGCTACGACTACGTGCGCGACCGCGTGCGGTCTCCCGCGCTGGCCCTGCCCGACGCGCGCGCGGGCGGCGCCGGCCTCGTCGCCGACGGCGCGGGCACCGGCTGGCGCACACTCAGCGCGATGGCGACCTGGCGGCCGAATCCATCGCACGCGCTGGAGTTCGGCGTGCAGGACGATCGTTACCGCCTGCGCAGCCGGGTCGCCCGCAGCGACGACTGGATCGCCGGCGCGCCCGGCGCGCGCCAGTCCGCCTTCGCCGGCAGGACCCGGTTGCGCAGCCTGTTCGCGCAGGAAACCTGGACGCCCACGCTGGACTGGACCGCGGTGCTGGGCGCGCGGCTGGAGCGCTGGACGGCGCGCGACGGCAGCATCGCCGACGCGTCAACGCAGCTGGATTTCCCGGAACGAGCGCTGCGCGCGGTATCGCCGAAGGCGGCACTGCAGTACGCACCGGACGGCGACTGGTCGCTGAAGGCCTCCGTCGGCCGCGCGGTGCGCTTCCCGACCGTCAGCGAGCTCTACCAGGGCACGATCGCCGGCGACGCGATCGTGAACAACGATCCCGACCTCGCGCCCGAGCGTTCGCTGACCTCCGAGCTCTCGTACGTGCGCGACATAGACAAGGGCCGGCTGCGCGCGACGCTGTTCGGCGAGCGCACCCGCGACGCGCTGTACATGCAGACCGACGCCACCGTGGTGCCCAGCGTTACCAGCATCCAGAACGTGGACACGATCCGCACCCGCGGGCTGGAGCTGGCGGGCGACTGGCACGAACTCGGCGCCAGCGAGTCCTTCGACCTCGCGGCGAACCTGACCTTCGCCGATTCCATCATCACCGCCAACCACCGTTTCCCCGCCAGCGTCGGCCAGTGGCAACCGCGGGTGCCGCGCTGGCGCGCCAACCTGGTCGGCACCTGGCGCCCGGACGAGCGCTGGAGCCTGACCGCCGCGCTGCGTTACGGCGGCCGCCAGTTCAACACGCTGGACAACAGCGATACCCATAGCGGCACCTACATGGGCACCAGCCCGTTCCTGGTCGCCGACCTGCGCGCGCTGTACCGCCACGACGCGCACTGGAGCGCCGCACTTGGCGTGGACAACCTCGGCAACCGCACCTACTGGAACTTCCATCCCTACAACCAGCGCACCTGGAGCGCGGAGTTGCGCTACGACTACTGAATAGGCCCCGAGGATGCGGGTCGCGTGGCTTTCGCGCGGCTTTCGCGCGCGGTTGCCTAGCCTTCGCCGCATCGCAGAACACGCAGGGAGCACGTCCATGGCCAAGTCCGCCCTCGACACCGAGCAGGTCCACGAGCTGCTGTACCAGGCGCTCGAAACCGAGCTCGGCGGCATCCAGGTCTACGAGAACGCGATCGCATGCGCGGTCAACCAAGACCTGAAGAAGGAGTGGACGGAGTACCTGTCGCAGACCGAGAACCACCGCGAGATCCTGCTGTCGGTCTTCGAGGAACTGGGCCTGGACCCGGAAGCGCAGACGCCGGGCCGGCAGGTGGTCGCCCACCTCGGCGCGTCGCTGGTGCAGGCCATGCAGATGGCGAAGGAGAACGCCGGCCCGGTCGGCGCCGAACTCGTCGCCGGCGAATGCGTGGTGCTGGCCGAGACCAAGGACCACATGAACTGGGAACTGATCGGCCAGGTCGCGAAGAAGTGCACCGACAAGATCATGAAGCAGGTGCTGACGCAGGCCTACGAGCAGGTCGAGGACCAGGAGGACGAGCACATCTACCACAGCAAGGGCTGGACCCGGGAACTGTGGATCGATTCGCTCGGCATGCCGGCGGTGCTGCCGCCGCCGGAGGAGCGCAAGCAGGTCGAAACCGCGATCGGCGCCGCGCGCGCGGAACAGCAGCGCGGCGAGATGCTGCGGGAGCGCAAGCACTGAACCCGGTGAGCCGGGACGACCCGCGGCGCACGGCAGGGCCGTGTGACCGCCGCCCGGGACGCGTACCATCCACGCGATGACACGCACCCCAGGCAAACGCGGCAGCGGTCGCGGCGGCAGGAAAGCCGCCGCGACCGCTGACGGCGCGAACACCCGTCGCGGCAAACGCGACGATTCCTTCCACGCTTCCCCCAAGGCCCCGAGGGGCGGACGCAAGCCGTCCCGTCCCGGCTGGCTGCCCGAACCGCCGCCCGCGCGCGCCGGCGGCGCCCGCCCCGCGCCGCAGCACGATCCGCACGCCGAGCGCGAGGCGCAGCGCTACGAACAGCCGATCGCCAGCCGCGAGATGATCCTCGCGGTGCTGGCCGCCAGCGACGGCCCGATGGACGCCGACGCGCTGGCGCAGCGGCTCGGCCTGACCGCGCCGGACCGCTTCGAGGCCCTGTCCAAGCGCCTCGCGGCGATGCTGCGCGACGGCCAGCTGCTGCAGAACCGGCGCGGCGGCTACGTGCCGGCCGAGCGCCTGGACCTGATCCCCGGCACGGTGATCGCCAACCCCGACGGTTTCGGCTTCCTGCGTCCGGACGCAGGCGTCGGCAAGAACGACGACCTGTTCCTGCCGCCCTACGAGATGCGCAAGGTGATGCACGGCGACCGCGTGCTCGCCAGCGTCACCGGCATGGACCATCGCGGCCGCCGCGAGGGCGTGATCGTCGAGGTGCTCGAGCGCCGGCTCAACCGCCTGATCGGCCGCTACATCGTCGAGGCGGGGATCGGCTACGTGCAGCCCGACGACCGCCGCATCCAGCGCAACGTGCTGATCCCGCCGGGCGAAGGCCACGACGCGAAGGCGGGGCAGCTGGTGGTGGCCGAGATCGTGCAGCCGCCCGACGCGCGCCGGCCGCCGATCGGCAAGGTGCTGGCGGTGCTCGGCGACAAGCTCACCGCCTCGCTGGCGGTGGAGGCGGCGATCCACGGCCACGAGATCCCGCACGAGTTCCCGCCGGAAGTGCTGGCGCAGGCGACCGCGGTGCCGCTGGAGGTGGACGCCGCGACCGCCGCCGCGCGCGTGGACCTGCGCGCGTTGCCGCTGGTCACCATCGACGGCGAGGACGCCAAGGACTTCGACGACGCGGTCTGGTGCGAACCCAACCGCGACGGGTTCCGGCTGGTGGTCGCGATCGCCGACGTCTCGCATTACGTGCGCCCCGGCACGCCGCTGGACGACGAGGCGCAGCTGCGCGCGACCTCGGTGTACTTCCCCGGTTTCGTCGTGCCGATGCTGCCGGAGACCCTGTCCAACGGCATCTGCTCGCTGATGCCGAAGGTGGACCGGCTGTGCTTCGTGTGCGACATGCAGGTCGGCCGCGACGGCATCGTGACCGGTGCGAAGTTCTACGAAGCGGTGATGAACTCGCACGCGCGCCTGACCTACACCGAGGTCTGGAACGCGGTCGGCGACGGCATCCCCGACGAGGACCGCGACGCGGCCGTCGCGAAGATCGGCCCGCTGCTGCCGCAGGTGCAGCGCCTGCACCAGCTGTACCGCGTCCTCGACAAGGCCCGCGCGAAACGTGGCGCGATCGAGTTCGAAACGTCGGAAGTGCGCTTCGTGCTCGGCCCGCAGGGCGAGGTGACCCAGGCCGGGATGCTCCAGCGCAACGACGCGCACAAGCTGATCGAGGAATGCATGATCGCGGCCAACGTGCAGGCCGCGGAGTTCCTGCTGGCCACGCACATCCCGGCGCCGTACCGCGACCACGACAAGCCGCCGGAGGCCAAGTACGCCGACCTCGAGGAGTTCCTCAAGGAGTTCAAGCTGCGGCTGCCGCCGTGGGGCAAGGTGCAGCCGCGCGACTTCCGCGCGCTGCTGGAAAAGATCCGCGAGCGGCCGGACGCGGCGCTGCTGGAGTCGGTGATCCTGCGCAGCCAGTCGCTGGCGGTGTACGCGCCGGACAACATCGGCCACTTCGGTCTGGCGCTGGCGGCGTACGCGCACTTCACCTCGCCGATCCGGCGCTATCCGGACCTGCTGGTGCATCGCGCGATCAAGCACGCGCTGGCCGGCGGCCACCCCGACCAGTTCACCTACACGCCGCATGCGATGGCGGCGCTGGCGGTGCAGTGTTCGGAGCGCTCGCGGCGCGCCGACGAGGCTTCGCGCGAGGTGGACGAACGCTACCGCGCGGCGTGGATGGAGCAGCACGTCGGCGGCGAGTTCGAAGGCGTGATCAGCGGGGTGACCAGCTTCGGCCTGTTCGTCGAACTGGACGACTCCAAGGTCAACGGCCTGGTGCACGTCACCCAGCTGCCGAACGACTTCTACCACTTCGACCCGATCCGCAAGACCCTGACCGGCGAGCGCCGCGGCCGCGAGTACCGCCTCGGCGACCGCGCGCGGATCGTGGTGCTCAAGGCCAGCCTGGAGGAGCGCAAGATCGACTTCCGCCTGGTCGAGGAGGGCGGAGCGGCGCGCGACGCCGTGCCGACGCCGTCGCGCGGCAAGCCGGCGAAGCGGACGAAGCAGAAGTACTAGGGTTCTGCTCCCTCTCCCGCTTGCCGTGGCCTGCTCCCTCTCCCGCTTGCGGGAGAGGGTTGGGGTGAGGGTGAGTCTTCCGCCAACAGCCGCACCCTCACCCTCGCGCTTGCGCGCTCGACCTCTCCCGCAGGCGGGAGAGGTGACAGCCCAGCGCCGCGCTGCAGCCAGCTGTTCCCCCTCTCCGCTCGCGGGAGAGCGCCGCGGTGAGGCCAACCCCCGCCGCCGCTCCGCCCACGGCACAATGCGCGCATGAGCAACAAAGCCTCCCAATGGATCGCCGGCATCAACGCGGTCGCCGCCGCCGTCGAGCACGACGCCGAGCACGTGCGCGAAGTCCTGCTCGAAGCCGGCGCGAAGAACCCGCGCATCGCCGACATCGAGGCCAACGCGCGCCGCGTGGGCATCGACGTGCGCCGGGTCGCGCAGCAGGCGCTGGACGGCGTCGCCGGCGGCCTGCGCCACCAGGGCGCGGTCGCGCGCTACGCGGCGGCGAAGACCTGGGACGAGCACGAGCTGCCCGCGCTGGTCGAGGCCGCCGCCGGCAAGGCGCTGGTCCTGGTCCTCGACGGCGTGCAGGACCCGCACAACCTCGGCGCCTGCCTGCGCAGCGCGGCCGCCGCCGGCGTGACCGCGGTGGTGATCCCCAAGGACAAGGCCGCGCAGGTGAATGCCACCGTGCGCAAGACCGCCGCCGGCGCCGCCGACAGCATTCCGGTGGTGCGCGCCACCAACCTCGCGCGCTGCCTGCGCGACCTGCAGCAGCTGGGCGTGTGGACCTACGGCCTGGCGGGCGACGCGCAGGCCTCGTTCTACGACCTCGACCTCACCGGCAACGTCGCCCTGGTGCTGGGCGGCGAGGCCGACGGCCTGCGCCGGCTGACCCGCGAGCAGTGCGACCAGCTGGTCACGATCCCGATGCCGGGCGCGGGGCAGGGCGTGGAAAGCCTGAACGTGTCGGTGGCGGCCGGCGTGGCGCTGTTCGAGGCGGTGCGGCAGCGGGTGAAGGCGGGGTAGGAGCGAAAAGCGGGCCACCCCGACCCTCTCCCGCAGGCGGGAGAGGGGGAACCGCGCGCTCTTCCAGCCGACTGGCCCCTGCGCCCGGAAACCCGGATAATGCGCCAAAGCCGGGGGGCGACCCGCCGGCTTTTTTCGTGCGCGATGCATTCGCGCGACCGCCACAGCAGGAGGCCGCCATGGGTCAGTCAGTCGTCGTGTTGGGTGCCCAGTGGGGCGATGAGGGCAAGGGCAAGATCGTCGACCTGCTCACCCAGGACATCGGCGCCGTCGTCCGCTTCCAGGGCGGCCACAACGCCGGCCACACCTTGGTCATCAACGGCAAGAAGACGGTGCTGCACCTCATCCCGTCCGGCATCCTGCGCCCGGACGCGCTGTGCCTGATCGGCAACGGCGTGGTGCTCAGCCCGGCCGCGCTGCAGAAGGAAATCGGCGAGCTCGAGGCCAGTGGCGTGGAAGTGCGCTCGCGCCTGAAGATCAGCCCGGCGACGCCGCTGATCATGCCGTACCACATCGCGCTGGACCAGGCGCGCGAGAAGGCCGCCGGCGGCAACGCGATCGGCACCACCGGCCGCGGCATCGGCCCCGCCTACGAGGACAAGGTCGCGCGCCGCGGCATCCGCGTCGCCGACCTGCACTACCCGCAGCAGCTGGCCGACAAGCTGCGCGGCACGCTCGACTACCACAACTTCGTGCTGACCAAGTACCTCGGCGTCGATGCGGTCGACTACCAGCAGACGCTGGACGAGGCGCTGGCCTTCGGCGAGTACGTCGAACCGATGAAGTCCGACGTCGCCGGCATCCTGCACGAGTTGCGCAAGCAGGGCCGCAAGGTGCTGTTCGAAGGCGCGCAGGGCTCGCTGCTGGACATCGACCACGGCACCTATCCGTACGTCACCTCGTCCAACACCACGGTCGGCGGCGCCTACGCCGGCAGCGGCGTCGGCGCGGACGCGATCGACTACGTGCTCGGCATCGCCAAGGCCTACGCGACGCGCGTGGGCGGCGGCCCGTTCCCGACCGAGCTGTTCGACGACGTCGGCCAGGCCCTGCGCGACAAGGGCCAGGAATACGGCGCGACCACCGGCCGTCCGCGCCGCTGCGGCTGGATGGACATCGTCGCGCTCAAGCGCGCGGTCGCGATCAACGGCATATCCGGCCTGTGCATCACCAAGCTCGACGTGCTCGACGGCATCGAGAAGCTGAAGATCTGCATCGCCTACGAGTACCGCGGCAAGCGCACCGAGTACGCGCCGCTGGACGCGGCCGGCTGGGAGGAGTGCACGCCGGTCTACCTCGAGTTCCCCGGCTGGGACGAGAGCACCCACGGCATCACCGAGTGGGACCGCCTGCCCGCCGCCGCCCGCGCCTACCTGCGCGCGCTGGAGGAACTGGCCGGCTGCCCGCTGGCGATCGTCAGCACCGGCCCGGACCGCGACGCGAACATCATCCTCCAGGATCCGTTCGCCTGAGGCGCTCCGTCCGCAGCAACGAAAAAGCCCCGCGTTCGCGGGGCTTTTTTTGTGCGGGGCCGGCGACGACGGCTACTTCGCGGCGCCTTCGCCGTGCCGCGCGAACACCACGGTGCTGCCGTCGCGCTTCACCAGCTCCACCACGTAGGGCTGCACATGGCCGCCGGGCATCTCCATCCCGGGCGAGCCGATCGGCATGCCGGGGGCGGTCAGTCCCTTCGCGTCCGGCTTCTTCGCCAGCAACCGCTTGACGTCCTCCGCCGGCACGTGGCCCTCGATGAAGTAGCCGGCGACCTCGGCGGTATGGCAGGAGCCCTTGCCGGCCGGCACGCCGACCCGGCGCTTGGTCGGCTCGACGTCGTTCTCGTTGCGCACCTCGACGGGGAAACCGGCGTGGCGCATGTGCTCCACCCAACCGGTGCAGCAGCCGCAGGTCGGCGACTTGTGCACCACCACCAGCGGCAGCGCGCTCGGCACGGGCGAACTGGCCGCGGGACGCGGCGACTGAGCGACCGCGGTGGCGGCGACGGCGAGGCCGGCGACGAGCGCGGCCGCGGACAGGAACTGGCGCATGGCGGACCGATCCGGAAGGGAAAGCCCGATTCTGCCATCGCCGCGTGTCGCGGTCCCCGCTCCGGGGTTCAACCGCGCGTGAACGCCGACGCGCGGTTCACCGAGCCACCACCGGCGGCGCGCGATGGTGACGGCAAGCACCCCTCGCCCGGAGGCCGCCCATGCGCTCCCTCGCCATCGCCGCCCTCGCCGCGCTGCTGGCCGCGTGCGCAACCGTCCCCACCGTGCGCACCGACCACGACCCCACCGCGGCCTTCGCCCAGTACCGCAGCTACAGCTGGCGCGAGACGCCCAAGGGTGGCCCGGCGCTGGTCATGCAGCGCATCGTCGACGACATCGACGCCCAGCTCGCCGCCAAGGGCTGGCAGAAGGTGGAGGAGGGCGGCGACATCGCCATCGCCGCCCACGTCGCCACCTACCAGAAGCACCAGATCGACACCTTTTACGATGCCCCGATGTGGGGCGGCTGGGGCTGGTACGGCCCGTACCCGTGGTGGGGCGCCGGCATGGGCTACGCGCGCGCCCGCGAAACCAGCTTCACCGTCGGCACCCTGCTGGTGGACATGTTCGACACCCGCACCAAGCGCGCGGTGTGGAGCAGCGTCGCCGAGGGCACCGTGCCGTCCAAGCCCGAGCAGGTGAACCAGAAGATCGACCAGGCGGTGGCGAAAATGTTCGCCGGCTTCCCGCCGGGCAGCACGCCGCCGTAGAGCGGAGCTTGCTCTGCTGCTTTTGCGCGGGCTCCGCTGCCGCTGAACAGCGGAGCAAGCTCCGCTCTACGATCGGGGCGTTTCCTCGATGCGCGGCAGCGGCGGCGGCTCGCCGCGCCAGCGCCGGATCGCGCGCTGGAAGAACTGGCTGTTGGGCACGTGCAGCACCGTGCGCGCGCCGTCGGCGTGGGTCTCCTCCAGCGTCGTGTAGATCAGGTGGATGTCCACCACCTGCCCGCGCAGGCCCGGCTTGTCGCCGCCCTCCAGGATCTCGATGTAGTCGCCCAGCCGGAACGGCCGCGTGGTCAGGATCAGCAGCGTGCAGAAGATGTTCGACAGCACGCTCCACGCCGCGAAGAACGCGATCGCGCCGACCGCCACGAACCCGGTCAGCGTCGACCACACCGCCGCCCCCGACACCCCCAGCCGGTTGAGCGCCAGCAGGAAGGCGGTGACGTAGATGACGATGCCGAGCAGCCGCCGCGTGCCGATCACGAAGGCCGGCGGCAGCTCGTAGCGCGCGCACACCCGCCGCAGCACCGCGCGCAGCAGCGCGTTGAGCAGCCACGCCCCGACCAGGATCAGCAGTACCTGCAGCAGCGGCAGCGCCAGGTTGCCGCCGGTCCAGTGCAGGGTGGGGGCCATCCAGTCGATCATGGGGCGTTCCTTCGGCGAGGGCGCAGACTTGCGATCATGCGGAGGCATGCCGCGCGCGTCCAGTCGGGAAAGTTGCGTTCCGCGTGCATCGCGTCCATCGCTTTCCCGGGTTCGCACCACGCGGTGCAACATGCGCAGTGCGCGTGTGTTCGAGGCTCGACGTATCCGATGTGTGCCGATGCAAGTCGACGCTCGGCCGTCTTTACCGCGCCAGCTTGTACAGCTCGGGCGAACCTTCCCGAACCTGCTTTCGTCCCTGCGCCAGCAATCCCAGCAACTCTCCGGGATCCGCCGGCTTCACCAGGTGCGCATCGAAGCCCGCGGCCAGCGAGCGGGCGCGGTCCTGCGGCTGGCCGTAGCCGGTGAGGGCGATCAGCAGGGCGTCGGCGGAGGCGCCGCCGGCGCGGATGCGGCGGGCGAGTTCGTACCCGTCCATGCCGGGCATGCCGATGTCCAGGACGCAGGCGTCGTGGCGTTCGGCGTTGGCCGCGGCGAGCGCGACCGCGGGATCGTCGTGGACGGCCACGGCATGGCCCATCGCGTCGAGCAGTTCGGCGAGCACGCGCGCGGCGTCGAGGTTGTCGTCCACCACCATGATGCGGCTGGGGAGGTCGCACGTCGCGGCGCGCGCGGGCGCGGGGGGCGCCAGCGCCAGCATCGGCGTCGCCAGCGGCAAGGTGACGGTGAAGCGGGCGCCGAGGCCGGGTCCGTCGCTGTGCGCCTCCACCGTGCCGCCGTGCAGTTCGACCAGGCCGCGCACCAGGGCGAGGCCGATGCCGAGTCCGCCCTGCGCGCGGTCGGGGGTGCGGGTGGCCTGGGCGAACAGGGTGAACACCTCGGGCAACAGGTGCGCGTCGATGCCCGTGCCGTTGTCTTCCACCTCCAGGCGCAGTTGTTCGCCGGCGGCCGCCACGCGCAGGGCGATGCGGCCGCCGGGCGGGGTGTATTTGGCGGCGTTGTGCAGCAGGTTGGCGACCACCTGGGTGAGGCGGGTGCGGTCGGCGACCAGCGGCGGCGCGAGCGCCGGCAGCGCCACCTCGAGGCGGTGGCCGCGCGCTTCCACCAGCGGCCGCACCTGCTCGATCGCGTCGGCGGCGACCTGGGCGATGTCCACGGGTTCGGGCTGCAGTTCGACCAGCCCGCGGGTGACGCGCGAGACGTCGAGCAGGTCGTCCACCAGCGCGACCAGGTGCCCGACCTGGCGCCCGATCACCTCGCTGGCGCGGCGGGCGCGCGCTTCGTCGTGGCTGCCCGCCTGCAGCAGGTGGGCGGCGGTGCTGATCGGCGCCAGCGGGTTGCGCAGCTCGTGCGCGAGCATGGCGAGGAACTCGTCCTTGCGGCGACTGGCCTCGTGCAATCCGTCCTGTGCCGCGCGCATGTCGGTGATGTCGGTGTTGGTGCCGAACCACTGCACGATGTTGCCGGCCGCGTCGCGCACCGGCGCCGCGGTGCCGTGGAACAGGCGGTAGCGGCCGTCCGCGCCGCGCAGGCGCATCTCGCCCTCGTAGGGCTGGCCGGTGCGCATGCTGCGCTCCCAGCGCTCGAGTTCCGCCGGCAGGTCGTCGGGATGCACGAGGTTGGCCCACCCCTCCGTGCGCATGCGTGCGTAGTCGGTGCCGGTGTATTCGTACCAGCGATCGTTGAACCACACCGGGACGCCGTCCGGTGTCGCCATCCAGGCGAGGTGCTGGATGGTGTTGGCCAGCTGCAGCAGGCGCTGCTCGCTCTCGCGCAGGGCGGACATCGCCTGCACCGCCTCGGTGACGTCGCTGCCTTCGACGAAGATGCCGGTGACCTTGCCGGCGGCATCGCGGATCGGCTGGTAGATGAAGTCGACGAAGCGCTCCTCCATTTGCGGATCGGCGCCACGCTGGCGCTTGAGCCGGACCGGCACCGCGCGGCCGATGAAGGGCTCGCCGGTGGAGTAGACCTGGTCGAGCAGCTCGACGAAGCCCTGGCCGGCGACTTCCGGCAGGGCCGCCGAGACCGGCCGACCGATCAGGTCGCGCGCGCCGACCAGCTGCTGGTAGGCGTCGTTGGCCAGCTCGAACACGTGGTCCGGTCCGCGCAGCACCGCGATCACGCCGGGCGCCTGCTGGAACAGCGTGCGCAGGCGTTCCAGCTGGCGCTGGTGCTGGCCGCGCGCGAGGACCGCCTCGGTGGTTTCGGTGCAGGCGCAATACATGCCGGCGACCTCGCCGTCGTCGCCGAACACGCGCGAGTACGAGAAGGTGAACCAGGTCGGCTCGTCGTAGCCCTTGCGCCGCATGGTGAGCGGCAGGTCTTCCTGGTAGGTCGCCTCCCCGGCCAGCGCGCGGTCCACCATCGGCGCCAGTTCGTTCCAGATCTCGGCCCACACGTTCTGGAAGCGCTGGCCCAGCGCCCACGGATGCTTGTGGCCGAGGATGTCGGTGTAGGCGTCGTTGTAGAGGAAGGTGAGTTCGCGGCCCCAGGCGACGAACATCGGGAACTTCGAGGCCAGCATCAACGCGACCACGGTGCGCAGCGCGCGCGGCCAGCCGGCAGGCGGCCCGAGCGGCGACTGCGACCAGTCCATGGCGCGCATGCGCGCGGCGACCTCGCCGCTGCCCTCGAGGAAACGCGTGTTCCGGTCCATCCCGCCCTCTGCGCGGGCGCCTGCGGGTAGGCAGGCGCGAAGCCCCTCGAAAATAGCATCCGCGGCGTCAAGGACGTGACGTGCGGATGGCGGTGGCCGCGCAAGCTGAGCCGTTCAGCCGCGCGGCGCGCGCGAATGGGCCGTGGTCTCGCTGGCCGCGACCCGCGCCGGCGATCATGCCTGCATGCGCCTGCCTGCCGATCCGCCATGACCCGCCGCTCCGGCTCCGCCGACCTGCCGCTGCACGGCGGCCGCGTCCCGCGCTGGCTGGCCGACCGGATGAACCGGCTCGGCGCGGTGATGGCCGAGGCGATCGTGCTCGAGTACGGGCGCGACGAGCTGCTGCGGCGGCTGGCGCATCCGTTCTGGTTCCAGTCCTTCGGCGCGGTGATGGGAATGGACTGGCACTCCTCCGGCATCACCACCAGCGTGATCGGCGCGCTCAAGCGCGGGCTGGCGCCGCTGGCGGGCGAGCTGGGCGTGCACGTGTGCGGCGGGCGTGGCCGGCATTCGCGCGCCACGCCGGGCGAGCTGGTCGCGATCGGCGAGCGCGTCGGCTTCGACGGCGCCGCGCTGGCGCGCGCCAGCCGGATGGTGGCGAAGGTGGACAGCGCGGCGGTGCAGGACGGCTTCGACCTGTACCTGCACGGCTTCGTGGTCACCGACGACGGCCGCTGGGTGGTCGTGCAGCAGGGCATGAACGGCGCGGCGAAGCAGGCGCGTCGCTACCACTGGCTGTCGGAAGGGCTGGGCAGCTTCCTCGACGATCCGCACGCGGCGGTGGATGGGCCGGGGCAGGGCAACATCGTCAACCTCGCGGACGCGCGCGCGGCGAAGTCGCGGCAGGCGCAGGTGGCGTTGCTGCAGGATCTGTCGCCCGAGGCGATCGCGAAGGAATTCGTGAGCGTGGAGCGCGCTGGCGCTGCTCCTTCCCCCGCCTGCGGGGGAAGGTTGGGAAGGGGGCAAGCGGGGGAGGGCTTCGGCGCGCAGACGCCGGGTGCCCAGATGGACCTGCTCCCGCACCTGACCATGCCCGACCACCACGACGTGCGCGGCAGCGACGTGGTCGCGCGCCGGCTGCGCGGCGCGCTTGCCGCCGCGGCGGAGCAGGGCCCAAAGGATTTCGCCCAACTGCTGCAGGTACCGGGCGTCGGCGCGCGCACCGTGCGCGCGCTGGCGCTCGTCGCCGAGGTGCTGCACGGCACCCCGTGCCGCTTCAGCGACCCGGCGCGCTTCTCGCTCGCGCACGGCGGCAAGGACCGGCATCCGTTCCCGGTGCCGACCAGGGTCATGGACCACACCATCGGCGTGCTGAAGTCGGCGGTGCGCCACGCGAAGCTCGGGCGCGAGGAGGAACTGCAGGCGATCCGCCGGCTGGACGCGCAGGCGCGGCGGCTGGAGGCGACCGCGCGCGGACCGTCCGTCGACGCCTACATCGCGCAGGAGCGGGCGCGGTCGCACGAGTACGGCGGCCGCAGCATCTTCGGCTGGGAACCCGCGCCGGCCGTCCAGGGCGACAAGGCCGGCCGCCAACGCGCTGGGTAAAAACCCCGGCGCGGAGCGCTTTGCACATCGGATTTCCACATCCGGTCCACGGCCCGCCAGTGTGGTGCCCTGGTCACCAGGGGGAACCGCCATGCGTCTGCTCGCACCCGCCATCGCGCCCGCGCTCGGCCTGTCCGACCTGCAAGGCCAGCCGATCCGGTTCGGCACCGGTCGCCGCACGCTGCTCTCGTTCTTCCGCGACGCGGCCTGCCCGTTCTGCAACTTCCGCATCTACGAGCTGACCCACCAGCACGCGGCGCTCGCCGCGCTCGGCCTCGACGTGGTCGCGGTGTTCGGTTCCTCGCGCGAGGACGTGCTGCGCTTCGTCGCCCGCCACCCGCGGCCGTTCCGCATCGCCGCCGATCCGGAAGGCCGCAGCCACCTCGCGTACGGCATCCAGCGTTCGCTGCGCGGCAAGCTCAAGGCGATCGCGACCCGCGTGCCGACGCTGCTGCGCGGCCTGCGCCTGGTCGGGCTGGCCGGCCTGAACACCAACAACCTGATGCCGGCCGACTTCCTGATCGACGGCGAGGGCCGCATCGTCGAGGCCTACTACGGCGGCGACGCCGGCGACCGCATGCCGATGGAACGGATCGAGCTGTTCGTCGCGCGCGGCTTGCTCGAGCGCGGCGCGGCGTTGCACACCGCGTGACGCGCGAGCTAAAGCAAAAGCAAAGGAAGACGCGCAAGAGGCTGCAAAGGCCCGCGCCCGGGAGGGCGGGGGTATTGCTTTTCCCTTAGAAGGGCAATCCTTGCTCCGCCCCACGACTGCGAGAACGGTGGGGGCGTGTCGGGTGGGAGAGGTGGGCAGGACCGTATGCGGCATGGATGCCGCATCCGAGCCTCCATGGACGGATTCACGGCGTGTCCTGCCTGCCTCTCCCGCCCGGCGCGCTCGCGACCAAGCATTCGCCTTTCGCTTCTGCGGACCTATCGCGGGTTTTGTCGGGATCGGCCAAACGCCCATTCGCTGCATCCGCACGCCAAACCCGGTAGGGTCGCCGGGTGCAAGGAGACCCATCGCCCGCCGAGGACGCGCGCCCCGCGCCGACGCCCGACCGCGCCGCGCGCCTGCGCCGGCGCAAGGCGATCGCGGCGGGCATGCTGGTCGCCGCGCTGCTGGTGCTGGGCGCCAGCGTGTTCGCGCAGCACCGGCACCCGCACTGGGCGTTCGCGCTGCTGGCGGCGATGGCCGAGGCCGCGCTGGTCGGCGGCCTGGCCGACTGGTTCGCGGTGGTCGCGCTGTTCCGTCATCCGCTCGGCCAGCGCTGGATCCCGCACACCGCGATCATCCCGGCGAAGAAGGACGCACTTGGCGCCAGCCTCGCCGACTTCCTGTGCCGGCACTTCCTCACCCGCGAACAGGTTGGCGCGCGCCTGCGCAGTTTCGACGTCGCCGCGCGCCTGGCCGACAGCCTGGCCCAGCCGCGCAACGCGGAGAAACTCGGCGACGCCATCACGCGTGCAATGCCACACCTGATCGCGCTGGTCGACAGCGAGCAGCTGCACCGCTTCCTGCACCGGCTGGTGGACGCCCGCCTGCGCCAGGTGGACCTGTCCGGCGTCGCCGCGTTCGGCCTGCGCCAGCTCACCGCGAGCGGGCGCCACGAGGCGCTGGTGGACGACTTCCTCGCCTACCTGCAGCACGTGCTGGCGACGCCGGAGATGCACGAACGGCTGGCGACCCTGGCCGGCCGCGAGGTCTGGCGGATCCTGCGCCTGGTGCGGCTGGACCGGATGGTCGCCGACCGCATCGCGCGCAAGCTGGTGAACGGCGCGACCACCCTGGTCGGCGAGATGGCCGTCGACCGCGACCACGAGGTGCGCCAGCGCCTGGCCCAGCAGCTGGCGGCGCTGGTCGCGCGGCTGGAGGAGGATCCGGAACTGCGCGACCAGGTCGCGCGCTTCCGCGACCAGCTGCTCGACCAGGCCGAGCTCGGCGCCTACCTGCGCGGTCTGTGGGGGGACCTGATCGCCTGGCTGCAGGCGGACGTGCGGCGCGAGGATTCGCAGCTGCGCGCGCGTATCGCCAGGGGCGCGCAGGCGGTCGGCACCGCCCTGCGCGAGGACGCGGCGACCCGCGCCTGGCTCAACGGCTGGATCCAGGACGCCTGCGAGCCGCTGATCGAGCGTTACCGCGACGCGATCCGCGCCTACATCGTCGAGCGCATCGAGCAGTGGAGCGCGGAGGAACTGACCCGCGAGCTGGAACTGAGCATCGGCACCGACCTGCAGTACATCCGCTACAACGGCACCGCGGTCGGCGCGCTGATCGGCGGGCTGCTGTACGTCGCCGGCTGGCTGGGTGGGTTACTGCTGCGCTGACGCCGGCGGTCGCTGCGCCGGCAGCGGCGCCACCGGCACCTCGTGCGGCTGCCGAAGTCCAGCTTGCGGGTGTTGGCGAAATGCAGTCGTCCACCGTCGGCGACCAGTCGGCACGGTGGCGCGCCCTTCCCGTGTTCGTCGTCGCCACCACTGTCAGGCGCGATGCCGGTGCGACGCAGTGGCGGAAGTCACGCTGGCCGTTTGCAAGCGGGTCACCCAAGGCGCGCGCCGCGGCGGGTGTCCACGTGGATCGAGTCGCGCAGCAGGGCGAGCGCGCGGGTGTTGCGCTCGCGGGTCATCGACGCGCAGCAGTCGGACGGCACCGCGACCTCGAAGTCGCGCATGTGCGCGTCCAGCGCCGTGGCCAGCACGCAGCCGTCTCCGGCGATGCCGGTGACGACCACCCGGCGCACCTCGAGCTGGGCGAGCAGCACCTCCAGCGGGGTGGCGTAGAAGCCGGAGTGCTTGGGCTTGAGCACGAGGTAGTCGTCGTGCTCCGGCGCGAGCGCGCGCGCCAGCGGCGCGCCGGGCGCGTCGGGCTGGCTGCAGATCGCGACCAGTTCGCGGAAGTCGTTGAGCCAGTGGGTGAAGTTGTCGTTGACGTAGACTACCGGCGACCCGTCCGCCTTCATGCGTTTTTTCAGGCGCGCGATCGCGCGCGCGGCGGGGAGCGCCTGTGTGCGCATCGCGTCCGCGCCGGGAAAGTCCAGCGGGTTGATCATGTCGATGATCAGCAATGCGGCGCGCTCGGCATCGGGCGCGTCCTTGCGCCGCCTCGCGTCCGCCGCCGCCTTCGCGCTCACTTGCGCAGCAGCTCCTTCTTGCGCGCCTCGAGCTCGTCGCGCAGATCCTTGAGCGCCTGCTTGCCGAGCAGCTTGCGCGCGCGCGGGAACATCTGCTTCTCCTCCTCGTCGGCGTGGTGTTCGACCAGTTCCTTGAGCACCTTGGCGCGGCCGCCGAACTGCTCGGAGCCGACGTCGGTCTTCAGCAGGTCGGGCAGCACCAGGTCGCCGGCCGCACGATGCTCTTCCATGGCCTCGAAGAACATCTTGTCGTCCTCGCTCTTCTGCCCCGCCTCCTTGAACGCCGGGTAGAAGATCTCTTCCTCGATCGCCGTGTGCGCCTCCAGTTCGGCCGCGATCTTCGCCAGCAGGTCGGCGCGTTTCTTGGCGGCGCGATTGGTGGTCTTGCTGAGGTCGTCGAGCAGCTTGCGGACCTTGCGGTGGTCCTCGGTGAGGAAGGAGATCGCGTCCATCGAGTGTGCGCCTGCGGGGTAGGGCCCCTGAGCCTTGCGGCTGGGCGCTCATGCCGGCGTGAACGCGATGGCCGACAGGCGGGCGGCGGGATACGCGCGAAATTTCGTGGGCCCGCGCCCGGGAGGCCGGGGGTATTGCTTTTCCCTTAGCTGGGACGCCGCTGCGCGGCTCCCCCGGCCCGGCGCAGCGCGCCGGGCGTTCGCACGGGCGCGCGGCAGTGCCGCGCAAGCCGCCCGTGCTCACCCATGCCCAGATGCGGGCGCGCGCCATCCATGGCGCGCTGACGCAACACCCCCGCC
>Ga0268287_100115_pt1 | contig 58469 bp, 55 predicted proteins | sample MetcocultureR3M_FD_191348 | JGI IMG/M metagenome (GOLD analysis project Ga0268287, IMG submission 191348) | Soil microbial communities from Anza Borrego Desert, Southern California, United States - Methanotrophic co-culture R3-M | ecosystem: Environmental > Terrestrial > Soil > Desert | place... | reverse complement strand
GGCTTCCATTCGACGATCGAAAGGCCCGACTCCGTCAGCCGCGTCGCGCCGCCGACCAGCACCATCAGCGCGATCAGCCCGGCCACGGCGATCAGCCACGCGCGCACGGCGCGATGCGGTTCGGACATCATCGTCATTCGGGGCGAAAACCAAGCTTGAACCGGACTGCGCGCCCCTTATAGTCCCCCGCTTCCGCAGTGCAAGTTACGCGAAAGCCGCAAGCCCGCCATGACGATCCGCACCCGCAAGTTCCTCGGCGCCATCCTGCTCCTGGTGCTGGCCACCGTCTGGGCCCTGCTCGGCATGGCGCTGGCGCAGATGCCGTGGATCGCCGAGTCTGGCTGGCGGCAGGCGATCTATTACGTCGTGGTCGGGCTGGGCTGGGTCTTGCCGGCGATGCCTATCGTGAGCTGGATGCAGCGTCCCGACCGTATCAAGTCTGGCTCCTAGCGCTCCCCGTCGGCTTCACCGTCGCAAAGGCGACGCCCGATGCCAGGACACGCAGCATGCGCAGCGACCGCACCCGGCCGTCCCAGGAAATCCGCGGCAGCGCGCGCAGATTGGTGCGTCCCTCCGCTTCCACGACACCCGGGATCGCCGTCACGGCACTGGCAAAACCGGCCTCCTCCGCCATCACGACGTGGCTGCGCCAAAACGAGGCGCGATCGCCGAACGGAAAGGCGAAATGCGTGACTTCGCGGCGGAAAGCGGCTTCCGCAACGGCCTTGCCCATCATCATCTCTCGCAGTGCAGCTGTGTCCTTCATGTTCGCCAATACGGGGTAATTCACCGTCGCGCTGCCGATCGTGACGAGCGGATCCGCAGCCAATTTCGTCAGATCCTCCCAATCCATCGACGCTGCGCGCGAGAGCGCCGCGAGGTCGACCCGGTAGCGCGTGCAGAGATCGGCAATGGCGGCCGACAGATCCGCCGGCGGCAGCGAGCGGAGCCAACTCTCCAGATGCGAAAACAGCGCCTGCTTCTCGGCATTGTCGGTTACGGTGAAACGCTGGTCCTTCTCGCCCATCATCAGGCTGATGCGGCTCTCGCGCGCGATCACCTGCTCCAGGCCTGACCACCAGGCCTCGCCGACACCGTCTGGAAACGCGGTCGGCACATAGATCGTGAAGGGCACGGCGTGGCGCACCAGCACGGGATAGGCGAAGTTGATGAGGTCCTTGCTGGCGCCATCGAAGGTCAGCGCCACAAAGCGCCCCTTCTCCGGCAGCGTCACGGCGCGGTGGCATACCTCGTCCATGCCGAGGAAATCGTACCTCCATCGCTTCAGCGCGCGAATGGCGCGGTCGAGAAATTGCGGCGTGATCTCGCTCGCGCGCGATGGCTGAAACCCGCCCCGCCGCCGCGGCCGCACGTGCTGAAAGCGCAGAATGGCGCCGGCCCCGTGACTGCGCAGCACGGCTTGGCCGGTGAACCAGGCCAGCTCGAGGCGCAGACGCTCCAGCCATCTGTCGTCGGATACCAAAATCCCGCCCTTCGCGCGCGCCGCCGCCGTTCCCTCTCCCTGTCATTACCCTTTGTTGACCTTTCTTTGCAAAGGTCGGCCACGGGCCGAAATACGTATTATCGATTTCTCGACAGGTTTCGCGAATGACCATGGCTGCGGCGATGCAAAGCCGGACGGCAGAAGCGCCATCGCGGTCAAAAGCGAGACGTATCGCTCATGTCGATATCGTCATCGATCTCGCCGAGGCCGAGGCCGTCTGGCGCGCCTTCGAGGAGCCCGGCCATCTCTTCACGCCCTATCAGCGCTTCGACCTGCTCAGCCCCTGGCAACGACTGGTCGGCGAGCGCGAGGGCGCGCGACCCTTCATCGTGATTGCCCGCGACGCCGAGCACCGGCCGCTCCTGCTGCTCCCGCTCTGCCTGCGCCAGAGCCATGGCGTCCGCACGGCCTGCTTCATGGGCGGCAAGCACACGACCTTCAATATGGGCCTGTGGGATGCCGAATTAGCGGCGCAGGCCGGCGTCGCCGATCTCGACGCCCTGCTTGCGGCGCTGCGCGAGCGTGTCGACGTGCTCGTGCTGACGCAGCAGCCGCAGCGCTGGCACGACCGGACGAACCCGTTTGCGTTGCTGCCGCGGCAGAGCGCGATCAACGGCTGCCCGCTGCTGACGATGGAGCCCGGCGGCCCGGCGGCATCGCGGATCAGCAATTCGTTCCGCCGCCGTCTCAAGAGCAAGGAAAAGAAGCTACAGGCCCTCACCGGCTATCGCTATCACCTGGCCACATCAGATGCCGACGTCACCCGCCTGCTCGACTGGTTCTTCCGCGTCAAGCCGGCGCGGATGGCCGAGCAGAAGCTGCCGAACGTCTTCGCCGAGCCTGGCGTCGAACAGTTCATCCGCAGCGCCTGTCTTGCGCCACGTGGCGAAGGCCGCGTCATCGACATTCACGCGCTCGAATGCGACGATGAGGTGATCGCGATCTTCGCCGGCGTCGCCGATGGCCAGCGCTTCTCGATGATGTTCAACACCTACACGATGTCGGAGCACGCCCGCTACAGCCCCGGCCTCATCCTGATGCGCTACATCATCGATCGCTACGCCGAGCGCGGCTACCGCTCGCTCGACCTCGGCATCGGCTCGGACGACTACAAGAGGATGTTCTGCAAGGACGACGAGGACATCTTCGACAGCTTCGTGCCCCTGACCTCGCGCGGCAGGCTCGCCGCGATGGCAATGTCCTCACTCAGCCACGGCAAGCGGCTGGTGAAGCAGAACCAAATGCTGTTCGACCTGGCCCGACGGCTGCGGCAGGCGTTCGGATAGACGTCACCAGCTCTTTTGCGCTCTCCATCCGCTTTCGCGCTGCCCCTTGCCCTCCCGTCGAGGACCCTGGCGAGGGAGTGAAAGATGCAGCGCGTAGGAGACCGACGGCTGGCGCGCTCGCCTACGCCGCCACGACGCGCGGCGTCTCCACCGCATCGGACGGCTGCACCGGCTTGCTCAGCATCGTCACGTCGCTGAAGCCGACCGCCCTCAGCTGCTCGCACATCAGCGCGCGCGCGTCCGGTGCCATCGACGCATCCGGCACCACGACGGCGCGGGCATGCGCCGTCAGCAGCTCGGCCGGAAGATCGGAGGCACTACCGGCATCGATCAGCACGTGATCATAGGCGCGCAGCAGCGCGTCGATGGCAAGCGCCACGCGCGGGGATTGCAGCAAGCTGCGGTCGAAGCCGGGACGGCCGGCCATGACCAGGTGCAGCCGCGACAGCTTGTCCCGGGTGATGATTTGCGCGAACGACGCCTCGCCCTGCATCAGCTCGGCAAGGCCTGGAGCCGAAGCATCGACGGACGCCGCGGCAAGGCTCGGCGAGGACGCCGCGAGATCGACCACGACGACGCGCGCGTCGCGCGAAAGGTGCCGGGCAAGTGTCAATGTCGATAGAGTGATCGCTGCGCCGGGCGCGGTGCCGAGCACGGTGACCTTCCTGGCCTCAGCACCCGCCCTGCGCAATTTGTCGGCCAGACGTTCGATCTCGTCGAACTCGCTGACATCCTTGTCGCTCACAATCTCGGGCTGCAACGGCGCGGGCTCGGGCAAAGCAGGCTCGACGATCGGGTCGATGGCAGCATCGACGGCAGCAGCGACGGCCGGCTGGAGCGATGGCTCCCGCCGCACCGGCGCCCGCGCCGGCGCAATCGCGGCCAACGTCCGCGGCGCGGTCTGACGCAGCAGCTCGCCGGTGACGACGGTGCCGGACGACAGCAGCAGCGTCGCGATCGTCGCAATGAGCACGATCGGCAGCTTCTTCGGATAGGCCGGCGTGTTCGAGACGATGGCGCGCGAGATGATGCGGCCATCGGTCGGAGCGGTGTCGATGGTTTCGCGGGTGTTGGCTTCGCGGTACTTGGCGAGATAGGTTTCCAGCAGGTCGCGCTGCGCCTTGGCCTCACGCTCCAGCGCGCGGAGCTGGACGTCTTGGCCGTTGGTGGATGCCGCCTGCTTCTTCAGTTGCTCGAGGCTCGTGGTTAGACCATCGACCCGCCCGCTGGCGATCCGGGCGTCGTTTTCGAGCGAGCGCGAGATCTTGGCGGCTTCGTCGCGGATCTGGTTGTCGAGGTCGCCAAGCTGCGCCTTCAGCTCCTTGATCCGCGGATGATTGCCGAGCAGCGTGGACGACTGCTCCGCAAGTTGTGCGCGCAGCGTCACCCTCTGCTCCGACAGCCGGCGCATCAATTCGGAGTTCACGACCTCGGATGCCTCGATCGGCTTGCCGCTCTGGAGCATTTCCTTGATCAGCCGCGCCTTGGATTCCGCGTCCGCCTTCATCGACCGCGCATTGTTGAGCTGGGTGTTGACCTCGCCCATCTGCTGGTTCGACAACGTCGTGTTATTGGTCCCGACGAACAGGCTGGACTTTGAACGGAAGTCCTCGACCTTGGCCTCGGCCTCGGAGACCTTCTTGCGCAGGCTCTCGATCTCGCCGGCGAGCCACTGGCTGGCGTTCTTGGCCTGCTCCTGGCGCACGGCCTGCTGCAGCACGAGATAGCCGTCGGCGATCGAATTTGCGACACGGGCGGCAAGCTCGGGATCGGCCGACTGGAATTCGACCACGATCACGCGCGACTTGTCGACCGCGTAGGCCTGGAGGCGCTCGTAATAGGCATCGAGCACGCGTTCTTCCGGCGTCATCGCGAACGGATCGCGACCGATACCGATGAGCGCGGCAAGCGATTTCAGCGGCGAGATGCCCTGCAGCACCGGGTCGAATTCGGGTCGCTCGGCGAGCTTATTCTTCTTGATGATCTCTCGCGCGAGATCGCGTGACAGAACGAGCTGCACCTGGCTGGTCACGGCCTCGGCGTCGAGTGCCTGCCGCTCCTCGGCGCGATCGCTGTTCGGGCGCAGGAACACGTTCTCGCGGCCGTCGATCAGGATGCGGGCTTCGGACTTGTAGCGCGGTGTAATGAGATTGACGACGCCGAGCGATGCGACGAGCGCCACGACCGTCGGCACGACGATCCAGCCGCGCTTGCGCGCCAAGACCGCGCCAAGCGCATGCAGGTCGATATCGCCGGACTCGACCTGCGCCTGCTTCGCGACGAAGGGCGCGGGATTCGCTTCAACCTTGTCGGCTTCGATCTCGGCTTCGATTTTGGGCGCGGCTGCGGGCTTCGACTTCGAGACCGCGCGCGCGATCACCGCCTTGTCCTTGCCGGCACGCCAGAACGCTAAACGCATCGAACACTCCCGCAGGGCAACGCTGCGACTCTACCTCAACCGGCGCGATTACACTCCATTAAGGTTGCCGCTGGGTTAATCGCGACCATCCGGCACCTGGAGCACACCCGCTCGTCACTGTTTGTTAACCACGAGGCCGCTTAATCCCACTCGATTATCTCGCGAAAATTGTTCGGCATTCGCCGTCGAGCTGGTTTTGATCATGCCCCCCTCTCCAGACCGGCCGCTTCGCATCCTGCACGCCGTGCGTGCTCCGGTCGGCGGAATCTTCCGCCATATTCTCGACGTCGCCAATGGCCAGGTCGACCGCGGCCATCATGTCGGCATCCTCGCCGACAGCCTTACAGGCGGCGAGCGCGCCGACAAGGCGCTGGCCGAGCTCGCGCCTCGGTTGAAGCTCGGCGTGCATCGGCTCGCGATCCGCCGCGAGCCTTCGCCGGACGATTTGCTGGTCTGGCTGCGGATGAGGCACCTTATCGCCAAGCTCAAGCCCGACGTGATGCACGGCCACGGCGCCAAGGCCGGCGCCTTCATCCGCATGCGGCGGCGCTCGGACAATACCATTCGCATCTACACGCCGCATGGCGGCTCGCTGCACTATCCGTTGAACACAATCAAAGGCGAGTTCTACGCGCGCCTGGAACGCGCGCTGATGGATTCGACGGATCTGTTCCTGTTCGAGAGTGCCTTTGCCCGCGACACGTATCAACGCATCGTCGGTACGCCCAAGGGCGTGGTGCGTTGCGTCTTCAATGGTGTCACGCCGGAGGAGTTCGAGCCCGTGGTAACGGCCGACGATGCCACCGACCTCTGCTATGTCGGCGAGTTCAGGCACATCAAGGGCGCGGACCTGTTGGTCGACGCCCTCGCACGACTGCACGAAGGCGGCAAGAAGGTGACGCTGACGCTCGGCGGCGACGGCGAGGAGACAGCGGCGCTGAAAGCGCAGGTCGAGAGGCTCGGCCTCACCAATGCGATCCGCTTCATCGGCCACGTCAAGGCGCGCTACGGCTTTTCCAAGGGGCGGTTGCTCGTCGTGCCCTCGCGCGGCGATTCCATGCCCTATGTCGTGATCGAGGCGGGTGCCGCGGGCATTCCCATGATCGCGTCCCGCATCGGCGGTATCCCTGAAATCTTCGGTGCCGACAGCCCTGCGCTGTTCGCGCCGAGCAATCCCGACGCGATGGCCGAGGCGATCGCCGCGGCGCTGGACGATCCACAGACGACCGCGCAGCGCGCACTCTCGTTGCGCGAGCGCATCTCGATGCATTTCTCCCAGCAGGCGATGGTCGAGGGCGTGCTCGCCGGCTATCGCGACGCCTTCATCAATCATTAACCATCCTTAAGGCCGCTTTAGAAAATCTTCCGATTTGTTCGATAGTCGAAGTGCCAGGGGATGCTTGCCCGCGCACTCAAGGCCGTGCCGCGGGCCGTGGAATGGACGTGGACGCCAGTGGAACCGCTCAACGCACGCTCGATGCTCGACGCCGCGACCAGCGCCGCGGCGAAGCCTGCTGACCAGCCCTTCGTGGAACGCCGCCGGCGGCTCTCACCCGCCGCGCTCGAAGTCGTGAACCAGAAGGTCGCCCGCGCCTATTCACCGATCGTGATCGCCGGCTTCGTCCGTCTCGCCGACTTCGCGCTGCTGAGCCTCGTGGGCATTGCGCTCTATGTCGGTTACGTCATGCCGCTTGCCGGCGCCTTCAGCTGGGTCTATCCCGCCCAGGTTATTGCGGTCGCCGTCGCCGCCGTGGTCTGTTTCCAGGCCGCAGACATCTATCAGGTGCAGCTGTTCCGCGGACAGCTCCGGCAGATGACGCGGATGATCTCGTCCTGGTCGTTCGTCTTCCTGCTCTTCATCGGCATCTCGTTCTTCGCCAAGTTCGGCAACGACGTGTCCCGACTCTGGCTTGCCGCGTTCTATTTCCTCGGGCTCGCGGCGCTGATCGCCGAACGCCTGATACTGCGCTCGCTGGTGCGCCGCTGGGCGCGCCAGGGCCGGCTCGACCGCCGCACCATCATCGTCGGCTCCGACAGCAACGGCGAGCAGCTGGTGGAAGCGCTGAAGGCGCAGGAAGATTCCGACATTCACGTGCTCGGCGTGTTCGACGACCGCAACGACAGCCGAGCGCTCGACACCTGCGCCGGCGCGCGCAAGCTCGGCAAGGTCGACGACATCGTCGAATTCGCCCGCCGCACCCGCGTCGATCTCGTGCTGTTCGCGCTGCCGATCTCGGCGGAAACGCGCATCCTGGAGATGCTGAAGAAGCTGTGGGTGCTGCCGGTTGACATTCGCCTGTCCGCGCACACCAACAAGCTGCGCTTCCGTCCCCGCTCCTATTCCTATCTCGGCGAGGTGCCGACGCTCGACGTGTTCGAGGCGCCGATCACCGACTGGGACCTGGTGATGAAATGGCTGTTCGACCGCGTCGTCGGCAGCCTGGCGCTGCTTGCCGCCCTGCCGGTGATGGGCCTCGTCGCGCTGGCGGTGAAGCTCGACAGCCCAGGCCCGGTGCTGTTCCGCCAGAAGCGGTTCGGCTTCAATAACGAGCGTATCGACGTCTACAAATTCCGCTCGATGTACCATCATCAGGCGGATCCGACCGCCGCCAAGGTCGTGACCAAGAACGACCCGCGCGTCACGCGCGTCGGCCGCTTCATCCGCAAGACCAGCCTCGACGAGTTGCCGCAGCTCTTCAACGTGGTCTTCGCCGGCAACCTCTCGCTGGTCGGCCCGCGTCCGCATGCGGTGCAGGGCAAGCTCCAGAGCCGTCTGTTCGACGAAGCCGTCGACGGCTATTTCGCCCGCCACCGCGTCAAGCCCGGCATCACCGGTTGGGCCCAGATCAACGGCTGGCGCGGCGAGATCGACAACGAAGAGAAGATTCAGAAGCGCGTCGAGTTCGACCTATATTACATCGAGAACTGGTCGGTGCTGTTCGACCTGTACATTCTCCTGAAGACGCCGATCTCGCTGCTGACCAAGAACGAGAACGCGTATTGAGTTTCCGTCATGCCCCGCCTTGTGCGCAGATGCGCACTGGGCGGGGCATCCAGTACGCCGCATCGCCAGCCGTTTCCTCCAAAGCGAGCCGCGGAGTACTGGAATCGCCCGGTCAGGCCGGCGACGACAGCAGTGCTTGTGGTGTACTAGTTTTGCGTAGGCGTATGGGCGTGTGATGGCGTATGCGGCGACAGCCGGCGAGATGAATACAGCAGTCCGCGCTGCGCCCGGCGTGCTGGCTCTCCAGCGCGCGATGGTGTGGCTGGTGGGCGCCTCCGGCGCGATCGTTTTCGTCGAGCCGAGTCCCTACGAGATCGCAACGCTGCTGGCGGCGGTCGTCTTCTTCGCCACCGGCCTGCGGCTGAAGCTCGTTCTGATGCCGCTGGTGCTGATGCTGGTTCTACTCAATGTCGGCTACACGATCAGCGCGATCCCGCTATTCGATAAGCCCGCGGTGGTGACCTGGATCGCGACCTCGTGGTACATGGCGGTGACCGTGCTGTTCTTCGCGATGGTCATCTCGGAAGACACGACGGCGCGGCTGGACATGCTCCGCCGCGGCCTCGTGGTCGGCGCTTTGGTCGCCTCGCTGTTGGCGATCGCGGGCTACTTCCACCTGATCCCCGGCGGCAATGATCTCCTCACGCTCTACGGACGCGCGCGTGGCACGTTCAAGGACCCGAACGTGCTCGGCGCCTTCCTGATCCTGCCGGCGCTGTTTGCGCTCCAGAGCGTGGTCTCAGACAAGTTCGGCAAGGCGTTCCGCAACGTCATCGCCTTCGGCATCATGTCGCTTGCGATCCTGCTCGCCTTCTCCCGCGCCGCCTGGGGCGGCTTGGTGCTGACCTCCGGCTTCATGCTGGCATTGATGGTGCTGACCAGCCGCACCAATGCGCAGCGCTCGCGCATCATCATCATGGCGATCGTCGCGGCCGTGCTGGGGCTGGCGTTGATTGCGGTGCTGCTGTCGTTCGACGCCACCGCCGAAATGTTCAAGCAGCGCGCGAGCTTCGACCAGAGCTACGATGAGGGCCGCTTCGGCCGGTTCGGCCGGCACATCCTGGGGGCGGAGATGGCGCTCGACCTGCCGTTCGGCATCGGCCCGCTGCAATTCCACCGCTTCTTCCCCGAGGACACCCACAACTCCTACCTCAACGCCTTCATGTCCGGCGGCTGGCTCTCCGGCGTGTGCTATCCCGCGCTGGTCTTCACCACCGTCATCATGGGCTTCAGGCACATCTTCGTCCGTGTGCCGTGGCAGCGCGCCTATCTCGCGGTGTTTGCCGCCTTCCTCGGCACGGTCGGCGAAAACTTCGTGATCGACACGGACCACTGGCGGCACTTCTGGATGATGCTGGGCGCGATGTGGGGCATGATCGCCGCCGCGCAGGCCTACAAGATCAGGGCCGTCGAAGACGCCTGTCCTATTTCTCCACCTTGAACGTCAGCCCTGCATGGTCCTGCAGCCGTTTGATCAGCTTGTGCTGCATTGCCGCTCCCGGCGTCCAGAAGCCGCCCGGAACGTCGGTTGAGTCACGCAGGAGGCAGATCGCGCATTCGGAGATCATCTTGGAGGTTGAGCCGTACCCGGGATCGCGGTCGCCGGTGACGCCCGCGCGCACCTGGCGGCCGTCGGGCGCGATCGCGAGGTAAAGCAGATCGAACAGGCCGTTCTCGCGCTCTTCCTTCGACGGCCCCTCGCCGGGCTTGGGCGCATTCGGGCCGGTCTTCTCGGCATTGGCCGCCATCACGCGCTTGGCGTTAGCCTCGCCTTTTTCGCCCGGACCGGTCAGGACCATCTCGTCGTAGACGAAGTCCTTGCCGTAGGGAAAGCCCATCAGCATGTTGGAGCGGTGGACGTTGCGGGTGTTGATCAACGCCATCATGAACGGTGCGGCCCAGGATTGCAGATCCTCCTCGTAAGCTGCCCTGTTGCCCTTGGGCTGCTTCGGGCCGGTGAATCCCGGCGTCAGCGCGAAATGATCGTTGAGGATGGCGACGAGGCTGAGATCCTTGGCGACCGCATCGAAGGTCGCCTTCGCGCTCGCCGCGGTGCCGCCGGACAGCGTGCCGCGCATGTCCCGCACGCGGCCCTTCACGCGCGCGGCCGGCGCGCCGAACACGCGCTTGGCCTCCTCCTGCACGAAGAACGTGCCGAGCTCGAACGGCACGGAATCGTAGCCGCATGAGAATACGATGCGCGCGCCGCTCGCCTTGGCCGCCGCCTCGTACTTGTCGATCATCTGCCGCATCCAGACCGGCTCGCCGCAGAGATCGAAATAATCCACACCCGCAGCGACACAGGCCGCGAGCAGATCCTCGCCGTAGAATTGGTACGGCCCGACCGTCGTGATCACCGACCTGGTCTGCGCCACCATTGCCTTGAGCGATGTAGCGTCAGATGCGTCGGCCACGAGCAGCGGCGTATCGGCAGGCGCGCCGATGGCGTCACGTACCGACTTCAGCTTGTCGAGGCTGCGGCCCGCCATCGCCCATTTGAGCGCCTTGTCGTCCTTGTAATGCGTCGCCAGATATTCCGCGACGAGCTGGCCGGTGAAGCCGGTCGCGCCATAGACGACGATGTCGAATTTCGCAGAGCTCATAATCGGCCTTTACTTCTTCGCGTAACTCACGCCCATGCCGGCGCGGACGTCGCTTTGAATGCCATAGGGCGGGATCGGATAGCGCAGGCCGTTCTTGGCCAGCGCCTTCATGCCTTCGATCGCCTTGGCGAGATGCGACGGCTTCAAGGCCATCAGCATCTCCTCATCCGGCACGCCGCCATAGCGCCGTTCGGCATAGCATGGCAAGGACAGGCTGGGCTCCCCGGTCTTGAGCGCCCGCCCCCAGGAATCGGCGCAAGCGGTCTCGCCCACCACGCCCCATTCGAACTTCTTGTAGCCGGTATATTGCAGCCCGTTGATCAGGATGATCATCTGCCCGGGCGTCGCGTAGACGAGACAGATGTCCGGCGGATCCAGCCGGCCGCCCGCCAGCGGACTGACGGCGAGCGCCTGATATTGCCCGAACGGAACCACATCCAGTGCCTCCTGGCGCCTGCGCGCGTCCTCGGCCGTGCCGTGCCAGACCCCGACATAATTTTCGCCGGCGAGCCACTTCTCGTCCTGCGGCGCAAGGCCAATGACTGCGCGGCACTGTGCGCCGACGAGATCGTCTGCGGTGATGCCGACGGTCCATCCCAGGCGCGCGGCCATGCTCACGATCTGGTCGGTGGTGTGAATTGCGCTCGGGCGGCGGATCTTCGGGATCGCCTCCATCTCTGCGACCGTTGCAAACAGCTTCATCCCGATCACGTTCGTCTTCAGCCGCAGCAGGCTGTTGAGATCGGCGACGAGGCCGGCAAGATCGATGCTGTCTGCGCTCTGCTGTTGCATGGCTTCCTCCCGGCCGGCGACCGCGCGCCGTGTGTTCTTGTCTTGACGGCTTCGTTCTAGTCCTTGCCCGGTCCCGGAAGCAACTCGCCGGTCCTTCCCATCAAACGGTAAGCCACGAGGCCGATCCACTCGCGGACGGCGACATCGGTTCGACGAAGACCGTCCGTGCCCATGTTTGTGAACGAGAACAGGTCGTCGCGTCCCCCCATCCGCCAGTCCACCGGATAGGCCTCGACGTCAAAGCCGGCCTTGCGGAAGATCCCCATCGAGCGCGGCATGTGGAAGGCCGACGTCACCAGAAGCCAGCGCTCGCCCGGCATTGGCGATACCAGTTTCCTGGTGAATATCGCATTCTCCCAGGTGTTGCGGGAGTCGCGCTCGAGGATCAGGCGTTCCTTCGCGATGCCGAGATTCTCAAGGATGGGCGCGGAATAGTCGGCCTCCCTCGCCTCGGTCGAAACCAGGTTCGCTGTGCCCCCGGTGAAGACGATTCGTGCGTTGGGATAGCGGCGGGCGAGCTCGGCCGGCGCAAACAGGCGATCGGCCGCGTGCGCGACGACCGGCGTGCGGTGCGCCGCCGAGAGGTCGGTGTCGACCGAGCCGCCGAGCACGATGATGCCGTCGGGCGCGCCTCGCGACGGGTCCCACGACGGAAAGCGTGACTCCAGCGGGTAGATCAGGAGATTGCCGAGCGGCGAGAACGCAGCGAGCGCCAACAGCACCAGCGTGGTCACGGCAAGCCGGCGGCCGAGCGTGGCAAAGCGCGTCGCCATCAGCACGACGGACAGGATGCCAAGCTCGACCAGCAGGTTGATCGGCAGCAGCGCGGTGCCCAAGGTCTTGGAAAGGACGAAAAACAGTGGAGCCTCGCTCAAATCACCTGGCCTAATTCACACGGCCTGCCGGTGCGGGCTTGACCGGCCCTGCCATCTTCAGAAATCTTCTTGAAAGAGGATCGATCGCCGGGTCAAGCCCGCGGCCGATGAAACCAACCGGACGCGGCAAATGACCCATCATCACCTGCATTCGAGCCCCGAAACCTGCCATTGGGGCTTCTTCGAAGCTGCGCTCAAGCCCGTCCTCACCGTCAAGAGCGGCGACGAGGTGACGGTCGACACCATCAGCGGCGGTCCGGACATGCTGCCCGACCAGAGCAAGTTTCACATTCCACCCGAAATGCACGAGGTTCATGCGAAGAACGAGCGGATGCTGCCCGGTCACATTCTCACCGGCCCGATCGCGGTCGAGGGTGCCGAGCCCGGCGACGTGCTTGCGGTCGAGATCCTCGAGGTCCAGCTCCGGCAGGACTGGGGCTGGAACATGATCAAACCGCTGGCCGGCACCCTGCCCGACGATTTCCACGAGACGCGCATCCTCAACATCCCGCTCGACCGGACGCGGATGGTCGGCCGCATGCCGTGGGGGCTGGACCTGCCGCTCAAGCCGTTCTTCGGCGTGATGGGCGTTTCGCCGCCGCCAGCCTGGGGCCGCATCTCCTCGCTGATCCCGCGTGCGATGGGCGGCAATCTCGACAACAAGGAGCTGGGTGCGGGTGCGACGCTGTACCTGCCGGTCTTTGTGCCAGGCGCGATGTTTTCCTGCGGCGACGGTCATGGCGTGCAGGGCGACGGCGAAGTCTGCGTTACTGCGATCGAGACCGCGCTGCAGGGCCGCTTCCGCCTGACGCTCCGCAAGGACCTGAAGCTCGACTATCCCCGCGCCGAGACGGCGACGCACTACATGACCATCGCGATGGACCCCGATCTCGACCAGTGCGTGGTGCGCGCGCTGCGTGACATGATCGCGCTGCTCGGCGAGAGGCGGAATCTGTCGCGCGAGGATGCCTACATGCTGTGCAGCCTGGCCGCCGATCTCAGGGTGACCCAGACCGTCAACGGCGCCAAGGGCATCCACTGCATGATCGAAAAGGCGATCGTGCACGGCTGAGCCGCCTGGCCCTTCCCTGACCTGTCGACACCGACCCGCGCCCGCCGCCCCGCGCCACGCATTGCGTCGTGCCCGATTTTTCGTGCGATTCCAATGCGCTAATGAACCAGCCCGGCCTGGATTTGACTTCCACCCCCGAACCTAAATAGAGTCTTAATAGTTACTTTTATGTACCCGAGTAAGAGGCTAGCGTTCGGGCCATGGCCACCGAAAAAGCCGAGACTGACCGCATTCCCGTGACCTTGGCGCTCTCGACCATCGCCTACCTGGAGAAGCTGGTGAGACAGGGCACCCACGGCACCAGCGTTCCCGGCGTCGCACGGACATTGATCGAGGAAGGCATCCGTCTCGCCATCAAGGACGGGCTTTTGTCGATCCGCGACAATGGCAGGACGTAAGCGCGCGCCGGACGTGAGGCGGACGGATCTCGATCAGGCGGATGGCCGATATCTCCAACCTGGGACCGTTACACATGCCTGCTCTCTCACCGACCTGGACCGACGAACGAATCGAGCTTCTGAAACGGCACTTCGAGGCCGGCCTCTCCTGCCGCGAGATCGCCGCCGACATCGGGGTCAGCCGCAACGCCGTAATCGGGAAGCTGTCCCGGCTGAATCTGACACGCGGCCGGACGGCCGACGACCGCAAGGTCCAGGACAGAGGCTTCGGGCCGCAGCGTGCACCGCGGGCGGTCCCGCGGCTGCAATATGAGATGCTCGCGACGATCTATGGCGAGACCGACGCAGCCGCGGTTGCAGGTCCGATCGACGAGGCCAATCGCTGCTCGCTGCTGGAGTTGTCCGAGAACCGCTGCCGATGGCCGATCTCGACGCCGGGCGAAGACGATTTCTGCTTCTGCGGCAACAGCGCTCCCGACGGCCAGCCCTACTGCGCGGGTCACAGCCGCCTCGCCTACCGGCCGCATGCGCGCGCCCGCATGATGATGCGCGGCTGAAGCACCACACCAAAACGAAAAAAACCTCCGGCGGGGCATCACCGGAGGTTTTGGAGGCTTAGCGTGAAGCTAAGAGCCGCAACTTTCGTATTTGGCTGAGAGCTATATAGCTTAGTAACTCAGGTAAGTAAATAATTCGAAGACGATCAAAGCGCATGGCTCGTCTTCGTCGTCTGCACAGGCCAACGTTTCCCCAGCGCCCGCGCTTCGCGAAAAAAGCCCCGGCGGTTTTCCGCCGGGGCCTGGTCGCATCTTAGGCTCTTACCAGTTGCGCTGAGCGCGGAGCAGCAGCGTGAAGCTGTCCTGATCCTTCAGCTCGTAGACAGCCGCCGGCTTTGCGGTGGCTGCGTTCCCGCCGTAGGCGACCGTGCCCGAGTACTTCTGGTCGATCCGGCTCCAGTTGAAGTCGCCCGAGAAAGTCAGGTTCTTGACCGGAGTCCAGCGGGTGATCACGCCAACCTGGGCAATGTCAAAGTCCGGATTGCAGGTACCGGTCAGAGCCAAAGCCGCCATGCCTGCACTGCCACAGATCAGCCCCTTGGCGGTGCTGCCGTAACGGACGGCACCGTACGCACCGTAGAGCGCCGTGTTCCAGTACGGATTCCAGTTGTGCGTGAATGCGCCGCGCATACCGTACGTCTTCGTGAGTTCAAGGCCGGTGCCGGCTCCGAAGACTGCATCTGAAACGCCAGCGAAACCGACGCTCTGGTAAGCGCCGTTGCCGCTGCCGCTGAACATCGAGTAGCTGGTCGCCGCAAGGCTCTGGAAGTTGTAGCGGCTGGCACCCTCGGTGTAGACGCCCTGGATGTTGACCACGTCACCTGCGCCGGTCGGGATGTTCTTGATCGACAGAGCCAGTGCAGCGGCCCACCCCCATTTGTCGGACGGTCCGCCGGTCGTTTCGTTGCCGCCATAATATCCGGCGTGGTTGTTGTGGGCCGCCACCGAGGCCTGGAACAGACCCCAAGCCTGATCGACGCGCACCATACCGACGATATCAGGTGAACGCGAACCGCCGATGTCATTGAGACCGTACGCGCCACCGAGGATTCCGGCAGCCGTCGCTCCCGAAGTGTTCCAGATGTTGGTCTGGTAGTAGGCGGTCTGATCCTGTGCCGAAATCGAGGCCGTGATGCCCTGGCCAAAGTCCGCAGTGTAAGTGAACTGGTTCACGCCGGTAACGGTGCCACCGCCGCCGACCAGCTGGTCGAAGTTGTTGCCCGGATAGTTCGTCCACGGCGCGTCGAACTGCGACACCGCCTTACCCATCGTAAAGCCTGCGAACTGGATGAAGGCGTAGTAGACGCCGAGTGCGCCGCCGGCGACGGAGCCCGAACCGCTCGTTCCGGACGGAGCCGAATCATAGGCGGTCGAGCCGCCGGTCAATCCAGTGCCGGTACCGCTGTAGCTGCCCGAGGTCCAGGTGAACACCGCATCGAAATAAGTACGGACGACGCCGTACTCGGTCGCGGTGCGCGTGTCGATGTTGAGGTCCGCGCGAGACCGCATGGAGTAGTAGTTGGTCAGACGGTTGTGTGCGCCCGCAACGCCGCTGAACTGACCGTTGTAGTGGCCGCCGGAGTTGAGCGCGACTTCAGCGCGCAGGTAACCGCCCAGCTTGACGCAGGTGTCGGTGCCCGGGATGTAGTAGAAACCGGCTCCGTACAGCGAGCAGATCTTGACGTACTCGACCGCCTTCGCCTTGACGGGCAGATCGGCTGCCTGCGCTCCGCCCACGGCGATCAGACCCGCCGCGGAGCCGAGCAAAAGGCTCTTCACCAATTTCATATCAAACCTCCAAGTTGTCATTCACGGCGAGGCGGGCCGTCAGCCCCCCAAACCCCGCCTCTCAAAACCCGTTCAGCCGCTTCGCGCCTTCCGACACCCGCTTGAACGCGAGGGACTTGAGCGATCCACCTGCAACGGAACGGTCGAGAATCCCCCACCGTCGGCGCGCACTATGCATGCGGGCATTTGCTAATCAAAATAGTTTATAAAATCAGGTTTCTGATTTACGGATAGCTGTGGTACGGCGGCAACAATGAGCCTGAGCCGCTCGCCTGAGTGCATCATATTTGGCAGTTTTGTAACAATTTGCCGGCTCTGCACTTGCGTCAGGGCAGACTTGCGTGAACTATGGTCCTCAAGACGGCAAGTAGCCAGATCACGGGAGCGCCGCTGTGTCCGCGACGAGAAAAGAGGGAGCGCGCCTGCGCACCATCGGCAATCTGGACATCATCAGGCGCTTCACCTGGGAGATATCGTCGATCAACATGTATCTCGAGGAGCTGCGTCAGTTCTGGGCCCGAACGCTCGGCATCAGCGGGCCGCAATGGCTGATCCTGATGGCCATCTCCGACCTCGACAAGGACGACGGCATCCCGGTCAACGTCGTCTCCAAGCTCCTCCATGTCGACCCGTCTTTCGTCACCACCCAGTCCAAGCTGCTCGAAAAGAAGGGCTTGCTGCGCCGTCGCCCCTCGCCCACCGACGCGAGGGTGGTCAGGCTGTCCCTGACAGAGAAGACGCAGAAGCACCTGGCGAGCCTCCACGAGCAGTACAAGACCATCCGGGAATTCGTCTTCCAGGAATTCGACGAGGCCGAGCTTACCGAATTCACGGCCAAGCTCGCGACGCTGAAGACCCGTCTCGAGAAGGCCTGCGTCCGCCTGAGCCTGGACTTTTGACGCCTGCGCTTCTGACGCGGGCCGCTAGACGCGCCTGGCGGCGCCGAGCCGCGATTCGAGCCAATCGAAGATAAACTCGTTGGCAAGGCTCGGATTGTCCGCATGGGCCTGCGCCGCGCCGGTCTCGGCCGCGGTGAACACCTTCAGCATGACGTCCGCACTTCCGAGCCGGGCGCTCTGGACGATCTGACGCGCCCGATCAGCCTTCAACCAACCGTCCTCGCCGAGCGTGATCAGCACCGGGCAGTCGGCGCTGGAAGCCATCAGCGGCGCATGGGGCACCGGGACGATGCTGACGTCGCTCACCGCGAAGCGACTGGCAAAAAAGGCCCGCTCGTGCAGGTCCCACAGGCCGCCGTCGCAGACGGCGGCGGCCAGCCGCGGCTCCTGCAACAACGCGCGTGCCACGAAGGATGAGCCCCAGCCATCGGCGATGATCCCGATGCGCGCGAAGTCGACGTCAGCACGCGTCTCCAGATAGTCCATGACCCCGGGGATCGCGCTCTCGAGATCCCGGCGCTGCAACAGCGCATCGAGATAGTCGTCGCGCTGGTCGCCGAAGAGATCGAGCGCCAGCATCGAGAAGCCGCGCTCGCGGGCATGCGGCACGAGCTTGAACAGAAACTCTTCCTTGCGGTGGCCGGGCTCGCCGATGCAGATGACGGTCGGAGCCGACCCGTCTGCCGAGGGCGCAGGAAGGAAGTAGCCCTGCAACGAATGCCCCTCGAGCCAGGGTATGGTCACCACTTCGCCGGCCGGGCTGCGCGCGGCGAGATAACGGCGAGCGCATTCCTGCATCGCCAGCACCGCAACCCAGCGGCGCTCATCCGCGGGGTCGAGCGGCATCGCCGCGGCACCATAGTAGTTCATCGCGCGCAGCCAGTTGCGCTGCGCGCTCGCCAGATGGCCGTCCGCAAACGCCGTCTCGGCACGCTGCCGGTTGGTTTGCGCCAGCTTCTTCCATTCGCGGTGCCAGGACCGGTCGTCGCCGCGCTTCAGCTGCCGGGCGATCATCAGGCATTCTGCGATCGTGGCGCCGCCCTCCTGGGCCGCGGTGAGCAGCCGCGTGAACTCAGCGGAAACGTCCTCTCGTTCCGGGCAGAAGGTCCAGTCGTCGGAGAGGCATGCGGGCATCGTCGGGAGCTACGCTCTATCATCGCGCTACCCTGATGGACTAAACCATTTCAGTTAGCCGACCAAGCGGCCGTGCGCCCGATGAGCGGCGTTTCAGATCACCATCGCTTGAACACGGCATGTCGCATGCGTGACATACCGATGGGTCATAGAGTGGGCGAACATCGGCGCAAGAACATTGGCAGGAGGTGGCACGCAAAATTGCGGTCGCATCTCTTGCCATGACGCTCATCATACCCATATTCGCGCTCGCCCGAAGGCGGTCTCAACCAAGCCGCCAGCCGACCTCCTGCGTAAAGCTTTCATAGAAGGCGCGGTCGTAGGCCTGCTCCGGCGTGGCGCGCACGCGCTCGTCGAGGCGCTTGGCGTCCTCGCCGACGAGAATGCGCCAGCGCTCGGCCTTGACCCCATCGAGAATGATCTTCGCGGCCTCCGCGGCCGTCGTCGGCGCATCCTCCAGGAAGCTGCGGGCGCGCTCGGCGAATACCGCCTGGATGTCCTCGTCCGACATCTTGTCGGCATCCGGCACGCCGGCCGCGACCATGCGCTTGCGAGTCAACGCCACCTCGTCGGCATTGAGCCGCTCCGAGCCGTCGGCGCTCTGCACCTTGCGCGAGTTCGAGACGATCGAGGTGCCGATGTGACCGGGCATCACCACCGAGCACTTGACGTGGGGCGCGTGCAGGCGAAGGTCGTTGATCAGCGCTTCGGTGAATCCCTTTACCGCGAACTTGGCCGAGCTATAGGCGGTGTGCGCCTGGTTCATGCCGATCGAAGCCCAGAAGCCGTTGACGCTCGCGGTGTTGACGATGTGGGCCTCGTCCGCGGCGACCAGCATCGGCAGAAAGGTGCGCACGCCGAGATAGACGCCGCCCCAGCAGATGTTGAAGGTTCGCTCCCACTGCTCGCGCGTATTGGTGAAAAGGCTGCCGCCGCCACCGATGCCGGCATTGTTGAACAGCAGATGAATCCTGTCCGTCTGCTGCTGCTCGGCGAGCTCGTCGCGAAAACGCTTCAGGTGGTCCTCTATCGCGACATCGGCGACATGCGTCGTGACGCGCAGGCCCTGCGGCAGCCTCTCGGCCTCACAGAGCCGCTTGGTCTCGGCCATCGCAGCCTCCGAGACGTCGCACATCGCGACGTTGCAGCCTTCGGCCACGAGCTGACGCGCGAGCTCGCGCCCCATTCCCGTGCCGCCGCCGGTGATGACCGCGATCTTTCCAGCAAAATCCTTCATGGGACTTCGGTCCCTCCCGTTGTCGGTATGTTTCTTTCGGGCTGCCCGCGCTGTGGCGCCATCGCAAATGTAGCAGCGCCGCATCCCCAGGTAAAAGCGGATCGAAGACCATTCAGCGTCTGTTATTTCGGGCAGCGGATTATCGACCGCTCTGGCAATCACCACGCGGTCCGCGCATGTGAGGCAACCACGCTCGCGGTACGTTCCGTAGTTCTCCGGCTTCGGTTTATTGGCAAATATTTACGATCCGAATCGTCAAATGGACTCCGGACGCTGGGGCGAGTGGGCCAGGCCAGCGTGTTATTTGCGTGTCACGCGCTCTGGCACTCCGCTTGCATCCTCGTCGTGGTCAGAAACAACCGATGAGGTGACAAGAATGTTCGTGACCGTCGTTGCCGTACTCTGCCGGCTCGGTGCAGCCAGCTCAGGCAGTTGCGTCGAGGAAATCGTGACCGACAGCAACATGACGCCCGAGATTTCGATGATGCAGTGTGCGGTCGGAGCACAGGCCCCGCTCGCGAAATGGATGGGCGAGCATCCGATCTATCGCGCCAACTGGCGTCTCGAGCGCTACAAATGCGTGCCGGGTCACTACGAGATCAAGGGCCACGCCTGACGGCCCGCAAAACTACCGATCCGTCAACGACGGAGAAGAGGAAACGCCCCGGAGGCCGCCTCCGAGCCACACAGCGCCAGTCGTGAAGAGACGACGCGCTCCGTGACAACGCTCACGCATCTCTCCCATGCCGCCACCGCTTGCAATCACCCGCGCGCGCCGTCCGTCCGGCGACGGCATCACCGCGTAATCGTGCGGCTGGTCGCGCATCGCATTCAGCTCGACCGGCACGCCAACCGGCAATGCAGAGCCCGCGAGTGTCGTACAGTTCAAATTGCGCACGCCGGACTGCCGACGCACTTCACGAATTGCGAGTCGACAAGCTTGCATGATCCGTATGACAGGACATTGCCGTGATACGACAACATGACCAGCCGGCCCCGGACGTTAAGCCGACAGCGATGGGAAGGCGTCGGGATCAACCGTCATTCGATGAGGCGCACCCTGACAATGCTCCCGTTCTGCGCGACCAGTTGCGACGATTCGGAAAACATCATCCGACGAATGACATATCTACGGTGCATGGGGTTGTTTCGGTTTGGTGGCTGACCGCCGAAGCGCTGGCGCTGCTGATCGCGCACGCATCCGGCTCGGGCGGGAGCACGCCCCACGCCGATCGTCCATCCACCCGACAGATGCTTTGAGAAAAATGGTCGGAGCGAGAGGATTTGAACCTCCGACCCCTAGTCTCCCAGACTAGTGCGCTAACCGGGCTGCGCCACGCTCCGAATGCCGTTCCATTAGCTAGGATCGCCGCTTTGCGCAAGGCGAGCGATGCCATTTTGGTGTTGCCTTCCCGAAGCTTCCGGAACTTGCCCGCAAAAGCCGGCGAAAAGCGCCCTACCCGTCCTTCAGCGCCTGATCCAGCATCTCGCGGCAGGCGACGAGATCGGCGAGCGCGCGGCCCAGCCGCTCCCGGTCCAGCGCGCTGGGGCCGGTGGGCGCAGCGGTGGCGCCGCCCTTGCGGAAGGTGGTGAGGATCTCCTCGTCGTCGATCTCCGAGAAGCGGAAGTCGATGCCTTCTTCTTCGTCCCCCTGGAAATCGTCATCGTCGGTGTCGGTAATCCCCTTGATCGGCGCCTCGTCGTCGGGCTCCATCAGGCTCGCGCCAATGGCGTCCTCGATGGCGCCGAACGAGACCGCGGCGGCGCTGTCGGCGAGGCCCTGCACCGATTTGACGCCGTGCTCCTTCAGGATCCGCTGCACGCCGCGGATGGTGTAGCCCTCGCCGTAGAGCAGCCGGCGGATGCCCTTGAGCAGGTCGACGTCGTCGGGACGGTAATAGCGGCGCCCGCCGCTGCGCTTCATCGGCTTGATCTGCGAGAAGCGGGTCTCCCAGAACCGCAGCACATGCTGCGGAATGTCGAGTTCCTGCGCTACCTCGCTGATGGTTCGGAACGCATCCGGCGCCTTGTCCAAAGGCCAGTCCTTTCCGAAAGGGGGTTACGCCTCTTCTTTGGCCTTGCTGGCGTCGCCGTTGGTGCGGTGCTGGGCATTGATCCGCTGCTTCAGAATCGCCGACGGCTTGAACACCATGACACGGCGCGGCGAGATCGGCACCTCGGTGCCGGTCTTCGGGTTGCGGCCGATCCGCTGGCCCTTCTTGCGCACCATGAAGGAGCCGAACGAGGACAGTTTCACCGTCTCGCCCTTCTCCAGGCAGTCGGTGATCTCCTTCAGCACGAGTTCCACGAAGGCGGACGATTCCGTGCGCGAAAGGCCCACCTTCTGGTAGACGGCTTCGCACAGATCAACTCGCGTTACGGTTTTGCTGGTCTCGGTCATCGCCCTGCCCCACATCACGGCGAACAATTGTTGTCTGAAATTATGAGGTTACGATACGACGGTCAACAGCGCTCATCAATGCAGACGCATCGATAATCGCGGCCAAATCCGGCAAAATTTTATCGACTGTTGCTACCAGCGCACGAGGGCGGAGCCCCAGGTGAAGCCGCCGCCCATGGCCTCCAGCAGAACCATGTCGCCCTTCTTGATGCGCCCGTCCTTGCGCGCCACCGATAGCGCCAGCGGGATCGAGGCCGCCGACGTGTTGCCGTGGCGGTCCACGGTCAGCACCACCTTCTCCGGTGCGATGTGCAGCTTGTGCGCGGAGGCGTCGATGATTCGCTTGTTGGCCTGGTGCGGCACGAACCAGTCGATGCTGTCGGCATTCAGCCCGGTCGCATCGAAGGCGTCGACGATCACATCGGTGATCATGCCGACCGCATGCTTGAAGACCTCGCGGCCCTCCATGCGCAGATGACCGACGGTCTGGGTCGAGGACGGCCCGCCATCGACGAACAGCTTTGACTTGTGGCGGCCGTCGGAGCGCAAGTGCGTGGTGACGACGCCGCGGTCGGTCGCGGGATTGCCCGGCTGCTCCTGCGCCTCCAGCACCACGGCGCCGGCGCCGTCGCCGAACAGGACGCAGGTGCCACGATCATTCCAGTCGAGGATGCGCGAGAACGTCTCGGCGCCGATCACCAGCGCGCGCTTGTAGGCGCCGGTGCGGAGGAAGTTGTCGGCGGTGGCGAGCGCAAACACGAAGCCCGAGCACACGGCCTGTAGGTCGAAGGCCGCGCCGTGATTGATGCCGAGGCCGTGCTGCACGGCGACCGCCGTTGCAGGGAACGTGTTGTCGGGCGTCGAGGTCGCCAGCACGATCAGCTCGATCGACTGCGCGTCAAGGCCGGCATCGCTGAGCGCGGCCTGCGCCGCCTTGAGCGCCAGATGCGAGGTGAACTCGCCCTCGGCCGCGATGTGCCGCTCGCGAATGCCGGTGCGTTGCACGATCCACTCGTCGGAGGTGTCGATGCGCGCCGCCAATTGGGCGTTGGTCACCACCTGCTCCGGCAGATAGGAGCCGCAGCCGAGCACGACCGAACGAATTTGAGTCACGAAACAGCCTCCTGCGCGGCCTGCACCGAACTGAGTGCACCGCCCTCGCGGTTGAGCATCTGATTGATCTTGTTCAGGAGATCGTAGTGAGCCATCTCATAGCCAACATCGATCGCATAGGCAAAGCCTTCGGCGTTGGTTCCGCCGTGGCTCTTGACCACCACCCCCCTCAGTCCCAGCAGCACGCCGCCATTGGACTTGTTGGGGTCCATCTTGTCGCGCAGGGCCTGGAAGGCGCTGCGGGCGAAGAGATAGCCGAGCTTGGATAGCCAGCTCCGCTGCATCTCAATACGGAGCAATTCCGCCATCTGCCGCGCGGTTCCTTCGGCGGCCTTGAGCGCGATGTTACCACTGAAGCCCTCGGTGACGATGACGTCGGCGAGGCCCTTGCCGATCCCGTCGCCCTCGACGAAGCCGATATAGTCGAGCTCCGGCAGGTTCCTCGCGCGCAGGATTTCGCTGGCTTCGCGGATCTCCTCGTGCCCCTTGATCTCCTCGGCGCCGATATTGAGCAGACCGACCGTGGGCCGCTTCTTGTTGAACAGCACGCTCGCCTTGGCCGCCCCCATCACCGCCATCGACACCAAGTGGTGGGCATCGCCGCCGAGCGTGGCGCCGAGGTCGAGCACGACGGACGCCCCGCGCTTGGTCGGCCAGATCGCGGAGATGGCCGGCCGGTCGATGCCCGGCAGCGTCCGCAGGTGGAAGCGGGCCATCGCCATCAGCGCGCCGGTATTGCCGGCGGAAATCGCGACATCCGCCTCGCCCTTCTTGACCGCATCGATCGCGAGCCACATCGAGGAGGTCTTGCGGCCGCGCCGCAGCGCCTGGCTCGGCTTGTCCTCCATGCTGATGGCGACGTCGGTATGGATAACCTTAGAGGCGGCTTTCAGCTTCGGGTGCCTGTCGAGCTCGGGCTCGATCTTGGCGCGGTCTCCGACCAGCAGGAACTCGATATCGGGATGCCTGCCAAGCGAGATGGCGGCGCCGGGAACGACCACGGCAGGGCCGACATCGCCCCCCATGGCGTCCAGCGCGATGCGAACCTTGCTTGGCATGTAAGTCCTGGAAACCTGGTCTGGTGCGGTCTGGAGCTAGCGGGGCCGCGAAATGGGGTCGCCACGGAGATGGCGATCGGCCAAGCGCCACGCCGCACCCGGACCGGGGCGCGACAATAGCGTTTTGTACCCCCGAAACAACCTCTTGCCCCCAGCCTTTTGCATTTGGGCCGATCCGGGAGCGGGCGCATGAACTGGCGAGAAACCCATCACAATCAATCGGATAGTGCCGTCCTTCAAACCATCGCGGCAAACGGCTCATGCTCCACCCCAAGCCGCCCGGGCGGAAATGCTTGGCTATTTGCCCTTCTTCTTGTCCTGGAGCGCCTTCAGCGCCGCGAAGGGATGGTCCTCCGGATCGGGGGCGCTGACCTCCGCCTCGAACACGGCCCCTTCCTTGCGCGGATAGGGATCGATCGCCAGGAACAGGGCGTCGGTGGCGAGTCGGCCGAGGTCGATGATGCCGCCCGTAATCGGCTCGGGAGGATCGGCGACCTCCGGCGCCTGCCGGTCGTCCTGCCCCTCCTCGATCAGGTCGGCCAAGCGGCGCGCCTCCGCCTCAGGGGCGAACATCAGATCGACCTCCTCCTCGATCTCGCTCTCGATCGGCTCCAGCGAGACGACGCAGGTCTGGCCGATTCGGCCGCGGACCAGCCCCGTGACCTGGACCCGCCCACCGCTTTTCGGCACCACATCGAAACTGGCATGGGCCGACAGTATCTCGCGGAGGCCCGCGAGCTCGGCCATGGCCTGACGCTCGGCAGCTGATGCCACAAGCTCACGATGCAGGCCCCCGTCAGGGATCTGCGCAACGATGACGGGCGATCGCCAGGGATCGGGCCGGGATCCGGCATTCGGTCGGCTCATGGCGTGACATCCTCTGGAAGCGCCGGAGGGAATTTGAAGGTTGCGCGCAGCAGCGCGGCCTCGTCGGTCCGGCCGAGATCGGCTTCCGTGGCTTGGGCATAGGCCGCGAGCCTGTGCGCCCGATCCATGCCGGTCCCATTCAAGATATTCTTGCAGATCGCCGATGCCAGCGCTTCGCCGCCGCTTTCCATGGCCGTATCGTAGGCTTGGACGCGGCCGTAGAAGGCCTCGCCGAAGGCCCGCATCCGCTTCGGCACAGTCTGGTCGCCCACCCCCATCTCGCGCAGGTTGTCGTCCATGTCCTCACAGAAGCGGTCGAATAGCACCTGAGACAGCTCCGTGCCGCCCTGGACTGTGCGCAGGCGACGCAGCAGCAACCACAGATGCAGCAGCAACAGGTCGAAACGCCCGTTAACCGTATCGGGCACGCCCAAGTCCCGGTAAAATATGGGTTCTCGCGCCTGCGTCACGATCATGCCATAGATGGCTTCAATGGTGCCCGGCGGGGTTAGCCGGGGTTTCCTGAAGTGATTGAACGGCCAAAGCATTGTGGTTTCCGCAAGCGGGCGCGCGCGTGTTGCATTCAGAGCCTCCGCCCGGTACTTCAGCGCCTCGCGCGACGCAAGGGGACGGAATCAGTTCCGCTATGACGACAATGAACCAGACCAGCCTGCGCGCGAACAAGCGGCCCGGCCTCCATGCATGCTGGCGCGGCCTGCGCATATTCGCGGCTGCGGCTCTCGTTGGCGTCGCGCTTGCCGGCTGCACCGGTGAGCAATTCCAGAAGGGTTACATCCTGCCGCCCGGCGCGCTCGAGCAGATCCCGATCGGCGCGAGCCAGGATCAGGTGCTGATCGTGATGGGCACTCCCTCCACCGTCGCGACCCTTGACGGCGAAGTTTTTTACTACATCTCGCAGCGGTCGGAGCGCCCTGTTGCCTTCATGAACCAGAAGGTCGTCGACCAACGCGTCATCGCGATCTATTTCGACAAGAACCGGCGCGTGCGCCGGCTTGCAAACTACGGCCTCCAGGACGGCAAGATCTTCGACTTCATCAGCCGCACCACGCCGACGTCGGGCCAGGAGATGAGCTACCTTACGCCGCTGTTCAAGCTGCTCAGCTTCAACTGAGTCGGTCGAGGCTTTGCGGGCGAAGCGACTAGCGCTTCGCACAAGGGTGCGCGTCCGAAACGAGGCTCAACGGCCGGCCTAATTCCATCGCAAGGTAAATAACGCAGGCGTGCGGCGTCCTGCCGCTCTCCGCGCAGCAATTGCGCTCGCGCGCGACTTGCGGTCGCACGTGCTGTTCCCTACGGTCCCGGCTGCAAGAAGCAGGGAGTGGATTCGTGTCCAAGAAACGTCAGAACACTTTGTTGTCCCGCCGTCGCGTGCTTACCGGTGCTGCAGGCCTTGCAGCCGCCGCGATACTGCCGCGATCGAGCCTTGCCGACTGGAAGCCTACCGAAAACGTGCGTCTCATCGTGCCGGCGGCGGCCGGCGGCTCGACCGACGTGATGGGTCGGCTTCTGGCCGCGCATCTGCAGACGGCTTGGGGCCAGTCCGCGGTCGTGGAGAACCGCTCCGGTGGTGGCGGCACGATCGGCACGGCCGAGGCCGTGCGCGCCAAGCCCGACGGCCACACCATCCTGATCGGCAACCCCGGTCCGAACGCGATTGCCTACAGCATCTTCAAGAACCTCAGCTACAAGCCGGACCAGCTCCAGCCGGTCTCGAACATGATCCGGATCCCGAACATCGTCTCGGCACATCCCAAGACCGGCATCAAGTCGATCCCGGAGCTGATCGCCTACTTGAAGGCCAATCCGGACAAGCTCAGCTACGCCTCATCAGGCGTCGGCCAGAGCCCTCACCTCACCGGCGCCTGGTTCCTGCAGCTCACCGGGCTGAAGATGACGCACATCCCGTTCCGCGGCGCCGGACCGGCACTCCAGGCGGCCCTCGCCGGCGACATTCAGATCCTGTTCGACAATCTCTATCCGAGCCTGCCGCAGGTGCAGAACGGGACGCTCAACGGTCTCTGTGTCACAACGCCCGAGCGCAGCAACCTCGCGCCGAACCTGCCGACCATGCGCGAGAGCGCGCCGGAGCTGGCGAACTTCGACGTCTCGTCGTGGTTCTCGGTGTTCCTGCCGAAGGGCGTTTCGGCCGAAGTGCTCAACGCGCTCAATCTCCAGGTCAAGGCGATGCTGGAACGCGACGACGTCAAGAAGCAGATCGCCGCCATGGGCGCCCGCGCCGATTACGGCACGCCGCAGCAATTCGCCGCCTTCTTGGACGCCGAGACGAAGAAGTTCGCCGGCATCATCCAGAAGGAAGGGCTGCAGATGGACGTGCAGTAGCGTTCAACGGAACACTACTGCATCCTTCGTCATTGCGAGCGCAGCGAAGCAATCCAGACTGCCTCCACGGAAAGACACTGGATTGCTTCGTCGCAGAGCTCCTCGCAATGACGAGGTGGGCGCATACAACCCGACAAACAAAAACCCCGCGGCTCGCGCCGCGGGGTTTTCTCTTTTCTTCGACCCTGCTCAGTGCGCCAGGATCGCCAACAGCAGCAAGGCCACGATGTTGGTGATCTTGATCATCGGATTCACCGCGGGGCCCGCCGTGTCCTTGTAGGGATCGCCGACGGTGTCGCCCGTGACGGCCGACTTGTGCGCATCAGAGCCCTTGCCGCCGAAATGGCCATCCTCGATGTACTTCTTGGCGTTGTCCCAGGCGCCGCCGCCCGAGGTCATCGAGATCGCGACGAACAGGCCCGTCACGATCACGCCGAGCAGCATCGCGCCCACCGCCGAGAACGCCGCCGACTTGCCGGCCGCGCCGCCGCCCGCGATCGCGTAGATCACGAAATAGACGACGATCGGCGACAACACCGGAAGCAGCGAGGGGATGATCATCTCCTTGATCGCCGCCTTGGTGAGCAGGTCGACCGCCTTGCCGTAGTCAGGCTTGTCGGTGCCCTGCATGATGCCCGGCTTTTCGCGGAACTGACGCCGAACCTCCTCGACGATCGCGCTGGCTGCGCGGCCCACGGCCGTCATGCCCATTGCGCCGAACAGATACGGCAAGAGGCCGCCGAACAGCAGGCCCACCACGACGTAGGGGTTGTTGAGCGAGAAGTCCGGATTGACGCCGGCGAAGTACGGATGCTGCGCGGAGCCGGCAACGAAGTACTTGAGGTCCTCGTTGTAGGCCGCGAACAGCACGAGAGCACCGAGGCCGGCGGATCCGATCGCGTAACCCTTGGTCACGGCCTTGGTGGTGTTGCCGACCGCATCGAGTGCGTCGGTCGATTTGCGCACCTCCTTGGGCAGTCCCGCCATCTCGGCAATGCCGCCGGCGTTGTCGGTGACGGGGCCGAAGGCGTCGAGGGCGACGATCATGCCGGCCAGCGCCAGCATGGTGGCGGTCGCGATCGCGATGCCGAACAGCCCGGCGAGGCTGTAGGTCACCAGGATGCCGGCGATGATGACGATCGCAGGCAGCGCGGTCGCTTCCATCGAGATGGCGAGGCCCTGGATCACGTTGGTGCCGTGGCCGGTCACCGAGGCCTGGGCGATCGACTTCACCGGACGATAGTCCGTGCCCGTGTAGTATTCGGTGATCCAGATGATCAGCGCGGTGACGATGAGGCCGACGACGCCGCATTCGAACAGCGCCATGCCGGTGTAATCGACGCCCTCGAGCTTGCCGAAGCCGATCAGATAATAGATCACCAGCGCGATACCGATCAGCGACAGGATGCCGGTTGCGATCAGCCCCTTGTAGAGCGCCCCCATGATCGACTGGCTCGGCCCGAGCTTGACGAAGAAAGTGCCGATGATCGAGGTGATGATGCAGATGCCGCCGATCGCGAGCGGCAGCGTCATCATGCTGGCGAGGATCGGGGTCTTGGCGAAGAAGATCGCCGCGAGCACCATGGTGGCGACCGCGGTCACCGCATAGGTCTCGAACAGGTCGGCGGCCATGCCGGCGCAGTCGCCAACGTTGTCGCCGACGTTGTCGGCGATGGTGGCCGGGTTGCGCGGATCATCCTCGGGAATACCGGCTTCGACCTTGCCGACGAGGTCGCCGCCGACGTCAGCACCCTTGGTGAAGATGCCGCCGCCGAGACGGGCGAAGATCGAGATGAGCGAGGCGCCGAAGCCGAGGGCCACCAGCGCGTCGACGACGAGACGGCTGTCGGGCGCAAGCTTCAGCCAATGGACCAGGAAGGCGAAATAGATGGTCACACCGAGCAGCGCGAGACCCGCCACCAGAAGCCCGGTGATGGCACCCGCCTTGAATGCAAGCTCGAGGCCGCCGGCAAGCGACGTCGTGGCGGCCTGGGCCGTGCGCACATTGGCGCGGACCGAGACGTTCATGCCGATGAAGCCGGCGGCGCCGGACAGGATCGCGCCGATGGCGAAGCCAATCGCGACATAGAGCCCGAGGAAATAGGCAAGCAGCACGAAGATGACGATGCCGACGAGACCGATCGTGGTGTACTGGCGCCGCAGGTACGCCTGTGCGCCTTCGCGCACGGCTCCTGCGATCTCCTGCATGCGCGGCGACCCCGCATCCGCGCTCAACACCGAAGACGTCGCCCAAATCGCGTAGGCAACGGAAAGCACTCCGCAGAGCACTATCAACCATAATGCTGTCATTTGATTTATGCCTCAGATCCTTGATGTACCCCCGGCGCCTTTTGTTGTCCGTCGTGCGACGCGGCGCCTTGATTTCGAACAAGACCGCCCCTTGCCCAAAAGGGGCGGCCCCAATCGGTCGCAACCTTGCCAAAATCAAATTGAGGGTGCAACGCCGTATAAGGCGGAAAACGCCGATCTCGGCAGGTATTTAGCACCAAGCGCCGAGAACCAAGATGCCGGTTTGGAGCAATTCCTAGAAGTGGCTGTAGGATAGACGCGCCAAGGACAGTTCCTGGCCCTGCTGGTCCAGGAAGCGCGGCCGCTCGTGCCCCTCAATGATCGTGCCGATCGCAGTCACGGCAACCCCGACGGCCCGCCCTGCGGCGATCAACGCATCGCTTTGCGCCGGCGGAACGGTGCACAGCACCTCGTAGTCATCGCCCCCCGCAAGCAGCGTCTCGACGCAAATGATGTTGCGGGCGAGCAGGCCTACCGCTGCAGCCGAGAGCGGCACGCTTGCCACGTCCACCGAAGCCGAGACTCCGGATGCTGCGCAGAGTTTCGTGAGATCGCCCGCGAGGCCGTCAGAGACGTCCATCGATGCGGTCGCGTAATCGAGCACGGCCTGCGCCAGCAAATTCCGCGGCTGCGGCACCCGATAGCGTGAGACCAGAGCTTCCCTTGCAGCGGCATCAGACGCGAGCGCCGCGGCAGCGGCGCCGCTCTTGAGCACGTCGAGGCCGAGCGCGGCGTCGCCGATCGTTCCCGTCACCAGGATGCGGTCTCCCGGCCTGGCACCGGTGCGACCAACCATCCGTCCCCGCGGTACGCGGCCGAAGGCGGTGATCGAGATCATCTGCGGGCCCGGCGTCGATACCGTGTCGCCGCCGAGCAGAGGACAGACGAAGTTCCTCGCGTCCTCGCCCAGCGCGTCCGCAAAGGGACGGAGCCAGGCATCCTCTTGGCTGCGCAGCGCCAGCGTCAGGACGAAACCTGCAGGCAGCGCGCCTTTGGCGGCAAGATCGGACAGATTCACCCGTAGCGCCTTGCGGGCGATGGTTTCAGGCGGATCGTCGGCGAGATAATGCACGCCCTCGACGACGGCGTCGGTGGTGACGACGATGTCCTCGCCCGATGAGGACAGGACTGCGGCGTCATCGACCAGCCCGAGCGCGCCGGGGTCGGTCGCGATCGGCTTGAAATAGCGCGCGATGAGGGAGTCCTCTGCGGAGGGACTTTGTGGAGTGGTCATCGATGTCAGCCCTTGTCCTCCGCTGTCATCGCCCGGCCAGTGCGCTATGCGCACCAGGACCGGGCGATGACGGCGGAATGTCTGACCTACCCCCGCCCAAACTCGTCACCGCGGAACTGGCGGCCAATCTGGTCCAGCACGGCGTTCACCATGCCGGTCTCCTCGCGGTCGACGAAGGCATTGGCGACGTCTACATATTCGGACACGACGACGCGGGCCGGTACGTCCTTGCGATTCTGGAGTTCATAAGCTCCCGCACGCAGCACGGCGCGCAGGATGGCTTCGATCCGCTTCAAGGGCCAGCCCTTCGACAGCGCCTCGTCGATCAGCGGATCAAGCTTCTTCTGGTCGCGCACGACGCCTGAAACGACATCGCGGAAGAAAGCAGCTTCCGCCGGGAGGTAAGTGTCGCCCTCGACCTCGTTGCCGAGCCAGTGGCTCTCGAACTCGGCAAAGATGTCGTTGATGCCGGCACCGGCGATATCCATCTGGTACAGCGCCTGCACGGCGGCGAGCCGCGCCGCACCGCGCCGGTTCGCTTTCTTCTCTTGAGTGCCTGCCGGCTTCTTGCTGTTGTCGGCCATGTTCAGGCCTGCGCCAGGCGGCGTTTGATGCGCAGCATCGCCAGGGCGGCACGCGCGGCATCGCCGCCCTTGTTCAGTTCGCTGGCGCGCGCCCGCGCCCAGGCCTGCGCCTCGGTATTGACCGTGAGGATGCCGTTGCCGAGCGGCAGTTTTCGCGCCACGGCAAGATCCATCAGGGCCCGCGAGGATTCCTGCGAGACGATCTCGAAGTGAATGGTGTCGCCGCGGATCACGCAGCCGAGCGCGATCACTGCATCATAGGCCCTGCCGCTCGCTGCAGCGGCATCGACCGCGATGGCGATTGCGGCCGGGATTTCAAGCGCACCGGGAACCGTGATCACGTCATGCGTCAGGCCGGCCGCCTTCAGCTCGGCCACCGCGCCGTCCAGCAGTGCATCCTGGAGATCGTCGTAGAACCGCGCCTCGACGATCAGCGCGCGGGCGCCGGAAATGTCGGTCTGGTCCTTCAGGGGTGCGCGCCGCGCGTCTGCCATGGTCAACCTATTCTGTCATTGCCGGGCCTGACCCGGCAATCCATCGGGCAAGCCCCTCTTAAGAGGATGGATGCGCGGGTCAAGCCCGCGCATGACGAACTTCATGCGCCCGTCACTTCATTTCCGTCAGCCGCGCCGCGTAACGGGCCATCAGGTCGACCTCGATATTGACCTCGTCACCCGCCTTCCAGGCGCCGATCGTCGTGACCGTCAGTGTGTGCGGGATGATCAGCACCGAAAACGTCACGTCTGCAACCGTATTGATCGTCAGGGACACGCCATCAAGCGTGATGGAGCCCTTGGTGGCGATGAACCGCGCCAGCTCGCGCGTGGTCGAGAGCTCGAACCGCGCCATATCGGGCAGGTCCTGCCGGCTCACAATGGTCGCGATGCCGTCCGCGTGGCCGGCAACGATATGCCCGCCGAGCTCATCGCCGATCTTCAGCGCGCGCTCGAGGTTGAGCTTTGTACCGACCTTCCAGTGCTTTGCCGTGGTCAGCGCCAGCGTCTCGGCAGCCGCATCGACGTCGAACCACGTCCTGCCGTCGGCAACGCCGGAGGCAACCACCGTCAGGCAGACGCCGTTACAGGCGATCGAGGCGCCGTCCGCGATGGTGGTCCGGTCATAGCGGCAGGCAATGCGCAATCGATGCAGCTGCCCCTGCGCCGTTGGCGTGAAGCTGACGATCTCGCCGATATCGGTGACAATGCCGGTGAACATTACGCGCGCTCATAGATGGTGAGAGTATCCTTGCCGAATGTCTCGCTAGCATGAACCTTGTAGGCCTGCGACTGCGTGATTTTCGACAGGGGCAATGCATCGAGCGCATCGACGCCGCCCTCGCCGACCGCTTCCGCGCCGCGGAACAGCCAGATCTCGTCGACGAGGTCGGCCGCGACGAACGATGCCGCAACGCGGCTGCCGCCCTCGACCATCAGCCGCGTGATGCCTTTCTCCGCCAGCGCATTCAGCACGGCCGGCAGGCCAAGTCCCGATGCGCTGCCGGACGGCATGCGCATGATCTGCGCGCCTGCCGCGCCGAGGCGCGTTGCGGCCGCAGCTTCGGCGAGTTCTGAACCGATCACCCAAAGCGGCGTTTCGCGCGCGGTACGAACGAGCCGGCTCGACGCCGGAATGCGCAGGCTCTGATCGAGCACCACCCGCACCGGTGAGCGCGCCGCCATGCCCGGCAGGCGGCAGTTGAGGAGCGGATCGTCCGCCAGCACGGTGCCGATACCGACCAGGATCGCATCGCTCTGCGCGCGGAGGAGATGCACGCGGTCGCGTGCAGCCTCGCCCGTGATCGCGACCAGCTTGCCGCCAGCAGCGCCGATCTTGCCGTCGGGCGAAACCGCGAGCTTGAGGATCACATGCGGACGCTTGTCCCGGATGCGACGGAAATGGCCGGCATGGTCGAAGGCAGCCTCCGCCGCGCAAAGACCCACATCCACATTGATGCCGGCGGCGCGCAGGCGCGCATGGCCCTGACCCGCAACCTCCGGATTGGGATCCTCGATCGCCGCCACCACCCGCTTGATGCCGGCCGCAATCACCGCATCGGCGCAAGGCGGCGACTTGCCGAAATGCGAGCACGGCTCCAGGGTGACGTAGAGCGTGGCGCCGCGCGCCGACTCGCCCGCGCGCCGAAGCGCCTCGGGCTCGCCATGCGGCCGTCCTCCGGGCTGCGTCCAGCCGCGGCCGACGATGACGCCGTCCTTGACGATGACGGCGCCCACGGCCGGATTGGGCCAGGTCCGCCCCTGCCCGCGCTTACCCAGCGAGAGTGCCAGCTCCATGAATCTGCGATCGGCGTCCTTGGCCTCGCGGGCCTTCTGCGCGAACTGATCTTCCAGGATGCGGAAGATCATTTGCGGATCGCGGCGAGCCGCGCTTCCTCCTCGCCGGAGAGCTCGCCGAGCACGTCGGCGAAATCCTTGGCCTCGCGAAAATTGCGGTAGACGGACGCAAACCGCACATAGGCGACGTCATCGAGCGTGCGCAGATGCTCCATCACGGTCTCACCGATCACCTCCGAGGAGATCTCGGCCTCGCCCCCGGTCTCGAGTTCGCGTACGATGGTGGAGACCATCTTTTCCACCCGCTCCGGCTCGACCTGCCGCTTGCGCAGCGAGATCTGAACCGAGCGCATCAGCTTGTCGCGGTCGAACGGCACGCGACGGCCGTTGCGCTTGATCACCGTGAGCTCGCGCAGCTGCACGCGTTCGAAGGTGGTGAAGCGGAAGTTGCAGGCGACGCACACGCGCCGCCTGCGGATCACGGACGAGTCCTCGGTCGGACGCGAGTCCTTCACCTGCGTATCGAGACTGTTGCAGTTCGGGCAGCGCATCCGTTGGACCCTGCGCTACTGGTAGATCGGGAAGCGGTCGGTGAGCGCCTTGACCCGCTCCTTGATCGCGGCTTCCACCAGCGGCGCCTTGCCGTCGGAAGACTGCGCGATCGCGTTGAGGACCTCGGCGATCATGCCGCCGACCTGCTGGAATTCGGCTACCCCGAACCCGCGGCTGGTCGCGGCCGGCGTGCCGAGCCGAATGCCCGACGTGACGAAGGGAGATTCCGGATCGAACGGAATGCCGTTCTTGTTGCAGGTGATGGCCGCGCGGACCAGCGCCTTCTCCGAGACATTGCCCTTCAGGCCCTTCGGCCGCAAATCGACCAGCATCAGGTGATTGTCTGTGCCGCCCGAGACGATATCGAGGCCGTGGCCCTTCAGGGTCTCGGCCAATGCTTTGGCGTTCTCGACGACGTTCTTGGCATAGACCTTGAAGTCCGGTCGGAGGGCTTCGCCGAAAGCCACCGCCTTGGCGGCGATCACGTGCATGAGTGGGCCGCCCTGCAGGCCCGGGAAGATGGCAGAGTTGAGCTTCTTGGTAAGGGTTTCGTCATTCCACAGCATGAGGCCGCCGCGCGGACCGCGCAGCGACTTGTGCGTCGTGGTGGTGGTGACGTGCGCGTACGGCACGGGGGAAGCATGGACGCCGCCGGCGACGAGCCCGGCGAAATGCGCCATGTCGACCAGCAGATACGCGCCGACGCTGTCCGCGATCTCGCGGAAGCGCTTGAAATCCCAGGCACGCGAATAGGCCGAGCCGCCGGCGATGATCAGCTTCGGCTTCACCTGCTCGGCCTGCTTGGCCACCGCATCCATGTCGATGATCTGGTCCTCGCGGCGCACGGTGTAGTGTGCGGCCTTGAACCACTTGCCGCTCATGTTGACGGGCGAGCCGTGGGTGAGATGACCGCCGGCCGCGAGATCGAGACCCATGAAGGTGTCGCCGGGCTGCAGCAGCGCCAGGAACACCGCCTGGTTCATCTGGCTGCCGGAGTTCGGCTGCACGTTGGCGAAGTTCGCGCCGAACAGCTTCTTGGCACGATCAATCGCAAGGTTTTCGGCGACGTCGACCCACTCACAACCGCCGTAATAGCGCGCGCCCGGATAACCTTCCGCATATTTGTTGGTCATCACCGAACCCTGCGCTTCCAGCACGGCCCGGCTGACGATGTTCTCGGAGGCGATCAGTTCGACCTCGTGGCGCTGACGGCCGAGTTCGCCCCTGATGGCGGCGGCGATCTCAGGGTCCGCCTGTTCCAGCGAGGCGGAGAAAAACGAATCGGGCGCGGAGGCGGTCTTGGGTGCGGTCATCTTGCGAATATCTCCACCGCCGCAGCCTCTTGGCGGGCTACGGACGGGTCTGGTGTGGCGATCGGAAGCGGCGAGCGCGATCTACCACATTGCCCGCCCCCGGCCAAGCATTTGCGGGTCGGGCCTGATATTTATGCAAGATATGGTGGGATTGGAGGACTTTCGCTGCGGAGCGGTCCTATGGAACCGCTCGTCTGAAACGGAAGTGCAAGCGTTTGGGCCTCGCCTTTCGGCAGGCACTAAGCCGGCTGGCCTCTCTTTACAGCCCCGTATAACCCGCCTTAACCGGGTCCACACTGCCGTCGAGCTGGCGCAAGTATGTCAGGCCGCACACTGTCAACCTGTGGGTGTCCGTTTCGCCGGCCTCCATCAGGATGTTGAGGTAGTTCGTGACCTTGGCCCGCGCCTCCACGCTGGCCGCCGCAGTGCGGTTGGCGAGCAGGTCGTAGGTCTGCATGATGCGGTCGATGGCGGCTTCCATGGCACCCTCTGGTTCGTCGCTGTTCTGGGAGTTTTGATCAGGCAACCGCGCGGGCCTCGGACTGCGTCTCGAACCACGTGATCGCCTTGTTGGCGAGCCTGATCTTGTTGAATTCGCCGTGCTGGATCAGCTTGACGACAATCCCGAGCAGGCGTTCGTCGGTGACGAGAGAATCGGGAATCGCCCCGGACCGGCGAAGGTAGTTCGCAGCGATCGCGTAGGCCTCGCTTACGAGTTCCACGTTCATCGCCTGCAGCCCGCGCTCGACCAACATCGCACCCTCCGGTTGGAAGGAACAACGACGAGGCAAGGATCTGGTTCCCCGCCCCGAGCCAATTTTTTCGCAGTGCGAAAGCGTCGGTTCCTTGTCCCGGATCGGGCGAGCCGATCGACTACCAGCTCACCCGCGCGCCGGCCTTGCCCGAGTAGGTGCGCGACACATCGTTGGTGTAGGTGGCCTCTCCGGCGGCAAACAAGGTCAGGCGGCCCATTTGCCAGTCGACCCCTGCGCTGCTGTACCCGCCTGCCACGCTGCTGCGCTCGGGGGTCGCTACGATGAAGTTCTGCCCCAGCAAAACGACATCGAGCAGACCACCCGCGCTGCGCTGCTGGGCAAGCGCCCCCGCAGCAACTCGGGTCGTGACCCGGTTTCCGTTGGCCAGCGTCCTGGTGTTGGCGAACGTGATCTCGGCCCGCTCCTCCCAGGCCTGAAAGTCGCGTCCGGCGGCGCTCAAGTTGGCAGCGCCCGCGCCCGTCTCGGCATAGCCGCCAAAATGCGCGGCCACGTAGCGCACCTTCACCGCCGGCGTGACCGTGAAGCCGCGCCCATCGACATCCAGGCGGCGCCCGAACATCAGCGCCGGATTGACGAACCAGCCGCCATAGGACGCCGTTGCCGTCGCAAAGGCGAGACCGCCGCCGATGTTGCGCACGCTGGAATTGTCGAGGCTTCCGCCGATCACGGAGAGATCCAGGAATGTGCCGCCCCAGGTCTTGCGGCCATAGGCGCCGCCGAACACGGCGTCGGTGCTGGCGCTTCCGGCGTTGAAATACAGATTCGTCTTGTTGCTGCTGCCGCCCGCGAGCATCCCTAACCTGAGGTCGGAACTGATCAGCCGCTCGTAGCCGACCGCGCCGCCATAGCCGGTCGTGGTCCCACCGATCAACGCGCCGCTGTTGTCCTGCAGGCGCTGGCCGCCAAAGGCCTTGGCCCAGACCACATTCCCGTCGCCGTAATTTGTGCTTGCCCCCTTGAACGCAGGCGTCGGGGCATATCCCAGGGCGCCCGAGGGAAAACTGGCAAATGCATCGAACGGCGACGCCGCCGGTTCGGGTGCGGCAAACGCATTGGCGGTGGCCGCACCCGTCGCGAACACGGGCGCATCAGGCAGGACCGAGCCGATCCATCCGGTGATGTCCATGATCGCGCGGTTCTGCGCGCCGAAGCTGGAGAGGTCGGCGACGATGATCTGGTTCGACGTGACGACGTAAGGATTGCCGGCGGTGGTCACGGTCGAGAGCGTCTTGTCGAAATTGGCGGTGTTCAGGATCCAGCTTCCGAGACCGAAAGTGACAGTGTCGGCGCCCCCGGTGAAATCGACCACGCCGCCGAAGCGTGCGCCGGGCAGCACGGTCAGGCTGTCGGATTGCGCTGGCGTCGTCGCGCCGAACTGGATCGCCGTCCCGCCCTCGCCGATGATCGTGCCGGAATTGACCACGGTGCCCGTCGTCCCGGACAAAATGCCGATGCCGGAAGGCCCTTTGCCCGTGATCGTCCCGAAGTTGACCGTGTTGATGCTGCCGTTGAAGGTGCGAATGCCCGCGCCGCTCCCTGTGATCGCGCCCGAATTCGTGACGATCACATCGAACGAGGCCTGCACGCCTGCCGAATGCTCACCGATGATCGTGCCAGAATTGGTGACTGTGGCGTACTGGGAACCAATGCCCTCCCAATAGCCGCGGATCAACCCGGAATTGGTGACGGTGACGTTCGAGGCGCTGACCGCCGCGCCATCAACGGCGATGATGATGCCGGAATTCGTCACCTTCGCAACCGTGCCGGAAATGGCCGGGCCGAATCCATTGTTGAGAATGGACCCTGAATTCGTCACGTCGATCGTGCCGCTGGAAGAAGGTCCCACCGACGTCGAAGTGACGATCCCCGAATTGATCAGCGTCAGGTTCGTCAGCGCATACATGACGCTGCCGAATGTATCGGTCATCGCGATGGTGCCTGAATTGACCACGGTTGCGCTGCCGTTCGGCGCATAGATGGCGCCGCCTACCGAGGCAATCGAGCCGGAATTGTCGACGCTGATATCGGCAAGGGCATAGACGCCGTGCGAGTTTCCGGTGATGCTGCCCGAATTGACGACCGTGCTCGTGCCGATGGCAAAGACGCCGTCATAGGCCGCCGTGATCGTCCCGGAATTCACGACGGTGATGGTCGTGCCGCGGACGCCATCGCTCGTGGTGCCGGAGATAGCTCCAAAATTCGTCACGACGCCGTTTCCACCCGTATCCACCCCGAGATAGCCGCTGATCGTCCCGAAATTGGTCACGTTCGCGCTGGTCGCGCCGAAGATACCGCGGTCGTTAATCCCAGTGATCGTGCCCGAGTTCACGACCGTTCCGGTGTTGAACCTGATGCCGTAGCTCGTCCCGGTCACGGACGCCCCCTGGACGACGGTGACGCTGAGATTGTCGATCGCGCCGGAGCCGTAACCGTTCGTTCCATTCTGATCCGTGGTGACCCCGGTGCAGGTCGCCGAGGCATCGTTGGCAGCAACGGGCGTGCAGGCTGCCTGAGCCGGCGCCGAGAGCAGCGTCATGGCGGCAGAAGCTGCGGCGACCATGGCGAGGCAGCGAACCGGAGATATCCAGCCGCGCGATCCGAAGCCGGCCGGCAGCGCGCTACGGATCCCGAACGCACGCGACGACAGACGGGAAGCTACGCGCGACAAGTCGGAAGTGGGCATTGCATGGGCCTTGAGCGTCAAATCACTTGCGATCAATAAATTGCCGGCACCTCATCGTACAATGGATTCGGGGTCTACGAAGCGCGCCAGATTGATTTTGAGTTCAACGGTCAACTCTCTTGGTCCGGGAAGTCAAAATAGTCTTCGGCACAGGCGAGGCGCCGTTTTATAACCAGCTTCGAAAGCGTTTGGGACTTCGCAGAAAGATCATGTCCACCCCCATTCCGGTGCTGCATTTCGACACCAGCAATTTCCCCGAGACGGAGAGATTCGACATTTGGCGCTCGGGCATCGCCACGCACCAGATCACCCGAGCCGGCCCGGCCGACGGCCCTTTCGAGGCCGTCGTGGATGCCTGGACTCTCGGCGACATGGTCGTGACGCATTCCCGTTTCGGCCCGGTCAGGATGGTGCGAACCGCGGAGATGGCGCGGGCCGATGGCCTCGACATGATCCAGGTCGTTTTCGTCAAGGCCGGCGCGGTGACCTTCACCACCGAGGACGAGCCCTCCCCGCGCACGATGCGACAAGGCGAGCTGGCCGCCTTCGATACGCGCCGGACCCTGGTGACCGAGGGGACGGCGCTGGATTGCATCACCTGCACCATAGCGCGACGCGCCTTCGAGCGAGCGGGATATGATCCCTCCACCCACGGCGTCATCATCGACGGTGCATGGGGCCGCCTCGTCGCCGACTTCCTGTTGTCGTTCGTGCAACAACTCGAGGAGATGACCGTCCAGGACGCCGCCAGCCTGTCGGCGGCCTTCGTCGGGCTGCTGGCGACGGTGCTGGGCGCACGGCCGCCAGGCAGCGAGCCCGCGTCCCGCAGCCCGGTGGCCACGTTGCGAGAGCGCGCGGAAGCCTATATCGACCAGAACCTTTCGTCCGACCGGCTCGACATCGCGGCCATGAGCCGGGCTCTGGCAACGTCGAAATCCAATCTCTATCGTGCCTTCGCCAATGCAGGCGGCGTCACGGCCTATGTTCGAAAGCGGCGGCTGGAGACGATCCACGCCCGCCTCAATGCCGGCGAAGGCCTCGCAATCGGCGACGTTGCGCGCGAATACGGTTTTCCGAGCGCTGCGCATTTCAGCCGGGCCTTTCGCAAGCAATTCGGATTCAGTCCGCGGCGTGCGCGCCTCGGCGGCCTGTCAGACCCGGTCGTTGTGGCCGACGATGAGGTCGCCCTGTTTCGCCACTGGGAGGAGCGCCTGCGCTGAGACCCGAGCCGGGCGGAGGAAAACGACCGCGCTGCGCGGCGCTTCTGCAAACGCGCGAACGGCGCACCGGTCCGGAGCAACTCCGGGCCGGCGCGCTTGGGGAAGTCAGGCACGTTCGGGAGGGCTGCCGGTCTTGTCAGGGGCCGGCTTGGCCCTGATCCATTCAGAAACTCAGAGGCGATAGAGGATCTGGTCGGTCCAGAACCGCTCGAGGCGGTGCAGCGACTTGTTGAGGGTCGCAAACTCGTCGCCGGAGATGCCACCGACCTGCTCCACCGTCTTGACGTGCTTCTGGTAGAGCGCATCGACGATGCGGCGGACTTCCTGACCTTGCGGAGTCAGGCGGATGCGCACCGAACGGCGATCAACGCGCGAACGCTGATGATCGAGGAAGCCGAGTTCGACGAGCTTCTTCAGGTTGTAGGAGACGTTGGACCCGAGATAGTAACCGCGCGTGCGCAGCTCGCCCGCAGTCAGCTCCTTGTCGCCGATGTTGTAGAGCAGGAGAGCCTGCACCGAATTGATGTCCGCACGGCCGCGGCGATCGAACTCATCCTTGATCACGTCGAGGAGCCGGCGATGCAGCCGCTCCACCAGAGTCAAAGCTTCCAGATAGAGCGCCTGCACCGAACCCTGCTGGCCGGAGACGCGCTCTGCGGTATCTGCCGCAGTTGCGACGGCTTTCATCATGACACTTCCCCTGTTGTCGTTTTTATCGACACTTATTCGACGAAACTTGTGTCCCGCCTGATAGGTGCAACTTAAGGGGCGCGTTTGAAGATCGGCTTAAATAAGAGAATAAAGAGATCATGAATTTAAGACAGTGAATTGCGGATTAAGCCTGTGCCACAAGCACTTTTTGAAAGCCTCTGTTGACCTTCGCAAGGTCCTGTTCACCCTCCGTCCGCGGCGATTGTCGCATTCCAGAACAGCCCCGCCCCGTTTCGAAACGAGCGCGTAACGGCTGTGGCGGAACGGCTGGTCAACGAAAACTTATCGCGAATTTTAGGCAACCAACGGTCAACCAAGAGCGAATAACTGCGCGCTCGCGTCCGGGATGGGCGTGCGCCGTTGTGACCGGCTACGGCGGCCGTTCGCGCGCGGCCATCCAGGCGAGCGCGAGATAGGCGGCAAGCATGAAGACCTCGACGCCGACCACGACGAGGCTGCCGCCGTAGATGCCGGGGAACATCAACTCGATCACCGCCATCGACACCACGGTCGTCAGCCACACGACCGCGCCCCAAGGCGTTGCCAGCCAGAGGCCGACGGCCGCGACGAGCTCGATCACGGCGAAGTAGACGGTGGCGGCCTGCCAGGCCATCGACTGGTTCTCGAACGCTTCGTCCTCACCGCCGACGAAACCCGTCACTTGCGCCCAGTGATAGAGACCTTTCAGGATCGACAGCAGCGCCATCACCCGCAGGAACAGCACCAGCCGGCGCGTCCAGACACTGTCGTCGGATTCGGCGCGCTCCGACGAGATCGCCGCCACCGAGAGTGCGCTCTCTCTGGCATTGTCTCGGGCGTCCCTGGCATGGGCGCTGTCGCGGGCCGCGTCGCGGGTGGAGATCTCGGACATGGCCCCTTCTGGCTGCTTCGCCCGGCAAAATCAATCGGCTGCCATCCTTTGCGGCAGGTCAAGCCGCGGTGGCGGGAACTGTGCGAGCTGGTATAAGAATAATTCCAGCCGGAGGAAGAATGATGGCGATCAAATACGGACGTCCGATCGAACTGCGGGAAGTGTCGCGCCGGGACAGCACGGCAGTTCCTCATGCCCTCGATCTGACGGTCCGTCCGCGCCGCAACCGCAAGGCCGAGTGGGCCAGACGCATGGTGCGCGAGAACGTCCTCACCACCGACGATCTGATCTGGCCGCTGTTCCTGATCGACGGTCACAACAAGCGCGAGCAGGTCGCCTCCATGCCGGGCGTCGACCGGCTCAGCGTCGACCAGGCCGTGCGCGAGGCCGAGCGCGCCATGAAGCTGACCATTCCCTGCCTCGCGCTGTTTCCGTACACTGACCCTTCCCTGCGCGACGAGGCAGGCTCGGAAGCCACCAACCCGGATAACCTGGTCTGCCAGGCGGTGCGGGCGATCAAGAAGGAGTTTCCGGAGATCGGCATTCTCTGCGACGTCGCGCTCGATCCCTTCACCAGCCATGGCCATGACGGGCTGATTTCCGACGGCAAGATCCTGAACGACGAGACCGTCGCCGTGCTGGTACGTCAGGCGCTGGTGCAGGCTGAAGCCGGCTGCGACATCATTGCGCCCTCCGATATGATGGACGGCCGCGTCGCCGCGATCCGCCAGGGTCTGGATCGCGCCGGTCTGCTCGACGTGCAGATCATGGCCTATGCCGCGAAATACGCCTCCGCCTTCTACGGCCCGTTCCGTGACGCCATCGGCTCCGCCAAGACCCTCACCGGCGACAAGCGCACCTACCAGATGGACAGCGCCAACACGGATGAAGCGCTGCGCGAGGTCGAACTCGACATCGCCGAGGGCGCCGACATGGTGATGGTGAAGCCCGGCATGCCCTATCTCGACGTGGTCCGCCGCGTGAAGGACACCTTCACGATGCCGACCTTCGCCTATCAGGTCTCCGGCGAATACGCGATGATCGCAGCCGCCGCCAACAACGGCTGGCTCGACGGCGAGCGAGCGATGATGGAAAGCCTGCTCGCGTTCAAGCGCGCTGGCGCCGACGGCGTGCTGAGCTATTTTGCCCCGAAAGCGGCGGAGAAGCTGCGGGCGCAAACGTAGGCTGCCGCAGCGCGAACCGCGCCGGGCAACGCCGATCATTCTGGGGCGATGCGATAGGATCGAACGATGGTGCGCAATTGCGCACCCGAAAATCTCTAGATTTCCGAGTTCGGTCCTGCGGACCGCCCCGGAATGACGGTGGCGAGAGAACCGCCCCCGAATCGCCGGAATATTTCGGCTTGTTAATGCCAGGGCGCCCTTGGCATCGGGATGGCTTGTGCCCATGTCCTGCCTCGGGGGCTTTCCCGTTGGAGGACGGACGATGTCGTATGATCCGGGCAATTCAGGCGCTTGGCGCAATGACGGCGGGGTGCAGCCGCATGCCTACGACCCTGACCTCCATCCGGAACTGTTTCGTGGCGTCGCGACACGGCGGGTCTTCGCCTTTTTGATCGACATGGTCGTGATCTCCGTGCCGGTGATCCTCGGCTACATCTTCATCGCATTGTTCGGCGTGGTCACGCTCGGGATCGGCTGGGCCCTGTTCTGGATCGCGTGGCCGGCCTCCGTCGTCTGGGCGATCGTCTACTACGGCGCCAGCATCGGCGGACCCTCGTCCGCGACGGTCGGGATGCGCCTGATGGACCTGGAATTGCGCACCTGGTACGGCGCGCCCGGCTATTTCGTGCTCGGCGCCACCCACGCCGTGCTGTTCTGGGTGACGGTCTCGTTCCTGACACCCTTCGTGGTGCTGGTCGGCCTGTTCAACAGCCGCCGTCGCCTGCTGCACGACTTCTTGCTGGGAACGGTGGTGATCAACAATTCCGTTCGCGTGCCCGCGCCTCAGACGGCGCGGACCTGGTGAGCTAATCGATTGACCGGGGGCTTCTGGAGCGCGATGCTGTTGCCCGTTTCGGAGGCCCACGACGTCCCTTGACCCAGCACTCGCGCGACACGCCCCAGTTTTACCTCACGGCGCCCTCCCCCTGCCCGTATTTGCCGGGCCGGCATGAGCGCAAGGTGTTTACGCACCTGGTAGGGGACCGCGCCGGCGACCTCAACGACCTCCTCACCCATGGCGGCTTCCGCCGCAGCCAGTCGATCGCCTACCGGCCGGCCTGCGACCAGTGCCGCGCCTGCGTCTCGGTCCGCGTCATCGCCAATGAGTTCCGGCCTTCGCGCAACTTCCGCAAGGTCATGACGCGCAATGCCGACATCATCGGCGAGCAGCGCAGCGCGGTTCCCACGTCCGAGCAATATTCGGTGTTCCGCGCCTATCTGGACGCGCGCCATCGGCATGGCGGCATGGCGGACATGACCGTGCTCGACTACGCCATGATGGTCGAGGACAGCCACGTTGAGACCCGCATCATCGAATATCGCAAGCGCGGCCCCGATAGTGGCCTGACCGGCCGCGGTGAAGAGCTGATCGCGGTGGCGCTCACCGACGTGCTCAGCGACGGCCTGTCGATGGTCTATTCCTTCTTCGAGCCGAGCCAGGTCAGCCGCTCGATGGGCACCTTCATGATCCTCGACCACATCGCGCGCGCCCGCCGCCAAGGCCTGCCTTACGTCTATCTCGGCTACTGGATCGAGGGCTCCAAGAAGATGGACTACAAGGCCCGCTTCCTGCCGCAGCAGCGCCTCGCGCCTTCGGGCTGGCTGCGTATCGATGCACAGGGAGATGTTGCGTCCGAGCCGCAGGACTGACGATCATACGCCGTATGCGCGAGTGGATGCGGAGGTATCCTTGTCGAGTCAAACCTACGAATTGATCGCCCGCGCGATCATCGAACGACGGCAGGTTTACTGCTTGTATCAGGGCTACCCGCGCGCAATCTGCCCCGCGTTGCTGGGGCATACGAACGGCGAGGAATACACGCTCGCCTTCCAGTTCGCGGGTGCTTCCAGCAAAGGCCTTCCTCGGACGGGCGAATGGAAATGCCTGAAGGTTGCCGAAATGAAAAAGGCCGAACTTCGCGCTGGAGAGTGGCACGCGGGCTCAAGCCACGGCGAACGTCAGCAATGTGTGAAAGACGTAGATCTCGACGTCAATCCGCTCAGCCCCTACGCGCCGCGTCGCCGCCATCGCCACTGATCCCGCTCACCCGAAAAGCGTATCTGCCAGCAGCTTGACGTTCAAAATCACGATGACGCTCGCGACGATCCACGCGACCGCGGCGACTGACATCGGGATCGCGAACTTGCCCATCTTGCGGCGATCGGAGACGAAACGGACCAGCGGGATGACGGCGAAGGGCAGCTGCATCGAGAGCACGACCTGGCTGAACACAAGCAGATCAGCCGTGCCGCGCTCGCCATAGATCGCCGTGACCACGATCACCGGGATGATGGCGATGCCGCGCGTGAGCAGGCGGCGCGCCCAGCTCGGAAGGCGCAGGTCGAGGAAGCCTTCCATCACGATCTGGCCGGCGAGCGTCGCCGTCACCGTCGAATTCAGGCCGGAAGCAAGCAGCGCCACCGCAAAGAGAGTCGAGGCAATGCCGAGGCCAAGCAACGGCGAGAGCAGCTCGAATGCCTGGCCGATCTCGGCCACGTCGGAATGGCCGCTCTTGTGGAAGGTCGCGGCAGCGACGACGAGGATCGCGGCGTTGATGAACAGCGCAAGCATCAGGGCGATCGTGGAGTCCGTCGTAGCCCATTTGATCGCTTCGCGCCGGCCGGTGTCGTTGCGCTCATAGGCCCGCGTCTGCACAATCGAGGAGTGCAGGTACAGGTTGTGCGGCATCACGGTCGCGCCGATGATGCCGATCGCGATGTAGAGCATGTCGGAGTTGGTGAAGATCTCGCTCGTCGGCACAAAGCCGCGCAGAACCTCCGCGACAGGCGGGGCCGCAGCTGCGATCTGGACCGCGAAGCAGACCGCGATCACCACGAGCAGCGCGATGACGAAAGCCTCGAGAAAACGGAAGCCGCGGTTCATCAGGAGCAGCAGCAGGAAGGCGTCGAGCGCGGCGAGCAGCGCGCCGCCGATCAGGGGGATGCCGAACAGCAGTTTGAGCGCGATCGCGGTGCCGATCACCTCGGCGAGATCGCAGGCGATGATCGCCGCCTCGCAGGCGAGCCAGAGCAGGAAGTTCACCGCCGGCGGATAGGAGGCGCGGCAGGCCTGAGCAAGGTCGCGGTCGGTGACGATGCCGAGCCGCGCTGCCAGCGACTGCAGCAGAATCGCCATCAGGTTCGAGAGCAGGATGACGGAGAGCAGCGTGTAGCCGAACTTCGAGCCTCCGGCGAGGTCCGTCGCCCAGTTGCCGGGGTCCATGTAGCCGACGGAGACGAGATAGCCGGGACCGACAAAGGCCAGCAGCCGCCGCGACCAGTGGCCGGCAACCGGGATCGAGACTGTGGAATTGACCTCGGCAAGGCTCTTGGTGGTGGGCGCATCAGAACGCCAGCCGCTGGCGGGCTGGCTCAAGGCTTGGGTCAGGTCGGGTGATCGGGCATCCATGCGGCCAGAATACCCAACTTTGTTCTTATTGCAACTCATTTGCAACTGCATCTAGCCGCAGCAATTTCTCAGGCGGCCCGTAGCGGCTTGTCGGGAAGCGGGTGGGTCTGCTGGTCCTCAGGAGCGCACATTGAACAAATTCGACTTTGCAGGATATGCGCCATGTCAATGCCAGCTCGCCTCCCGGATACGTTCAACCGCCTCGCCTGGTCCAACCTCGCGGCGCAGTCGGCCGAGCAGATCGCATTGGCTGCGGCCCCCATCGTCGCGGTGCTCACGCTCGGCGTGGCGGAAGGCCGGACCGGCCTGTTGCAGACCGCGCTGACCCTGCCCTTCGTTATCTTCGCCATTCCGGCCGGCCTGCTCGCCGACCGTATCTCCCGCCGCGCGCTGATGGCGGCAGCCGAGGCGCTGCGGGCGGCGGCCCTTGCGGCCATCGTGCTGCTGCTCGCGCTCGGCGCGCTCAATCTCCCGCTGCTCGCGCTGCTCGGCTTCGCTGCCGTGTGCGGCACCGTTGTCTACAGCGTAGCCGCGCCGGCGCTGGTGCCTTCGCTGGTGAGCTCGGACCTCCTGCCGGCGGCCAATGCTCGCATCGAGCTCGCGCGCACCATCGCCTTCGCCAGCGGCCCCGCACTCGGCGGCGCACTGGTGGGATGGTGGGGCGCGAGCCCGGCCTTCGGTTTCGCTGCGGCGCTGTCGGCGATTGCCGTCGTGCTCCTCTCCGGCATCTACGAGCCGGCCCGCGCGCCTGCGCCGCGGCGCCATCCCTTACAGGACATCCGCGAGGGCGCGGCGTTCGTGTTTCGCCACCCGCTGCTGCGGCCGGTGTTCATCACCCAGTTCATCTTCAACACCGGCTGGTTCCTGCAGATCGCCGTATTCGTGCCCTACGCCGTACGCCATCTCGGCCTTACGGCTTTGGGCGTCGGCACCGTGCTGACCATGTACGGCGTCGGCATGGTGATCGGCGCGCTGGTTGCCACGCGTGTGATGCGGCGCCTCTCCTTCGGCACCGTCGTCGGCCTCGGACCGGTAACCGGCTTCGTCGCGGCGTTGGTGATGGCGCTGACGGTGCCGCTCCCCTCGCCCTGGCTCGCGGCCTTCAGCTTCTTCCTGCTCGGCGTCGGTCCGATCCTGTGGGTGATCTCGACCACCACGCTGCGCCAGTCCGTGACGCCGCCGCGCCTGCTCGGCCGCGTCTCCGCCATCAACATCATGAGCTACGGCGCCCGTCCGCTCGGCTCGGCGCTGGGCGCCGTCGTCGGCGGGCTCTGGAGCGCGGAGGCCTGCCTCTATCTCGCCGCCGCCGTGTTCGGCATGCAGGCGCTGGTGATCCTGCTGTCGCCGGCAGTGTCGCTCGATCGGCAGCCGGACATGGTCGGGGACGAAGCGGCGGTGCGGTGCTAGTTTGACCGTCAGTGCGAGCGAAGCGATCAATCCGGGCTTCCCGCGGAGGAGGTCTGGATTGCTTCGTCGCAAGAGCTCCTCGCCATGACGGAGTATGTGTGGGCAGCCTGTCCTAACCCGCCAGGTAACGCTCGTAGCTCCCCATCACCGGCTCGTTCGCATCGACCTCCGGATCCAGCGTGTAGAGATCCTGCGCGCGGCCGATGCCGCGCAGCGCGTAGCGGCCGGTCGAGACGAGATAGCGGCGGCCGGCTGCATCGAGACCCTTGTAGAACTCGGATGAGGCCAGCAGCTCCCGGTCCACCGAGCGGCTCATCGAGGCGATGCGGCTGACCTCGTTCACGGTCGGGCCGACCACGGTGAAATCAAGCCGGTCCTCGCTTCCGATGTTGCCGTAAAAGACCTCGCCGACATGAAGGCCGATATAGGCCGACGTGATCGGACGGCCCTTCGCCGCGCGCCGCTCATTCAGTGCGGCGACGTTCTTGCGGAACAGGTTCTCGGCCCGCAGTGCTGCTCGCCGCGCATCCGCCATATCCTCGCCCCAGAACATCGCGAGCACGCCGTCGCCGATCAGCTTCAGCACGTCCCCACCCGCGTCGTGGATCGCGTCGATCACCGCCTGCGCGTAGTCGTTGAGGAACGGAATGATCTCGTCGGGGCCGATGCTCTCGCTGATCGCGGTCGAGCCGCGCAAGTCCGAATACCAGAGCACGGCGTTGATGCGCTCTGTGACGCCGCGCGAGATGCGCCCGCGCAAGACCTGCTCGGAGGCATCGCGCCCGAGATAGACCCTGCCGAGGGTACGCACGATATCGACTTGCTGCGCCGACTTGATGGCGAGGCCGAGCACCGGCACGAGATCGCGCAGCGCCTCCAATTCCAACCCGGAGAAGCCGCCCTCGCGGCGGGTGGTCCAGCAGGAATAGAGGCAATCCATCAGGCCGAGCGCACCATTCTCGCCGAAGCGATGCACGAAGGCGAGATAGTGCTTGTGGCCCTTGTCGGCGAGTTCGCCGATCTGCGAAAAATCGAGCGACGGCGCCTCCGCGAGATCGATCACCATCTCGTCGTGGCCGTTCTCGAGCATGTGGAAGAACACGGAGCGGCGCCAGTTCTTGGCCGCGTCCCCGTCGGCGGTCGAGCCGTATTCGAACGCATCACTCTCGTTGCTGGACCGGTCACTCCAGCGGAAGCCGCGGCCCTCATAGATTGGATGCAGCGTGTCGATGACGACGAGCCCACGCGACAGTTCCAGCCCCTCGGCGCAGCAACGCTCGCAGAAGCCGCGGAGCAGCTCGCTTTCAGGCAGGCCCGTGAGCCCCTGGCCGGCCAGCCAGTTCATCAGCGCAAGGCGCGAAGTCAGTTGCATGCGCCATTATGGCGTGCATTCGTGACGAGCGAAAGGCGGATGTCCGCACGGTCGCAAGTCTCCCGCCCGCAGCAGGGCGAATATGCCGCAGACGCTGTTGACGCACTCTCGCGGCAAGCCGCAAATGCACGAGATGACAAAGACCAAAAGCACAAGGACATGAGCCAGCGTCGGCTTCCGATCATCCTGGCGCTCGGCACCACGCAGACCCTGGCCTGGGCTTCCAGCTATTATCTGCCGGCGCTTCTCGCCGATCCAATGGCGCACGAACTCGGCATCTCCTCCAACTGGATTTTCGGCGCATTCTCGACCGCGCTGGTGCTCTCGGCGATGCTCGGCCCGCGCATCGGACGGCAGATCGATCTCTTCGGTGGCAGGCAGGTGCTCTCGGCCTCGAACCTGATCATGGCCGCCGGACTTGTCCTGCTCGGTCTGTCACAGTCGGTGGCGGTGATGGCGATCGCCTGGCTCGTGCTCGGCATCGGCATGGCGATGGGTCTCTACGACGCCGCCTTCGCCGCTCTGGGGCGCATCTACGGCACCGAGGCGCGCGGGCCCATCACCGGCATCACGCTGATGGCGGGCTTTGCCTCCACGGTCGGCTGGCCGCTCACCGCCTGGGGCCTGTCCCATATCGGCTGGCGCGACACCTGCTTTGCCTGGGCCGCCGCCAACATCCTGATCGGACTGCCGCTCAACTTCTTCATGTTGCCGGTGATCAAGGGCGCGAAACAGGCGGCGGCCACGGCCGAGAAGCCGCATGTGCCGCTCGACCGCACCATGCTCCTGCTGGCTTTCGTCTTTGCGGCGGTCTGGACCGTGACCGGCGCGATGGCCGCGCATTTCCCGCGCATCCTGGAGACGACGGGAGCCACGCCGGCAGAGGCGATCGCGGCCGGCGCACTGATCGGACCTGCGCAGGTCGGTGCGCGCATGCTGGAGGCCGGCTTTCTCAGCCGCTTCCACCCGCTTTGGTCGACGCGGCTCGCCAGCCTCACCCACCCGATCGGAGCCGTGATCGTGGCAATCTTCGGCGGCGCTGCGGCAAGCGCCTTTGCGCTGTTCCACGGCTCGGGCAACGGCATTCTGACGATCGCGCGCGGCACGCTGCCGCTGTCGATCTTCGGCCCGAAGGATTTCGGCTATCGCCTCGGCATCATCGGTGCCCCGGCGCGAATGGCGCAGGCGGTAGCGCCGCTCGCCTTCGGCCTGCTGATCGATCTCATGGGCGCCAAGGTGCTGATCGTGTCCTCCGCGCTCAGCCTCTCGGCGCTTGCAGCGCTGTTCCTGATCCGCACGGGCCCGCGCCCGGATTGACCTTGGGGCGTCTCGCGCACACGCCAGCGATCTGTGACGGCCCGTCAATGCGGGCAGGTCTCGACCTCGACCGTGACATGGCTGAGGCCCTTCAACCCCGCGAGCCGGCGCTTGTAGACGGACGGCTCGTTCGGCTTGTCAGACACCACCGAGAGCAGCACGGCACAATGGCCGGGGCCGACCTGCCACAGATGGAGGTCTGTCACCCGATCGTCGCCGACTTCCATGCGGGCCCGGATCACCCGCTCCAGCTTCTCGTCGGCGCGCGCGTCGAGCAGCACCGCACCCGACGACTTGATCAGGCCGAACGCCCAGCTCGCGATTACGGCGCTGCCGATCAGGCCGACCGCCGGATCGGCCCAGACCCAGCCCGAATACATGGCGACGGCGAGCGCGGCGATCGCCAGCACAGAAGTGGCGGCATCCGTCATGACATGGACATAGGCCGCGCGAAGGTTGTTGTCGTGGTGATGATGGCCCCGATGATCGCGGTCATGATCGTCGTGGTCATCATGCGCATGGCCATGGTCGTGACCGTGATGGTGATGATCATGGCCGTCGCGCAGCAACCAGGCGCTGACGAGATTGACGCACAAGCCGAGGGCGGCCACGGCCATGGCCTCGCCGTAGACGATCGGCACCGGCGTGATCAGCCGCAGCACGCTCTCATAGGCGATCTCCACCGCAACAAGGCCGAGGATGACGGCACTGGCAAAGGCGGCAAGATCCCCGAACTTCCCGGTCCCGAAGGTGAAATGCGCATTCCCCAGGTGCCGCCGCGCGAAGCGATAGGCGAAGGCCGCAATGCCCAGCGCCGCCGCGTGCGTCCCCATGTGCCAGCCGTCGGCGAGAAGCGCCATCGAGCCGAACACCGAGCCGGCAACGATCTCGCCGACCATCATGACCAGCGTCAGGACGACCACCAGCCAGGTGCGGCGCTCGTTGTCGTCGTGCTTCTCGCCGAGGAAGGCGTGGTCGTGGGTCCATTGTTCGATGGAGTGGGAATGCATCGAATTCTCCCGAAGATTCAGCTCTGTCGGCGTGCAATATAGACGGCGGGCCGCAATTTTCTAAGGTCCAATCGTCCCGCGGATTGACAGTGCTTCTTAGTTTCGCTGTAATTGGCGTCATGGGGATTTGAGCGATCTCCCCACGAGGCGACAGGCCCAAGCATCGCGTCCCGTTCGTTTCTTGCGAGGACGCATCATGTCTACATTCACCACCATCTCATCCGACAAACTGGCACGGCTGATCGGCACGGCGAACGCCCCTGCGCTGATCGATGTGCGCACCGAGGAGGATTTTGCTGCCGACCGGAGGCTGATCCCCGGCTCCATCAAGTTCGGCCACGACAATGTGACGGACTGGGGCGGCGCGTTCGCCGGGCGCCGTGCCGTCGTATCCTGCCTGCGCGGAGAGAAGCTCGCGCAGGGCACCGCAGCCTGGCTGCGCCAGCTCGGCGTGCAAGCCGAAACGCTGGAGGGCGGCTTCGAGGGCTGGAAGGCGGCCAGGCTGCCGCTGGTCGATGTCCGCAAGCTGCCGCCACGCGATGCCAGGGGGCGCACCGTCTGGGTGACGCGGGCGCGGCCTAAGGTCGATCGCATCGCCTGCCCCTGGCTGATCCGCCGCTTCGTCGATCCCGACGCGGTGTTCCTGTATGTGGCACCGTCGGAGGTCGTCGGCGTCGGCGAGCGGTTCAATGCAGCACCCTTCGACATCGAGAACGTGTTCTGGAGCCACCGTGGCGAGCTCTGCACCTTCGACGTCATGATCGAGGAGTTCGGGATCGCCTTCCCGCCCCTGCTCCGGCTCGCAACGCTGGTGCGCGGCGCCGACACCGCGCGGCCGGATCTCGCGCCGGAGGCGCCCGGCCTGCTGGCGGCCTCGCTCGGGCTGTCGCGCATGTATGACGACGACCTCGATCAGCTCGAGGCCGGCATGCTGCTCTACGATGCCTTCTTCCGCTGGTGCCGCGACGCCACCGCCGAGACCCACAACTGGCCGACCAACAAGGTGAAGGCGTAATGGATATCCGCAACGTTCAAGCGGAGGCTGACGCCGGTCACGGCGTCAGCTTCGGGGAGGCCTTTCGAGTCTGGCTGCGTGTCGCGTCCTTGAGCTTCGGCGGGCCCGCGGGCCAGATCGCGGTGATGCATCGCATCCTGGTCGAGGAGAAGAGGTGGATCTCCGAGGGCCGTTTCCTGCATGCGCTGAACTACTGCATGCTGCTGCCGGGGCCCGAGGCGCAGCAGCTTGCGACCTATGTCGGCTGGCTGATGCATCGCACCGCCGGCGGGCTGATGGCGGGCGGGCTGTTCATCCTGCCCGGCGTCGTCGCCATCATGGGCCTCAGCTACATCTATGCGGCATTCGGCAATGTCAGCTTCGTCGAGGCACTGTTCTTCGGGCTCAAGGCTGCCGTGCTCGCCATCGTCGTCGAGGCCGTCGTGCGTGTCGGCAAGCGCGCGCTGAAGAACCGTATCATGGTCGCGCTCGCGGCCGCGGCCTTCATCGCGATCTTCTTCTTCGCAGTCCCCTTCCCGATCATCATCATCGCGGCAGGTATCATCGGCTATGTCGGCGCGCGCAGCGGCCGCTCCGAATTCGCCCCGGCCGGTCACGGCCATGGCGACAGCAGCGCCGCGGTCGACAGCATGCTCGGCGAGGCCATGCCCGACCACGTCAAGCCCGACACAGCGCGCGCGATCCGGCTCAGTGCGTTGTGGCTGGCGCTCTGGCTGGTGCCGGTGATCGGACTGCTCCTGGCCTTCGGTCAAGGCAACGTCTTCAGCCAGATCGCGCTGTTCTTCTCGAAGATGGCGCTCGTCACTTTCGGCGGGGCCTATGCCGTGCTGGCCTATGTCGCCCAGCAGGCGGTCGAGCATTATCACTGGCTGAAGCCGCACGAGATGCTCGATGGCCTCGGCATGGCCGAGACCACGCCGGGGCCGCTGATCATGGTGTTGCAGTTCGTCGGCTTCATGGCTGCCTATCGCGATCCGAGCGGCTTGTCGCCAATGCTGGCGGCCACGCTCGGCGGCCTGCTCGCGACCTGGGTCACCTTCACGCCCTGCTTTCTGTGGATCTTCCTCGGCGCTCCCTATATCGAGCGCCTGCGCGGCAACACCGGGCTCGCCGGCGCGCTCAGTACGATCACTGCGGCCGTGGTCGGCGTGATCCTCAACCTCTCGATCTGGTTCGCACTGCACACGCTGTTCCGCGAAACCGTGCCGGTGCATGCGTTTCCGCTCGACTTCGACATGCCGGTGCTGAGGAGCGTCGACCTGCCGGCGCTGTTGCTCGCGGTCGCGGCGGCGACTGCGATCTTCCGGTTCAAGCTCGGCATGCTGACCGTGCTGGCGGGAAGCTGCGCGGCGGGCGTGGCACTGAGGCTGGCGGGGGTGATCTAGGGAAGAGCGGCGCACCGCGCTGTCCGGGCTCGTACGTTCCGAGCGCAGACTGGCATGGCCTCAGGCGGCAGTGTTCATTTGACCGAGGGCGGCCTTGATATCCCTGGCCGGCGGCAGGCCGAACATGCGCCCATATTCTCTGGTGAATTGCGGGACGCTCTCGTAGCCTACTGCAAAGGCGGCGCTGCTCACCTCGGAGCCCTCCTCGAGCATCATCCTGCGCGCCTCGATGAGCCGCAACTGCTTCTGAAATTGCAAGGGACTGAGCGATGTGATCGCGCGGAAGTGCTGGTGAAACGAGGAAGGACTCATGGCAGCCGCGTCCGCCAGGCGCTCGATGCGCAACGGCCTTGCGTATTCGGATCGAATGATTGCGACAGCGCGCGCGATGCGTTGCGCGTGGCTGTCGGCCACCCCCAGAGCTCGTATCGACGCGCCGTGCCGCCCCGCCAGCAGCCAGTAATGGCTTTCGCGGACGAACTGGGATTGCAGAACGGGCAAAGAAGACGGGCGATCGAGCAGCCGCATCAATCGCAGCGCGGCATCGGCAACCTCCGATTCAGTCGGATCGACGCTCACAGGGGTGCCTCGCTGCTCGGGAGCCAGATTCATCTCCACGATCAGATTCGCGATCACCGCCGGCTCGAGCTCGACGATCAGGGAAAAATAGGGAGCCTTTGCGCTGGCGCGGGTTATCTGGCTTACCGTCGGCACATCGGCCGAGATCAAGAGCGACTCCCCCGCCCCGAAATCGAAGGTGTGCGATCCCATCGTCACGCGTTTGCGACCCTGCAGGACGAGCGCAACGAGCGGCCTGTTGATTGCGTGCTGGAGCTGACCCTGCGTCGTAGCTCGAATGGCCGTAAGGCCCGGGATCGGGGTCTTGGCGGCGCCGTTTTGATCGGAATGCAAATGCGCGTAGCGGCGAACAACGTCGAGCAAGGTCGTCATTCCGCGAATTTATACCAACCGAGAGCTCCAGCAACCGGCCATTGCTGGACTGCTCCAACTTTGGGCGTTTGTGGAAGCGATCGCCCCGTTGTGCCGGCCGGATGTGAGGCCCGCGGACTGCCATTTGGAGGAATAGGCAAGAAGGCTCAAGGATCCGGCAACCGAGGTGCAACGGTGTGTGCCACCTTCGCGGTGTCAACGAAGGAGACATCACATGGCTAAAATCGCAATCGTCACCGGCGCGAGCCGCGGACTTGGTCGTAACATGGCGGTCAACATCGCGCGCAAGGGGAGCGATGTCATCATCACATACCGGAGCCGCGCAGATCTCGCGGAGAGCGCCGTTTCCGAGATCAAAGCGCTGGGACGCCGGGCCGTGGCCTTCCAGTTGGACAGTGCCAATGTCGCCAAATTTCCCGATTTCGCGCGAGCACTGAGCCAGACGCTGAAGGAGACATTCGGGCGCGAGACCTTCGACTACCTCGTGCACAATGCCGGCAACGGCCATTTCGCCACGCTCGGCGAGACAACCGTGGCTCAGTTCGATCAGCAGATGAACCTGCATGTCAAAGGCGTATTCTTCCTGACGCAGGCTCTCTTGCCATTGATGGCCGACGGTGGCTCGATCGTGACCATCGGCAGTGGCCTGACGCGTGTCACCTACCCGGGCTTCGCCGTCTATACCATCGCGAAAGCCGCCGCCGACATGATGGCGGTCTGCATGGCCAAGGAACTCGGACCGCGCGGCATCCGCGTCAATAGCGTTGCGCCGGGTGCGATCGAAACCGACTTTGGTGGCGGTCTGGTGCGTGACAATCCGGACGTGAACAAGCAGTTTGCAGGCATGACGGCGCTGGGCCGCGTCGGCGTCCCCGACGATATCGGTCCGATGGTCGCGAGCCTGTTGAGCGACGACAATCGGTGGGTTACGGGGCAACGGATCGAAGTATCGGGCGGTCAGATGATCTGAACGCCGGATATCACTCGACGACCTGAAAGGCCGCTGCGCCAGCTTGCAGCCGCCTTTTGGGGCAGGATTAATGTGGCCTTCGTCCGTCTCGGGTGCAGATATCTCATCGTGAGCAGATTGGAACGGCGCCTGTCTGCCAAGGTTAGCTCTTTGCCAGCAAGACAGGCCTGGGAATAGAGCATGACCGATCTTTCCATCGATGCCCGGCTCCTCGCTCCCGACAATGATCGGCACCGCGCCAATCTCCCGATCGCCGCCATTGCAGCGGCAATTCTCTTCGGGGGAGCGATGGCGCTGTCGGGCACGATCTCCTGGCAGCAGGGATTGTTGTTTCTCCTCGGCGGCGGCCTTGGCCTGACGCTCTATCATGCGCTGTTCGGGTTCACCTCGGCCTGGCGCGTCTTCATCGTCTCACGCAGAGGAGCGGGACTGCGCGCACAAATGGTCATGCTTGCGCTGGCGACAGCCCTGTTCTTCCCAGCGCTGGCGCACGGCTCGCTGTTCGGCAACGCCGTCCGTGGCGAGCTCGGCGCGGTCGGGGTGGGCATGTTGAGCGGAGCGTTCCTGTTCGGCCTTGGAATGCAGCTCGGCGGCGGCTGCGCCTCCGGAACGCTGTACACGGCCGGTGGCGGCAACACCCGCATGCTGGTGACGTTGGCGGCCTTCATCGCCGGTTCGACGATCGGTGCAATGCATTTGCCGTGGTGAAGCGAGCTGCCGAACGTCGGCTCGGTATCGCTGATCGACCAGTTCGGGTGGCTCCCGGCACTGCTGCTCTGCTGGGCCGCAATGGCCGCAATCCATCTGTTCACCGTCAGGGCCGAGCTCCGGCGGCATGGAGAGCTGGAGCCGGGAGCGCGGACGAAACTGCGCGGAGCACGCCGCTTTCTCCAAGGGCCGTGGCCCCTCCTGTGGGGCGCGGTCCTGCTCGCGATCGGCAATTTCGCCACGTTGTACCTCGCCGGGCGGCCATGGGGCATCACCTCAGCTTTCGCCCTTTGGGGATCGAAGATCCTGATGGGCCTTGGCATCGACGTCGCGTCATGGCCGTACTGGCAAGGCGCGCGCGCCGCCTCGCTCAACCAAAGCATCTTCGCCGACATCACCTCCGTCATGGATTTCGGTATCATCCTGGGAGCGTTGCTGGCGGCGGGTCTCGCCGGCAAGTTCAGCCCCACCTGGCGTATCTCGCCCCCGCTCGCTGCTCGCTGCCGTCGTCGGCGGCCTGCTGCTCGGATACGGCGCGCGCCTCGCCTATGGCTGCAACATCGGCGCCTATTTCAGCGGAATCGCTTCCGGCAGTCTGCACGGCTGGTGCTGGCTGGTCGCGGCTTTCGTCGGCAACATCCTGGGAACGCAGCTTCGGCCGCTGTTCGGCCTCGCTGTCGAACGCTAGGCCTCCTGGGCCGCGCAGAACGCTGGCGTTTGGGATGCGAGCTATCGCATCATCATCCGAGCGATCGCTTCCCCAATCACCACCGTCGTGAAGTGCGTGTTGGCACGGCAGTCCGACGGCATGATCGAGGCGTCGGCGACACGCAGGCCGCTGAGGCCTTTCACCGTCCCATCAGGATTGACCACGCCGTCGGCATCACCAACGCCGCTCATGCGGCAGCTGCCTGCGGCATGCTGTATGTCGCCGGTCTCACGTCTCAGCACCGCATCGAGCTCGTGATCCGGCAGTGCCGCGGCCTGCGGCAGCGTGAGGTCCGTGTCGGCGAGCCGGATCCAGTCGGCTATGCCTGACAGCGCCGGTTGCGAGGTGATCACAGCGAGGCGTCTCACCGCATCGATCATGCGGAGCATGTCGCGGGGGTCGGCCAGCATGTTCTCCTCGACGACAGGATCGATCGAAGGATCGGTCGAGGCCAGCTTGAGCGTGCCGCGCGAATAAGCGTTGAACAGGCCCGCGCCGATCGCGCCGGCGTTGCCAATGCCGCGATGGTTGAACGCGATCAGGATCATGTCGCGCTTGCCGCCATCGGCGAGGCCCGACGAATAGGTCACACAGCAATTGGTGTGGCGCGTGTCGGGATCGGTGGGACGAAGCTCCTCCCGGAGCTGGATCGTGGCGCGAAACAGCGGATGGTCGAAGAAATGCTTGCCGACCGGCAGATCGCGCGCGACCGCGATCCCCATCGCCTTCAATTCCCCGGCGGGTCCGATGCCGGAGCGCAGCAGGATCGCCGGGCTGTGGATGGCGCCGGCGCACAGCACGATCTGGCGCGCGCTGATGTCGCTGGTACCCTGCCCCTCGATGCGGACGCGGACGCCGGTCGCCCTTCCGTCGCTGATCAGCACGCGATCGACCAGCGCATGCCCGCGGATCTCCAGATTGGCGCGGCCGCGCGCGGGCTCGAGATAGCCCTCATTGGTGGTGATGCGGCGGCCGTCGCGGCTGTTGATGGGATAGCAGGCCACGCCCTCGCCGTCCGGGCCGTTGACGTCGGCACACCAGGGATAGCCGCTCGCCAGCGCCGCGTCGCGCAAGCCGCGGTCGATCGGGCCCCATTTCTCGGGGGGCGCGCGATACACC
>Ga0268287_100114_pt1 | contig 58509 bp, 51 predicted proteins | sample MetcocultureR3M_FD_191348 | JGI IMG/M metagenome (GOLD analysis project Ga0268287, IMG submission 191348) | Soil microbial communities from Anza Borrego Desert, Southern California, United States - Methanotrophic co-culture R3-M | ecosystem: Environmental > Terrestrial > Soil > Desert | place... | reverse complement strand
AATGACGATGATGTCCGCACCGTCCGAACCGCATCGCGCCGTGCGCGCGTGGCTGATCGCCGTGGCCGGGCTGATCGCGCTGATGGTGCTGGTCGGCGGCGCGACGCGGCTGACGGAGTCGGGCCTTTCGATCGTCGAATGGAAGCCGGTGACGGGCAGTGTTCCGCCGCTCACCGAGACGCAATGGATTGAGGCGTTCGAAGCCTACAAGAAAATCCCCCAATATCGCGAGCTCAATGCAGGGATGAGCCTCTCGGAGTTCAAGGAGATCTTCTGGTGGGAATGGAGCCACCGGCTGCTCGGACGTTTCATCGGTGTCGCTTATCTCTTGCCGTTCCTGTTTTTCCTGTGGCGCGGCGGCCTGTCCGGTGAATTGAAGCGTCGGCTGTGGCTCCTGTTCGCGCTTGGTGGCCTTCAGGGCGCGGTCGGCTGGTGGATGGTGGCCTCGGGCCTGACGGAACGCACGGAAGTGTCGCAATATCGGCTTGCGACGCATCTGGTGCTGGCCCTCGTGATCTTCGCCGGCATCGTCTGGACGGTGCGGCGGCTCAACGAGCGGCCACGGGCCGCAGCGCCTGCACGGCTGCGCTTCACCAGCGCGCTGCTCCTCGTCGTAACGTTCGTACAGATCTATTTCGGCGCGCTGGTCGCGGGCCTGCGCGCCGGGCGTGCCTACAACACCTGGCCCGAGATCGACGGCGCCTTCATTCCCTCCGCCGAGCGGCTGTGGTTCGAGACGCCGTGGTGGCGCAACATGTTCGACAACGTGCTGACGGTTCAGTTCGAGCACCGCATGACCGCCTACCTATTGTTCGCACTGGCGGCGTTGCACGCAATCGACGCGGTGCGCTCGCGTGCAGGCGCGGCTGCGAGCGGCGCGTTGTGGCTGTTTGCGGCGGTGACCCTGCAGGCGGTGCTCGGCATCCTGACACTGCTCCACCAGGTTCCGATCGGTCTCGCGCTCGCGCATCAGGCGGTCGCGATCGTGGTGCTGGCGCTTTCCGTGATCCAATTGGAGCGTCTGGCCTGGCGGCAATCCGCCGAAGCGCAGCCGCGGGCGGTTCCCATCGGCCAGCCTGGCTGATTGAATCAGCAATAGCCGTAGACGCCGCACGCATAGGGCAGGCGCCAGAAATAGTCGACCTGCTTTCCACCGTAATACGAGCCCTGATAGTCGTAGCTCCACGGGCGGCCGTAATAGCCCGGCAACGTGTGGGAGCCGGGCAGCAGCGGTGTCCCCGGCAGGTTGCGGATGTAGCTGCCGATGCCATAGGCGGGCGAGATCAGCGCATCCGGATCGGTTTCGACGTAGACCTGCGGCGGATCCTGCGGCGGCTTGGCCGCGCGCCGCTTCGGCGTGGCCGGCAGGTCGGCAGCGAGCGCGCTCGAAACCGTCAGCATCGTCGCAAGGGCAGGCACCATCCAGCGCAGCATCACAGGCTCCGAATCAAAAGGGCGATCCAAGCTCGATGTATGCGGGATGTATGGTTAATGACTGTTAACCGGGCCGGTGCCCGCACAAATGTCATCGCCCGTCATTCCGGGGCGGTGCGAAGCACCGTGCCCGGAATTCAGAGGTCGTTCGCATCACTTCGAGGTTCCGGGTTCGCGCCTTTCGCGCCCCGGAACGACAAGAGCTACGCCGCCAGCGCCTGCTCCAGATCAGCGATCAGGTCTTCCTTGTCCTCGATGCCGACCGAGAGCCGCACCACGTCGGGGCCGGCGCCGGATTTGATCTTGGCGGCATCGTCGAGCTGGCTGTGGGTGGTCGAGGCGGGGTGGATCACCAGCGAGCGGGTGTCGCCGACATTGGCGAGGTGCGAGAACAGCTGCAGCTTCGACACCAGATTGACGCCAGCGTCATAGCCGCCCTTCAGGCTGAAGGTGAACACCGCGCCCGCGCCCCTTGGAGCGTATTTGCGCGCGAGCTGGTGATACTTGTCGCTCGGCAGACCTGCATAGTTCACCGAGGCCACCGCCGGATGGCCGGCAAGGAATTCGGCGACGGCCTTGGCATTATCGCAATGTTTCTGCATGCGCAGCGGCAGCGTCTCGATGCCGGTCAGGATCATGAAGGCGTTGAACGGCGAAAGCGCGGGGCCGAGATCGCGCAAGCCGAGCACGCGGCAGGCGATCGCGAAGGCGAAATTGCCAAACGTCTCCTGAAGCCGGATACCGTGATATTCGGGGCGCGGCTCCGAGAGCATCGGATATTTGCCGCCCGTGGACCAGTCGAAGGTGCCGGCATCGACGATGATGCCGCCGAGGGAGTTGCCGTGGCCGCCAAGGAACTTGGTCAGCGAGTGCACGACGATGTCGGCGCCATGGTCGATCGGCCGGATGAGGTAGGGCGAGGCCAGCGTGTTGTCGACGATCAAAGGCACGCCTGCCTTGCGCGCCACCGTCGAGATCGCCTCGATGTCGGTGATGCTGCCGGCGGGATTGGCGATGGACTCGATGAAGATCGCTTTCGTGCGCGGCGTCACCGCCCGCTCGAAGCTCGAAATGTCATCGGGATCGGCCCACACCACGTTCCAGCCAAAGCTCTTGAATGCGTGTGTGAACTGGTTGATCGAGCCGCCATAGAGCTTTCGCGCGGCGATGAACTCGTCACCCGGCTGCAGCAATTGCTGCAACACCACGACTTGTGCGGCGTGGCCCGAGGCCACGGCAAGCGCAGCCGTGCCGCCTTCGAGCGCGGCGACACGTTCTTCCAGGACGGCATTGGTCGGGTTGCCGATGCGGGTATAGATGTTGCCGAACGCCTGCAAGCCGAAGAGCGAAGCGGCGTGGTCGGCATCGTTGAAGACGAAGGACGTCGTTTGATAGATCGGAGTTGCGCGCGCCCCGGTGGTAGGATCGGGCTGTGCACCGGCATGCACGGCAAGCGTTGAAAATCCCGGAAGGCGATCGCTCATTGAGGGCGTCCTGTTCTTGGTGGCCTGAAAATCGGGCGGCATGCTGATCGGCGCCGCGCCTGCCGTCAAGGCGGCGCTTCACATCGGAACGATCTTGCTACGCATTGTCGCGTTCGCGAAATGAATCCTTCGCGATTGCGTCAGCTTTGCTCGCTCTTGTTTTTCGCCGCACGATCGGATGCCGCGGTGTCGCCGCCGCCGACGCTCATTCGATTGAGGGACAGGCGCATGCCCTGGGTCGGCGCCGGGGGGCGCTTGGAGCTGAGCGTGCGTGAATTCACGCCCATCCAGGAGATCTCGGACGACAGGCGGCCATATTCGATCTTGGGGCAGCGGTTCATCACCACCTTGATACCGACCGATTCCGCTTTCGCCGCTGCGGCATCGTCGCGCGCGCCAAGCTGCATCCAGATCACCTTCGGCAGCGGGTCGAGCGTGAGTGCCTCTTCGACCACAGGCATGATGTGGCTGGAGTTGCGAAAAATGTCGATCATGTCGATGGGGCGGCCGAAGTCGGAGAGCGAGGCGACGAACGGCTTTCCAAGCAGTTCCTTGCCGACATGGCCAGGATTGACCGGAATCATGTCATAGCCGCGCTGCGCCAGATACTTGAAAGCGAAATAGCTCGGCCGCACATTGACCGGCGAGGCGCCGACCATCGCGATCGACTTCACGCTGTTGAGGATGCCGCGGATGTAATTGTCGGGATAGGCGTCGTGGTTCATCGCTTGTCTTTTCTTGTTGTCACTCATCCCGCCATGTGGGCGTGCGCTTCTCGATGAACGCGCCGATGCCTTCCTCGGCGTCGCGTGCCATCATGTTCTCGGTCATCACCTCTGCCGCATAGCGATAGGCGTCTGCAAGGCTCATCTCGGCCTGGCGATAGAACGCCTCCTTGCCGAGCTTGATCGTGTAGGCGGATTTGAGCGCGACCTTCTGCGCCAGCGCGATTGCCGCATCGCGCTCGCTGCCCACGTCGACGATGCGATTGATCAGCCCGATCTCGCGGGCGCGTGCGGCCGGGATCGGCTCGCCCGTCAGCAGCATCTCCATTGCTTGCTTGCGGGGCACGTTGCGCGACAGCGCCACCATGGGGGTCGAGCAGAACAGGCCGATGTCGACTCCGGGCGTCGCAAAAGTTGCTGCGTCGGACGCGATCGCGAGATCGCAGCTCGCCACGAGCTGGCAGCCGGCTGCGGTAGCGATGCCCTGGACGGCAGCGACCACCGGCTTTGGCAGGTGCACGATCGCCTGCATCATCGCGCTGCAGGCATTCATCATCTCGGCAAAGAAAGCGCGGCCGCGATCGGGGTCGGCGCGGTGCGCGGTGAGTTCCTTCATGTCGTGGCCGGCCGAGAAAGCGGGACCGTTGGCCGCGATCACGGCGCCGCGGATCGCCTTGTCATTGCCGATCTCGTTGAGCTCGGCATGCAGGCCGGCGATCATCGCCTCAGACAGGCTGTTGCGCGCGGCCGGACGGTTGAGCGTCAGGACCGCGATGCTGCCGATCGTCTCGCGCAGCAAGATCTGCGGTTGTGGGGAGGGGGCGCGGGCGACCTGGACGGACATTGACGCGATTTCCGCTAAATGATTGCAGTTGGATGACACAGCTAACTTAATGTAACAGGGCAAGTGAAGCGAGGGTGGGAAGCGGCATGGCGTTAGCGAAAATGAGCGTGGCGGAGCTGGAGCGGTTCCTCCGTGACGAATTTCCCCAGGCCTTCAGCGGTGACGACATCACCATCGAGAGCGCGGACGGCCAGACCAGCCTTCTGCGCCAGCGCTACAGCGAACGAATGCTGCGGCCAGGCGGAACCGTGTCAGGCCCGACGCTGATGGCGCTTGCCGATTTCGCGATGTACGTGGTGCTGCTCTCCGCGATCGGACCGATCGGGCTCGCCGTCACCACCAATCTCAACATCAATTTCCTGCGGAAGGGCCAGCCGGGGCAGGACGTGCTGGCCGAGGCGCGGCTGCTCAAGCTCGGCAAGCGTCTGGCGGTCGGCGAAGTGAACCTGTTATCCGGAACGTCACCCGATCCGATCGCGCATGTCACCTCGACCTATTCCATTCCAAATGTTTGAGCTTTTTGCAGGTAATATAACACCGTAATTGCAAGCTATTGATATTGCAGTCTTAATTTGCGACCTTGGCCATTGACCGTTGCGCATCTCTTCTCTAGAAAACCGCCCAGTCCGGTGCGGTGTTCGCGCCGATGCTCCCCGTCCACGGAAACTCTGACATGAAAACCTTTTCGGCAAAGCCGGCTGAGGTGACGAAGAAGTGGGTGCTGATCGACGCCAAGGGTCTGGTCGTTGGCCGTCTCGCCACCATCGTCGCCATGCGCCTGCGCGGCAAGCACCTCCCGACCTACACCCCGCACGTTGATTGCGGCGACAACGTCATCATCATCAACGCGCAGCATGCAGTCCTCACCGGTCGCAAGCGCGAGCAGAAGACCTACTACAAGCACACCGGTTACGTCGGCCACGTGAAGGAGCGCACCGCGCGCCAGATCCTCGAGGGCCGTCATCCCGAGCGCGTGCTCGAGAAGGCCGTCGAGCGCATGATCCCGCGTGGTCCGCTCGGTCGCGTGCAGATGGGTAACCTCCGTGTCTATGGCGGGGCCGATCATCCGCACGAGGCGCAGCAGCCCGAGAAGATCGACATCGCCAAGTTGAACCGCAAGAACACGAGGGCCGCATAACATGGCCGAATCCATCCAATCGCTCGACCAGCTCTCGCAGCTCAAGACGGCGGCCGCGCCTGAGGCGCCCAAGCACGAGAAGAAGGTCGACAAGTTCAACCGCGCCTACGCCACCGGCAAGCGCAAGGACGCGGTCGCACGCGTGTGGATCAAGCCGGGCGCCGGCAAGGTCACCGTCAACTCGCGCGAGGTCGAAATCTATTTCGCCCGTCCCGTGCTGCGCATGATGATCGAGCAGCCGTTCTCGGTAGCCCAGCGTTCGGGCCAGTACGACGTGATCTGCACCGTCGCCGGCGGCGGCCTCTCCGGCCAGGCCGGCGCGGTCCGTCACGGCATCTCCAAGGCGCTCACCTATTTCGAGCCGGAGCTGCGCAGCGTGCTCAAGAAGGGCGGCTTCCTCACCCGCGACTCGCGCGTGGTCGAGCGCAAGAAGTACGGCAAGGCCAAGGCCCGCCGGTCCTTCCAGTTCTCGAAGCGTTAATCGCTTTCGTCGGATTCGCCGCGAAAGCGGCTTCAATGAGATGCAAAAGGGCGCTGATTTCAGCGCCCTTTTTGCTGTTCGTTTGTATGCAAATTGATGGCGTGTTTCCCGAAAAGTTGTCCCCGCGCGAAAACCTGAATGGAACCCGCCGGACATAGCGTCGCCTATGGAAGGGCGCGCAAATCGGATGTGCCGATCGCGTAACTGCTATGTTGTAGAGGGGGCCGACATGATGTCGCTCGATAGCATCACGCTCTATTTGGTCGCGACCATGGTTGCCGCGCTGCTCGGCGCCATGATGGTGTTCTTCGGCAGGCAGGAGAACAGCCCGGCGCTGAGATGGTGGGGCACCGCCTATCTTCTCGGTGCCGCCGCCGTCGCGCTGTGGACTGCGGCCGGCGACAGGCTGGGCCCGCACATTTACCTGGCGCTGAACGCCGTCGGCTTCGTCGCCTGCGGCATGGTGTGGAACGCCGCGCGCGTCTTCCACGGCCGCAAGCCGAACTGGCCCGGTCTCGTGCTCGGCGCGCTCGCCTGGGTCGCTGCTGCGACGCTGCTCGACCCGGCTGCATCCATGCTGCGCATGCTCGTCGGCGCCGGCATCGTCTCGGTGTATGCAGCGCTGACCGCCAGCGAGCTCTGGACCGAACGGCGCAAGAGCGTTCAACGACGCTGGCCGGCCTTGGTGATGCCGGTGATGCATGGTTGCGTATTGATGCTGCCGATCCTGATTGGCAGCTTCCTGCGCCCGCACGATGCAAGCTTCTCCCAGAGCATCTGGGTCACAGTGTTCGCGGTCGAGCTCATCCTCTATGCGGTCGGCACCGTGTTCGTCATCTTCATGCTGGTGTCCGAGCGCACCGTGACCGCGCACCGGACCGCAGCTTCCACCGATCCGCTCACGGGCATGCTCAACCGCCGCGGCTTCTCGGAAGCCTGCGCGCGCGTGATCGAGCGCGAGGCCAAGGCCGGGCGTCCGGTGACCGTGATGATCTTCGACATCGACCACTTCAAGTCGATCAACGACCGCTTCGGCCATCCCGCCGGCGACGAGATGCTGAAGCTGTTCTCGACCGTCGTGGTCAGCAGCCTGCGCATCTCGGACCTCTCGGGCCGCATCGGCGGCGAGGAGTTCGCGGCGCTGTTGCCCTGCTCACTGGAGGAGGGCGTGCTGGTCGCCGAGCGCGTGCGCGAGGCGTTCGAGAACTCCGGCGTCGTTGTCGATGAAGGCCCGGTCGACACCACCGTCAGCATCGGTGTCGCCGGAGGTCCCGCCGGCACCGAGCTCGAGGTGCTGCTTGCCTCGGCCGATACCGCGCTCTACCAGGCCAAGCGCGGCGGCCGTAACCGCGTCGAGGCGGCGGAGGAGCTGCCGCTGTCGCTGGAGAACTGGCGCCGCCAGAGCGCCGCGCGAACCGGTGCATCGCAGCCACGTCCAGCAACGGCGTGAGCAGGACCAAGGCGCCGTTGCTGCGCCTTTTTCTTTTCTGCCGTCTGCGGTAGACACGCCGATCCAACAACAAAGGGTGGGAACCGATGGTCACCGAGATCGCGCAAATCGACGTCAAGCCGGGCAGCGAGAAGGACTTTGAAGCTGCCGTGGCCAAGGCCAAGGCGGCCTTCGGCCGCTCCAAGGGCTTTCACGGCTTCGAGTTGCACAAATCGATCGAGAAGCCGCAGCGCTACCGGCTGATGGTGAAGTGGGCGACGCTGGAGAACCACACCGTCGATTTCCGCGGTTCGGAGAATTTCACCGAGTGGCGCGGCCTTGTCGGCCAGTATTTTGCTGCACCTCCGGAGGTCGAGCACACAGAGGTCGTTCTGACGACCTGACCGGAGTCAGGCCGCCTCGGCGAGGGCCGGCGCCTCATAGGTCTTGAAGTGGTCGATGATGACCTTGGCTATGGCGACCAGCGGCAGGGCCAGCGCCAGGCCCCAGATTCCGAACACGACGCCGAGCAGGATCTGGAACGCGAATAGCGTGGCCGGCGGGATATCGAGCGCCTGCCGCTGCATGATCGGCGTCAGCAGGTAGCTCTCCATGGCATGCACGCCCATGAAGAGGAGAAAGGCCGACAAGGCGGGGATCCAGCCCGAGGCAAGGCTTGCCAGCACCACGATGACGCCGGCGATGATGGCTCCGACGGTGGGTATGAAGGCGAGCAGGCCCGCCTGGATTCCCAGGATGAACGCGCCGGGAATGCCGATGATGGCAAGCCCGATCCAGGTCACGACACCGACCGCTATCATGACGATGAACTGCGCGGTCAGCCAGCGCTCCAGCGTCTCCGCTATGCGGTCGATGACGAGGGCGACACGCGTGCGGTGCCTCGCCGGCGCCAGGAACAGCAGGCCGTCGTGATAGACGCGGGGCTGGGCCGCGAAGGCAAGGCCGAGAAACAGCACGATGAAGACGTTGCCCACGCCGTGAATGGTGCCGAGCAGCAGCTTGAAGGTCTGGCTCACGATCGCACCGCCGCCGGAAGCCAGCGCGCCGGCACTGGGCAGGGGAGCGCGCGAGGGCGCCGCTGGCGCGGCGGTCGCCTCCGACGAAGTCGTGGCCGAGGCATCCGAGGTGGCATTGCCGAAATCGAAGAAGCTGGTGTCGATGCCGTGGGTCTCGAGGAAGGACCTCACATTCGCGATCTGCGACTTGATGGTCTTGCTCAGCAGCGAGGCCTGCTCGGCGATGGTCGCGCCGCCGAGATAGGCGATGCCGGCAAGCACCAGGGCGAGCGCGACACAGACGATCGCAAGCCGGACGGTGTGGGGCAGGCGAACCCGGCGGCCGAGCGCATTGACCAGCGCGTTGAGGCCGAGGCCGAGCAGCATGCCAGTGAAGATCAGGAGCAGGGTGGCCGCGAAATACCAGCTGAAAGCGAGCAGCGCCGTGAAAAGCACGACGCCGATGCCTCCGACCGCAATCGCCCAAGCCTGATCTCGGGCGAGGTCACTGCGGGTCGGGGGGCGTTCATCTCTGAGAATCGTCACGTCGTGTCCTTTCGCGCAGGCCTGCGTCCGGCACTCTTTCGACAAACGCGCTTCCGATCAAGAGCGGCAACGGGCCGGTTTGACGCTGCCGCGCGAACGGTGCAGAGCGGTAAGGTTGAAAGGATGCGAGCGCTTGGGTTTCATCAGCAAATGGGCAGGTCTGCTCGGGCTTCTGGCTTTGCTCGTCGGCGGCGACCAGATCCGGATCAACCGGCCGGACCACAAGTTTCGCCTGACGGTCGAAGTGACGACGCCAGACGGGATCAAGACCGGGTCGGGCATTCTCGCCGTCGTGCCCGATCGCAACTACAACCGCAGCGGCCGCACCACGACGCGCGGGGAGGCTGTGTTCGTCGACCTCGGCCAGGGCAAGAACCTCGTGGCATTGCTGGCGCACCAGCAAGGCGCCAGGCTTGACCTCGACGACATCAACTATTTGGCGCTCCGCGCCTACGGTGCCGCACGCGGCAGCCGCGTGTCGTTCAAGGACATGAGCCGGCAGACCGGAATCGTCCCGGTACAGGGGGAGCTGATCCCCGTGCTCGTGAGCTTCGGTGATCTCAAGGACCCTGCGAGCGCGCGCCTAGTCGATGGCCGCCACGCAGAGGCAGTCCTGGGCGATGGCTACGCGATCCGCGGTTTCTCCGCCGAGGTCGTGCCCAATGGGTTCTGGCCGATTGACATCGGTGGTGCTCTCGGAGAGCCCGTGACACGCGGACTTCACGCGAAATTGCCCTGGTTGGCCGTGCCGGATGCCCCTGCGGCGGTCGCCCTGCAGGCTGCTGGGTTGCCGGCGATGGAGCCGAGCGTAGCCCGGGAGGCCTTTGCGCGAAAATAGCATTGCCGTCCCGCGATCCCCTCTGTTGAATTTGTTCCGTGCGAGGGGCATGTTTTCAGAATCTTCTTACCCGGAGGCTCAGAACGACAGATGAGAAAGCCGGTCGTCGGCGTGATCGGGAATGCCCATCGCGTCGAAAATCGATTTCAGGTCCAGATGGTCGGCGAGCGAAACCTGCGCGCTGTTGCCGAAGTCTCCGGCGGCTTGCCGCTGATGTTCGCGGGCTCCCCTGATATCACCGATATCCCGGCGCTGCTCGACACCGTGGACGGCATCATCCTGACCGGGGCCCGGGCCAACGTGCATCCGACCCGTTTCAACGTCGACCCCTGCGAGAAGCACGAGCCCTACGACATCCACCGGGACGAGGTGGCGCTGGCGCTCTCGGTTGCCTGTGTCGCCCGCAGCATCCCCCTGTTCGGCATCTGCCGTGGCCTGCAGGAGATGAACGTCGCCTTTGGCGGCTCGCTGCATCCCGAGATTCGCGAGATACCGGGCCGCATGAACCACCGCATGCCCAGGCTCGAGAACGGCGAGATTCATCCCGATCCGACCGTGGTGTTCGCCGACCGCCATGACGTCGACCTCACGCCAGGCGGCGCGTTCGCCAAAATTCTCGGCTGTGAGAAGATCCGGGTCAATTCGCTGCATGGCCAGGGCATCCTGGAGCCCGGCAAACGCGTGCTGATCGAGGGCATCGCCGAGGACGGCACCATCGAGGCGATCCGCATCGCCGAAGCTCCGACCTTTGCGCTCGGCGTGCAATGGCATGCGGAATACGATCCGCAGCACAATCCGGTCAACCGCAAGCTGTTCGAGGCCTTCGGCGAGGCGCTGGTCGCGCGGCAGAAGGCGGCGGCGTAGAGCAGCGCGCGAGTGGGTCAGCTCTTGCCGCGCCATCACTGCAGGAGCTCTTGCGGCGAACTCCTCTAAGCTTGGGCTGAGGAGATGGACTGTATCGGCTCTCCGTTCGCACGATCACCATTCGCTTCGGCGAACTTCCGCGGAATAAACCAATCAGTAGGATTTGGTCCGTGCTGCTTTTACGGCTCTGATTTGTTCTTTGAGAACAAAGTGGAGTCGGACGGAGAACGAAAGCTGATGGATGGGAGGCAAGGGTCTGCACTGGTCGCGCACGGCCTGCAGCTGACACGAGTTCATCGGTGGCGTGATGGCGTTCGACTCAAAACGAAAAGGCGCTTCCTCGCGGAAGCGCCTTTTGCTTGTCGGATGAAGTTCGGGCCGATCAGCCCGAATAGTACATCTCGAACTCGACCGGATGCGGGGTCATCTCGAAGCGCGCAACTTCGGTCATCTTCAGCTCGATATAGGCGTCGATGAAGTCGTCGTCGAACACGCCGCCGGCCTTGAGGAAGCCGCGGTCCTTGTCGAGATTCTCCAGCGCCTCGCGGAGCGAGCCGCAGACGGTCGGGATCTGCTTCAGTTCTTCCTTCGGCAGGTCGTAGAGGTCCTTGTCCATCGCCGGACCCGGATCGATCTTGTTCTTGATGCCGTCGAGGCCGGCCATCAGCATCGCGGCGAAGCCGAGATACGGGTTGGCCATCGGATCGGGGAAGCGCACCTCCACGCGCTTGGCCTTCGGCGAAGCGGTGTAGGGGATGCGGCAGGAGGCCGAGCGGTTGCGCGCGGAATAGGCGAGCAGCACGGGGGCCTCATAGCCCGGGACCAGACGCTTGTAGGAGTTGGTCGAGGGGTTGGTGAAGGCGTTGATTGCCTTGGCGTGCTTGATGATGCCGCCGATGTAGTGGAGGCAGGTCTCCGACAGGTCCGCATATTTGTTGCCGGCGAACACCGGCTTGCCGTCCTTCCAGATCGACTGGTGCACGTGCATGCCCGAGCCGTTGTCGCCATAGATCGGCTTCGGCATGAAGGTGGCGGTCTTGCCGTAGATATGCGCGACCTGGTGGATGCAGTACTTGTAGATCTGCATGTGGTCGGCCATCAGCGTCAGCGTGTCGAACTTCATGCCGAGTTCGTGCTGGGCGGAAGCGACCTCGTGGTGATGCTTCTCGACCTTGACGCCCATCTTGGCCATGGCGCCGAGCATCTCCGAGCGCATGTCCTGCACCGAGTCCTGCGGCGGAACCGGGAAATAGCCGCCCTTGGTGCGGATGCGGTGACCGAGATTGCCGCCTTCATATTCGGTATCGGAATTTGTCGGCAGTTCCGAGGAGTCGAGCCGGAAACCGGTCTTGTACGGGTCGGCCGAATAGCGCACGTCGTCGAACACGAAGAACTCGGCTTCGGGGCCGACGAATACGCTGTCGCCCACACCCATCGACTTCACCATGGCTTCCGCCTTCTTGGCGATGCCGCGGGGGTCGCGGTTATAGGGCTCGCCGGTGGTCGGCTCGAGCACGTCGCAAGTGATGACCATGGTGGTCTCGGCGAAGAACGGATCGATCGTCGCGGTCACCGGATCGGGCATCAGGCACATGTCGGATTCGTTGATCGCCTTCCAGCCAGCGATCGAGGAACCGTCGAACATCGTGCCTTCGGCGAAGATGTCTTCATCGATCATGCTGACGTCGAACGTGACGTGCTGCCACTTGCCGCGCGGATCAGTGAAGCGCAGGTCGACGTACTTGACGTCGTTGTCCTTGATCGATTTCAGGACGTCTTTGGCGGTCTTCATGCATACCCCTTTTGGCTCTGCGGATCGGTTTCCAGATGAGCAAAAATTTCTCTCGCTTGGGCGAGTTTTGCGCGACCGCACAAATGAAATCAGGCCGCCGAGGCAGCCTTAATCTCTTGTCGGAGTGTCGCAAAATGCGGGATAGCACCCGGCTCAGATAGCGTCCAGCCCGGATTCGCCGGTCCGGATACGGATCGCCTCTTCGATGTTGGACACGAAAATCTTGCCGTCACCGATGCGGCCGGTCTGCGCCGCGCGGCGGATCGCGTCGATGGCGCGCTCGACCAGATCGTCGCCGATCACGATCTCGATTTTTACCTTCGGCAGGAAGTCGACGATGTATTCTGCGCCGCGGTAGAGTTCGGCGTGGCCCTTCTGCCGGCCAAAGCCTTTGGCCTCGGTGACGGTGATGCCCTGAAGGCCGACTTCCTGAAGCGCTTCCTTCACCTCGTCTAGCTTGAATGGCTTGATGATGGCTTCGATTTTCTTCACTGCGCGACTCCCGGCCTCTCGATCAAATAGCAACGTCTTCGTCAGGACGCGCATTTCTCAACGCACGATCTTGTCTTCTCTATGCCGGCATCCCTGACCAGTCCGGCGACAGCGGGCGGCCACACCCTGTAAGATCCCAATGGTGCGACCGACCGAGCGGCTTCCTCGAAAGCAGGGTCTATGCCAAGTTGCAAATGCCCTGATTATGAGAACGTTATCAGCCTTTTAACGTGCATCCCTGGTGGTGGTGCCGATTTGCACAAAATACCGAAGACTACGAAATAGGCAAACGGTTCAATATATGTGCAGTTTGATGTTCTTGTGGCGGGGCCGGCATAGAAGATGCCTGTTGAAGAGGCGTTTGTACTAGGAAGTGGCATGGAAGTTCTGACCAACGCTGAGATGCAGCGCGCCGACCAGCTCGCCATTGCGGCCGGCACGCCCGGTTTCGAGCTGATGCTGAGCGCGGGGCAGGCGGTCGCGGAGGCCGCCCATGCGCTGGTGGAGGAGGGGCCGATCCTCATCGTGGCCGGCCCCGGCAACAACGGCGGCGACGGGTTCGTGGCAGCCGCCGAGCTCGCCGCTCAGGGGCGCGAAGTCTCGGTGATCTCGATGAGCGAGCGTGACCAGCTCCAGGGCGATGCGGCGTCCGCAGCGCGCGGCTGGAAGCACCCGGTGCTACCGTTCAATCCGCAGGCGATCGGAAGGCCGGCGCTGATCGTCGATGCGTTGTTCGGCGCTGGCCTCAGCCGTCCCGTCGAAGGCGAGGCGCGTGCGATGATCGAGGCGATCAACGCCAACGGCGCCCCGGTGCTCGCCGTGGATCTGCCGAGCGGCATCAACGGAACCAGCGCAGCCGTGATGGGCGCGGCAGTGAACGCCACCGAGAGCGTCACCTTCTTTCGCAAGAAGCCTGCGCATCTGCTTCTCCCCGGCCGGATCCATTGTGGCCGCGTGCGCGTGGCCGAGATCGGCATCGACGCGCAGGTGCTGGATGAGATCGCACCTCAGACCTTCGAGAACGATCCGGATTTCTGGGGCGCCGCCTTTCCCGTGCCGCGCATCGACGGCCACAAATACGCGCGCGGCCACGTGCTGGCCGTTTCCGGCGATGCGGCCGCGACCGGCGCGGCGCGGCTTGCCGCGCGCGGGGCACTGCGCGCGGGCGCCGGCCTCGTGACGCTGGCGAGCCCGCGCGATGCGCTCGCCATCAATGCGGCCGCGCTGACGGCGGTGATGGTCCGCGCCGTCGACAGCGCGGTCGAGTTTGGCGAGCTGCTCGGCGACAAGCGTTACAACACCTGCATCATCGGCCCCGGCGTTGGCATCGGTGAGCGCACCTGCGACCTCGTTCACACCGCGCTTGGCGCGCAGCGTCACCTGGTGCTCGATGCCGATGCGCTGACGAGCTTTGCCGCGACCCCCGAGCGCCTGTTCGAATCGATCAAGTCCTCGCAGAACAGTGCGGTGGTGCTGACGCCGCACGAGGGCGAGTTTCCGCGCCTGTTCTCCGATCTCAGCAACAAGCATCCCGGCCGCTCCAAGCTCGAGCGCGTGCGCGCCGCAGCCGAGCGCTCCGGCGCCGTCGTGCTCCTGAAGGGCCCGGATACCACCATCGCCGCTCCGGACGGTCGCGCCACCATCGCCGCCAATGCGCCGCCCTGGCTCGCCACGGCCGGCGCCGGCGACGTGCTCTCCGGCATCATCGCAGGGCTCCTGGCGCAGGGCGTGCCTGCCTTCGAAGCTGCCAGCATCGGCGTCTGGATGCATGGCGCAGCGGCAAGCGAGGCCGGACCGGGCCTGATCGCGGAGGACCTGACCGAGACGCTGCCGGCCGTGCATCGGCGCATCTATGCCGCGCTCGGCATCGAATATTGAGGGCTAGTCCACGGCGTACCACCGCACCAGCCGCGGCGCGGACCAGTCAGCCATGACGGATTCGATCAGCCATCGTCCGGGGGAGCTTGCGGCGAACGCAATGCGCTGGGTTTGGCCGGGCTCGATCGCGAGCGTGTCGAGCCAGTAAGGCTTCCAGCCATCGTCGAGCTTGTCGAGCAGGCGGAAGGGGTGGCCGTGCAGGTGGAAGACGGTCGTGATCGGCGCGGGGTTTTTCAGCGCCAGCACGACGGTTCGCCCAGCCTTGGCGCGGAAGGCGGGGGAAGACTCGGTCGAGAAGCTTGCCGGCCGCGTCCAACCGGCGTCCGCTGCACCGAGCGCGACATCGAACCGCAGGGATCCCCGCAGGTCGAGCTTCTCGGGAAGGTCGTTTGAAGGGAGTGGCTGCGGCGGCCCCAGACGCGCGCGCCCGCCCAGGCTGCCGGAGACGGTGAGGCTACCGACCTGGCGCGCCTCCTTGCCGTCGTGCAGCAGGAAGGGGGCCGATCTGGCGACATCCACGAAGGCGTCCGCCCGTCCGCCCGCGGCGAGCACCAGAGCACCATTCCGCGCCGGAAACGGCTCGGCTGGCTGACCGTCGAGGGCCATGACCTGAACCTCATGGCTCTCCAATTTGACCGCTATAACAGAACGTTGCGAGCCGTTGATGAAGCGCAGCCGGAGCCGCTCGCCGGCCACAGCTGAGAGTTCGAGTGAGGATCTGCCATTGACGGTGTAGAGCGATGCGGCATCCTTCGGATCCTGGCCCGGCGGAACCGCGGTGCCATCCGGCCGCAGGCGCCATTCCTCGATCAACAGGATCTCGTCACGATCAACGGCTATGGGGCCAGTCTCGCCGGCGACGATCGCAAGCGACCGTGCCGGCAGCTTCAGGCCGTCCTCGAAGAGGCGGAAGTCGGCTACGAGCGTCCCAGCATTGGATATTGAAATAATTGATGTTTCAGCCGCATTGGGCTGCGCGGGGGCGCGACCTCGCAACGGGTCGGCCGCGGCCCTGCTGTCAAGGCCGTACCAGACCGGCGCAAGCGGGACAGGAAGGTCGTTCCGAAACACCAGCTCGCAGCGATCGCCCCGCTTGAGGCGGACGTCTCCGATTTGGCCTGCGGCGGCCAGCTCCCAGATCGGTGTCGCGGGCTGACCGGGCCTGAGGGCCAAGGTTGATGCCCTGGCCTGAAGGGCGAGCTGGCCGGTTACCGGCGGGGTTGCGCCGCCCGCACCCAAGCCGGCCGCGGATGCTGCTAGCCCAGCCAGAACCGCGCGCCGATGAGGGTTCAAGAACCGTGTTGTCATGACCGATCCGGACCACGCCTCGCTGGATAAGTCCAGCCATCATGCCTACTTGAAGTGCGCCTCCAACCGGCCATTTTTTTGCTGCGAACAGTCAGGCACATGCTATAAGCCCGGCCGCCCGCGGCATCGCGGCCGGTCTTGATGCAAACTAACGCGGGCGTGGCGGAACTGGTAGACGCGCTGGATTTAGGTTCCAGTGACGAAAGTTGTGGGGGTTCGAGTCCCTCCGCCCGCACCAAGCGCTTATCGCGTTTGCACGGATTACGAGACCTGCTTTCTGCGGATGATCGTCCGTCGGGAGCCGGTCCGATGAACCACCGGTGGTGAGGCGTTGCCTCGCGCCGGATCGATTAATGACAGCGTCCCGACGCATGCGTGCCGGGACCGAGCGAAAAGAAGATTGGACGCCATGCAGGTCACAGAAACCCTCTCGGAAGGCTTGAAGCACGAGTTCAAGATCAGCGTTCCCGCGTCTGATCTCGATGCCAAGGCCGGCGCCAAGCTCGTCGACCTCAAGGACAAGGTCCGGATCAACGGCTTCCGTCCGGGCAAGGTGCCCGTGGCGCACCTGAAGAAGGTCTATGGCCGCTCCGTGATGGCCGAAACCATCGACCAGACCATCCGCGACACCAACACGCAGCTCTTCTCCGAACGCGGCTTCCGCCTCGCGACCGAGCCGAAGATCACCATGCCGACGGAGCAGAAGGACGTCGAGGAGCTGCTGAGCGGCAAGACCGATCTGACCTACACCGTCGCCATCGAGGTGGTGCCGGCGATCGCACTCGCCGACTTCAAGAGCTTCCAGGTCGAGAAGCCTGTCGCCGATGTCACCGACGCCGATGTCGACGACGCGATCAAGCGCATCGCCGATTCCAACCGCACCTACGCCGCCAAGGGCGAGGGCGCCAAGGCGGAGTCGGGCGACCGCGTCACCATCAACTTCAAGGGCAGCATCAACGGCGAAGTCTTCGAGGGTGGCACCGGCGAGGGCATCCAGGTCGTGATCGGCTCCAACACCTTCATCCCGGGCTTCGAGGAGCAGCTCATCGGCATCGGCGCCAACGAGACGCGCACGCTGAAGGTGTCGTTCCCGAAGAACTACATGAACGAGAAGCTGGCCGGCCAGCCGGCGGAGTTCGAGACCACCGCGACCCTGATCGAGGCGCCGCAGGATCTGGCGATCGACGACGAGTTCGCCAAGTCGCTCGGCCTCGAATCGCTGGACAAGCTGAAGGAAGCCGCGCGCGAGCGGCTGACCGCCGAGTTCGCGACCGCGACGCGCCAGCGGGTCAAGCGCGCGCTGCTGGACCGCCTGGACGAGGCGCATCGCTTCGAGGCGCCGCCTTCGCTGGTCGATGAGGAGTTCAATCTGATGTGGAACTCGGTCAAGGCCGAGATGGACTCCGCCGGCAAGACCTTTGCCGACGAGGACACCACCGAGGACAAGGCGAAGGAAGAGTATCGCAAGATCGCGGACCGCCGCGTGCGGCTCGGTCTCGTGCTCTCCGAGATCGGCGAGAAGAACAAGATCACCGTGACCGACGACGAGGTCGGCCGCGCCGTGATCGAGCGCGCGCGCTCGATGCCCGGCCGCGAGAAGGAGGTCTGGGACTTCTACCGCAACAACGCCCAGGCGCTGGCCCAGCTTCGTGCTCCGATCTACGAGGACAAGGTCGTCGACTTCATCCTGGAGCTCGCCAACGTGACCGAGAAGAAGGTCTCGCGTGAGGACCTCTACAAGGACGACGACGCGGAAAAGACCGCAGCCTGAGGGTTTGCGATAGCCCGCCATTAAGGATGATCAGCGAAGGGGCCCAGCTGGCCAGATGGCCGGCTGGGCCTCTTTGTGCGAATCAGCTTCAACTGCCCTGTCGGATTAAGCCTTAATGCGCTCCGCACTTGTCAGGCGCGAATTGGGCTATATCTGTCGGTACGCCTTCTACCTCTACCAAGTTCCTGCATCACAGGACGTCCATCCGCCCTTCCGGCAGAACCAGCACAACTGGCAGCCAGTCCCGGCGATGTCCGTCTCCGAAACCCTAGGTGACTCATGCGCGATCCGGTTGAAACCTACATGAACCTCGTGCCCATGGTGGTCGAGCAGACCAATCGTGGCGAGCGCGCCTACGACATTTTCTCGCGCCTGCTGAAAGAGCGCATCATCTTCGTGACCGGCCCCGTCGAGGACGGCATGTCGACGCTGATCGTCGCGCAGCTCTTGTTCCTTGAGGCGGAAAATCCGAAGAAGGAAATCTCGATGTACATCAACTCGCCGGGCGGCGTGGTGACGTCGGGCCTTGCGATCTACGACACCATGCAGTTCATCCGCCCGCCGGTCTCGACGCTCTGCACCGGCCAAGCGGCTTCGATGGGCTCGCTGCTGCTCGCCGCCGGCGAGAAGGACATGCGCTTCTCCCTGCCGAATGCGCGGATCATGGTGCATCAGCCCTCGGGCGGGTTCCAAGGCCAGGCCACGGACATCATGCTGCACGCCCAGGAAATTCTGAATCTGAAGAAGCGGCTCAACGAGATCTACGTGAAGCACACCGGCCAGACCTACAAGTCGATCGAGGATGCGCTGGAACGAGACAAGTTCCTGACCGCGAACGATGCCAAGGAGTTCGGCCTGGTCGACAGGGTGATCGACAAGCGCGCCGAGGAGCCGGCGGCGACGAAATCCCCGTAGCACTACTGGGTCGTCACGACGATCTCTCAGGTTGCCGTGGACCCGTCAGGGCGGTGTTCACGTTAGGTCGCTTGCGCGCGTCGCAAAATGCGGTTTTGCGCCCCGCGGCAAGCGGAAAGTTCCGCTTTCGTGCTTGTTTTTCGTGGCAATCCAGCAACGCCGGGGTGATTTCGATCACTTCGCCCGTGCCAAGACCGGAAATCACGGTATTGTCACGGGTAGCCGGCGAACCCCGATTAGCGAATTCTTGATAGTCGGGTGACAGCATGGTTGGCTACGACTGATCGGCTATGATCGCGGGAGAATCGAGTGACCGTGATTCGCACGGTGTAGTAAGCGTAGGTCTTTTTTGGTACGGAATTTGCTCTACTTAAGCTTCATGCCGGCCATCGTGTCGGAATGGAGCGATCGAGCGGAACGGGATCGAACCGCGGACGGAGACATGAATGAGTAAGGTCGGCACGAGCGACTCCAAGAACACGCTGTATTGCTCGTTCTGCGGCAAGAGCCAGCACGAAGTCCGCAAACTGATCGCGGGTCCCACGGTCTTCATCTGCGACGAGTGCGTCGAGCTCTGCATGGACATCATCCGCGAGGAGAACAAGTCCTCGCTGGTCAAGTCACGCGACGGCATCCCGACGCCGAAGGAAATCTGCAAGGTGCTGGACGACTACGTGATCGGCCAGAGCCATGCGAAGAAGGTCCTGTCGGTCGCGGTGCACAACCACTACAAGCGCCTCAACCATCAGACTAAGCACAACGACGTCGAGCTCGCGAAGTCGAACATCCTGCTGATCGGTCCGACCGGTTCGGGCAAGACGCTGCTTGCCCAGACGCTCGCCCGCATCCTGGACGTGCCGTTCACGATGGCGGACGCGACGACGCTGACCGAAGCGGGCTACGTCGGCGAGGACGTCGAGAACATCATCCTGAAGCTGCTCCAGGCCGCCGACTACAATGTCGAGCGCGCCCAGCGCGGCATCGTCTACATCGACGAGATCGACAAGATCAGCCGCAAGTCCGACAATCCCTCGATCACGCGCGACGTGTCGGGTGAGGGCGTGCAGCAGGCGTTGCTCAAGATCATGGAAGGCACGGTGGCTTCGGTCCCGCCGCAGGGCGGTCGCAAGCATCCGCAGCAGGAGTTCCTGCAGGTGGATACCACCAACATCCTGTTTATCTGCGGTGGCGCCTTCGCGGGCCTCGAGAAGATCATCTCGGCGCGCGGTCGGTCGACCTCGATCGGCTTCGGCGCCCAAGTGCTCGCGCCGGAGGACCGCCGTACCGGCGAGATCTTCCGTCACGTCGAGCCCGAGGACCTCCTGAAGTACGGCCTCATCCCCGAGTTCGTCGGCCGTCTGCCCGTCGTGGCGACGCTCGAAGATCTCGATGAGACCTCACTGAAGAAGATTCTCACAGAGCCGAAGAACGCGCTGGTGAAACAGTACCAGCGCCTGTTCGAGATGGAGAACATCGAGCTGACCTTCGCCGACGAGGCGCTTGGCGCGGTCGCCCGCAAGGCGATCGAGCGCAAGACCGGCGCGCGCGGGCTACGCTCGATCCTCGAAGCGATCCTCCTCGAGACCATGTTCGACCTGCCGGGCCTTGAAGGTGTGGAAGAAGTCGTGATTTCCCGCGAAGTCGTGGAAGGAACGGCGCGTCCGCTCTACATCTACGCCGATCGGTCCGATCGCGCGGTCGAGAACGCCAGCGCCTGATCTGGCGGCGCTGGAATGCGCCAATTGCCTTGCCAAAATGGGCTGCGGAACTGAATCTCCGCAGCCGGTGTTGCGTCGCTTGTCGCGTTGCGTAAGCGCCTGATGGCGCGCGTTTTTCAATGACTTGACACCCCCCGGGTCGATAGCCACCTAATGTCGGCGGCGAGCGAAAATTCTCTTCAAGATTCGCCTCAGTTCCGTTCCGGCAAGCCGGTCCAACCCGCAAACGGACCGACCGGTTCTGCGGATCACCTCGGCACCTTGTGGCGGTTGCGCATGATCAGCGGGCTGCGTGCGAGGGGGCAAAGCAAAAGGAAAAGGCCATGACCAATCCCAAACCCCGGCCAACCATCGTCCATGGCGAAACGCACGCTTATCCCGTGTTGCCGCTGCGCGACATCGTCGTCTTCCCGCACATGATCGTTCCGCTCTTCGTCGGCCGCGAGAAGTCGATCCGCGCGCTGGAAGAGGTGATGAAGAACGACGCGCTGATCATGCTCGCGACGCAGAAGAACGCGTCTGACGATGATCCGGCGCCCGACGCCATCTACGAGACCGGGACGCTCGCCAGCGTGCTCCAGCTCTTGAAGCTTCCGGACGGCACCGTGAAGGTGCTGGTCGAAGGGCTCGAGCGTGCGCGCGTGGCGAAATATACCGATCGCGCCGACTATTACGAGGCGACTGCCGTCGCGCTCGCCGATACCGATGCGAAGTCGGTCGAGGCGGAAGCGCTGGCGCGTTCGGTCGTGTCCGACTTCGAGAGCTACGTGAAGCTCAACAAGAAGATCTCGGCCGAGGTCGTCGGCGTCGTGCAGGCGATCACCGATTTCGCCAAGCTCGCCGACACCGTGGCTTCGCATCTCGCCGTCAAGATTGCCGATCGTCAGGGCATCCTGGAGACGCTGTCCGTGACCACGCGCCTGGAGAAGGTGCTGGGTTTGATGGAGAGCGAGATTTCGGTGCTGCAGGTCGAGAAGCGCATCCGCTCGCGCGTCAAGCGCCAGATGGAGAAGACCCAGCGCGAGTACTATCTCAACGAGCAGATGAAGGCGATCCAGAAGGAACTCGGCGACGACGACGGTCGCGACGAGCTCGCCGATCTCGAAGAGAAGATCTCCAAGACCAAGCTTTCCAAGGAAGCGCGCGAGAAGGCGCAGCATGAATTGAAGAAGCTGCGCCAGATGTCGCCGATGTCCGCGGAAGCGACCGTCGTGCGCAATTATCTGGATTGGTTGCTGTCGATCCCGTGGAACAAGAAGTCCAAGGTGAAGAAGGATCTGGAGCAGGCGCAAGCCATCCTGGATTCCGATCACTACGGGCTGGAGAAGGTCAAGGAACGTATCGTCGAGTATCTCGCGGTGCAGTCGCGCGCCAACAAGCTGACGGGTCCGATCCTGTGCCTCGTCGGCCCTCCCGGCGTCGGCAAGACCTCGCTCGGCAAGTCGATCGCGAAGGCGACCGGGCGCGAATTCGTGCGCGTCTCGCTCGGCGGCGTGCGCGACGAGGCCGAGATCCGCGGCCACCGCCGCACCTATATCGGCTCGATGCCTGGCAAGATCATCCAGTCGATGCGGAAGGCGAAGTCGTCCAATCCGCTGTTCCTGCTGGACGAGATCGACAAGATGGGCGCCGATTTCCGCGGCGATCCGTCCTCGGCGCTGCTCGAGGTTCTCGATCCCGAGCAGAACGGGACGTTCAACGACCACTATCTCGAGGTCGACTACGATCTGTCCAACGTGATGTTCATCACGACCGCGAATACGCTCAATATTCCCGGGCCGCTGATGGACCGCATGGAGATCATCCGGATCGCGGGCTACACCGAGAACGAGAAGGTCGAGATCTCGCGCAAGCATCTGATCCCGAACGCGGTGTCCAAGCATGGCCTGGACTCCAAGGAGTTCTCGATCGACGACGACGCGCTGCTGCTGCTGATCCGCCGCTACACCCGCGAAGCGGGCGTGCGCAACCTGGAGCGTGAGCTCTCCACACTCGCCCGCAAGGCGGTGAAGGAGCTGATGATCTCCAAGAAGAAGTCGGTCAAGGTCACCGAGAAGACTCTGGAAGAGTTCCTCGGCGTGCCGAAGTACCGTTTCGGCGAGATCGAGAGCGAGCCCCAGGTCGGCATCGTCACCGGCCTTGCCTGGACCGATGTCGGCGGCGAGCTGCTGACCATCGAAGGCGTCATGATGCCCGGCAAGGGCAAGATGACGGTCACTGGCAATCTGCGCGACGTGATGAAGGAGTCGATCTCCGCGGCGGCTTCCTATGTCCGCTCGCGCGCGATCAACTATGGCGTCGAGCCGCCGCTGTTCGACAAGCGCGACATCCACGTGCACGTGCCTGAGGGCGCGACGCCGAAGGACGGCCCGTCCGCCGGCGTTGCCATGGCCACCGCGATCATCTCGGTCATGACCGGCATCCCGGTCCGCCACGATGTCGCGATGACCGGCGAGATCACGCTGCGCGGGCGTGTACTGCCGATCGGCGGCCTCAAGGAGAAGCTGCTGGCTGCGGCCCGCGGCGGCATCAAGACGGTGCTGATCCCCGAGGACAACGCCAAGGATCTCACGGAGATTTCCGATGCGATCAAGGGCGGCATGGAGATCGTCCCGGTCTCTCGCCTCGACGACGTCGTCGCCAAGGCGCTGGTGAAGAAGCCCACACCGATCGTCTGGGAAGAGGACACCAAGGTGACGGTGAAGCCGGACGGGGATGAAGCCGCCGGCGGCCTGACCGCTCACTGAGATCGAAGCTCGGAATAATGATAAGACGGCGCCTTCGGGCGCCGTTTTTGTTGGGGGAAGGGAGGAGGAAATGCACATCGACGGCCAATGCCATTGCGGGAAGATCACGTATGGGGCCGAGATCGATCCGGAGCAGGTCTCGGTGTGCCATTGCACCGATTGCCAGGCGTTGACCGGCTCGCCGTTCCGCGTGACCGCGATCTGTGCCAAGGCCGACGTGAAGCTGACCGCCGGCACGCCCAAGGTCTACGGCAAGCGCGGCGACAACGGCCGGACGCGCTTCCAGCATTTTTGCGGCGAGTGCGGTTCCCCGCTGTTCACCAGCGGCGAGGCCGACCAGGCCGACGATTGGGGCATCCGCTGGGGCAGCATCCGTCAGCGTGACCAATTGCGCCCCGTCAGGCAGATCTGGTGCCAGTCGGCTGCGGTGTGGATCGACGCCGTGCCGTTGCTGCCGGGGAGGCCGCAGGATTGATCGGCCGACGTTCCGCTCTTGCTCCAGCGGGGCAGGGAAGGGTAAAGAGGCGGCGAGGGCGGTTAGCTCAGCTGGTTAGAGCATCTCGTTTACACCGAGAGGGTCCGCGGTTCGAATCCGTGACCGCCCACCAGTCCTTACGCCGCAGGCGCGCGAAGAGCTTTGCGGTGCCTGGATCTCCAATTCAACCGCTCGCCAGGCTCGTGGTCAATCAGCAGTCTGGACCCTAGTATTTCGCCACGACAGGGCCGCCGCCCCAGTTGAAGCGGTAGACCAGCTGGCTGCGCACTGTATGGACCCATTTCTCGGAGTCGATCGAGGCTCCGACCGACAGACCCGTTGCCGTGTCCCGTATGGGGTTTGTGCCGGTGTCGAATTCAGAGAAGCGATACTCGGTCTTCCAGAACAGGCCGGGCAGAACCTTCAGGGCGTATTCTTCGCCCGCGCCGATGAACCAACCCTTGTAAGTCCGCTTTTCCATGAAAAGGCCGCTCGGAGTGCCGAACGGCACGGCGTTGACCGTAAAATCGGTACGGTCGAAGCTGGCTTCGGTATAGCCGACAGAGAAATACGTCAGAAGGTTCGGGGTCGCCAGCCAGCCAAGCCGGCCGCCGCCGGCCCACGCTGCACTCATCTTCTCCTCGCCAACGATGCCGAAGCGCAGGGGATTGAGCTGGCCCTTCAGGCTGCTGAAATCGTAGTCGCCGAATGCGCCGACCACGAAGCCCATGCCCGCCGCTGCAAACTGGTAGTCGCAGCCACCCTGGACGGTGCCGAAAAAGCCGCGGCCTCCGGTGGTCGCCGTATCGCTGAAGCGCGTTCTGGGCGGCCCGTCGAGGTAGGTTGTGTTATCCTGATTCCACAGCCCATAGCCGCCACCGCCGCCGACGTAGCAGCCGGTCCAGTTTGCAAGGGGCACAGGGGTCGGCGGGGCCTTCAGATAGTCCTGCGCCGAAACATCGGCTGCGGATCCACCCGCGTTGAAGCGGTAGACCAATTGGCTGCGGACGGTGTGCACGAACTTCTTGGAATCCTCCGAGAACCCGATCGGCAACCCGGTGGCGGTACTCCTGAGAGCGTTGGTGCCGACCTCGAATTCCGAGAACCTGTACTCGGTCTTCCAGAACAGCCCCGGCATGAAGCCCAATGCGTACTCGGCGCCGGAGCCGACGAACCAACCATTGTAGGTTTGCTTGTCCTGATAGAGTCCGGCCGAAATGCCGAGCGGCGGAAAGTTGAAGTTGAAGTTCGTTCGGTCGAAAGTCGCCTCGGTGTAACCTGCCGAGACATAGGTCAGCAGGTTAGGCGCAGCCAACCAGCCGAGACGGCCGCCGACAGCCCATGCCGAACTCATCTTCTCGTCACCGACCATCGAGAAGAGGGAAGGATTGAGCCGTCCCGAGAGGCTGGCGAAATCGTAATCGCCGAAAGCACCTATAACGAAGCGCTCGCCGGCTGCCGCAAACTGGTAGTCGCAGCCCGCCTGCACCGTTCCGAAATAGCCGCGGCCTCCAGTGGTGATCGTGTCGCCATTTTGAAATCGGGGCGGACCGTCGACATAGGTGGAGTTTTCCTGATTCCACATGCCGTACCCGCCGCCGCCCGCCACGTAGCAACCGGTCCAATTTACGACGGCTGCGGCGACAGCCGGTGGTTTGGAATGCTTACGTGGAAGATCGGCTGCCCAAGCTGATCCGGAAAATGCCACGAATGCCACAAGGGCGGGCGCGACCTGCTTCATTCCAATTCCCCATGCCAGCAAAGCGGCCACACAACCAGCACCGCCCTGTTCGACTCCTCGGGGGCAAGCATACGAATTTCTGATCCGGTGTGCTGTTGCGGGAATGCTACAAGCGCGAAAACTGATATATGGATAGACGGCATATCAGGCTTTTCGCGACATGGTTCTCTTGCTTCTAATTCGAGGCAATCCGTCGCGACCAGTGCACTGAAGGAACGGTCAGGTTTTCGGCTCCCCGGCTTGCATGATAGGAGCACGGGGCAGATCACGGAGGGCCCAATGCAACAGCCAAGCGGGCATCAACAGAACGCCGACCAGATCGCCTATTGGAACGGCCCGAGCGGACAGCGCTGGGCCGATCGCCATACAGCGCAGGAGAGCCTGCTTGGCCCCATTGCCGACGTGCTGATCGAGCGCGCGAGGCCGAAGCCGGGTGAGCGCGTCCTCGATGTCGGTTGCGGCTCCGGCGCGACGACCTTCGCCTTCGCGAAGGCGGTGGCACCCGACGGATTGGCGCTCGGCCTCGATGTGTCCGAACCGATGCTGGCGCAGGCGCGCGCGCTTGCGCCAAAGGGCCTGCCGCTCGACTTCGTGCTGGCGGATGCGACGGTGTATCCGTTCGAGCCGGCGAGCTTCGATCTGCTCGCCTCGCGCTTCGGCGTGATGTTCTTCGCCGATCCCATCGCGTCCTTCACCAATCTGCGTCGCGCACTGAAGCCGTCCGGGCGCCTCGCGTTTGCCTGCTGGCGCGAGCCGAAGGAGAACCCGTGGATGATGGCGCCGCTGATGGCGGTCTACAAGCATGTGCCGAAAATGCCGCCGGTTGGTCCCGAAGAGCCGGGCCCGTTCGCCTTCGCATCGGAGGAGCGCGTGATGCGCATCCTCAAAGGCGCGGGCTTCGTGGATGTGGCAATGGAGCCGCGCAATCTTCCGATGGATATCGCGATCGGCGGCGGCCTCGATGCCGCCGTGGACGGCTCGCTGCAGATCGGCCCCGCCAGCCGCGCGCTCCAGGGCCATCCGCCGGAGACCTACGAGGCCGCCAAGGCCTCGATCCGCGAGACGCTCGCGCCGTTCCTGAAGGACCGGTCGGTTGAGTTGCAGGGTGCGATCTGGATCGTGACGGCGAAGGCCGCGTAGGACACGGCGCTCTCTCCGCGTCATTGCATGGAGCACTTGCGACGAAGCAATCCAGACTGTCTCTGCGGAGGCAGTCTGGATTGCTTCGCGGAGCCTGTCATCGGGCCGGGCTTCGCCCTGACCCGTTTGACTCGCAATGACAGCGTGGAGGCGCCAGTGCGCCCCTCACACCACATCATCCGGCGCCAGCGCGCAGCCATTGTCGGGGTGCGTCTCGACCTGAAGCGTGGTGTGGCCGATGCGATAGGTCGTCTTCAGGATCTGCGCCGTTTCCATCAGGAAGGCATCGCCTGCGCCCGCCGGCATGACGAGATGGCAGGTCAGCGCCGTCTCTGTGGTCGAGATCGGCCAGACGTGGAGATCGTGGATGCCTGAGACGCCGGGACGGGCCAGCAGGAACGCTTTGATCGCGGCGAGGTCGGTGCCCCTGGGTGCGGCTGCCATCGACATGTCGATGGAGCCCCGCAAGAGGCTTGTCGTGCTCCAGAGGATGGTGACGCAGATGACGAGGCTGGTGACGGGATCGAGCCACAGCCAGCCGGTCCAGATGATCAGCGCCGCCGAGACCACGACGCCGAGCGAGACCGCGGCGTCCGCGGCCATGTGCAGGTACGCGCCCTCGATGTTGATGTCGTCCTTGCGGCCGCGCGCGAACAGCAGGGCGGTAAAACCGTTGATGAGGATGCCGATGCCCGCGACCACCATCACCGTGATGCCCGCAACCGGCTCGGGGTGTTGCAGGCGCAGGATCGCCTCCCAGCCGATCGCGCCGGTCGCGACCAGCAGGAACACCGCATTCGCCAGCGCCGCGAGGATGGTGGAGGCGCGCAGGCCATAGGTGAAGCGGCCGCTCGGCGCACGCTTCGCCGCGATCGAGGCGCCCCAGGCCACGACCAGGCCAAGCACGTCGGACAGATTATGGCCGGCGTCCGCCAGCAAAGCGGTGGAGTTGCCGATATAGCCGTAAGTCGCCTCGGCCACCACCAGCGCGATGTTGAGCGAAATGCCGATCGCGAACGCCTTGCCGAAGCTCGCGGGCGTATGGACGTGCCCATGAGCATGGCCATGACCATGCGAATGGCTTGCATGATTATGGTGGTGATGCCCGTGATGGTCGTGACCGGCCACCTCTAGCGCTCCGCGGATGCTGCCAAATCAGGCGCCATTGTAGGCGTTTCGCCTGCGACGTCACGGCGGAACAGCACGTAGAGCGCCGGAAGCACCAGGAGCGTCAGCACAGTCGATGAGATGATGCCGCCGATCACCACGGTCGCGAGCGGCCGCTGCACCTCGGCGCCGGCGCCGGTGGCGAGCGCCATCGGCACGAAGCCGAGGGAGGCCACGAGAGCGGTCATCAGCACCGGCCGCAACCGCGTCAGCGCGCCCTCGCGCACGGCATCCACGACGGATCGCCCCTCGCCGCGCAGCCGCTCGATGAAGGCGATGATGACGAGGCCGTTGAGCACGGCGACGCCCGACAATGCGATGAAGCCGACCCCGGCGCTGATGGACAAGGGAATGTCGCGCAGCAGGAGTGCGGCGACACCACCCGTCAGCGCCAGCGGTACGCCGGAGAACACCAGCGCCGCATCCGCCGCCGACCCCATGCCCATGAACAACAGCAGGAACACCAGCAACAAGGCCACCGGCACGACGATCGCCAGCCGCTTGGTCGCGGAGACAAGCTGCTCGAACTGTCCGCCCCAGCCGATGAAGTAGCCCGGCGGCAGCTTGACCTTCTCGGCCACGGCCGCCTCGGCCTCGGCGACGAAGGAGCCGAGATCGCGGGCACGGACATTGGCGGTCACGACGATGCGCCGTTTGCCGTTCTCTCGGCTGATCTGGTTGGGCCCCGGCGTCGCATCGACCGTCGCGACCGACGAGAGCGGCACATAGCGCATCTGCGTGAGGGGCGAAGCGGCCAGCGCGGTACGAATCGCCGTGCCGGAGCCGGCGTCCTCACCGGGCGGCAGCGGAATCGGGATGGCCCTTATCGCCTCGAGATTGCCGCGCAGGTGCTCGGGCAGGCGGACCACGATCTCGAAGCGGCGATCGCCCTCGAACAGCTTGCCGGCCGACTTGCCGCCCACCGCGATCTCGACGATGCCCTGCACTTCGGCGACACTGAGGCCGTAGCGGGCGAGCGCCTGACGGTCGAGGCGGACGGTGAGGATCGGCAGGCCCGCGACCTGCTCGATCTTGACATCGCTGGCGCCGCGGACGCCGCGGATCGCGCCCTCCACCTGTTTTGCGGCGCCTTGCAGGATGTCGAGATCGTCGCCGAATATCTTGACGCCGACGTCGGTGCGCACGCCCGAGATCAGCTCGTTGACACGGAACTGGATCGGCTGGGAGAGTTCATAGGCACTGCCGGGAATCTCGTCCGCGGCATGGTCGATCGCCTCGATCACCGCCGATTTCGACTTGTGCGGATCGGGCCATTCGGCGCGCGGTTTCAGCATCACGTATCCGTCGGTCTGCGCCGGCGACATCGGGTCCGTCGCGATCTCCGCGGTGCCGATGCGGGTGAAGAATTCCTTCACTTCGGGAATCTGCATGACGCGCTTCTCCAGCGCCTTTTGCAGGTCCAGCGATTGGGTGAGGCTGGTGCCGGGAATCCGGATCGAGGCCAGCGCCACGTCGCCTTCGTCCAGGCTCGGAATGAACTCGCCGCCCATGCGCGAAGCGGCGATGCCGCTCGCGAGCACGATGGCCACGGCCATGACGGCGACCGCGGCGCGATTGTCGATGGCAAAGCGGAGCAGGGGCAGATAGGCGCGCTTCGCCGCGCGCATGAACAGGTTCTCGTGCTCGGAGACCTTGCCGGTCACGAAAATCGCAACGGCCGCCGGCACGAAGGTGATGGAGAACAGCACCGCGGCGCCGAGTGCCATCAGCACGGTCAGTGCCATCGGGGTGAACATCTTGCCTTCGACACCGGTCAGCGTCAGCACCGGCAGATAGACCACCGCGATGATCAGCGTTCCGAACAGGCTCGGCTTGATGACCTCGCTCGACCCGCGCAGGATGGCCCGCAACCGTTCGGCGGTCGTGAGCAGCCCCCCTTTCTCGCGCTGAGCTACGGCCAGCATGCGCAGGCAGTTTTCGACGATGATCACCGCGCCGTCGACGATGATGCCGAAGTCGATCGCGCCCAGGCTCATCAGGTTGGCGCTGACCTTGGCCTCGACCATGCCGGTGATGGTCATGGCCATGGACAGGGGAATGACGCAGGCCGTCACCAGCGCGGCGCGGATGTTGCCGAGGATCAGGAACAGCACGGCGACCACGAGCGCCGCGCCTTCAAGCAGGTTGTTCCGGACGGTGCGGATTGTGGCCTCGACCAGATCGGTGCGGTCGTACACGGTCCGCGTCACGACGCCCTCGGGCAGCGATTTGGCGATGTCTTCGAGCCGGGCTGCGACGCGGCCTGCCACGGTGCGACTATTCTCGCCGATCAGCAGCATGGCGGTGCCGAGCACGGTCTCCTCGCCATTGCGCGTCGCGGCGCCCGTGCGCAGATCGCGGCCTTCCCTGACAGTCGCGACGTCCCTGATCCTGACGGGATTGCCGCCGCGCGACCCGATGACGATGTCCTGGATCTCCGTGATATTGCCGACCTGGCCTGGAGAGCGAACCAGGTATTGCTCCCCGTTGCGCTCGATATAGCCGGCGCCCACATTGGCGTTGTTGGCTGCGAGCGCCGTCATGACGTCGCGAAAGCCGAGCCGGTAGGCCATCAGCTTGCCCGGATCCGGCAGCACGTGGAACTGCCGCTCGAAGCCGCCGATGGTGTTGACCTCGATCACCCCAGGCACGTTGCGAAGCTGCGGCCGGATGATCCAGTCCTGCACGGTGCGCAGATCGGTCAACGAATAATCGTGGCCGGCTTGCGTCTTGGCGCCCGGCTTGGCCTCGACGGTGTACATGAAGATCTCGCCGAGCCCGGTGGAGATCGGCCCGATCGCAACCTCGACGCTCGCCGGCAGTTGGTCCTTCACCTGCTGGATCCGTTCCCCGACGAGCTGACGGGCGAAGTAAATGTCGGTACCGTCCTTGAAGACCACCGTCACCTGGCTGAGGCCGTAGCGCGACAGCGAGCGGGTGTAGTCGAGCTTGGGCAGGCCGCCCATCGCGGTCTCGACCGGGAAGGTGATGCGCTGCTCGGTCTCGAGCGGCGAATAGCCGGGCGCGCGGGTGTTGATCTGGACCTGGACGTTGGTGATGTCAGGCACGGCGTCGATCGGAAGGCGCTGGAAATTCCATGCGCCGAAGGCGAGGGCGCCCAGCGCGAGCAGGAGGACCAGCCAGCGTTGATGCAGCGAGATGGCGATCAGACGCTCAATCATGCTCGGCCTCGCCCTTGCCCATCTCCGCCTTCACGACGAAGCTGTTCTCCGCAACGTAGTGCTCGCCGGCCGCGAGGCCGGCCTTGATCTCAACGTGTCGCGGATCTGAATCCCCTGTTTCGACGGGGCGTGCCTCGATCTTGTCGCCGTCCTCGCGGACGAACACGATGGTCTTGTTGTCCAGCGTCTGGATCGCGCTGCGGCGCACGGCAACCGCGACGTTGCGTTCGGCGAGGATCAGCCGCGCCGTGACGAACAGGCCGGGCCGCAAGCGTCCGTCAGGATTTTGCAGCACGACGCGCGCCAGCGCCGTCTGGGTCTCGCTGCTGCCGATCGGCGCCATGTAGGAGATCTTGCCCTTGATCTCGCCGCGGCCGTCATCGGGATCGATCAGCACCTCGTCATTGAGGCGGACGCGCCTCAAGTCCTGCCGGTAGATCGACAGATCGACCCAGATGGTGGAGAGGTCCGCGACGACGAAGGCCGGCTTCTGCTCGGAGGCATACTCGCCGAGCGAGATCTGCCGTTCGATGATCGTGCCGGCGATCGGCGCCTTCAGCTCGTAGACGGTGAGGCTCTGGTTGCTCTCGATCGCGGCGAGCAGATCGTCCTTGGCGACCCTGTCGCCGATGCGCTTCAGGATGGATTTGACCACGCCCGGAAAGCGCGGGGTCACCTGCACCACGGCTTCCTGGTTGGCGCGCAGGATGCCATTGAAAGCGAGGGTGTCGGTCAGCGTGGCGCCCGCGGCTTCGGCCAGCGTGACGCCTGCGGCTGCAAGCTTGACGTCGGAGATGCGGATGCGGTCGGCGCCGTGCTCGTCCTGCTCGACACGGTCGTTCGGTTTCTTGTGTTCGGAATGTTCGGCCGGTTCGGTGTGAGCGAGCTTGCCCGGTGCGAGCAGGGAATAGCCGTAAGCGCCGAGTGCGGCCGCAACGATGGCAACGACGATGGTCGAGAACGTCCTCATCGTGCGCTCTCCCGCGCCAGCGTGAATGGATTGCCGACGAGGCCCTCGATGATCGCGACGCCGGCATGGAAATTCTGCAGCGCTTCCTGCTCGCGCAGCCGGGCCTGGGTGACGCTGGCCTGGGCGTCGAGCACCTCGAGCAGGGTGAAGCGGCCCTGGCCGTAGCCCTGCGAGATCGCCTCGGACGCTTCGACGGCCTTGGGAATGGCGGTCTCGCGCAGCACCGCGAGCTCGCGCAGCGAGCCGTGAAGCGAGTCATAGGCGCGGCCGGCGATCACGATCAGCGTGTTGCGATTGGCCTCGCGCTCGGCCCTGGTCTTGGCAAGGCTTTCCTGTGCCGACAGGATGTTGCCCTGGTTCTGGTCGAACACGGGGATCGGCACCGAGAGTGTCAGCCGCGCCGCATCGTCGCCCGTTTCGTGGAAGTGGCGCCAGCCGGCCCCGATGCGCACGTCCGGATAGGGCCTGAGGCGCGCCAGCAGCAGCTCGGCATTCCGCTGTGCGTAAACCGCGGTCCAGCGCACCAGCTGCGGGTTGGCATCGATGGCGGCGATCACCGCCTGGAACGCGGGCGGCCGTCCGGTGGTGTCGAGTCGGCCGGAGACCTCGCCGAACTTGGCGGCGGGATCGCCCATCAGCACCGCAAGCTCGCGCCGGGCGCTGGCCAGACTCGCCTTGAAGCGCTCGCGATCGGCCTTCACGAGGGCGGAGGCGACCTCGGCGCGCCCGGTCTCGGCCGGCGAGGAGGCGCCGGCCTCGACGCGGCGGCGCAGCAGCGGCGTCAGCCGGTCGATTGCGGCAATCTGCTCATCGAGGATCTGGATGCGCCGCTGTGCGCCAAGCACGCTGAGGAAGGCGATCGCAGTCTCCGACAGCACCTCCAGCCGGATCGCCTTGCGCTGTATCGCGGCGACCTCGACGCCAGCTACTCCGGCCGCAATCCGCGCTTCGCGCTTGCCGAACAGCTCGAAAGCCTGGCTGATCTGCAGTGTGGTCTCCGCCGACCGCGTTCCGCGATACCTGCCGGAGCCGAATGAATCGTCCTGTTCATAGGACAGTTCCGGATTGAGCAGGGCACCGGCCTGGATGCGCTGGCCGGTGGCAATGCCGATGTCGCGCTCAGCTGCGGTCAGCCGCGGGCTCGCGGCCAGCGCGCGCGACAACGCGCTGCGCATCGTCAAAGTCTGGGCGTGAGACGGTGCAAGTGCCGATCCAACGATCAGACACGCCGCCGCGAGCGCCACGCGCGCGGCCATTCCCCTGCGAAACATGAAACCGACCTGTGAAGGATGAACCTAATGGGCGCGGAACGCCCGACCAATCCGTTCAGGCAATCTGCTTGGGAGGGGGAGAGTCGGTATCGGGGATGATGCCGGCCAGCCGGGATGCATGTTGCGGGCGAGTTGCCGACACAAGCAGCGTCGATGTGGTCGGTGGCACCGGCTGTGTTACCGCCAGGGAGAAGCAGCCATGGCAATGATGTCCGCCGATGGCCTTGTGATCGCTGCCGCCTGTGGCGTCATCCAGGACCGCCGCGATCTCCGAACCGCCCCCCGGCGTGGTGACGTCGATGTCGTGTGCTCCATGTAGCGCCCCTGCGAGCAGATAGACAACCGCGATCAGCACGGAGAGCAATCCGCGCCAGGTGCGCGGACGGCAAGTTCCTGAGGGCTGGCGGTTCGCGCGCACGACGTCACTCTGTTGCGGTCTTGGCCCGACCTAGCATAACGGCGGGAACAGTGTCGACCCGCAACATTGTTACGTCCCAAGGACAATTGCCGCAGCGCATATCGGCGCCCTGTCTCTCACTGGCGGGCAATGATGCGCCGCTGTGAGGGCATGGCATCCGTGACTTCGGTGGCGACCGGCTCGGCAACGGCGCCGCCATCGTCTGCCGGCACGGTAATGACGGCGCGACAGCTCGCCTCCATGGCCCGTTCGAGCCATTTGATCGCTTCGTCGATCCATTGATCGTGGTGCTCGGGATCGGCAATGGCCTTCTCCCGGAATGCATTCGCCTGGTGCAGGCACGCCGTTCTGCGATCCACGCGCCTCTCCTGATCTGAGGTTCCACCCCGATCGCATCTTTGATGATCACGGCCCTGCCGTCGTTAACATAGGACAGGTCGAGGCGGACGCAGCACGGAAAGGCCCCAGCCGGTCTGACCGGCTGAGGCCTTCGTGCTCACAATCTCTATCCTCGGGACTCGAGCAGGTAACCCTCATCCCGCCACTTCGTTCCCACCGATCTGTCCAATTTGGAACGTTCCTCTTACCTCGCGATTAGCGACCAGAAGAAACTGAGGAGGATGGACTATGGACGGACTGATTTATCTGATCGGCTTGATCGTCGTCATCATGGCGATCCTGTCATTCTTCGGCCTGCGCTGAGAGCGCCGCGATGACGGTTGAAACTCTCATGCGCGAAGAGATCATGGAAGGCGGCCTGGTGAGTGAGGCGCCTCGTGCCATCCAGTGGAGTTCGGTCTTCGCTGGTGCTCTCGCGGCCGGCGCTATGTCCTTCATCCTGATCGGCTTCGGAGTGGCCGTCGGCCTGGGTGTCAGTTCGGCCTCGCCGACATGGCGCGACGCCTCGGCCGCGCTCGCGTTGCTCTCCGGACTGTATCTGATCATTCAGGCGATCGTCAGCTTCGGCTTCGGCGGTTACATCGCCGGCCGGACGACCCGTCCGGCGCCCGCGCTCGCAACGATCGAAGACGATGGCGAGCGGCGAGACGGCCTGCACGGGCTGACCGCCTGGGCCCTGGCGGTGCTGGCTGGCGCCGCTCTGCTCGCTCTTCTCGGGGCCGCCGCGATCGACCGTTCGCCGATGCGCAGCTCTGCGAGCAACGCTTCCGCGGCCGAGCCTTTGTTGAGCTATGAGCTCGACAAGCTGTTCCGCGCCCCGCGTCGCGCCCCAAACCTCGATCTCAGGGACGCGCGGGCGGAGGCGGGACGCATTCTGATGACGTCGTCAAGCCACAGCGGCGTGAGCGCCGATGACCGCACCTACCTTGTGCAACAGGTCGCAGCTGCGACGGGACTGGCGGCCCCGGACGCCGAGCGGCGGGTCGATGCGGTGATCGCAGACTCCAGGACCGCCATCAACCGTGCACGGCGCAATTCGATCATCGTGGCGTTCTCGATCGCAGCCGCGACCCTTATCGGTGCCGCGGTCGCCTGGGCTGCAGCCGTCGCCGGCGGACGGCATCGTGATGGAGACCCGCTGCCGAACTGGATGGCGAGCTCCAATCGCTTCCACCGCAATCCGCGGGCGATGCCGGTGCCGTAAGCTCCAACACAAATGGCCGGGCCCAGCCCGGCCATAAGGTTGCGGGGAAGCTTCAGGCCCGCTCCTCCCAGATCATCGCCAGATGCACGATGGTCTGCACCGCCTTTTCCATGTCCTGCCGGCTGACCCATTCGAGCCGCGAATGAAACGCATGCTCGCCGGCGAAGATGTTGGGGCAGGGCAGGCCCATGAAGGACAGCCGCGAGCCGTCGGTACCGCCGCGGATCGCTGTGCGCATCGGGCGCAGGCCGGCGCGGCGGATGGCTTCGATGGCGTATTCGAGAACGTGCGGGTGACGGTCGATCACCTGCTTCATGTTGCGGTACTGCTCCTTGACCTCGAACTTGTAGGTCGAGCGCGGATAATCCTTCATCACGTCCTTGACGATGGTCTCGAGCAGGACCTCCTTCTCCTTGAGGCCTTCCTCGGTGAAGTCGCGCACGATGAAGGAGAGCGTCGCCTGTTCGAGCGCGCCCTCGATGCCGATGGGGTGCAGAAAGCCCTGCTTGCCCGAGGTCGTCTCCGGCGAGCAGCCTTCCTTCGGCAGGCGTTCGATGATGGCCGCCGCGATCTTGATTGCGTGCTCCATCTTGCCTTTGGCGTAGCCGGGATGGGCGCTGACGCCATTGATGGTGATGGTGGCGCCGTCGGCCGAGAAGGTCTCGTCCTCGACGCAGCCCGCACTCTCGCCGTCCATGGTGTAACCGAAATCGGCGCCCAGCTTCTTCAGGTCGACATTGTCGACGCCGCGGCCGATCTCCTCGTCCGGCGTGAACAGGATCTTGATGGTGCCGTGCTTCACGTCGGGATTGTTGATGAAGAAATGCGCGGCATCCATGATCTCGGCGACGCCGGCCTTGTTGTCGGCCCCCAAAAGCGTCGTGCCGTCGGTGGTGATGATGTCGTTGCCGATCTGGTTCTTCAGTGCGGGGTGCTCGGCGAAGCGGATCACCTGGCTGCTGTCCCCCGGCAGCGTGATGTCGCCGCCGCGATAATTCTTCACGACCTGCGGCTTGACGTCCTTGCCGGTGACATCCGGCGAAGTGTCCATGTGCGAGCAGAAGCAGATCACCGGCACCTTCTTGTCGGTGTTCGCCGGGATCGTTGCGTAGACATAGCCGTATTCGTCGAGATGCGCGTCCTCAACGCCCATGGCCTTCAGCTCGGCAGCGAGCACGCGGCCGAGATCCTTCTGTTTCTCGGTGGACGGCGAGGTGGGGGATTCCGGATCGGACTGGGTATCGATGGTGACGTAGCGCAGGAAGCGCTCGGTCACGGTGTGCGTAAAGGAGAGGGAGGACATTTCTGGTCAACCGCCGGGTCTTTGGGGAAGCTGGCGGTATATCAGAAAAGCGAGCCGGATGCGGCCGGACGGAGGTTTGATCAGCCTTAACGAAGTGTAAGCGGTCAGATCGCCTCTTTCAGCTCCTTGACCGGACGAAAGGCGACCTTCCTGGTTGCCTTGATGTGGATCGCTTCGCCGGTGGCAGGATTGCGGCCGGTGCGGGCGGCGCGCTTGCGGACCTGGAGGATGCCGAGGCCGACGATGCGGACCCGGTCGCCCTTCTTGAGGTGCTTCACGATTAGCTCGACCATGTCCGTCAGCACGGCCTCGGCGTGCTTTTTCGACAGGTCCCGGCGCTCCGCGATGTCAGCGGCGAGCTGCTTGAGCGTGATGGTGGCAGGCGCGGCTGTCTTCTTTGCCGAATCCTTCTTGGCCATGACTGCCTTCTCAATCCAATGGCAGGGAAGCCCCGGAAAAGCCGGAACGCGTGGGGAGACCCATTAAGTCCTGGAAGGGGTAGACGATTCGAGCGCGAGCTGACTATGCCGAGAGTTCCCGCTTGGCACCGCAATGACGCGCGAAGATGCATGCGCGCCGAAGAAATCAGGCTAAGTCTATGGTGGGATTGCCAAAATGGCGCGAGAGACGGGGCTCGAACCCGCGACCTCCGGCGTGACAGGCCGGCGCTCTAACCAACTGAGCTACTCCCGCGTGGTTCGCTGGACGCGCGCGGAACGAGGGGGGACTTAAAGGGGGGACATGGTGAAGTCAAGGACGTTGCGCTTCGCCAGCCCGTCCCGGCCAACACTTGCTCTGGAAAAACGAAAAGGCCGCCCGGGAGGCGGCCAATGGTCAGCCCGGAACAGGGTGCTTCAGCGAATTTCCGAGGTCGCCGCGCTGGTCACCACCACCGGCTTTCCGGCCTTGATCACCTGGGTGGACTGGGCCGTCTGGCTGTAATCGGCATGGGTGCGGGCTGCGATACCGAAGCCGGCCACGAGGGTACCAGCCACCAGCGCCACCACCACGATCTTCAGGTGGGTCGCACGATCAGCAGAGTGAATTGAGTGGTTCATCTGAGCCTCCCGACGGGCTTCGCCGCCGTCTATGGGCTCCTCTTCTACGGACGATCTGTTTCCGGATGGTTTCGCCGGTTCCGCAAAATGGTTTCATCTCCCGCTTGGCGGATGTCGTGCGACCGAAACCCGCTGCTTCAGGCGCTGGTCCGATATCAGCCGCATCTTGCGGACGGTTCGGGCGAACAGCGTGACGCGGCGGCCCAGGCGGAGACGAATGCGCATGCTGATCTCGCAGCCTCGCGCGGATGCATTGGATCGGTTCTAAGAGTGTTTCTAAGAAGCTTTCAATTAGGGAATTCGCGCGCGCTCACATAAGCGTCATCGCAAGCGCATGCCGTTTCGGGACAGACGGCATGACGACAGATGCAGCTTTGGGGTGGCGCGTTGAACAGTCTTGGAATGCTGCGGTCGGCCGTGCTGGCGACCGCATCCGCTTGGGTCTTGATGCCGCAGGCAGCGCTCGCACAATCATCGGCGCAGAGTGGCGCGCAGAACCTGCCGTCGGTGACCGTCACTGCTCCTGAAGGGCGGAGGCGTGCTGCTGCGACTCCGCAGCGCCGCGCGACGCGGTCGTCCGTGCAGACCGCCGAGCGAAACAGACCGCGGCAGCAGCGCGATGTCGGCTTCGTCGAGACGCCGCGGGGCCCGGTGAACGGCTATGTCGCAGGTCGCAGTTCGTCCGGCACCAAGACCAACACACCGATCATGCAGACGCCGCAATCGGTCTCGGTGATCGGTGCCGAGCAGATCCGCGACCAGAAGCCCACCAAGCTCGACGAAGTGCTGCGCTACACAGCCGGCGTGCGCGCCGGAACTTTCGGTGCGGACACGCGCAACGATTGGTGGCTGATCCGCGGCTTCAAGTCCGACGATATCGGGCTGTTCCTCGACGGCATGCAGCTGTTCTATACTTCCTATGCGAGCTGGCGGTTGCCGCCGTCCAACATGGAACGCGTCGAGGTGCTGCGCGGTCCGTCCGCCGTACTCTATGGCGGGTCGAGCCCGAGCGGCATCGTCAACGTCATCAGCAAGATGCCGCCCGCCGAGCCGATCCGCTACATCGAGACCGGCGTCAACAATTTCGGCAACGCCTATATCGGCTTCGACTTCGGCGGGCCGATCGCAACGCAGCCGCAGGATGGAAAGCTGTTCTACCGCGTCGTCGGCGAGGTCAGGAACGGCGGCACGCAAGTCGACTTCACGCCTGACAACAACTACTTCATCGCGCCGTCGTTTACCTGGAAGCCGGATGCCGACACGAGTTTCACGGTGCTGGCGTCGGCCTCAAGGACGGACACGCGGGGCATCAACTTCCTGCCCCATCAGGGAACAGTGACCAACGCGCCGTTCGGCAAGATTCCGACCAGCTTCTTCGTCGGCGATCCCGCCGTCGACAAGTTCACGCGCGAACAGGAGATGCTCGGCTACCAGTTCGAGCGCAATCTCACCGACGACCTCACGTTCCGACAGAATGCGCGGTTTGCGCACATCGACTTGACGTACCGCGGCTACATCGGAAACGGCTGGGACAACGTCAATACGGCGACGATGGGCCGATACAATTGGTATGCGAAGAACACCGCGAACCAGGCCAATCTCGACAACCAGCTGGAGTATCGCTTCAACACGGGGCCGGTGCGGCACACGGTGCTGTTCGGGGTCGATCTCAAAGGTTATCAGATCGACGATTACCAGAGCTTCAATTTCGGAACCGTCCCTTCGATCAATGTCTTCAATCCGGTTTACGGCATCAATGTCCCGCTCACGGGCGCTCCGTTCCGGAACTTCCTGATCACGCAGAAACAGGCGGGCACCTACCTCCAGGACCAGATGAAGCTCGGCAATTTCACGCTGGTGCTGAGCGGGCGCAATGACTGGGTCGAGACCACGCAGGAAGCCCGTGACACGGGGGCAGCGCTGGCCAATAGCAATGATAGCCGGTTCAGCGGCCGGGCAGGCTTGATCTACAATTTCGACAACGGCATCGCGCCCTATGTCTCCTATGCAACCAGCTACAATCCAATCATCGGCCTCAACGCGCAAAACCAGCTGTTCCGGCCGGAGACCGGCCAGCAGGCCGAGATTGGTGTCAAGGTCGCTCCCAGGGGATTTGACGGCTACTTCACAGCTTCGGTGTTCGACTTGAAGCGCCAGAACGTGCCGACCACCGACCCGGTGATCACCACCCTGCAGAACCAGACCGGCGAAGTGACCTCGCGCGGCGTCGAACTTGAAGCCGTGGCCAATGCGACGAGGGAGCTAAAGTTTATTGGCGCCTTCACGGCCTATCATCTCTTTACCAGCAAGGATCTCAATCCGGCGCTGGTCGGCAAGACGCCGACCAACACGCCTCAGCTCCTTGTCTCAGGCTGGGCCGACTACACCTTCAAGGACGGGCCGCTCGCAGGGTTCGGCTTCGGCGGTGGTGTCCGCTACGTCGGCTCGTCCTGGGCCGACACCGCGAACACGCTCGAGGTTCCTGCTGTCGTGCTCGGCGATCTCGCGCTTCATTACGAATGGCGGAACTGGCGCACGGCGCTGAATGTGATCAACCTGACCGACAAGGTCTATGTCGCGAGCTGCGCGTCGGCTTCGTCCTGCTTCTACGGCGACCGCCGGCGCGTCACCGCGAGCGTTTCCTACAAGTGGTGAGGGCAGGAAAGGGCGCGGCGGCAAGACTCTGAGAGCTCGACCAACTGATCGGGCACCTTGGTTCCCGTCTCTGGCCGGCACCGCCGGACTTCCGTCGGGAGATCGATGAGCTCATGGGCAATGCCCCCCGGCCCGAAGCTCATCCGAGCGCGGCGCGAGCGACTGACCAAGTCGCCGCCGCGCTCGCGGCCCGGCCGGGGGCGCCTGCCGGCGCATTCGCCGGACGAGCCCGGCCCGTCGCACGGCTCTGCTGGTCGCTCACAGCTGTGGATAGCTGTTTCTCTTGCGGCGATATCATTGGCCGCTCTGGTCCGCGCTGGTCCACAAGTCCCGGCAGATGTATCGCCAGGGCAGCATCGGACCTCGCGGCGGTCACTGCCGGCTGAAGGCGCTGCCGCATCAAAGAACCCCCGGCGTTTGGCCGGCCAGCGCGTGGCCGGTAGCCGCCGCGGCCCGGTGTGCCGCAATCGCAGAACTGCTGGCCTGCCAAACCGTGACTGCCCTTGCTGGGCTCAGCGATCTGCTTCATACCAGCCGCGGGGTGATTCCGGGATTTTCGCCGTGCCGGGGGCGGCAAAGGGCCTAAAAAGAGCGTGTCTTGCACCCATTGGTGCACTGCGCTAAGGCTCAGAATAATTCCAAATCGGACGAATCCGTGGCTGTCCCGAGGCTGCGGGAAAAAGGGCTCGTCAATGAGCGGCATTCTTCAGAACTATCTTCCACTCGTCGTCTTTATAGGAGTAGCGGGCCTGATTGGTCTGGTGCTGCTGATCGCGCCCTTCATCGTTGCGTTCCAGCAGCCGGACCCGGAAAAACTGTCGGCGTATGAGTGCGGTTTCAACGCCTTCGACGATGCCCGTATGAAGTTCGACGTCCGTTTTTATCTGGTCGCCATCCTCTTCATCATCTTCGATCTCGAAGTGGCGTTCCTGTTCCCGTGGGCGGTGGCCTTCGGCAAGCTCGGCGCGACCGGCTTCTGGTCCATGGTCGTGTTCCTCGCCGTGCTGACGGTCGGGTTCGCCTATGAATGGAAGAAGGGAGCACTCGAATGGGATTGAACCCCGTCGCATCCACAGGTCCGGTCGTCGCGCCGGCCCCAAAGGGCATCCTGGACCCGTCGACCGGCAAGCCGGTCGGGGCCAATGACCCGTTCTTCCTCGAGGTCAATTCCGAGCTGTCCGACAAGGGCTTCTTCGTGGCAGCGACCGACGACCTCATCACCTGGGCGCGCACCGGCTCCTTGATGTGGATGACCTTCGGTCTCGCCTGCTGCGCCGTCGAGATGATGCAGGTGTCCATGCCGCGTTACGACGTCGAGCGCTTCGGCTTTGCCCCGCGCGCCTCGCCGCGCCAGTCCGACGTGATGATCGTCGCGGGAACCCTGACCAACAAGATGGCGCCGGCGCTGCGCAAGGTCTATGACCAGATGCCCGAGCCGCGCTACGTGATCTCGATGGGCTCCTGCGCCAACGGCGGCGGCTACTATCACTATTCCTACTCGGTCGTGCGCGGCTGCGACCGCATCGTGCCGATCGACATCTACGTGCCGGGCTGTCCCCCCACGGCGGAAGCGCTGCTCTACGGCGTGCTGCTGCTGCAGAAGAAGATCCGCCGCACCGGCACCATCGAACGCTAAGGTCTTACGTCATGGACGACGCCAAGCTCGACGCCCTGGGGCAGACGATCGTTAGCGCGCTTCCGGGCGCCGCCACCGGTCACTCGGTGGCCTTTAACCAGCTGACCGTGGATATCGAGACCAGCAAGATCGTCGAGGTGGTCAAGTACCTTCGCGATGATCCGAACTGCCGTTTCGTCAACATCACCGACATCACGGCGGTGGATTACCCCGATCGCGAGAAGCGTTTCGACGTGATCTACCACTTCCTGTCGCCGACCCTGAATGCGCGGATCCGGCTCAAGGGGCAAGCCGACGAGACCACGCAGGTGCCGTCGCTGATCGACGTGTTCCCCGGCGCGGATTGGTTCGAGCGTGAGGCCTACGACCTCTACGGCGTATTCTTCGTCGGTCATCCCGATATGCGCCGCATCCTCACCGATTACGGTTTCGAGGGGCATCCGCTGCGCAAGGACTTCCCGCTCACCGGCTTCGTCGAGGTTCGCTACGACGACCAGGAGAAGCGCGTGGTGTACGAGCCCGTCCGCCTCAATCAGGAATTCCGCAAGTTCGATTTCCTCTCGCCGTGGGAAGGAGCGGACTACCCGCTGCCCGGGGATGAAAAAGCGGGGCCGAAGAGCTGATCATGAACGAGCAACCGCAGAACCTGCGCAACTTCACCATCAACTTCGGCCCGCAGCATCCGGCGGCACACGGTGTGCTGCGGCTCGTGCTGGAGCTCGATGGTGAGGTGGTCGAGCGCGTCGACCCGCATATCGGCCTGCTTCACCGCGGCACCGAGAAGCTGATCGAGCAGAAGACCTATCTTCAGGCGATCCCGTACTTCGACCGGCTCGACTACGTCGCGCCGATGAACCAGGAGCATGCCTTCTGCCTCGCGGCCGAGAAGCTGCTCGGCATCGAGGTACCGCGCCGTGGCCAGCTGATCCGCATGCTGTATTGCGAGATCGGCCGCATCCTCTCGCACCTGCTCAACGTCACCACGCAGGCGATGGACGTCGGCGCGCTGACCCCGCCGCTGTGGGGCTTCGAAGAGCGCGAGAAGCTGATGGTATTCTACGAGCGCGCCTCGGGCAGCCGCATGCACGCAGCTTTCTTCCGCGTCGGCGGCGTGCATCAGGACCTGCCGCAGAAGCTGGTCGACGACATCGAGGCTTGGTGCGATCCCTTCCTCAAGGTGGTCGACGATCTCGATCGGCTGCTCACCGCCAACCGCATCTTCAAGCAGCGCAACGTCGATATCGGTGTGGTCTCGCTCAATGAAGCCTGGGAGTGGGGCTTCTCGGGCGTGATGGTGCGCGGCTCGGGCGCGGCCTGGGACTTGCGCAAGTCGCAGCCCTACGAATGCTATGCCGAGATGGATTTCGACATTCCGATCGGCAAGAACGGCGACTGCTACGACCGCTATCTGATCCGCATGGAAGAGATGCGCCAGTCCGTGCGCATCATGAAGCAGTGCATCCAGAAGCTGAATGAGCCCGACGGGAAAGGCCCGGTCGTCGTCGCCGACAACAAGGTCGCGCCGCCGCGCCGTGGCGAGATGAAGCGCTCGATGGAAGCGCTGATCCATCATTTCAAGCTCTACACCGAAGGCGTCCACGTGCCGGCCGGCGAAGTCTATGCCGCGGTCGAGGCGCCCAAGGGCGAGTTCGGCGTCTATCTCGTCGCCGACGGCACCAACAAGCCCTACAAGTGCAAGATCCGCGCGCCGGGCTTTGCGCATCTCCAGGCCATGCATCACATCTGCCGCGGCCATCTGCTCGCCGACGTCTCGGCGATCCTCGGCTCGCTCGACATCGTGTTCGGAGAGGTCGATCGGTGATGGCGCAGGCGCCAATCCAGTTTGACCGCGCCTCGGGGGCCCTGGAAGGGGCCAACCTGTGGGAGCGGACGGCTGCCTTGGCGCTGGTGACGGGATCGAAGATCTCCTCTCACTTCTCGCACATGGGCTACATCGCTTGTGCGAATTTGCTGCGCAAGACGCTGCCCGAGCGCAACATCGCGATCAGGCTCAATCCCGACGCCGTGTTCGAATTCCCCTACGGTGACGGCTATTGGAGCAAGCTGCTCAACCGCTCCTATCACTACGAGGACGAACTCGAACTGCTGTTCGCCGACTCCGTCGACGTCGATTACACGCTGCTCGATTGCGGTGCCAATTACGGCTACTGGTCGGTGCTGGTATCGAGCAAGCCGTTCGGCGCGCACAAGGCGATCGCGATCGAACCGTCGGGGCAGAATTATCCGAAGCTCGCCAACAATGCGCGGGTCAATAATGACCGCTTCGAGACGATGAAGTGCGCCATCGGCTCGGCCCGCGGCACCGCGCGCCTGTCGGGCACCAAGCACGAGGCCTTCAGCATCGCTGGCGATCCGTCCGCTGGCGGCGAGGAGGTGCCGGTCATCGCGCTCGACGACCTCATCGATGACGGGAAGATCGCGGCCAGTGGCAAGTACCTGATCAAGCTCGACGTCGAGGGCGTCGAGATCGAGGCGATCAAGGGCGGCGTCCGGCTGCTGCAGGCCGACAGCGTCATCATGTGCGAGGAGCACGGCAGCGACCGCTCACATGCGGTGTCGCGCTACATCCTGGAACAGACCCCGCTGAAGCTGATCGTGTTCGATCCGCGCAGCAGGCGGATGGAAACCGTGACCGAGCTGTCGATTCTCGACCGCATCAAGGTCTCGACCCACGTCGGCTACAACGTTTTCGGCACCGCAAGCGCGTTCTGGCAGGACAGGATCGATGCCCTGAACGCGAAAACCGCGCGCCGCATGCAGTGAGAGATTAGAGATGTCCGTTCGCCGATTAGCACCGAAGGAAGTCCAGCCCGCGAGCTTCGCGTTCACGGAGGAGAACCTTGCATTCGCCAAGCAGCAGATCGCGAAATATCCGGCCGGCCGCCAGGCTTCCGCCGTCATCGCGATCCTCTGGCGGGCGCAGGAGCAGAACGAAGGCTGGGTGTCGGAAGCCGCCATCCGCGTCATCGCCGACATGCTCGACATGCCCTATATCCGCGTGCTGGAAGTTGCGACCTTCTACACGATGTTCCAGCTTGCTCCCGTCGGCAAGAAGGCCCATGTCCAGGTCTGCGGCACCACGCCGTGCCGCCTGCGCGGCGCCGAGGATCTGATCCACGTCTGCGAGAACCGTATCCATCACGAGCCCTTCCATCTGTCCAAGGACGGCAATTTCAGCTGGGAAGAGGTGGAGTGCCTGGGTGCCTGCGTGAACGCGCCGATGGTGCTGATCGGCAAGGATACCTACGAGGATCTGACCAAGGAAAGCTTCGGCAAGGTGCTCGACGGTTTTGCTTCGGGCAATCCGCCGAAGCCCGGTCCGCAGAATGGCCGCCAGTTCTCGGCACCGATCACCGGACCGACCACGCTGAAGGAGACCACCTGATGCGTGCTCTCTCGTCGCCTTCAATGCAGGGGAGCGGTGCCATGAAGAAGTGGGGATTTGTCGCGATGCACGCCGTCGTGGCGGCCACGTTCATGTTCCTGCTGCAGCGCTTCTTCATGAACGCATCGCAGGAGACCAGTCTGCTCTGGGCGCTGTTCTTCGCCGTCTGCGCCGCCGGACTTGCCTACAAGCAGTCCATTCGTTGATCGGAAAGCACTGATATGCTCGAGGACAAGGACCGCATCTTCAAGAACCTCTACGGCCTCCACGATTGGGGGCTCGAGGGCGCGCGGCGCCGCGGCGCCTGGGACGGCACCAAGAACATCATCGACAAGGGCCGCGACTGGATCATCAACGAGATGAAGGCCTCAGGGCTCCGCGGCCGCGGCGGCGCCGGCTTCCCGACTGGTCTGAAATGGTCCTTCATGCCGAAGGAGTCCACCGACGGTCGTCCCAGCTATCTCGTCGTCAACGCCGACGAGTCCGAGCCCGGCACCTGCAAGGACCGCGAGATCTTGCGGCACGATCCGCATCTGCTGGTCGAGGGCTGCCTGATCGCCAGCTTCGCGATGAATGCGCATGCCTGCTACATCTATGTTCGCGGCGAGTTCATCCGCGAGCGCGAGCGCCTTCAGGCCGCGATCGACCAGGCCTATGAGGCCAAGCTGATCGGCAAGGACAACGTCAACGGCTGGCCGTTCGACCTCTACGTCGCCCACGGCGCCGGCGCCTATATCTGCGGCGAGGAGACCGCACTGCTCGAAAGCCTCGAAGGCAAGAAGGGCCAGCCGCGGCTCAAGCCGCCGTTCCCGGCCAATGTCGGCCTGTTCGGCTGCCCCACCACGGTCAACAACGTCGAGTCGATTGCGGTTGCCCCTGACATCCTGCGTCGTGGCGCGGCTTGGTTCGCCGGCATCGGCCGTCCGAACAATGTCGGCACCAAGCTGTTCTGCATCTCCGGCCATGTCGAGCGTCCGTGCAACGTCGAAGAAGCCATGGGCATTCCGTTCCGCGAGCTGGTCGAGAAGCATTGCGGCGGCATCCGCGGCGGCTGGGACAACCTCAAGGCGGTGATCCCCGGCGGCTCGTCGGTGCGCATGGTGCCGGCCGAGCAGATCATCGACACGCCGATGGATTTCGACTCCTTGAGCAAGCTGCGCTCGGGCCTCGGCACCGCGGCCGTGATCGTGATGGACAAGTCCACCGACCTGATCCGCGCCATCGCCCGCATCTCCTATTTCTACAAGCACGAGAGCTGCGGCCAGTGCACGCCTTGCCGCGAAGGCACCGGCTGGATGTGGCGCGTCCTCACCCGCATGGCCGAAGGCCGCGCCCACAAGCGCGAGATCGACATGCTGCTCGAGGTGACCAAGCAGATCGAAGGCCACACGATCTGTGCGCTGGGCGATGCGGCGGCCTGGCCGATCCAGGGCCTGATCACGCATTTCCGCCACGAGATCGAAGCGCGCATCGACCAGTATTCGCACAGGGCCGATGTCGACGATATCGGCGTCCGCGATCCCGTGAACATGGTCGCGGCGGAGTAAGAGACATGACCAAGCTCATCATCGACGGCAAAGAAATCGATGTCCCTGCCGAATACACGTTGCTCCAGGCGTGCGAGGCGGCCGGCGCCGAGATTCCGCGCTTCTGCTATCACGAGCGGCTGTCGATCGCCGGCAATTGCCGGATGTGCCTCGTCGAGGTGAAGGGCGGCCCGAAGCCGGTCGCGAGCTGCGCCTGGGGCGTGCGCGACTGCCGTCCGGGGCCAAAGGGCGAGCCGCCGGAGATCTCCACGCGTTCGCCGATGGTGAAGAAGGCACGCGAAGGCGTGATGGAATTCCTTCTCATCAACCATCCGCTGGACTGTCCGATCTGCGACCAGGGCGGCGAGTGCGACCTGCAGGACCAGGCGATGGGCTATGGTGTCGACACCAGCCGCTTCGCGGAGAACAAGCGCGCGGTCGAGGACAAATATCTCGGCGCGCTGGTCAAGACCTCGATGAACCGCTGCATCCAGTGCACGCGCTGCGTCCGCTTCTCGGCGGAAGTCGCCGGCGCCCCCGAGATGGGTGCGATCGGCCGCGGCGAGGACATGGAGATCACCACCTATCTCGAGCACGCGCTGACCTCGGAGTTGCAGGGCAACCTCGTCGATATCTGCCCGGTCGGCGCGCTGACCTCGAAGCCCTATGCGTTCGCGGCGCGCCCGTGGGAGCTCGGCAAGACCCAGTCGATCGACGTCATGGACGGCCTTGGATCTGCGATCCGCGTCGACACCCGTGGCCGCGAGGTGATGCGCATCCTGCCGCGCATCAACGAGGCCGTGAACGAGGAGTGGATCTCCGACAAGACCCGGCACGTCGTCGACGGCCTGCGCACCCAGCGCCTCGACCGGCCCTATATTCGCGAGGCAGGCAAGCTGCGCGCTGCGACCTGGCCCGAAGCATTCGCCGCAATCGCCGCCAAGGCGGCGCGCACCGACGGCAAGCGCATCGGCGCCATCGCCGGTGACCTCGCCGGCGTCGAAGAGATGTTCGCGCTGAAGGACCTGCTCGCCAAGTACGGCTCGGGCAATTTGGCGGTTCAGGGCGGCGATGCCTTCGATCCCGCGCTCGGCCGCGGCTCCTACATCTTCAATCCGACGCTCGCGGGCGTCGAGCAGGCCGATGCGCTGCTCATCATCGGCGCCAATCCGCGGAAAGAGGCGGCAGTGTTCAACGCCCGCATCCGCAAGCGTTGGCGCACCGGCGGTTTCAAGATCGGCGTGATCGGCGCCAGGCCCGACCTGACCTACGACTACGATCACCTGGGCGCGGGCACCGATACGCTCGGTGAGCTCGCGGCCGGCAAGCACACCTTCATGGACGTGCTGAAGAACGCCAAGAATCCGATCATCATGGTCGGCGCGGGCGCCGCTGCGCGTCACGACGGCGCCGCCATTCTCGCCGCCGCTGCCAAGCTCGCGCTCGATGTCGGCGCGGTAAAGGACGGCTGGAACGGCTTTGGCGTGCTGCACGAGACCGCTTCGCGCGTCGGTGCGCTCGACATCGGCTTTGCTGCGACCGGCGGCGGGTTGAACGCCGCGCAGATGACGACGTTCGGCACGCTGGATCTGTTGTTCCTGCTCGGGGCCGATGAGATCAAGGCGCCGGACGGCACCTTCGTCGTCTATATCGGCACCCACGGCGATCGCGGCGCGCATCGCGCCGACGTGATTCTGCCGGCCGCGGCCTACACCGAGAAGTCCGCAATCTACGTCAATACGGAGGGCCGCGTGCAGATGACCGGCCGCGCCGCGTTCCCGCCGGGCGAAGCCCGCGAGGACTGGGCGATCATCCGCGCGCTGTCCGAGGCGCTCGGCAGGAAGCTCGGCTACGACTCGCTCGCTCAGCTGCGCCAGGCGCTCTTCAAGGCGGCGCCGCATCTGATCCGTCTCGACCAGATCGAGGCCGGTTCCGCCGACCAGATCAAGAAGCTGGCGGGGAAGGGCGGCACGCCGGAGAAGGCGCCGTTCAAGCCCCTGATCGAGGACTTCTACCTGACCAATCCAATCGCGCGTGCATCCGCCGTCATGGCGGAGTGCTCGCGCCTCGCCTCCGGGCACATGCTGACCGCAGCGGAGTGAGCGTGATCTGATGGAATTTTTCGAAAGCGCATTCTGGACCGGGTTCCTCTGGCCGCTGATCATCATGGTCGCGCAGAGCGTCCTGGTGCTCGTCGTCCTTCTGGTCGCGATCGCCTACATCCTGCTTGCCGACCGCAAGATCTGGGCGGCGGTGCAGATCCGCCGCGGCCCGAACGTGGTCGGTCCCTGGGGCCTGCTGCAGTCCTTCGCGGACCTGCTCAAATTCGTGCTGAAGGAGCCGATCATCCCGGCGGGGGCCAACAAGGGCGTGTTCCTGCTGGCGCCGCTGGTGTCATGCGTGCTCGCGCTGGCCGCCTGGGCGGTGATCCCGACCAATCTCGGCTGGGTGATCGCCGACATCAATGTCGGCATCCTCTTCATCTTCGCGATCTCGTCGCTGTCGATCTACGGCATCATCATGGCCGGCTGGTCGTCGAACTCGAAATACCCGTTCCTCGCCGCGCTGCGCTCGGCGGCGCAGATGGTGTCCTACGAGGTCTCGATCGGCTTCGTCATCATCACCGTGTTGCTCTGCGCCGGCACGCTGAACCTCACCGCCGTGGTCGAGGCCCAGCACACCCGCGGCCTTGCCAGCCTGATCGGGCTGCCGCAGTTGACGATCCTGAACTGGTACGTCTGGCCGCTGTTTCCGATGTTCGTGGTGTTCTACGTCTCGGCGCTGGCGGAAACCAACCGTCCGCCCTTCGACCTCGTCGAAGCGGAATCCGAACTTGTCGCCGGCTTCATGGTCGAATACGGCTCGACTCCCTACCTGCTGTTCATGCTCGGCGAGTATGTCGCGATCGTCACGATGTGCGCGATGGCCACCATCTTGTTCCTCGGCGGCTGGCTGCCGCCGGTGGACCTGCCGCCCTTCAACTGGGTGCCGGGGATCATCTGGTTCTCGCTGAAGCTGTTCTTCATGTTCTTCCTGTTCGCGATGGCGAAGGCGATCGTGCCCCGCTACCGCTACGATCAACTGATGCGCCTCGGCTGGAAGGTGTTCCTGCCGCTGTCATTGGCGATGGTGATCGTGGTGGCCGGCGTGCTGCAATTCGCCGGCATCGCGCCGAAGTGAGGGCCGTCATGGGTATCAATATCAACGCCACTGCACGCTCGCTTCTGCTGTCGGAATTCGTCTCGGCATTCTTCCTCGCCATGCGCTATTTCTTCCAGCCGAAGCCGACGCTGAACTATCCGTTCGAGAAGGGCCCGATATCGCCGCGCTTCCGCGGCGAGCACGCGCTGCGCCGCTATCCGAACGGCGAAGAGCGCTGCATCGCCTGCAAGCTGTGCGAAGCGGTGTGCCCGGCGCAGGCCATTACCATCGAGGCCGGCCCGCGCCGCAACGACGGCACCCGCCGCACCGTGCGCTACGACATCGACATGGTGAAGTGCATCTATTGCGGCCTCTGCCAGGAGGCCTGCCCGGTCGATGCCATCGTCGAGGGCCCGAATTTCGAGTTCGCGACCGAGACCCGCGAGGAGCTCTATTATGACAAGGCCAAGCTGCTCGCCAACGGCGACCGCTGGGAACGCGAGATCGCGAAAGCGATCGAGCTCGACGCGCCGTACCGGTGAGGTGAGGGCATGATCCTTCCCGCGTTGTTCTTCTATCTCTTCGCCGGCGTCTGCGTCGCCTCGGCGGTGATGGTGATTGTCTCGCGCAATCCCGTGCACTCCGTGCTGTACCTGATCCTGGCCTTCGTCAACGCCTCCGGCCTGTTCGTGCTGATGGGCGCCGAGTTCCTCGGCATGATGCTGATCGTCGTCTATGTCGGCGCGGTCGCCGTGTTGTTCCTGTTCGTGATCATGATGCTCGACGTCGACTTCCTCCAGCTGCGCGAAGGATTCATCGAGTACCTGCCGGTCGGCCTCGTGATCGGCGGCATCTTCCTGTTCGAACTGCTGCTCACTGTCGGATTCTGGGTCATCAATCCCGGCGTCTCCAAGACCATCACGGCGGCGATCCCGGCCGATGTCAGCAACACCGAGGCGCTCGGCCTCGTGCTCTATACGAAGTACATCCACTACTTCCAGCTCTCGGGCATGGTGCTGCTGGTTGCCATGATCGGCGCCATCGTGCTGACGCTGCGCCACAAGGCCAGCGTGAAGCGGCAGGACATCAACGTTCAGAACGCGCGCACGCCCGAAATGGCGATGGCGATGCGCAAAGTGGCGCCGGGGCAGGGGCTCTCGGACGCCGATGCGGCGGAGTGGGTGAAATGACGATCGGGCTCGGACATTACCTGGCGGTCGGCGCGATCCTGTTCACGCTCGGCATTCTCGGCATCTTCCTGAACCGCAAGAACATCATCGTCATCTTGATGTCGATCGAGCTGATCCTGCTCGCGGTCAACATCAACCTCGTGGCGTTCTCGACCTTCCTCGGCGACATTGTCGGCCAGGTCTTCGCGCTGTTGGTGCTCACCGTCGCGGCGGCGGAAGCCGCGATCGGTCTCGCCATCCTGGTGGTCTATTTCCGCAACCGCGGTTCGATCGCGGTTGAGGACGTCAATCTGATGAAGGGCTGAGCTCTCAAATGGTTCAGGCAATCGTTTTCCTGCCTCTGCTGGGCGCCATTCTGGCCGGCCTGATCGCGCTGTTCGGGGCGCATGCCCGCAACCCCTCGGGCGACGAGGTCGAGCATCACGGCGACCACGGGCATGCGCACGCCCATGCGTCCGATACGATCAATCAGGACGCCTCGGTCATCCACGAGACCCATCAGGAGCCCGGCGACGGGCATGACGATCACGGCCATGGCCCGGCCGAGCCGCCCGCGGCGGGCTCGCGCGGCGCCGAGCTGATCACAACGACCCTGCTGTTCGTCTCGGCCGCGCTATCCTGGATGACGCTGGTCGATGTGGGCTTCATGCACCACGACTACAGGATCCAGCTGCTGCCCTGGATCTTCTCCGGCGACCTCCAGGTCTGGTGGACGCTCCGCGTCGACACGCTCACCGCCGTGATGCTGGTGGTGGTCACGACCGTGTCCTCGCTCGTGCACCTCTATTCCATTGGCTACATGGACGAGGACCCGAACCGGCCTCGCTTCTTCGGCTATCTCTCGCTGTTCACCTTCGCCATGCTGATGCTGGTGACGGCGGACAACCTCGTGCAGCTGTTCTTCGGCTGGGAAGGCGTGGGTCTCGCCAGCTACCTGCTGATCGGCTTCTGGTACCAGAAGCCGTCGGCGAACGCCGCCGCGATCAAGGCCTTCGTGGTCAACCGCGTCGGCGATTTCGGCTTCGCGCTCGGCATCTTCGCGGTCTTCATGCTGGTCGGCTCGACCGATTTCGAGACGATCTTCAATGCCGCCCCCGGCCTCACCGGCAAGACCATCAACTTCCTCGGCTGGCATGCCGATGCGCTGACCCTGACCTGCCTGCTGCTGTTCATGGGCGCGATGGGCAAGTCCGCGCAGTTCCTGCTGCACACCTGGTTGCCGGACGCGATGGAGGGCCCGACCCCGGTGTCGGCGCTGATCCACGCCGCGACCATGGTCACCGCCGGCGTCTTCATGGTGGCGCGCCTGTCGCCGCTGTTCGAGCTCGCGCCGAACGCGCAGGCCGTCGTGATGTTCTTCGGCGCCACCACGGCGTTCTTCGCGGCGACCATCGGCCTCGTCCAGAACGACATCAAGCGCATCGTCGCCTACTCGACCTGCTCGCAGCTCGGCTACATGTTCGTGGCGATGGGGGCAGGGGCCTATTCGGTCGGCATGTTCCACCTGTTCACGCACGCCTTCTTCAAGGCGCTGCTGTTCCTGGGCTCCGGCTCGGTGATCTACGCGATGCACCACGAGCAGGACATCCGCAACATGGGCGGCCTCTGGAAGAAGATCCCCTACACCTATGCGGTGATGGTGGTCGGCACCCTGGCGCTGACCGGCTTCCCGCTCACCGCCGGCTATTTCTCCAAGGACGCGATCATCGAGGCGGCCTACGCCTCGCACAATCCGTTCGCGGTGTACGGCTTCCTCATGACGATCGTCGCCGCCGGCCTGACCTCGTTCTACTCCTGGCGCCTGATCTTCAAGACCTTCCACGGCGAGCCGCATGACGAGCATCACTACGAGGCTGCGCACGAGGCTCCGCTCTGGATGCTGATCCCGCTCGGCGTGCTCGCGGTCGGCTCGTTCGTCGCAGGGCTGCCGTTCAAGGAGCTGTTCGCCGGTCACGGCATCGAGGAGTTCTTCCGCGAGTCCTTGAAGATGAACCCGCACATCATCGAGGAGATGCACCACATCCCGCAGACCATCGCCTTCCTGCCGACGGTCATGATGGTGCTGGGCTTCCTCGTCTCGTACCTGTTCTACATCCGCCGTCCCTACCTGCCGGTCGAACTCGCCAACACGCAGCCGATGCTGTACCAGTTCCTGCTCAACAAATGGTACTTCGACGAGCTCTACGACATCATCTTCGTCCGTCCGGCGAAGTGGCTCGGATACCAGCTCTGGAAGAAGGGCGACGGCTTCATCATCGACGGTCTCGGCCCCGACGGCGTCTCGGCGCGCGTGCTTGATGTCACCCGCAACGTCGTCAAGATCCAGACCGGCTATCTCTATCACTACGCATTCGCCATGCTGATCGGCGCCGCCGGGCTGATCACCTGGTTCATGTTCGGCTTTGGAGGCCAGTAAATGACAACCTGGCCCATCCTTTCGGTCACGACGTTCCTGCCGCTGGTCGGCGCGCTGATCGTCTATCTCAGCCGCGGCGATGACGAGGCAGCCAAGCGCAATTCGCGCTGGATCGCGCTCTGGACCACGCTGATCACCTTCGCGGTGTCGGTGATCCTTGTCATGCGCTTCGATCCCGCCAACCCGGACTTCCAGTTCGTCGAGAAGGCGAACTGGCTCGCCACCGGCATCACCTACCACATGGGCGTCGACGGCATCTCGCTGCCGCTGGTGATCCTGACCACCGCAGTGATGCCGTTCTGCATCATCGCGAGCTGGAAGGCGATCACCAACCGCGTCCGCGAATACATGATGGCGTTCCTGATCCTGGAAACGCTGATGATCGGCACCTTCTCGGCGCTCGACCTCGTGCTGTTCTACCTGTTCTTCGAGGGCGGCCTGATCCCGATGTTCCTGATCATCGGCGTCTGGGGCGGTCCGCGCCGGGTCTACGCGTCGTTCAAGTTCTTCCTCTACACGCTGCTCGGCTCGGTCCTGATGCTGCTCGCCATCATGGCGCTGTACTGGAACGGCGGCACCACCGATATCCCGACCCTGATGCACACCGCCGTGCCGCGCGGTTTGCAGACCTGGGCGTGGCTCGCGTTCTTCGCCTCGTTTGCGGTGAAGATGCCGATGTGGCCGGTGCACACCTGGCTGCCCGACGCGCACGTCGAAGCGCCGACCGCGGGCTCCGTGGTCCTGGCCGCCATCCTCCTGAAGATGGGCGGCTACGGCTTCCTGCGCTTCTCGCTGCCGATGTTCCCCCTGGCCTCGCACGACTTCGCGCCGCTGGTGTTCACGCTGTCGGCCATCGCCATCATCTACACCTCGCTGGTGGCCCTGATGCAGGAGGACATGAAGAAGCTGATCGCTTACTCGTCCGTGGCGCATATGGGCTTCGTCACCATGGGCATCTTCGCCGGCACCATGCAGGGTGTCGCCGGCGGCGTCTTCCAGATGATCTCGCACGGCATCGTCTCCGGCGCGCTGTTCCTCTGCGTCGGCGTCGTCTACGACCGCCTGCATACCCGCGAGATCGCGGCCTATGGCGGCCTCGTCAACCGGATGCCGCTCTATGCCCTGACCTTCATGGTCTTCACCATGGCCAATGTCGGTCTGCCCGGCACGAGCGGATTCGTCGGCGAGTTCATGACGCTGCTCGGCACCTTCAAGGTCTCGATCCCGACCGCGTTCTTCGCCAGCTTCGGCGTGATCCTGTCGGCGGCCTATGCGCTGTGGCTCTACCGCAAGGTCGTGTTCGGCGCGTTGGTCAAGCCGTCGTTGGCGAACATGAAGGATCTCACCTTCCGGGAGTGCCTGACGCTGTTCCCGATGATCGCACTGACGATCCTGTTTGGCGTCTATCCGAAGCCGGTGCTCGACATGTCGGCCGCCTCGGTCCAGCAACTCGTCAACAACTACAACTCCGCCGTGACGGCCGTGAAGGCCGCCGCACTGCTCCAGTAGACGGGCAGGTCAGGATATCGCCATGAACTTTGTGATTGCAGGTTATCAACTGGCGCCGGTGCTGCCCGAGCTCGTGCTCGCGGTCGGCGCGATGGCGCTTCTGATGCTCGGAGCCTTTCGCGGGCAGGGGACGACCAGCACCGTCACCTCTCTGGCGGTGGTGCTCCTGATCGTGGTCGGCGCGCTCGTCTACATGCAGCCCGCGGGCAAGCAGGTCACATTCGGCGGCAGCTTCATCGTCGACGACTTCGCCCGCTTCATGAAGATCCTGGCCCTGATCGGCTCGGCGGTGACGCTGGTGCTGTCGACCGAGTTCCTGTCCGACCCCTCGCGCCGCATCTTCGAATATGCCATCCTGGTGCTGCTCTCGACGCTCGGCATGATGGTGCTGATCTCGGCCGGCGACCTGATCTCGCTCTATCTCGGCCTCGAACTGATGTCGCTCGCGCTCTACGTCGTGGCGGCCTCGAACCGTGACAATGCCAAGTCGACCGAAGCCGGCCTGAAGTATTTCGTGCTCGGCGCGCTGTCCTCGGGCATGCTGCTCTACGGCGCCTCGCTGGTCTATGGCTTCACCGGCACGGTCAGCTTCACCGGCATTGCCGCGTCCGCGACGGTCTCGAATGTCGGCCTGGTGTTCGGCCTCGTCTTCCTGCTCGTCGGCCTCTGCTTCAAGGTCTCGGCCGTGCCGTTCCACATGTGGACGCCGGACGTCTATGAGGGCGCGCCGACCCCGGTCACCGCCTTTTTCGCGTCCGCGCCGAAGGTGGCCGCGCTCGCCGTCTTCACCCGCGTCACGCTGACCGCATTCCCAGGCATCGTCTCGCAATGGCAGCAGATCCTGGTGTTCGTCTCGATCGCCTCGATGGCGCTCGGCTCCTTCGCCGCGATCGGCCAGACCAACATCAAGCGCCTGATGGCGTACTCCTCGATCGGCCACATGGGCTTTGCCCTCGTCGGCCTCGCCTCCGGCACGGTCGAGGGCGCACAGGGCGTGCTGATGTACATCGTGATCTATGTCGCGATGACGCTCGGCTCGTTCGCCATCATCCTCGCCATGAAGCGCAACGGCCAGGCCGTGGAGCAGATCACCGATTTCGCCGGCCTGTCGCGGACCAATCCGCTGCTCGCCTTCATGTTCGCGATGCTGCTGTTCTCGCTCGCCGGCATTCCGCCGCTCGCCGGCTTCTTCGCCAAATGGTACGTCTTCGTCGCGGCCATCAAGGCGAACCTGTTCACGCTCGCCGTCATCGGCGTGCTGACCAGCGTGGTGGGTGCTTACTACTACCTCGCCATTGTCAAGACGATGTACTTCGACGAGCCGGCCGGCCAGGTCGATCCGGTGCGCATCGAGGTGCGGACGGTGCTGGCGGTCGCGGGCCTGTTCAACCTGCTGTTCGCGTTGTTTGCGGGTCCCGTGGTGAGCGTCGCCTCGGCCGCGGCAAAGTCGCTGTTCTAGGATGGCTTTCGCGCTCGGTCCTCGCGCATTGTCCGCGGGCTACAAGCTCGCGGCGTTCGATCGGACCGGCTCGACCAATACCGAGGCGATCGAGCGCGCCCGCGCCGGCGAACGCGGCCCGATGTGGTTCGTGACATCTGAGCAGACCGCCGGCCGCGGCCGCCGCCAGCGCGCCTGGATCGCGCCGAGGGGCAATCTCGCAGCCAGCGTCCTCGAAGTCCTGGACATTGCGCCTGCGGTTGCCGCCACGATCGGTTTTGCGGCGGGGCTGGCGCAAGAGGCGGCGCTGGAAAAGGTGAGCCTCGAGGCCGCATTGCGGTTCGGTCCTGACAGGCCCCGCTACGTCCTGAAATGGCCGAATGATGTGCTCGCCGGCGGCAAGAAGCTGGTCGGCATTGGCCTCGAGGCCGAGGCGGTCGGGAGCGGCCTCGCTGTCGTCGTCGGCATCGGTACCAACGTGGTTGCCGCTCCCGAGGGCACGCCGACCCCGGCGGTGTCGCTGGCCGCGCTCGGCGTGCAGATCAGCGCCGAGGAGCTGTTTTCGGCCCTCTCGGATGCCTGGGTCGAGTTCCGCGGCATCTGGGACAATGGCCGCGGCTTCACCGAGATTCGCAAGCTCTGGCTGGAGCGCGCCGCCGGCCTCGGTGAGAAGGTCTCGATCCACACGGGAACCATGACGCTGGAAGGCGTTTTTGACACTATCGACGACACCGGTTGCCTGATCGTTCGCACCCCCGAAGGCCGCCTTGTGCCGGTGGCTGCGGGCGAGGTGTTCTTCGGTCCCGTTGCCTCCGTGGGAGCTGCGTGATGGCAAGGCCGGAAGAATTGGTGTTTGCGCCGCTCGGCGGCGTCGGCGAGATCGGCATGAACCTGTCGATCTACGGCCTGGGCAACCGCCACCAGCGCGCCTGGCTCGCGGTCGATCTCGGCGTGTCCTTCGGCGACGAGGAGCATCTGCCGGGCATCGATCTGATCATGCCGGACATCGCCTTCCTGGAGAAGGAGCGCAAGAACTTGATGGGTCTGGTGTTGACCCATGCCCATGAGGACCATTTCGGCGCCATCATCGACCTCTGGCCCAAGCTGAAATGCCCGATCTACGCCACCAAGTTCAGCGCTGCGCTGTTCGAGGCCAAATGCGCTGCCGAGCGCAACGCGCCCGAGATCCCGGTCACCGTGGTGCCCTCAGGCGGTCGCGTCGATGTCGGCCCGTTCAACGTCGAGTTCATTCCCGTCGCGCATTCGATTCCCGAAGCGCATGCCCTGGCGATCCACACCGATGCCGGCATCGTGTTGCACACCGGCGATTGGAAGATCGACCCCACCCCGACCCTGGGGCCCCCGACGGACGAGAAGCGGCTGCGCGAACTGGGCGAGCAGGGTGTGCTCGCCCTGATCGGCGATTCGACCAATGCCGTGCGCGACGGCCGCTCGCCGTCGGAAGCCGACGTCGCCCGGACCATCATCGAGCTCGTGAAGACGGCCAAGGGGCGGGTCGCGGTGACGACCTTCGCCTCCAACGTCGCCCGCATCAAGGCCGTGGCCGACGCTGCGAAAGCTGCCGACCGCGAGGTCGTCGTGGTCGGGCGCGCCATGGAGCGTGTGGTGCAGGTGGCGCGCGAGACCGGCTATCTCGAGAACGTGCAGAATTTCCGCTCGCCCGAGGTCTACGGCCATCTTCCGCAGGACAAGGTGCTGGCGCTGTGCACCGGCAGCCAGGGCGAGCCGCGCGCGGCGCTGGCCCGCATCGCCAACGACGACCATCCCGAGATCACGCTCAACCGCGGCGACAGCGTCATCTTTTCCTCGCGCACCATTCCGGG
>Ga0268287_100111_pt1 | contig 59362 bp, 57 predicted proteins | sample MetcocultureR3M_FD_191348 | JGI IMG/M metagenome (GOLD analysis project Ga0268287, IMG submission 191348) | Soil microbial communities from Anza Borrego Desert, Southern California, United States - Methanotrophic co-culture R3-M | ecosystem: Environmental > Terrestrial > Soil > Desert | place... | reverse complement strand
AGCGCCTCGGTGTCCGACTTGGAGACCGACTTCGGCGGGATGCGGGCGATCTTGGCGACGACGCCTTCGATCTCCTTCAGCCCGATGATCTTCTTCCGCTTGCCCTCGGCCAGCAGCATCTGCGAGGCGCCGGCCTCGTCGATGATGTCGATGGCCTTGTCCGGCAGCTTGCGGTCGGTGATGTACTTCGCCGACAGCTCCACCGCCGCCTTGATGGCGTCGTTGGTGTACCGGAGCTTGTGGAAGTCCTCGTAGTAGGTCTTCAGGCCCTTCAGGATCTTGATCGTGTCGTCGATCGTGGGCTCGTTCACGTCGATCTTCTGGAAGCGCCGGACGAGCGCCCGGTCCTTCTCGAAGTGCTGGCGGAACTCCTTGTAGGTGGTCGAGCCCATGCACCGCAGGGTGCCCGAGGCCAGCGCCGGCTTCAGCAGGTTCGAGGCGTCCATGGCCCCGCCCGAGGTGGCGCCCGCGCCGATCACCGTGTGGATCTCGTCGATGAACAGGATCGCGTCGGGGTGGTTCTCCAGCTCCTTGACGACCTGCTTGACCCGCTCCTCGAAGTCGCCGCGGTAGCGGGTGCCGGCCAGGAGCGCGCCCATGTCGAGCGAGAAGATGGTCGAGCCCGCGAGCACGTCGGGGACCTGCTTGTTGACGATCTTGCGCGCCAGGCCTTCGGCGATGGCGGTCTTGCCGACGCCCGGGTCGCCCACCAGCAGCGGGTTGTTCTTGGTCCGCCGGCAGAGCACCTGGATGGCCCGCTCGACCTCGGCCATGCGGCCGATCAGCGGATCGACCTTACCCTGCTTGGCCTTCTCGTTGAGGTTGATGCAGTAGGCCTCGAGCGCCTCGCCGCCGGTCTTGACCTGGGGCTTCTCGTCGTCCTCGGCGCCCTTCACCGGCTTGGCCTCGGTGGCGCCGGCCTTCTTGGCGATGCCGTGGGCGATGTAGTTCACCGCGTCGTACCGCGTCATGTCCTGCTCCTGCAGGAAGTAGGCGGCGTGGCTCTCGCGCTCGGAGAAGATGGCCACCAGCACGTTGGCGCCGGTCACCTCCTCGCGGCCCGAGGACTGGACGTGGATCACCGCGCGCTGGATCACGCGCTGGAAGCCGGCGGTGGGCTTGGCGTCCTCGCCGTCGTCCACGACCAGCGAGCGGAGCTCGTTGTCGACGTAGTTGGTCAGGGTGGTGCGCAGCGCGCCCAGGTCCACGTCGCAGGCGCGCATGACGCCGGCGGCGTCCTCGTCGTCCACGAGAGAGAGCAGCAGGTGCTCCAGGGTGGCGTATTCATGCTTACGCTGGTTGGCGTAGGCGACCGCGCGGTGCAGGGACTCTTCGAGCTGGCGCGAAAATGAAGGCAAAGGGCCTTAATCCTTTTCCATGGTGCATTGCAGCGGATGTTGGTGCCGCCGCGCCGTATCAACGACCTGGGCCACTTTTGTTTCCGCCACTTCGTATGTGTAGACTCCGCACACACCCACGCCGTGTTGATGGACATGTAGCATTATGCGAGTCGCGTCTTCGCGCGACTTATTGAAGAACTGCTCAAGTACGTACACGACGAATTCCATCGGCGTGTAGTCGTCGTTCAAAAGCAGAACCCGGTACATCGCGGGCTTCTGCGTCTTCGGCTTCGTCTGGGTGATCACCGCTGACCGAACGCCGGCGCCGGAGTCACCTTCCTTGCGTTCGCTCATGCCTTCGATCTCCTGTGGTCGCCGAGGATGCGTCCACTTCGATTAGATATGGAAGATGCGGTCATTTGGAAGGGTCGAATCGTCACGCCGGGGGTGAACGGCCCCAGACCGGAGCGGCTCCGCCACCCGGGGTTGGGGCCTGCGATCACTCTTCGTTGAGCGCCTTGGCCTTGAGCATCCTGCCCGAAGTCACCGCATCCTTGCCGAACCTGGCGCGCAGCACGTCCAGGGTCTTCTCGCCGGCCAGGGCCCGGCGCTCGGCCTCGGCGAAGAAGTCGGCGGTGGCGGTCTCGGCGTCCACTAGGTCGGCGACGCCGATGCCGATCAGCCGCCAGGGCCGGCCCGTCGCTTCCTTGGCCAGCAGCTCCCGGCCGACCGCGAACAGCGTCTTGGCGGTCTGGGTGGCGACGGGCAGGGTCCGCCGGCGGGTGACGATCCGGAAGTCGGTGGTCCGCAGCTTCAGCGTCACCACGCGCCCCGCCACGCCGTCGGCCCGGGCCTTGCGCGCGACCTTGTCGCACAGCGGCGCGAGCTGGTCCTCCAGGTCGGCGAGCCCCGATAGGTCCTCGTTGAAGGTGGTCTCGGCGCTGATCCCCTTGCGCGCCTCGTTCGGATTGACGGTGCGCGCATCCTGGCCGTGGGCCAGCTGCGAAAGGCGCAGGCCATGGGCGCCCCAGCGCTCGGCCAGGGCCTTCGCGTCGGCCCGGGCCAGGTCGCCGACCGTGCGGTAGCCGGCCTTCTCGAGCGAGGCGGCCATGGCGGGGCCCACGCCCGGCAGGATCGAGACCGGCTTCGGCGCGAGGAAGGCCTGCGCCGACTTCCCCCCGATCACCGAGAAGCCGCGGGGCTTGTCGAGGTCGGAGGCGATCTTCGCCAGGAACTTGTTGGGGGCGAGGCCGATCGAGACGGTCAGGCCGGTCTCGGCCTCGATGCGCGCTTGCAGCCTGGCCAGCGTCACTGCCGGCGGGGCGCCGTGCAGGCGCTCGGTGCCGGACAGGTCCATCCACGCCTCGTCCAGCGACAGGTTCTGGATCAGCGGGGTGAGCTCGCCCGCCAGGCCCAGGATGCGCCTGCTCTCGGCCCGGTACTTGGTGAAGTCGGGCTTGATCACCACGGCCTCCGGACAGGCCTTCAGCGCCTTGAACATCGGCATGGCCGAGCGCACGCCCTTGATCCGGGCGATGTAGCAGCAGGTGGTGACGACGCCGCGTTTCCCGCCGCCGACGATGACCGGCACGTCCCGCAGCTCGGGCCGGTCGCGCTTCTCGACGCTGGCGTAGAAGGCGTCGCAGTCCATGTGGGCGATGGACAGCGCGCCCAGCTCCTCGTGGGCGACGATCCGCGGCGAGCCGCAGGCCGGACAGCGGCGCGGCTGGTCCTCCCCCGTCCAGAGGCAATCGCGGCAGAGGGCCTTCATCGCGGCCACAGCCAGGCGGCGCCGCGCACGCCCGAGGAATCCCCGTGCGCGGCCCGGCGCACCGGCGTCGCGAACACGTCCGAGAACACGTGCGGGGCGATGGCGGCCGGCAGCCGGTCGTAAAGCGCCTCCACGTTCGACATGCCGCCGCCCAGGACGATCACGTCCGGGTCCAGCACGTCCACGACGGCCGCGAGCCCGCGCCCCAGCCGGTCGATGTACCGGTCCAGCGGCGGGCCCCCGGCGGCCGCGGCCGCCTCGGCGGGGCGGCCCGCGTCGCGGGCGAAGGCAGGGCCGCTGACCCACAGCTCCAGGCATCCGCGGCGGCCGCACCAGCATTCCGGCGCTGGCAGCTCGTCGGGGCGCGGCCAGGGCAGGGGCGTGTGGCCCCACTCGCCGGCCACGGCGTTGCGGCCGGTGCGCGGCCGCCCGCCGATGGCGATCCCGCCGCCGCAGCCGGTCCCCAGGATGACGGCGAACACCAGCTCGGCGCCCGCGCCGGCGCCGTCGGTCGCCTCCGAGAGCGCCAGGCAGTTGGCGTCGTTCTCGTAGCGCACCGGCCGCCCCAGCATCCGTGCCAGGTCGGCCGGGAAGGGGCGGCCGTTGAGCTGGGTGGAGTTGGCGTTGCGCATCAGTCCGCCGGCCGGTGAGGGCGAGCCCGGCCCGCCCACGCCGACGCGTTCGGCCCTGGCCCCGGCCTGCCGCTCGGCCTCGGCCAGGAGTTCGGCCACGGCCTCCAGCCCCTCGTCATAGGCTTTCGGGGTCGGCGCCCGCACCCGCGCGACGAAGCGGCCGTCGGCGTCCAGCGCCGCGGCCTCGATCTTGGTTCCGCCGAAGTCCACGCCGAAGCGGATCATGGCGCCAGGATACCTGATTTGTTCCGGCCGATAACGCGCCTGATGGCGGGGGCGGAAAGAAAGCGCCGCCTTGGCGTTATGGGCGGCGGCGGGAGGCGATGCGTCGGAGAGCCGATGGAATGAGCGTGGGCGGTCTGGTGAAGCAGGGCATCCGCCGGTGGCGCCGGCGGCCGCCGTTCCGGATGCTGGCCGCGGCCTGCGAGGCGTACCTGCAGGCCTGGTACAACGAGGAGTACTTCGACTTCGAGAAGAACGGCGAGGCCTTCGCCCTGGCCCGGTTCGCGGCGTGGGCGGACGGCCGGCCGGTGACGATCTGGGACGTCGGCGGCCACCACGGCGAGTGGTCGCAGGCCGCCCACGAGCGCCTGCCCGCCGCGCACGTCCACAGCTTCGAGATCATTCCGGAGGTGGCCGCCAGGATTCCGCCGACGCCGTGGCGGACGGTGCATGCGCTGGGCCTTTCCGAGGAGGCCGGCGCCGTCGACGTCCACTGGAGCGCGGTGGACGACACCTGCAACAGCATCTCGCCGCGCACCGAGACGCCGTACTTCGCCGCCGCGCCGGCGCAGGTCGTGCGCTGCGCCGTCGCCACGGGCGATGCGATGGCCGAGAGGCTCGGCCCGCCCGACCTTCTGAAGATCGACACCGAGGGACATGAGGCCAGCGTCCTGCGCGGCTGCCAGGGCCTGCTCGCCTCGGACCGCGCCCCGGCGATGATCCAGTTCGAGTACGGGACGACCTACATCCCCTCGGGATCGACCCTGCGCGAGATCTACCGTCTGCTGCCGGGCTACGAGGTCGGCCGGCTCTATCCCGACCACGTGGCGTTCAAGCCCTACGCCTACGCCGACGATCACTTCCGGCTGGGGAACATGGTGGCGGTGAAGCCGGCCCGGCTGCGGGCGCTGCTGGCCTAGGCGCCGGCCTTGGCGAGGTTGGGCTTGGGGATGGCGAAGGCGAAGGCGCCGTTCCGGGCGCGGTCGCGCGCCTGCTCCGCCCAGGCGGCCGCGAAGGCCAGCGGCGTTCCCGGCCGGGCCTCCTGGCGGACGATCCGCACGCGCCGCTCCCCCAGCGCCGTGGAGAGCTGGGCCCACAGGTCCAGGTCCTCGGCGGGCGGCGTATCGCCGGGATCGGCCAGGGTCGCGGGGATCGCCGCGACGCCGGGATCGGTGGTGACGAGCTCCGCTTCGGCGCCTTTCGGCAGGTCCTTCAGCGCGGCCGCCAGGGCGAGGAGAGAAGCCCGGCCGGCGGCGATCCGCCGCTCGCCCGCGGCGATCCCGGCCACCCCGGCGCCGTCCCGGCGGACGAAGGCCCAGCCGCCGACGCGGAAGGGCGCGGCGTAGGAGACGGCCAGCCAGATTCGGGTCGTGTCAGACATGGCGCCCGCCTAGCACGCCTCAGCGCCGGATGGCGGCCTCGATGGCTTCGGCCAGCGCGGCCCAGTCATCGATCCGCGGATGCCGCTCCGACCGCGGCGCGAGCGGGCGCAGGCGCTCGTCGGCCACGTGCTGGAAGGTCGCCGTGGCGGGCGAATGCTCGGCGACCGAATCGAGGTTCGGCAAGAGGTCGTCCACGAACGCCGTCGGGTGCGGCGTCTGGCCGACCAGACCCGCCGCGATCGGGCCCTTGGGTCCGGTGTTGAGGATCAGGGGATGGGCGAGGCCGTGGCGCTTCAGCCACTGGGCCCGCAGCCGCTCGGCCTGGGCCGGCGCGTTCGACAGGATCAGGATCTCGGCCTGACCTGCGAGGCGGTTCAGCGCCGGAATCGCCCCCGGCGCCGGCTCGATCTCGTGGCAGTGGGTGCGGAAGAACTCGTCGAACAGCTCGCGACCCGATTCCAGGTCCAGGTGCTCGGCCGCGCCGGGCCGGTAGATGTTCTGGAACAGGGCGAAGCGGTCGATTCGGAACTCCAGGCCGCGGCCGGCCAGGAAGTCTCCGAAACCTTGCATGAAAAGGCCGAGCACCTCGTCCACGTCCACCAGGACGAGGGGGCGATCGATGGAAAGTCCAAGCGATTCAAGGCTCGGAGCGACGGGGGAGGGGGTGTGGCCCAAGGAAGCAGTCCTGAACGCGGATAACGAAGTTTAAGGATATCGGTGGGATCAACGCAGAACAGATGAGGAAGGCCGAGATTCCGCGGCCGGACCTCCAGGAGCGCGTCGGGTCCCGAATGGCCAAGAAGGTCCTCATCGTCGAGGATAACGAGCTGAACATGAAGCTTTTTCATGATCTGCTCGAAGCCCAGGGGTACGAGATCATCGAGACCCGCGAGGGCCTCGCGGCGCTTTCGCTCGCCCGCGAGCACCGCCCCGACCTGATCCTCATGGACATCCAGCTCCCCGAGATCTCCGGCCTCGAGGTCACCAAGTGGCTGAAGGAGGACGACGAACTGGCGAAGATCCCCGTCGTCGCCGTCACGGCCTTCGCCATGAAGGGCGACGAGGAGCGGATCCGCGAGGGCGGCTGCGAGGCCTACATCTCCAAGCCCATCTCCGTCTCGCACTTCCTCGAAACCATCCGCCGCCTCCTGGACTAGCGCCGATGTCGGCCCGCATCCTGGTGGTGGACGACATCGAGGCGAACGTCCGGCTGCTCGAGGCCAAGCTGACGGCCGAGTACTACGAGGTGCTGACCGCCTCCGACGGCCCGACGGCCCTGGCCATGGCCGCGGCCGAACGGCCCGACATCGTGCTGCTGGACGTGATGATGCCCGGCATGGACGGCTTCTCGGTCTGCCGCAGGCTCAAGGACGATCCCGAGACGCGCCACGTGCCGGTGGTGCTGGTCACCGCGCTGGACGGCCGCGCCGACCGGGTGGCGGGGCTGGAGGCGGGCGCCGACGATTTCCTGACCAAGCCCATCGACGACGTCATGCTGCTCGCCCGCGTTCGCAGCCTGACCCGCCTGAAGGCGGTGATCGACGAGCTGCGCGAGCGCGAGGCCTCGGGCCGCCGGATGGGCGTGATCGCCGGCGCGGCCTCGCGCCTGGGCGGCTCGGGCGGGCGGATCCTGATCATCGACGACAACGTCCGCCAGGCGCAGCGGGTCTGCACCGAACTGTCCATAGAGCACCGGCCGGTGATCGAGACCGACTACGACAAGGCCCTGCTCAGCGCCCGGGGCCCCGTGGACCTGGCGATCGTCAATGCGGGCGCGAAGGCCTTCGACGGCCTACGGTTCTGCGCCCAGCTGCGCTCGGACGAGGCCACGCGCGGCCTGCCGATCCTGGCGGTGGTGGACTTCGACGAGCGCCAGCGTGTCGTGAAGGCGCTGGAGATCGGGGTGAACGACATCCTGGCGCGGCCGATCGATCCGGGCGAGCTCGCCGCCCGCGCCAAGACTCAGATCCGTCGCAAGCGCTACACCGAGTACCTGCGCAACAACCTGGACCATTCGCTGGAGCTGGCGGTCACCGACCAGCTCACCGGCCTGCACAACCGCCGCTACATGCAGGGCCAGCTCGAGGCGCTGATGCGCCGGGCGGCGGCGGGCGGGGATCCTGTGGCCCTGCTGGTCATCGACATCGACCATTTCAAGCGGATCAACGACAGCTTCGGCCACGACGTGGGCGACGAGGTGCTGCGCGAGTTCGCCGTCCGCCTGGCCTCGAACGTGCGGGCGATCGACCTGCCGGTGCGCCACGGCGGCGAGGAATTCGTCGTCGTCATGCCCGACACCAGCCTGGAGGACGCGCGCCGCATCGCCGAGCGCATCCGCCTGCACGTGGCCGGCTCGCCGTTCCGCGTGATGGGCGGCGAGGAGCTGCTGTCGGTGACGATCTCCATCGGCGTTGCGGCCGGCGCGGGCGGGGAGGACAGCTCGCAGGCGCTGCTCAAGCGCGCCGACGAGGCGGTCTACGAGGCGAAGTCCCGCGGCCGTAACCGGGTCATCGCCCGGGCGGCCTGATCTCCCCGCAACGAAAAACGCCCGGCGGTGAGGCCGGGCGTCTTCAGCGTAATCAGCGGCTTGGCTGGATTACTTGATCTTGCCTTCCTTGAACTCGACGTGCTTGCGCACGATCGGGTCGTACTTCTTCAGCACCATCTTGTCGGTCTTGGTGCGGGCGTTCTTCTTGGTGACGTAGAAGAAGCCGGTGTCGGCCGTCGAGTTCAGGCGGATCTTGATGGAGGCGGGCTTCGCCATGGTCGGTCCTTAAAACGCGGGGCCAAACGGGATCGCACCGCCGGCGGGTGTTCGAAGAGGCGCGGAAAATACGAATCCGCAGCGGGAAGTCAATGCCGTGCGGCCCCCGGCGGCTGCGCATAGTCGGTGAGCCGCAGGGTGCGGTCCTCGATCCCGCCGACGAGCGGCCCGTGCCGGGCGCCGGTGACCCGCTTGATCTCGGCCCATTCCGGATCGGCCGTGAAGCGGGTCCAGGCCGCCTTCATCGTCGCCTCGTCCGGCCATTCCAGCAGGTAGACGAACTCGGTGCGGCCCTCGGCCGTCGTCTCCCACATGGACAGGATGCGGAAGCCGTGCCGGGCCATGATCCGCTGGGCGTGGTCGCGGAAGCGCGCGTGGAAGGCGGCCTTGTTGCCCTCGAAGATCTCGTAGATCCGCAGCTGGTGGATCGGGCGCTCCGCGGCGGCCGCGGCGGAAGCGTGGAGGACGAGGGCGGCGGTCGTGGCGATCGCGGCGAGCAGGCGGGCCATGCGGCGTCTCCTTTCCTGGTCAGCCCTTCATGAAGGCGTCGAAGGCGTCCTTCCAGTCGGGATGCCAGCGCGACAGGGCCGGGCGGTTCTCGGCGATGTCGCCGATCGCCCACTGCATGCGCCGCACGTCAGTGGCGCGGTCCACGTCGTTGTCGGGACACAGGATGTAGAAGTCGCCGCGGGCCAGGGCCTGCAGCATGAACTCCACCACCTGGGCCGCCGTCCAGGCGGCGGGGTGCTTCTCGCCGCGGGAGGTCATGCCCGTGTGGGTGAAGCCGGGGATCAGCAGGTGGGCCGTGATCCGGCAGGCGGGGTCCTGGCGCAGCTCGTGCGCGAGGGCCTCGGTGAACACCTTCACCGCGGCCTTGGAGACGTTGTAGGCGGCGTTGCCCGGCGGGGTGGTGATGCCCTGCTTCGAGCCGGTGTTGATGATGAGCCGCGGCCCGCCCGCCTCGGTCATGGCCGGCAGGAACGCCTGGACGCCGTGGGCGACGCCCCAGAAGTTCACGTCCATCAGCCGCCGCCAGGCCGCCAGGTCCTTCGCCACGCCGCCCGGGTTGAGGCCGACGCCGGCGTTGTTCATCAGGACGGCGGGGACGCCGAACGCCTCCAGCGCGCGGTCGCGCAGGCGCTCCATCTCCTCGAATCGGGCGACGTCGGTGGGCACGGCCAGCACCTCGGCCGAGCCGGCGGCGGCGCGGACGAGGTCGGCGGACTGGTCCAGGGCCTCGCCGCCCAGGTCGGCCATGACCACCTTCAGCCCCCGGCGGGCGAAGGTGGAGGCGGCTTCCAGGCCGATGCCGCTGGCCGCGCCGGTCACGACGGCCGCACCGCCGGGGGCGAGGGCGGGAATTCCTTCGATGGGGCCTTCGGAAGCCATGCGAGCCTCGCGGCTAAAGGTAGGCGGGACGTCCGGCGGACCGGTCCTTGTACCTCAGGAACGGCTTCGGGCGCGACGGGTCCTCCATCCGCGCCTGGGCCTCCTTGATCATCAGCCGGGTGACCGTGGGCAGGGGCAGGTCCATCGCCTCCTCGAACTCGACCCAGGCGATCTCCTCCAGCTCGCCGCAGTCGGGCTGGCGGTCGAGGCTGGCCAGGCGCTCGGCGTCGGCCATCAGGAACCAGGTGTCGAAGCGCTTGCCCACGCTGGGCGGCGTGACCGCCCGGGCGATGACCTCCAGCGCCTCCAGGTCGGGCAGGGCCCCCTGCTCGACGAACGGCCGCCAGGGGCCGGCGGCGGGGCGCAGCGGCGCGCGCCGGGCCAGCAGCAGGCCGGCCTCCTCCCAGGTCTCGCGGATCGCCGCCAGGGCCAGGGCGCGGCCCTTGCCGGGCTTCAGGTAGGCGTCGAACAGGGCGGCGGTGTCGGGCTTCAGGTCGGTGGCGAACGGGGCGCGGTAGTCGGCGCGGTCGATCCGCCCGCCCGGGAACACCCAGCGGTCGGGCATGAAGCTATGGCCGCCGTGCCGCCGGCCCATCAGCACCCGCGGCCGGGCCGCGTCGCGCCGGATGATCATCACCGTGGCCGCGCTCTTCGGGCGCACGGCCCGCTGGCCGGGCGTACGGGCCGGACCTTCGGGCTTCAGGGGCAGGAGCGGGGCGTCGGACATCGAACAAATGTATGAGGCCCGGCGCGGGCGCGGAAGGCTGTCGCCGCGTCAACGCCCGCGGCGTGTCGTCCGACCCTTGGCCTTCGGCGCGCGGCCCGCGCCGCCGCCGCGAGGCTTGCCGCCGCCGGGCCGCCGGTCGCCGCGCGCCCGCACGCCCAGCCTGGGCCGCGGCGCCGAGCGGTCGGGCGGGGCCGGTTCGCTCAGCATCTCGAACAGCAGTCCGCCCGTGATGGGCGTGGCCTCGCGCAGGCGCACCTGCACGCTCATGCCCAGCGGCCAGCGCGCGCCGGTCCGCTCCCCCACCAGCGCATGGGCCCGGTCGTCGTGGACGAAGTACTCCCCGCCCAGGCTGGAGACCGGCACGAGGCCGTCGGCGCCGGTCTCGGCCAACCGCACGAACAGGCCGAAGCGGGTGACGCCGGTGATCTTGCCCGCGAACTCCGCGCCGATGCGGTCCGAGAGGAAGGCGGCGATGTAGCGGTCGGTCGCGTCGCGCTCGGCGGCCATCGCCCGGCGTTCGGCGAAGGTGATCTGCTCGGCCGTGCCCTTCATCTGAGCGATGTCGCGCTCGGAAAGGCCGTCCTTGCCGAGACCGAGGGAGGCGATCAGCGCCCGGTGCACGATCAGGTCGGCGTAGCGGCGGATCGGCGAGGTGAAGTGGGCGTACTTGGCCAGGTTCAGGCCGTAATGGCCGATGTTCTCGGTGCTGTAGTGCGCCTGCATCTGGGTGCGCAGGACAACCTCGTTGACGATCTCCGCGTGCGGGGTGTCCCGCGTCTCGTCCAGCAGGCGGTTGAAGCGCTCGGTGCGCGGCGCCTCGCCCTTGGTCCAGGGCAGGCCCAGCGTCGCCAGGAAGTCGACGAGGTTGAAGATCTTCTCCTGGCTGGGCGCATCGTGCACCCGGTAGATCAGCGGCGTCTTCTTCTGCTCCAGGGTCTCGGCGGCGCAGACGTTCGCCTGGATCATGAACTCCTCGATCAGCCGATGCGCCTCGAGCGCCTCGCGCGGCAGGATCGAGGAGACCCGGCCCATCTCGTCGATGTGGATCTTGCGCTCCAGGCTCTCGATGGCCAGCGGCGAGCGGGCGTCGCGGCCCTTTTTCAGGCAGGCGTAGGCCGCCCACAGCGGCCTGATCACCGGCTCCAGCAGCGGCCCGGTCTTGTCGTCGAGCTTGCCGTCGATCGCCGCCTGGGCCTGTTCGTAGGCGAGCTTGGCGGCCGAGCGCATCAGGCCGCGCACGAAGCGGTGCGAGCGCTTGCGGCCGTCGGCGCCGAACACCATCCGCACGGCGAGGCAGGCGCGGTTCTCGCCTTCGCGCAAGGAGCACAGGCCGTTGGACAGCCGCTCGGGCAGCATCGGTTCGACCCGGTCGGGGAAGTAGACGCTGTTGCCCTTCTCGCGGGCCTCCTTGTCCAGCGCCGAGCCCGGCCGGACGTAGGCGGCCACGTCGGCGATGGCGACCCAGACCACCCACCCGCCGGGGTTCTTCGGATCGTCGTCCGCATGGGCGTAGACCGCGTCGTCGTGGTCGCGGGCGTCGGCCGGGTCGATGGTGATCAGCGGGACCTCGCGCAGGTCCTCACGGCCCTCCAGCGTCGGCGGCTCGGCGGCCTCGGCCTCGGCTTCGGCGGCCTGGGAGAAGCCGGTCGGGATGCCGTGGGCGTGGATCGCGATCAGCGAGGCGGCGCGCGGCTCGTCCTCGCGCCCCACCACCTCCAGCACCTTGCCGCGCTTGGGGCCGTAGCGGCCGATGGAGCCTTCCACCTGGGCGACGACCAGGTCGCCGTCCCGAAGCTCGCCGGCGTCGGGGAGCACCAGGCTGTCCTTGGAGCGGCGGTCGACCGGCTCGAGCCGCACTTCCCGCCGCACCTTGCGCACGACCCCCAGGATGCGATGCGCGCTCTGGCCCAGGCGCTTGACCAGCCGGGCCTCGAACTCGCCGTTCTCCAGGCGCACGAACCGCACCAGCAGCCGGTCGCCCAGGCCGGGCGCCGGGCCGGCCACGTCGCCGCCGGGCGCCAGCGGCGTGAGCGGGGCGTCCTCGCCCTTGGTCAGCTTGACCAGCAGGTCGCCGTCCGGATCGCGCTCGACCACGTCCACAACGCCGACCTCGGGCAGGGCGCCCGTCTCGGCGAAGCCGCGCCGGCTGCGGCGGGCCAACGTCCCGTCGTCCTGCATATCGTTCAGCATCATCCGCAACGCGCGACGGTCGGCGCCCTTGAGGCCGAAGGCGCGGGCGATGGCGGCCTTGTCGGTCTCGCCGCTCTCGCGGATGAACCTCAGCAGCGTCTCGCGGTCCGGCAGGCCCTGAGGGGCTTTCAGGGCCGCCTTCTGGGGCGTTCGGGCGGATTTCGGCTTGTGCGGTCGGGCCATGGCGCTGCTTAGCACAACGTCGCCGCCCCGACGCGGCTCCCGCGAGCGGTCAGAGGAAGGCGAGCGCCGCCGCCGCCAGGATCCCGGCAGCCATGGCGAGGTTCATCGCCCGCTCGGCGCGGCTCGAGAGCTTCAGGCCGCCCAGGGCCGCTCCGGCCGCGAGCCACGCCAGGTCCACCACGATCATCACGGCCACCAGGATCGCCCACTTGGCCGCGCCGTCGCCCACGCTGCCGCGCGGCAGGATGGCGAAGGAGGCGATCAGCGAGGCGAACGCCAGGTAGGCCTTGGGATTGGCGATCCCCAGCAGGAACCCTTGGCCCAGCGAACTGGCCGTGGAGACCTCGACGCCGCCCAACGGCGCCGATCCGATCTTCCAGGCGAGCCAGACGAGATAGGCCAGGGCGATGAGCATCAGCGCCCGTTCGACGGCCGGCATCGCCGTGAACACCGAGACGAGGCCGGCGGTGCTCAGACCCGCAGCCAGGGCGAGCCCCAGTTGCAGGGCGATGAAGAACGGCAGGCTGGCGCGGAAGCCCTGCGCACGGCCGACGGCGAGGAGCGCGGCGATCGCCGGGCCGGGAGATCCCAGCAGGGCGACAGCCGCCAAGGTGAATGGCAGCGCATCCGACATGCGCTTCCTATAGCTCAGCCATATAAAGACATAAAGATATCTTTATATGAGATGCCGGACGTAGCTCAGAACGGCGACTCGTCGTCGTCGATATCGCCAGCCGGCGCCGCCTTGGCGGGCGTCTTCGCAGCCGCCTTCTTCGCCGGAGCTTTCTTCGCCGGCGCCTTCTTGGCCTTCGGCTCCGCCTTGGCCTTGCGGGCCGGCTTCTTCTTGCCGCCGCCCTTGGCCTCGCGCTCGGCCAGCAGCTTCACCGCCTCGTCCAGGGTCAGCGCCTTGGGATCGGCGCCCTTCGGGATCGTGGCGTTGGTGGAGCCATGCTTCACATACGGGCCGTAGCGGCCGGCCAGCACGCGCACCGGCTGTCCGTCGGCGGGGTGGGCGCCCAGGTCCTTCAGCGCCTCGGCCTCGCCGCCGCGCTTGCCGCCGGCGCGCTTGGTGGCGATCAGGTCGACGGCGCGGTTGAGGCCCACCTCGAACACCTCGTCCACGCTGGGCAGGTTCGCGTAGGTGCCGTTGTGCTGGACGAAGGGGCCGTACCGGCCGATGCCGGCCAGGATCGGCTTGCCGTCCTCCGGGTGCGGGCCGATCTCGCGCGGCAGGCGCAGCAGGCGAAGCGCCTTTTCCAGGTCCATGTCGGCCACGCTCCAGCCCTTGGGCAGGCTGGACCGCTTGGGCTTCTCGCCCTCGCCGAGCTGCACGTAGGGGCCGAAGCGGCCGGCCTTCAGCCAGACGGTCTCGCCCGTCTGGGGATCAGTCCCCAGGTCGCGGTCGCCGCTGGCCTCGGCGCCCTCGGCGTCCGGCGGGCCGAAGGGGCGGGTGAAGCGGCACTCGGGATAGTTCGAGCAGCCGATGAAGGCGCCGGTCCGGCTGGGCTTCAGGCTGAGCCGGCCGCTGCCGCAGCGCGGGCAGACGCGGGGGTCCGAGCCGTCGGCCATCGGCGGGAACAGCGTCGAGGCCAGGCTCTCGTCGAGGGCGTCGATGACCTCGCGGGTGCCGATCTGGCCCAACTCGCCGACCTTGGCGTTGAAATCGGCCCAGAAGTTCTTGAGCAGCACCTTCCAGTCGAGGTCGCCGGCCGACACCTGGTCCAGCTGGTCCTCGAGGTCCGCCGTGAAGTCGTACTCGACGTACTTGCCGAAGAACTCCTCGAGGAAGATCGTGACGATCCGGCCCTGGTCCTCGGGCACGAACCGCTGCTTCTCCATCCGCACGTAGGACCGGTCGCGCAGACGCTCCAGGATCGAGGCGTAGGTGGAGGGCCGGCCGATGCCCAGCTCCTCCATCTTCTTCACCAGGCTGGCTTCCGAGTAGCGCGGCGGCGGCTCGGTGAAGTGCTGGTCGGCCTTCGCCTGGCGGACGGTCGCCTGGGCTCCCTCCGCCACCTGCGGCAGGCGCCCGCCTTCTTCATCCTCAGGATCGTCGCGGCCCTCTTCGTAGACGGCGAGGTAGCCGGGGAACGTCACCACCTGGCCGGTGGCGCGCAGGCCGGTGCGGCCGTCGGCGCTCTCCAGGTCGATGGTGGTGCGCTCGATGCGGGCGGACTCCATCTGCGAGGCGATCATCCGCTTCCAGATCAGCTCGTAGAGCCGGCCGAGGTCGCCCTCCAGGCGCAGCTTGCCGGGATTGCGTCCGAGGCTGGTCGGGCGGATCGCCTCGTGGGCCTCCTGCGCGTTCTTGGCCTTGGTCGAGTAGAAGCGCGGCTTCTCGGGCACGTAGTCCTTGCCGTAGAGCCCGCCGATCACGGCGCGCGCCTCGTCAAGCGCTTCGGGCGCGGTCTGCACTCCGTCGGTCCGCATGTAGGTGATGAGGCCGACCGTCTCGCCGCCGATGTCGACGCCCTCGTACAGCTTCTGGGCGGCCTGCATGGTCCGCTGGGCCGAGAAGCCGAGCTTGCGGGCGGCCTCCTGCTGCAGGGTCGAGGTGGTGAAGGGGGGCGGGGGCGAGCGTCGGCCGGGCTTGCGCTCGACGGCGGCGATCTTGAACGTCGCGGCCTTGACGGCGTCGCGGGCGGCGAAGGCGCTGGCCTCGTTGGCCAGGTCGAACTTCGAGAGCCGCTTGCCCTCGTGCTTCACCAGCCGGGCGGTGAAGGGATCGCCGCCGGCGGCCACCTCGGCTTCGACGGTCCAGTATTCCTGCGTCCTGAACCGCTCGATCTCGAGCTCGCGGTCGACGATCAGGCGCAGCGCGACCGACTGCACCCGGCCGGCCGACTTGGCGCCCGGCAGCTTGCGCCACAGCACGGGCGAAAGCGTGAAGCCCACCAGGTAGTCGAGGGCGCGGCGGGCCAGGTAGGCCTCCACCAGCTCCATGTCGAGCTCGCGCGGGTTGGCCATGGCCTCGGTGACGGCCGACCGGGTGATGGCGTTGAACACCACCCGCTGGACCTTGGCGTCCTTCAGCGCGCGCTTCTTCTGCAGCACCTCCAGCACGTGCCAGCTGATGGCTTCGCCCTCGCGGTCGGGGTCGGTGGCCAGGATCACGCGGTCGGCGCCCTTGGCGGCCTCGGCGATCTCGGACAGGCGCTTGGCGGCCTTGGCGTCCACGTCCCAGGACATGGCGAAGTCCTCGTCGGGGCGCACCGAACCGTCCTTCGCGGGCAGGTCGCGGACGTGGCCGTAGGAGGCGAGCACCTTGTAGTCCGAGCCCAGGTACTTGTTGATGGTCTTGGCCTTGGCCGGGCTCTCGACGATGACGACGTTCATTTGTTCTGGGTCTGATCCGAAAAGAGCGCGGAAGGTGGGGGTGCCCGCTAGGCGCTGTCAACGGGCGCGAGGCCGCGGCTCCGCCGAGCCCCTAAAGGGGCTCATCCGCACACCATGCCGCCGGGCAGCAGCTCGGCGCGGCCGGCGAGCGACAGCTCCACCAGGGCGGCGAACACCGCCGGGGCCGGGGCGCCCGTCGCGCGCACGAGTTCATCGCGGCTGACGGGGGTGGGGGAGAGCAGGGCCGCGACCCGCTCGCGCAGGGCGTCGTCCGGCTCCACCGGCGGGGCGCCGGCGAACCTCGGCCGCTCCGGCTCGCGGAAGCCCGAGAGCCCCTCCAGCGCCCGCAGCACGTCGTCCACGCCCTCGCACAGCCCCGCGCCCTGGCGGATCAGGTCATTGGTCCCCTTCGCCCGGGGGTCGAGCGGCGAGCCGGGCACGGCCAGCACCTCGCGGCCCTGCTCGGCGGCCAGGCGGGCGGTGATCAGCGAGCCCGAGCGCATCTCGGCCTCGACGACGACCACGGCGCGGGACAGGCCCGCGATGATCCGGTTGCGGCGGGGGAAGTCGCGAGCCACGGCGGTGCGGCCGGGCTCGCTTTCCGAGACCACGCAGCCGGCCTCCACGAGGCGCTCGTACAGCGGCCGGTGCTCGGGTGGATAGACGTCGTCGATCCCGCCGCCCAGGACGGCGACGGTTCCTGTGGGCAGGGCGCCTTCGTGCGCGGCCGCGTCGATGCCGCGCGCCATGCCCGAGACGACCACGTGGCCGGCGCCCCCGAGGTCGGCGGCGAGGCCGCGGGCGAAGCGCTGGCCGGCGGCCGAGGCGACCCGGGCGCCGACGACCGCCACGCACGGCCGGTCCAGCAGCTCGGCCCTGCCGCGCGTCCAGATCAGCGGCGGGGGCGGGTCGAGGGCGGCGAGCGCCTGGGGGAAGTCGGGCTCGCACGACGCGATCAGCCGCGCCTCCAGCGCCGCGCCGGCGGCGAGCTCGTCCTCGGCCTGGGCCTCGGTGGGGATGCGGATGTGGCTGCGTCCGCCCCGGCGGGCGAGGTCGGGCAGGGCGGCCAGCGCCAGGGCCGGCTCGCCGAACCGCTGGATCAGCTGGTCGAAGGTGACCGGCCCCACGTTCTCGGTGCGGGCCAGCCGCAGCCAGTCGCGGCGCTGGGCGTCGGTGAGCTTTCGGATCAAGCGTCCGCCTTCTTGCCGCCGCCGATGCGCGGCTCCTCGCCCTTCAGCAGGCGGCGGATGTTGGGCGCATGGCGGACGTAGATCAGGATGGCCATGAAGAGGGCCATCAGGGCGATGGGTTCGGGCCGTCCGACCAGGAAGACGAAGGCCGGCGCCAGGGCCGCGGCGACCAGCGCCGCCAGCGACGAGATCCGGAACAGGAAGGCGACGATCAGCCAGGTCGCGCCGGCCAGGACGCCCACCGGCCAGGCCGCGGCCAGCAGGGTGCCGAAGAACGTCGCCACGCCCTTGCCGCCCTTGAAGCCCAGCCACACGGGGAACAGGTGGCCGAGGAAGGCCGAGGCGCCGGCCAGCGCGGTGGCGGCCGCCTGCACGTCGGCGGACGCGGCGCGGGTCGCTAGCCAGGCCAGAAGCACCGCCACGGCGCCCTTGCCGCCGTCGCCGAGCAGGGTGATCAGCGCCAGGTCCTTGCGGCCCGTGCGAAGGACGTTGGTCGCCCCGATGTTGCCCGAGCCGATGGAGCGGACGTCGCCGGCGCCGCCCAGCTTGGTGGCGATGACCCCGAACGGGATGGATCCCAGCAGGTAGCCGCCGATCACGGCGGCCGCGGCAAGGACAGGATTCATAGACTCGAACATCGGCGCTCCCCCCAGGGCCTCCCAGTGCAGGACGCGAGTCCTAGCGGCCAGGCGCGCGAAGTCTAGAACGGCAAGCGCCGCCATGGAAACAAAAAGAGAACGTGGCCGGACGTGATCTGCGAGAGCCCGGAGATGACGATCAGAGGACCGAGTACACCGTCCGGCCGTCCACCACGGTGCGCAGCACCTTTCCCTGCAGGCGGCGGCCGTCGAAGGGCGAGTTCTTGGATTTCGAGGTCAGCTTGTCGGCGTCGATCACCACGGGGGCGTCGGGATCGACCAGCACGAGGTCGGCCGGGGCGCCCTTGGCGATGCGGCCGCCGGGCAGGCCCAAAAGCTCGGCCGGGGCGCTGGTGACGGTGCGGACCAGGTCGATCAGCGGGATGCGGCCCTCGTGGTGGAAGGCGAGCAGGGCGGGCAGCAGGGTCTCGAGCCCCACCGCGCCGGGGGCGGCCTCGTCGTAGGGCAGGCGCTTGTCCTCGGCGGGCGCCGGGGCGTGGGCCGAGACGATCACCTTGATGAGGCCGGAGGCGACGGCCTCGATCACCGCCTGGCGGTCGTCCTCGCTGCGCAGCGGCGGGTCCAGCTTGCAGAAGGTGCGGTAGTCGCCGATGTCCAGCTCGTTGAAGGACAGATGGTTGATCGAGGTGGTGGCGGTGGCGTTGACGCCGCGCTTCACCGCCCGCTCGAAACTCTCCAGCGCGGCGGCGGTGGTGAGCTGGTCGACGATCAGCTTGGCGCCCGTCACCTCGGCGAGGGCCAGGTCGCGCTCCAGCATGATCTTCTCGGCGATGGCCGGCACGTTCGGCAGGCCCATCCTCGCGGCGAACTCGCCCGAGGTGGCGGCGGCCCCTGCCGACAGCCAGGGGTCGGCCGGGCGGTGGGCCACCGGCGTGTCGAACGCCTTGGCGTAGCTCAGCACCCGCTGAAAGACCTTGGAATTTACGATCGGCCGGTCGGCGTCGGTCACATAGAGGCAGCCGGCCTCGTGCATCAGGCCGATTTCGGCCATCCGCTCGCCCATCGCGCCCTTGGTGGCGGCGCCGGCGGGATAGACGTTGACCAGCTCGATGTCGCGGGCCCGGCGCAGGATGAAGTCCACCACCGAGGGCTCGTCCACCACCGGCGAGGTGTCGGGCTGGACGACAATGGTGGTGACGCCGCCCGCCGCCGCCGCGCGGCCCGCCGACTTCAGGGTCTCCTTGGTCTCGAAGCCCGGCTCGCCGGTCTTCACCCGTATGTCGATCAGGCCCGGGATCAGCAGCTTGCCGCCCCCGTCGATCACCTCGATGTCCTTCGAAAGCGCGCCCAGGTCGCCGCCCGGCACCACGTCGGCGATCACGCCCTCGGTGACGATCACCGCGCCCGGACCGTCGAACCCCGACGCCGGGTCCAGCAGGCGCACGTTGGCGAAGGCGAGGGGGCGGGCGCTCATCGTTCGTTGTCCAGCCGCGCCGCCAGCGAGGTGAGGACCGCCATGCGCGCGGCGACGCCCATCTCGACCTGGTCCTGGATCAGGCTGACCGCCAGGTCGTCGGCGACGTCGGAATCGATCTCCACCCCGCGGTTCATCGGACCCGGGTGCATGACGCGCACGCCCGGCGCGGCGTGGGCCAGCTTCTCGCGGTCGAGGCCGAAGAAGCGGAAATATTCCCGCTGCGACGGCGCCATGACGCCGTCCATGCGCTCGAGCTGCAGGCGCAGCATCATCACGACGTCGCAGCCGGCGATGCCCTTGCGCATGTCGTGGAAGACCTCGACGTTCCAGCGGTCGGCGGCGGCCGGGATCAGGGTCGGCGGCCCGACCAGCCGCACGTGGGCGCCCAGCATCTGCAGCAGGGCGATGTTCGAGCGGGCGACGCGGCTGTGCAGGACGTCGCCGCAGATGGCGACCTTCAGGCCGGCGATGCGGCCGAAAGCGCGGCGCATGGACAGGGCGTCGAGCAGAGCCTGCGTGGGATGCTCGTGCTGGCCGTCGCCGGCGTTGATCACCGAACAGCCGACCTTCTGCGAGAGCAGGGACGCCGCGCCCGAGGACGAATGCCGGATCACCAGCAGGTCCGGCTGCATGGCGTTCAGCGTCACCGCCGTGTCGATCAGGGTCTCGCCCTTGGAGATCGACGACGAGCGCGGGCTCATGTTGACCACGTCGGCGCCGAGCCGCTTGCCGGCCAACTCGAACGAACTCTGGGTGCGGGTCGAGTTCTCGAAGAACAGGTTCATCAGCGTGCGACCCTTGAGCAGGTCGAGCTTCTTCGAGGTCTGGCGGTTCAGGCTGACGAAGCCGTCGGCGAGGTCGAGGAGGTTGGCCACCTCAACCTCGTTGAGGTCTGTCGCGGACAGGAAATGGCGCTTCGGGAAGGAAAAGGTCCGCTGCAGGACCTCGTTCAGACCGGTGGGCGCGCCGCTCATCGAGGGCCGGTCATAGGCCGCGCCGGTCGCCAAGCCAAGGGGCTCTAGAGGTTCCGCAGCCGGTCCAGGGCGCCCTGGAGGATCCAGGCGGCGGCCATCTTGTCCACCACGTCGGCCCGGCGGGCGCGGGTCATGTCGGCCTCGCCGACGAGCATGCGGTTGACCGCCATGGTCGACATCCGCTCGTCCCAGAAGGCGATGGGCAGATCCTCCCGCAGCCGCAGCAGGTTGCGCGCGAAGGCGCGGTTGGACTGGCAGCGCGTCCCTTCGGTCCCGTCCATGTTCACCGGCAGGCCGATGACGATCCCCGAGGCGCGCCGGCTCTCCATCAGCTTGAAGAGCGCCTTGGCGTCGTCGGTGAACTTGGTCTTGCGGATCAACCCCAGGGGGCTGGCCACCATGCGCGTGGCGTCCGAGACGGCGACGCCGATGGTCTTCTCGCCCAGGTCGAGCCCCACCAGGGGCGTGTTCGGCGGCGCGATTGCGGGCAGATCGATAAGGTCGACGACGGCCATGCCCACCCATAGCTTGCAAAGCGGGGGTCCGCACGGCTAACCCACGCGCCTGAGTTCAAGGAGGGCCCCATGGCCATCGACGCCGCGACCGTGCGCAAGGTCGCGAGGCTGGCGCGGATCGCCGAGCCTGAAGAGAAACTGGAGCCGCTGGCGAAGGAGCTGTCCGCGATCCTCAACTGGATCGAGCAGCTCAACGAGGTGGACACCGACGGCGTGGAGCCGATGACCACGTCGGTGGAGACGACCCTGCCGATGCGGGACGACGTCGTCACCGAGGGCGGCGATCCCGCCAAGGTGCTGGCCAACGCGCCGAAGGCCGCCAAGAACTTCTTCGTCGTGCCGAAGGTGGTCGAGTAATGGCCGAGCTCACCTCGCTGACGCTGAAGGCCGCGCTGGACGGCCTGTCGTCGAAGTCGTTCTCCTCGGTGGAGCTGACGCAGGCCCACCTCGAGGCCGTGGAGGCCGCGCGGGCGCTGAACGCCTATGTGGTCGAAACGCCGGACCGGGCGCTCGAGATGGCCAGGGCCGCCGACGCGCGCCGCGCCCGGGGCGAGGCCGGCCGCCTGGAAGGCGCGCCGCTGGGCATCAAGGACCTGTTCTGCACGGAAGGCGTGGAGTCCACCGCCGCCTCCAAGATCCTGAAGGGCTTCAGGCCGACCTACGAATCCACCGTCACCGCCAACCTCTGGCGCGACGGGGCGGTCATGCTGGGCAAGCTCAACATGGACGAGTTCGCCATGGGCTCGTCCAACGAGACCTCGGCCTGGGGCCCGGTGGTCAACCCGTGGCGGGCCGAGGGCGGCAACGCCCAGCTGACCCCGGGCGGCTCGTCCGGCGGCTCGGCCTCGGCGGTCGCCGCCGAGCTCTGCCTGGGCGCCACGGCCACCGACACCGGCGGCTCGATCCGCCAGCCCGCCGCCTTCACCGGCACGGTGGGCATCAAGCCGACCTACGGCCGCTGCTCGCGCTGGGGCATCGTCGCCTTCGCGTCCTCGCTGGACCAGGCCGGGCCGATGGCGCGCACCGTCGAGGACGCGGCCATCCTGCTGACCTCGATGTCGGGGCACGACCCCAAGGACTCCACCAGCCTGCCCGTCGAGACGCCGGACTTCGCCAGCTTCTGCGGCAAGTCGGTGAAGGGCCTGCGGGTCGGCATCCCGAAGGAATACCGCGTCGACGGCATGCCGCCCGAGATCGAGAAGCTGTGGGAGCAGGGGATCGCCTGGCTGAAGGAGGCCGGCTGCGAAATCGTCGAGGTCAGCCTGCCGCATACCAAGTACGCCCTGCCGGCCTACTACATCATCGCGCCCGCCGAGGCCTCGTCGAACCTCGCCCGCTACGACGGCATGCGCTTCGGCCTGCGCGTCGAGGGCGGCAACCTCACCGAGACGTACGAGAACACCCGCGCCGAGGGCTTCGGGGCCGAGGTGAAGCGGCGGATCCTGATCGGCACCTACGTGCTCTCGGCCGGCTACTACGACGCCTACTACCTCAAGGCCCTGAAGGTCCGCCGGCGCATCGCCGACGACTTCGACCGGGCCTGGGAGAAGGTGGACGCGCTGCTGACGCCGACCGCGCCGTCGGCCGCCTTCGCCCTGGGCGAGAAGTCGGACGATCCGGTGGCCATGTACCTGAACGACATCTTCACGGTGACCGTGAACCTGGCGGGCCTGCCGGGCATGAGCGTTCCGGCCGGCGTCGACGCCAACGGCCTGCCGCTGGGCCTGCAGCTGATCGGCAAGGCGCTGGACGAGGGCACGCTGTTCTCGCTGGGCTCGGCCATCGAGAAGGCGGCGGACTTCAAGGCCAAGCCGAAGAAGTGGTGGTGATCCTTTCCCTCCCTTGATGGGGAGGGTGGAGTCGCGCCCGGCGCGAGCCGGGTGGGGAGGTCATGATCCGGCGCTGCGCCCGATCCCTGGCTGCCCCACCCCGACCGCTTCGCGGTCCGCCCCTCCCCAGGCGGGGAGGGAAGGCGGCCTTACTTGATCTTGTCGAACTCGGACTGGATCTCCTTGAGCTTGGCCTCGTCCAGCGCGCCCTGGCTCATCGGGGCGACCTGGGCGAGCGTCATGCCGGCGATCTGGTCGTAGTAGTTGGCGATCTCGGGCACCGCCTTCTCGAGCGCGGCCTTGGCCTGCTCGTTCTTGATGATGTCGCCGATCGGCGTGGATTCCACCGACAGCGCGCCGGCGGCCGAGGCCGAGGCCTCGTGGTTCGCATGGGCGTGGTTGTGGTCCTGGGCCAGGGCCGGCCCGGCGATCAGGGCCGCGGCGACGGCGGCGAGAGCGATGGTCTTCATGGGTCTTCCTTCCCCCAGGGATGTAATTGACGCCGTAAGGCGGAGCGCAGCTTGAGGCCATTTCATGACCTTTGCGCAAGAGGGCGCGTGAGCGCGCTTCACCTTCCGGCCCGGCGGCGCTAGGGAAGCGGCCATGAGCGAAACTGCGAACGCCAAGCTGATCCAGGGCCGGACGGGCCCGTGGGAAGTGGTCCTGGGCCTCGAGGTCCACGCCCAGGTGGCCTCCAACGCCAAGCTGTTCTCCGGCGCGGCAGTCGGATTCGGCGCCGGCCCCAACGAGCAGGTCAGCCTGGTGGACGCGGCCATGCCCGGCATGCTGCCGGTCATCAACCGCCACTGCGTCGAGCAGGCGGTGCGGACCGGGCTGGGCCTGAAGGCCCAGATCAACCTCAAGAGCCGCTTCGACCGGAAGAACTACTTCTATCCGGACCTGCCGCAGGGCTATCAGATCAGCCAATACCAGCACCCGATCGTGGGTGAGGGCGAGGTCATCGTCGAACGCGACGACGGCTCCACCTTCACGGTCCGGATCGAGCGGCTGCACCTGGAGCAGGACGCCGGCAAGAGCCTGCACGACCAGGATCCGAACTTCACCTACGTCGACCTGAACCGGGCCGGCACGGCCCTGATGGAGATCGTCTCCCGGCCCGACATGCGCTCGTCCGACGAGGCGGCGGCCTATGTGAAGAAGCTGCGGACCATCCTGATCTACCTCGGCTCCTGCGACGGCGACATGGAGAAGGGCAACCTGCGGGCGGACGTGAACGTCTCGGTCTGCCGCCCCGGCGCCTACGAGAAGTACCGCCAGACCGGCGACTTCAGCCATCTGGGCACGCGCTGCGAGATCAAGAACGTCAACTCGTTCCGCTTCATGCAACAGGCGATCGAGTACGAGGCCCGCCGCCAGATCGAGATCCTGGAGGACGGCGGTTCCATCGACCAGGAGACCCGCCTGTTCGATCCGAACAAGGGCGAGACGCGGTCCATGCGCTCGAAGGAAGAGGCGCACGACTACCGCTACTTCCCCGACCCCGACCTGCTGCCGCTGGAGCTCGACCCGGCCTGGGTGAAGAAGATCGAGGCGGACCTGCCGGAACTGCCCGACGCCAAGAAGGCGCGCTTCCAGTCGCAGTACGGCCTGTCGGCCTACGACGCCGGCGTGCTGATCGCCGACCAGGCCAAGGCCGACTTCTACGAGGCCGCGGCCAAAGGCCGCGACGCCAAGCTCGTGGCCAACTGGGTGACCAACGACCTGGCCGCCAAGCTGTCGGCGGACGGGTTGGAGATCGGCGACTCGCCGATCGGCCCGGCGGCGATCGCCGAGCTGGTCCAGCTGATCGAGGACGGGACCATCTCGTCCAAGATCGCCAAGGACGTGTTCGAGCGGATGTGGGCGGGCGAGGGCTCGGCGTCCGAGATCGTCGAGAAGCAGGGCCTGAAGCAGGTTTCCGACACCGGCGCGCTGGAGAAGATCATCGACGACCTCATCGCCGCCAATCCCGGCCAGGCCGCCGCGGTCAAGGAGAAGCCGCAGGCCATCGGCTGGTTCGTGGGCCAGGTGATGAAGGCGACGGGCGGCAAGGCCAACCCCGGCGCCGTCAACCAGCTGCTGAAGGCGAAGCTGGGCGTCTAGTCCGGAACGATGTCGAAGACCCGGCCGTTCGGGTCGACCAGCACGAAGCCGTCCCCCATCCGCCGCCAGGCGTAGCCGCGCGGCGGCTGGCGCAGGCGGTATCGCGGGTAGTCGTCCACCGGCGCGCCCCGCTGCTCCGGCGGCAGGTAGCCGCCCGGCCGCACGCGCTGGGGCGAACCGTAGTCCCGCGGCGCGTCGTCGAAACGGCGATAGCCGCGGCCCTCGCCAGGGCCGCCGCGGTCCCAGCGCCGGTCGTCGCCGCCGCGGCCGCGGCCTTCGCCCCGGCCCCCTTCGCGGCCGCGTCCACGCCCGCGGCCGCGATCCTGGGCCTCGGCGGGATCCGCCGACAGGGACGGGCCGGCCAGCAGGACCACGGCCGCGAATGTCAGGAACTGGCGCCGTTTCACGCCGAACGCCTCCAGGCTGCGTCGTTGAGCGTCTACACTGTAATGCGGGTCGTGAACTGCGCCTGAACGTCGCCGTGGGCCCAGCGCTCCGCTGCGCAAATGCACGGCCAGGGCGTACGGTTCAACCGCCGGACGGCAGTCGAGCAGCCGAATTCTGACGACACAACTTGCCATGAAGCCACGACAACAGGCGATTTAACCATGTGTTCAGCTTGAGCTTGGTTTCCTGTGCTTCTTAAGGCCGGTGCAGGCTCCGAAAACCGGATCCGCCGGCCCCGAACAGGGACTCGAAGATCATGCTGGCGAGCATGGAGATGAAGAGCGAAGGCTTGCCGCTCCCGAAGCCGGATGCGTCGGGCGACGAGCTGTTCCGTCTGGGGCTGCTCTATTCGACGGGGCAGGGCGGCGCGCCGCTCGACTACGTCTCGGCCCATATGCTGTTCAACCTGGCCGCCATGCGCGGCTCGGTCGAGGCCAAGATCTACCGCAAGGAGCTGGCCGAAGAGATGGCGTCCGACGAGGTCGCCGAGGCCCAGCGCCAGGCGCGCGAGTGGCTGGCCCAGGGCTGACCGGGGATCAGGCCTCGCGCGAACGAGCCCGAGGTCATTTTGCCCTGCCGGACCGGCTAGGCAGAGCGATCCCGGTCCGCTAATAACCGCCCCTCCGCGGGCGTGCGCCGCCCGGCGAGCTGGTGACGTGGCCGAGTGGCTGAAGGCAACGGTTTGCTAAATCGTCATACGTGAAAGCGTATCGAGGGTTCGAATCCCTCCGTCACCGCCATCCTGCTTCGCCCGACGGGCTTGGCAGGACTGACCCCTTTCCACCCATCTAAGCCTCGCGGTTCTCGCGCCATTGCGGGACCTTGAGCGGCGGCTGCCAGGGCTCGCGGCGGACGATCCAGCTCTCGTAATCCGGGGCGAAGAGGCCGGGCTCGTCGAAGCCGCCGACGGACAGTTCGTACTCGGTCCCGTCGCCGCCGTAGATCCGCGACCCGCAGGCCGGACAGAACCAGCGCCGGTAGCCCGGGGAGCTCTCCCAGGCGCGGATCTCGCCGGTGATCTCCACCTGCTCGGCGCGGAAGATCACGAACGGGTTGAAGGCCGAGGCGTGGGCTTTTCGGCAGGTCATGCAGTGGCACAGGCCGACCCGCAGCGGCTCGCCGCGGGCGACGAAGCGGACCGCGCCGCAGGCGCAGCCGCCGGTCCGCTCGATCTGGAGGTCGCTCATGGCCCCTGAACGCGTCAGGCGGCTTCCAGGACCCGGATGATCTCGCTCTCGCGCTCGTTCCACAGGATCGAGACCCGGGCGGCGCGGGCGGCGAGGTCGCCCAGGGCGGCCTTCACCTCCCTCTGGCGCAGGCGCTGGGCCGACAGGCGCAGCAGCGTGCGGCCGGCGCCCTGGTCCTGTTCCTCGTCGTGGAAGCGCAGCACGGCGTCCACCACGGCGGCGGGGAGGGGCTGGGGCGCCAGCGGCTTGCGCGGGGCCGACGGACGGCGGGGGGCGGCCGGGCGGCGACGGGGGGCGAAGCGGGAAGCCATCACTCGAACTCCTGTTGCGGGTTGGCGATGGTTCCGTTCTGATCCCCTGGTGCGACAGAATCGGACGTAAGCGAGATGCGGCACGAAAAGGCCGGCCGGCTGCTGGAGATGGCGCGCCTGCTGGCGAGCACCGCCGAGGGGCTGACGCTGGACGAGATGGCCGAGCGCCTCGGGGTCGGCCGCCGCACGGTGGAGCGCATGCGCGATGCGGTCCGCGAGGTCTTCCCGCAGCTGGAGGAGGTGGATGATCCGCCGACGCGGCGGTTCCGCATCCCTTCGGGGCTCGACGGGCTCTTCCAGGCGCCCACGGCCGAGGAACTGGCGGCGCTGACCGCGGCCGGGGACACCTTCGAGAAGCAGGGCGCCCAGGCCCGCGCCGCGGCGCTGCGCTCGCTCGAGCGCAAGGTGCTGTCGGCCACCCGCGCCGCCGCCCGCCGCAAGCTGGCGCCCGACCTGGAGGCCCTGCTGCAGGCCGAGACCATCGCCGTGACGGCGGGCCCCAGGCCGTTCGAGGACGAGGCGGTCCTACAGGCGGTGCGCGATGCGCTGAAGGCCCTGAGCACCCTGCGCTTCCGCTACGAGGGCGGATCCAATCCCGGCCGCACGCGCGAGGTGACGCCCTACGGCATCCTCTTCGGGCGCTCGAACTACCTGGTGGCGGCCGAGAGCGCCGAGGTCGGGCCCCGCAACTGGCGTCTGGACCGGATCTTCGACGTGGAGGTCACGGGCCGTCCCGGCGAGCGGCCGGCGGGCTTCTCCCTCCAGGCCTACGCCGACGAGAGCTTCGGCATCTACCAGGACGACACCTATGACGTGGTGCTGAAGATCGCCCCCGAAGGGGCCGAGGACGCGCTGCGCTGGCGCTTCCACGCCAATCAGTCGGTGGAGCAGGCCGCCGACGGCTCGGTGACCGTCCACTTCCGGGCGAGCGGCATGCGCGAACTCGCCTGGCACCTGTTCACCTGGGGCGACAAGGTCGAGATCGTCGAGCCGGCGGCGCTGAAGGCCATGATGCGCCAGGAGCTGGAGGCGGCGATCCGGGCTCACGTCCGGAACTGACGCAGGCGCTTCCCAAGGTCCTCCCAACGCAAGGGAGACCCGATATGACCGCGACGCTCGACTACGCCCGGATGTTCGAGACCGAGTTCCGCCCCCGCCGGCGGCTGCGGCGCACGCTGGCGCTGGCCGTGCTGGGCGGCCTGTTCCTCGTGCGGCCGAGGCTGGCCCTTTCGATCTGGCGCGAGCGCGGGTGACGCCGGAGCCGGTGACGAGCGGCGTTCGGCGAGAAACGCCTTGAGCTTGGCCGATCCCTCCGAACTATCTGGGGGCGCGTTCAAGTTCGGGGTGTTTCCACATGACGTTGCGCCTGCTGGCCACGCTTTTCGCCGGAGTGTTCCTGATGGGGGCCGCCCCCGATGACGACCCCTACGCCTGGATGGAGGAGATCGAGGGCGCGCGGCCGCTGGAGTGGGCCAGGGCCGAGAACGCCAGCTCGCTGCCCAGGCTGCAGAACGATCCCCGCTACGCCGCCCTCTACGCCGACGCCCTGAAGATCGCGACGGCCAAGGACCGCATCCCCGCCGTGCGCTTCGCCGGCGATGGAAGCCTGCGCGACTTCTGGCAGGACGCCGACCACGTGCGGGGGATCTGGCGCACGACGAGCCTCGACAGCTACCGGTCAGGCAAGCCCGAGTGGCGGACCATCCTCGACCTCGACACCCTGGCCAAGAGCGAGGGCGCCAACTGGGTCTGGCACGGCGCCGCCTGCCTGGCGCCGGATGACCGCCTCTGCCTCGTGGAGCTGTCGAATGGCGGCAAGGACGCCGCGGTGGTGCGCGAGTTCGACGCCGTCGCCGGCGCGTTCGTGGAGGGCGGCTTCACCATCCCCGAGGCCAAGGCCAACTACGCCTGGCTCGATCGCGACACGCTCGTGGTCGCCACCGAGTGGACGGAGGGCGACCTCACCGCCTCGGGCTACCCCTACATCGTCAAGACCCTGAAGCGGGGCCAGCCGCTGGACCAGGCGCAGGAGGTCTTCCGCGGACAGAAAGCCGACGTATCGGTCCAGCCGATGGTGCTGCGCGAGCCCGACGGCCAGGTGGCCGCGGTGATCGCCGGGCGCGGCCTCGACTTCTTCAACAGCGAATATCACCTGCTGACGCCGAACGGCCCGGCCAAGCTCGACCTGCCCACCAAGGCCACGATCCAGGGCTATGTCGCCGGCCGGCTGGTGGTCAGTCTGGAGCAGGACTGGCCGGAGAAGGGCTTCAGGGAAGGCGACCTGATCGACTTCGACCTCGCCGCAGTGAAGGCCGATCCCGCCCGTCTGGCCGGGACCCTCGTGCTGCGCCCGACGCAGAGCCAGGCGATCGAACAGGTGGCGACGACGCGTAGCCGGCTGGTCGTCGCGCTCTACGACAACGTGAAGGGCCAGGTGCTGAGTTACGCCCGTCAGGGCGAGGCCTGGACCTCGAGCCGGCTCGACCTGCCCAAGGATTCCAGCATCGGGATCAGCTCCGCGTCCGACCGGGACGACCGGCTGATCCTCAACGTCACCGGCTTCCTGACCCCCTCCAGCCAGTGGCTGGCCGACGCCGCCTCGGGAGCGCCCGAGCGCCTGGCGGTGATGCCCGAGCGTTTCGACGCCTCGGACATGAAGGTCGAGCAGCTCTGGGCGACCTCGAAGGACGGAACCCGGGTCCCGTACTTCGTCGTCTCGAAGAAGGACCTGAAGCTGGACGGTTCGAACCCGACGCTGCTCTACGCCTATGGGGGCTTTCTGGTCAGCCAGACGCCGGCCTACGCCCAGACGGCGGGCAAGCTGTGGCTGGAGAAGGGCGGCGTCTACGTCGTCGCCAACATCCGCGGGGGAGGCGAGTTCGGCCCGCGCTGGCACAACGCGGGCCTCAAGCTGAACCGGATGCGGGTCTACGAGGACTTCTTCGCCGTCTCCGAGGACCTGATCGCCCGCAAGATCACCAGTCCCCGGCGCCTGGGGATCATGGGCGGCTCCAACGGCGGTCTCCTGATGGGCGTGGCGCTGACGAAGCGGCCCGAGCTCTACAACGCCGTGGTCATCCAGGTGCCGCTGTTCGACATGATCGGCTACACCCACATCGGCGCCGGGGCGTCCTGGGTCGGCGAGTACGGCGACCCCGCGATCCCCGCGGAGCGGGCGATGCTGATGAGCTATTCGCCCTACCAGAACCTGAGGCCCGGCCAGAAGTACCCGCGCGTGTTCCTGGAGACCTCCACCAAGGACGACCGGGTGCATCCGGCCCACGCCCGCAAGGCCGCCGCGCGGCTGAAGGAATACGGCTACGACTACCTCTATTACGAGAACATCGACGGCGGGCACGCCGCGGCGGCCAACCTGAACGAGCGGGCCATGCGCCAGGCGCTCGAATACACCTACCTCCACCAGCAGCTGATGGACTGAGGATGGCGCCGGGGCCGGTCAGCGCGGGAGTGCTCGCCTGGCGGGCCCGGCCGGAGGGGCCGCAGTTCCTGCTGGTGCATCCAGGCGGCCCCTACTGGCGAGGCAAGGACGAGGCGGCCTGGTCGATCCCCAAGGGGCTGGTCGAGCCGGACGAGGCCGACTGGGACGCCGCCCGGCGCGAGTTCCTGGAGGAGCTGGGGCAGCCGATCGACGGCGAGCCGGTGGAGCTGCCGCCCTGCCGGCTCCCCAGCGGCAAGATCGTGCGGGCCTGGCTGGTCGAGGCCGACCTCGACGTGACCGGCCTCAAGAGCAACGCGTTCGAGATGGAGTGGCCGCCGAGGTCCGGGCGCCGGGCCGCCTTCCCCGAGGTGGACAAGGCGGCCTGGTTCGCGGCCGGGGAGGCGAGGGCGCGCCTGCACAAGGGCCAGCGGCCGCTGCTGGAGGCGGCGCTGGAGAAGCTCGCGGGCCGCTGACCGGCCGCGCCGGATTTGCCCCGCCTGCGCCGGTTGGGCCATAAGGGGCGCTCCCAAAGACGCCGGAACCGTTCGCCGCGCGCGCCAGGCGCGCCGGTTCGCCCAGGCGCATCTCACGGCGGCCCCTCGGGCCGCGCCGACATGCCGGAGCCATGACCCTCGCAGACCTGACCGCCTTCGCCGCCCCCTATCCCTGGCTGGAGACCCTCTGGGCGCTCGCCCTGCTGGTCGCCGCCGCCGCCGTCGCCAACCTGCTGGTCAAGCCGCTGATCGTGCGGGTGCTGGCCCGGGTCTTCGACGGCCTCTCGCACCGGGTCAGCCACGAGGACGCCCTGCCGGTCGCCCGCCGGCTCGCCAACATCCTGCCGGCGGTGGTGATCGCGCAGGGGATCGTGCTGGTGCCGCACCTGCCGGTCGGCGTGGTCACGGTGACCCGCAATGTCTGCAGCGCCTTCGTCATCCTGATGGTCGTGCTGGCCCTGAGCGCGGCGCTCAACCTGCTGAACGACCTCTATCAGCGGCGGCCGACGGCCATGAGCCGGCCGATCAAGGGCTACCTGCAGGTGGTCAAGATCCTGCTGTTCGCCGCCGCCGCGGTGCTGATGGCGGCGGCGCTGATGGAACGCTCGCCGCTGCTGCTCCTCTCGGGCCTGGGCGCCATGGCCGCGGTGCTGATGCTGGTGTTCAAGGACACCATCCTGTCGCTGGTGGCCTCGGTGCAGATCGCCTCCAACGACATGGTCCGCCTCGGCGACTGGGTGGAGATGCCTCAGCTGAACGCCGACGGCGACGTGATCGACATCGCCCTGCACACGGTGAAGATCCAGAACTGGGACAAGACCGTCACCACGATCCCGACGCAGCGGCTGATCACCGACTCGTTCAAGAACTGGCGCGGCATGCAGGAGTCGGGCGGGCGGCGGATCAAGCGCGCCCTGATGCTGGACCAGACGAGCGTCCGCTTCCTCGCCGACGAGGACCGGGAGCGCCTGCGGCGGATGTCGCTGATCGCCGACTACCTCGATCGCAAGCAGGCTGAGCTGGACGCCTGGAACCAGCGGCTGCTGGCGGACGGGCGCGATCCCGTGAACACCCGCCAGCTCACCAACCTCGGAACCTTCCGCGCCTATGTGCAGGCCTATCTCGAGGCTCATCCCACGATCGCCAGGAACATGACCCTGCTGGTCCGGCAGCTTCAGCCGACGCCCGAGGGGCTGCCGATCGAGATCTACTGCTTCACCGCCACGACCGCCTGGGCCGAGTACGAGGGCGTGCAGTCGGACATCTTCGACCACCTCTACGCGGTCCTGCCCGAGTTCGGCCTGCGGGTGTTCCAGGCGCCGAGCGGCCTCGACCTCCAGCGGCTGGCGGCGGCCTAGCTCTCCGCCTAGCTCTCGGGCGGCGCTGAGCGCTGCAGCGAGCCGACGTCTAGGATCGGCGAGGCGTCGATGGTGTCGGCGTCCAGCAGCACGGCGACCCGCTCCAGGGCCGCGACCAGGCTCGCCTGCTCCCAGTCGGCGAGCTTCTCGAAGCGCGCGGCGAAGCGGTCCTGCAGGAGGTCCGGCGTTCCGGCCAGCGCCTCGCGGCCCGCCGGCGTCAGCACGACGTCGACCCGACGGCGGTCGGTCTCGCCGCGCCGGCGCATGAGGAGTCCGCGCTGTTCCAGCTTGTCGAGCAGGGCCGTGACGGTCGCCTGGCTCAGCCGGGCGGCCTCGGCGATTCCGCCGGCGCTCAGCACGCCCTGGCGGTCGACCAGCTGCAGCACGAGCAGCTGCGACGGCGTCAGCCCAGACGCGCGCGAGATGTCCCGCGCCGCGAATTCCGCAGCGCGCACGATCCGCCGGATCGCGATGAGGGCGCTGGTGAGGCGGGTGTCCATGGAGGCTCCTGCGACGCGACCGCGGTGTTGTTCCGCAGCTTGGGCGGTGGGGCAAGCATCGCCGCGAGAGGCTCATCAGAAGATACGATTATCGAAATAATCAGAACGGGTTCCGTCCGCGAACGCCGGGCGTGATCACAAGTCCGCGAGCCGATTGTAGGGGGTTTTCGGCGGTTATCTGCCCGGAAGGGTTGACATATTTCGTTCGATAAACAAAATAACTGCCATGACAACTGCTTCGCTTCGGCGGGCGGCTGGGGGGCCTGGGGTCCGAGTCGATCCCTCGCCGGGCCGTGTCGAGCTGCGGGCGCCCACTCTGGCGGACGGACCCGATGTCCACGCCCTGATCCGCGCCTGCCCGCCGCTCGACGAGAATTCGGCCTACTGCAATCTCCTCCAGTGCGCCCACTTCGCCGACACCTGCGTGACCGCGGTCGACGGGGAGGGCCTGGCCGGCTGGCTGTCGGCCTATGTCTCGCCGGCCGAGCCTGACACCATCTTCGTCTGGCAGGTGGCCGTGGCCCCCCACGCCCGCGGAACCGGCCTTGGCGGCCGCATGCTGGCCGAGCTCCTGTCGCGCCCGGCCTGCCGCGGCGTGCGGCGGCTCACAACGACCATCACCGAGGGCAACCAGCCGTCCTGGCGGATGTTCGGCCGGCTGGCCGAGCGCCTCGGCGCGCCGCTCACCCGCGAGCCCTGCTTCCTGGAAGGCGTCCACCTGCCGGCCGGTCACTCGACCGAGCACATGGTCGCCATCGGACCATTCGACCCCGCGGCGACGCGGGCCTGATCCCAACCACAAGGAGACGCCATGTACGACGCCGAAGCCCCGGCGCGCGCTGACACCGCGTTCGCGCCTTTCGACCGCCTGGAGTCCCGGGTTCGTTCCTACTGCCGCAGCTTCCCGGCCGTGTTCGTCCGCGGGTCGGGCGCCTGGCTCTACGACGCCGACGGCAAGGCCTACCTCGACTTCCTCAGCGGCTGCGCCAGCCTCAACTACGGCCACAACCACCCGGCCCTGAAGCAGCGGCTCGTGGAGTACATCGCCGACGACGGCGTGGCTCACAGCCTCGACATGCACAGCCGCGCCAAGGCCGAGTTCCTGGAGGCTTTCGAAGCGGCCATCCTGCGGCCGCGCGGGATGTTCTACCGCGCCCAGTTCACCGGCCCCACGGGCGCCAACGCCGTCGAGGCGGCGCTGAAGCTCGCGCGCAAGATCACCGGCCGGACGAACGTCATCGCCTTCACCAACGGCTTCCACGGCGTGACCCTGGGGGCCCTGGCGGCCACCGGCAGCGGCGGCCACCGCGCGTCGGGCGGCCTGCCCGCCCAGGGCGTCAGCCGCGCGGCCTACGACGGCTACTACGGGCCTGACGTCGACACCGCGGCCCAGCTCGACAAGCTGCTGTCGGATCCCTCGGGCGGCATCGATCCGCCGGCCGCGATCCTCGTGGAGACGGTGCAGGGCGAGGGCGGCCTCAACGTCGCCTCGGCCGAGTGGCTGCGCGCCGTCGAGGCGATCGCGCGCAAGCACGGGGCGCTGTTCATCATCGACGACATCCAGGCCGGGTGCGGCCGCGCCGGCGGCTTCTTCAGCTTCGAGGACATGGGCGTGACGCCGGACATCGTCACCATGGCGAAGTCGCTCTCGGGGCTGGGCCTGCCGATGGCGCTGACGCTGATCCGTCCCGAGCGGGACGTCTGGCATCCCGGCCAGCACAACGGCACCTTCCGCGGCAACTGCCACGCCTTCGTCACCGCCAAGGCGGCGATCGACACCTTCTGGCGCGACGACGCCTTCGCCGAGCGGACCGCCGCCAAGGGCGAGCGGCTGCGCGCGCGGCTCGAGGAGATCGCCGGCAAGCATCCGGACGTCGTCCGCGGGACCAAGGGCCGCGGCATGATGCGGGGCATCGACGTCGGGTGGGGCGAGGTCTCGGGCCGGATCGTCAAGGCGGCCTTCGAGCGGGGCCTGGTGATCGAGACCAGCGGCCCGCGCGACGAGATCGTGAAGGTCCTGGCGCCCCTCACCATCGCCGACGAGGACCTGGACCGTGGCCTGGACATCCTGTCCGCCGCGATCGCCGACATCCGCGGCCCCGTGCAGCTGAACGCCGCCTGAGCCGCCGAAGACACGAGAGAGAGATACATGATCGTTCGTGACCTGAACCAAGCCGAGAAGACCGACCGCCGCGTGGTGTCCAAGGGGTGGGAGAGCACGCGCCTCCTGCTGAAGGACGACGCGATGGGCTTCTCGTTCCACATCACGACCATCTACGAGGGCGCCGAGCTGCCCATGCACTACAAGAACCACCTGGAGGCGGTCTACTGCATCTCCGGGGAGGGTTCGATCGAGGACCTCGCCACCGGCCAGGTGCACGAGATCCGGCCGGGCGTGCTCTACGCGCTCGACAAGCACGACCGCCACGTCCTGCGCGGCCGCACCCAGATGGTCATGGCCTGCGCCTTCAACCCGCCGGTGACCGGCCGCGAGGTGCACGACGAGACCGGCGCCTATCCCCTCGAAGCGGAGATGGCCTGAGGCCGCAGCGATGACGGAAGATCTCTATCCCTCCCGCGTGGCCTCGAAGCCTGCCTGGCAGCCGCGCATCGACCCGGTGGCCCACAGCCGCTGGACCCCTGAGGCGCCGATCTCGGCCGAACAGCACGTGATGTTCGAGCGCGACGGCTATCTCGTGCTCGAGAATCTGTTCTCGGCCGCCGAGGTGGCCACGCTGCAGCGCGAACTGGAGCGGATGCGCAAGATGCCGGCCTCGCTGGAGACCGAGACGCTGATCGCCGAGCCCGGCTCGGGCGCGCTGCGCTCTGTCTTCGCGATCCACGCCCAGAACCGGCTGTTCGGCCGGCTGGCCGCCGACGAGCGGCTGGTGTCGGTCGCCCGCCACCTGCTGGGCGACGAGGTCTACATCCACCAGTCGCGGCTGAACTACAAAAGCGGCTTCGACGGCAAGGAATTCTACTGGCACTCGGATTTCGAGACCTGGCACGTCGAGGATGGGATGCCCCGCATGCGGGCGCTGTCGATGTCGGTCCAGCTCGCCGACAACCACGCCGTCAACGGCCCGCTGATGGTGATGCCGGGCTCGCAGCGGACGTACGTCTCGTGCGTCGGCGAGACGCCCGAGGACCACTACAAGCAGTCGCTGCGCAAGCAGGAGTACGGCGTGCCGGACCGCGACAGCCTGGCCCGGCTGGCCGAGACCTGCGGGATCGTCGCCCCCACCGGGCCGGCCGGCTCGGTCGTCCTGTTCGACTGCAACACCATGCATGGCTCGAACGGCAACATCACCCCGTTCCCGCGGGCCAACGCCTTCATCGTCTACAACTCGGTCTCCAACCGTCTGGTGGAGCCGTTCGGCGGGCGCGCCCCGCGGCCCGAGTTCATCGCCACCCGCGAGGGCTTCGAGCCGCTCACGGCGATGGGCGGCGACCTCGCCGAGGGGAGGGCGGCCTGATGGGCGTGCATACCGTCGAGAAGATCGGCGGCACCTCCATCTCGGACACGCGCGCGGTCCTGGACAACATCCTGATCGGCGCGCGGACGGGGGCCGAGCTGTACAACCGGATCTTCGTGGTCTCGGCCTACGCCGGCGTTACGGACAGGCTGCTCGAGCACAAGAAGACCGGCCGGCCGGGGGTGTACGCCCTGTTCGCCGCCGCGGCGTCGGGCGAGGGCGAGGCCTGGCGCACGGCGATCGACGACCTGCTGACGCACCTGCGGGCGCTGAACGCCGAGCGGTTCACCGACCCGGCGGACGTGGCGGCGGCCGACGCCTTCGTGGAGCAGCGGGTCGAGACCGCGCGCTCGTGCCTGGGCGACCTGCAGCGCCTCTGCGCCCAGGGCCACTTCCGGCTGGACGCCCAGCTCGGGGCCGTGCGCGAGATGCTGGCCTCGATCGGCGAGGCCCAGAGCGCCCACAACCTCACGCTCGAGCTGCGCCGCCGCGGCGTCAACGCCCGGATGGTCGACCTGACCGGCTGGGACGAGCCGGACGCCGTCGAGCTCGACGAGCTCCTGGCGCGCGCCTTCGCCGACGTGGACCTGGCGAGCGAGCTGCCCATCGCCACCGGCTACGCCAAGGCGGGCAAGGGCCTGATGGCCGAATACGGCCGCGGCTACAGCGAGGTGGTGTTCAGCCGCACGGCGGTGGTGACGGGAGCCCGCGAGGCCACGATCCACAAGGAGTTCCACCTCTCGAGCGCCGATCCCAAGCTGGTCGGGCCCGGGGCCGTGCGGAAGGTCGGGCGGACGAACTACGACGTCGCCGACCAGCTGGCGAACCTCGGCATGGAGGCGATCCACCCGCGGGCGGCGCGCGGCCTGCGCCAGGCCGGCATCCCCCTCTGCGTGCGCAACACCTTCGATCCCGAGGATCGGGGCACGACCATCTGGTCGGACTTCGTCTCGGAGCAGCCGCGGGTGGAGATCATCTGCGGCCTCACGGGCCTGACGGCGCTGGAGCTCTTCGAGCCCGACATGGTGGGGGTGAAGGGCTATGACGCCGGCATCCTGGCGGTGCTCACCCGGCACGCGGCGCGGATCGTCTCGAAGGCCTCGAACGCCAACACGATCAGCCACTACCTCGACGCCACGCCCAAGCAGGTGAAGCGGGTGATCGCCGACCTGGAACGCGAGTTCCCGAACGCCACGGTGACGACTCAGCAGGTCGCGGTGGTGGCGGTGATCGGCAGCGACCTGAACATCCCCGGACTCACCGCCGCGGCGGCGCAGGCGCTGGCGGACGCCGGAGTCGAGATCCTGGGCATCCAGCAGCTCACCCGCCGGGTGGACCTGCAGTTCGTGGTCCGGGAGCGGGACTACGCCCCGAGCGTCCAGGCCCTGCACGCGCGCCTGGTGTGCGGGGGCGGGCGGCTGCGCTCGGCGGCCTGAGGCGTCGGCGCCGGATCGAAGTGGGGGCTGACATGACGATGGAACAGGACGGCCGGGGCCTTGCGGCGCCGGCCGAAGCGGCCGCCGTCCGCCGGGCGGTGGCGGCTTCGGCGGTGGGCAACGCCACCGAGTGGTTCGATTACGGGATCTACGCCTACGGGGTGACCTACATCTCGGCGGCCCTGTTTCCGGGGGAGGCGGCGCAGGCGACGCTGTTCGCGTTGGCGACGTTCGCGATCTCGTTCCTGGTGCGGCCGCTGGGGGGCTTCTTCTGGGGCCCGCTGGGCGACCGCCTGGGCCGCAAGAGCGTGCTGGCCTTCACCATCGTGCTGATGGCCGCCGCCACGTTCCTGGTGGGCCTCCTGCCGACCTACGAGGCGGTGGGCTTCTGGGCGCCGCTGATGCTGGTGATCCTGCGGATGGTGCAGGGCTTCTCGACCGGCGGGGAGTACGGCGGGGCCGCGACGTTCATGGCCGAGTACGCCCCGGACGACCGGCGCGGCTTCTTCGGCAGCTTCCTGGAAGTGGGCACCCTGGCGGGCTTCTCGTTCGGGGCCCTGCTGATGCTGGGCTTCTCGCTGCTGCTGGGGAACGAGGCCATGCACGAGTGGGGCTGGCGCCTGCCGTTCCTGGTGGCCGCGCCGCTGGGGCTCGTCGGTCTCTACCTGCGGGCCAAGATCGAGGACACGCCGGTGTTCCGAGAGGCCGAGGCGCTGGAGGCCGAATCCGCCAGCCGCCAGCCCGGCCTGCAGACGCTGTTCACCGGCTACTGGCGTCCGCTGCTGGTGATGAGCGGCCTCGTCATCGCGCTGAACGTCGTGAACTACACCCTGCTCAGCTACATGCCGACCTATCTCGAGCGACGCCTGGGCCTTTCGACCCAGCAGGCGCTGCTGGTCCCGATCATCGGCATGCTGTGCATGATGGCGCTGCTGCCCTTCGCGGGCGCGGCCTCGGACCGGGTGGGGCGCAAGCCGCTGTGGGCGGCCTCGCTGGTCGGGCTCTTCGTCCTGGCGATCCCGCTCTACCACCTGATGGGCGCGGGTCTTTCCGGGGCGATCGTCGGTTTCGCCGTACTGGGGCTGCTCTATGCGCCGCAGCTGGCGACGATCTCGGCGACCTTCCCGGCCATGTTCCCGACGCGCGTGCGGTTCGCGGGCTTCGCGGTCGCCTACAACGTGGCCACCTCGCTGTTCGGCGGCACCGCGCCGGCCGCCAATTCCTGGCTGATCGAGCGGACGGGCGACGCCGCCGTCCCCGCCTACTACATGATGGCCGCCTGCGTGGTGGGCCTGATCGCCCTGGCCTTCACAGCCGAGACCGCCGGCCAGTCGATCCGCGGCGACGCGGGCGCGCCTGGATCCTCTCGCCGAGGCGGCGCCGTCCGGGGCGGGCAGGGGACAGTGTCGGGAAACTTGGAGGCCTGACCGGGAATCGAACCCGGGTACGCGGATTTGCAGTCCGCTGCGTCACCACTCCGCCATCAGGCCGTCTCGAAGGCCCTTGGGCTCTCCGGAGGGCGCGAGGGCTACCAGAAGGCGCCGGCCGGAGCAATCTCCGTGAGGGCCCGCAATTGCGTTTCGCAGGCTGAGGCCTATAAGCCCCGGTCTCACGCCCACCTTACGCTTCCCGAGGGGATTCGATGGCCGACTTCGCCGCCGCCCGCCTGAACATGGTGGAGAGCCAGGTGCGCACCCAGGACGTGACGGACGTGCGCCTGCACGACGCCATGCGCGACCTGCCGCGCGAGCGCTTCGCGCCCGAGGGCAAGGCCTATCTGGCCTACGCCGACGTCGAGGTGGAGTACGCGCCCGGCCGCTGGCTGCTGAAGCCCCGCGACGTCGCCAAGCTGCTGCAGGAAGTTCGCCCGATGCCCGGCGAGCGCGCCCTCGCCATCGCCGCCCCCTACGCCGCGGCCGTGCTGGAGGCGCTGGACCTGCAGGTCACGCGGCTGGACGAGGACCTCCGGCAGGTCCCGGCCGGCGAGTTCGACGTCATCATCTGCGAGGGCGCCGTCGCCCGCGCCCCCGAGGCCTGGGTGAAGGCCCTGGCCATGGACGGCCGCCTGGCGGTCATCGAGCGGGACGGGCCGGTCGGCCAGGCCTGCCTCTACCTGCGGGCCGAGGACGGAGTCGGCCGCCGTGTCCTGTTCGACGCCACGCCCCCGGTGCTCGCGGGCTTCGAGGCCCGTCACGGTTTCGCCTTCTGACGATGCTCAGAAACACGCCCGAAACCGGGCCGTGAAAAAAGCTTAAGGTGACGCCGCTTGGTCCTGCGGGCACAGGACGCATATAGAACACGACGTCTCTCGCACGATCGGGGATTACGAATGTCGAAGAGTCCGCGCGGCCGCCTCCTGGCCGCGGTCTTCAGCGTGGGGCTCGCCGCCGCCTTCGCGGGCCCGGCCGCCGCCGAGACCCTGGCCGACGCCATCGCGCTGGCCTACGAGACCAACCCCACGCTGCAGGCCCAGAGGGCGACCCAGCGGGCGCTCGACGAGAGCTTCGTCCAGGCTCGCACCGGCTGGCGCCCGACGCTGAACCTCAACGGCTCGGTCCGATACCTCGAGGACCGCTCGCCGCGGGCCATCATCAACCCGGCCCAGCGCACCACCATCGAAGAGGGCAACAGCGCCAGCGTCGGCCTGACCTTCAACCAACCCCTGTGGACCGGCGGCCGGGTCGCCGCGGCCGTGTCCGCGGCGCAGGCCGAGGTGCTGGCCGGCCGCGAGAACCTGCGGCGCATCGAGGCCCAGATCCTGGCCACCGTCATCCAGGCCTACGCCGACGTCCGGCGGGACCAGGAGGCCCTGCGCATCCGCCAGGAGAACGTCCGCGTCTTGACCCGCCAGCTGGAGGAGTCCCAGGCCCGCTTCGACGTGGGCGAGGTGACCCGCACCGACGTCGCCCAGTCGGAAGCCCGCCTGGCCCAGGCGCAGGCCCTGTTCAGCGAGTCCGAGGCCCAGCTGGCCATCAGCCGCGCCAACTACGCCCAGGTGGTCGGCCAGAATCCCGGCGAGCTCGCGCCCGAGCCGTCGCTGGCGCACATGCTGCCGACCGATCCCGATCAGGCCTACACGGTGGCCGAGGAGAACAACCCGCAGCTCCGCGCCCAGCAGTTCGCCGAGCAGGCCAGCCGCGCGCGCATCGCCGGCGCCCGCGCCGAGCGGATGCCGAACGTCAGCGCCCAGGCGACCATGGCCTTTGGCGGCCCGGCGCGGCCCCAGCCGCCGAACGATCCGTTCGAGCGCGGCCTCTTCAACCGCGAGAGCACGGCGACGGTAAACGTGACCGTGCCGCTGTTCTCGGGCGGCCTCGTCTCCTCGCGCGTGCGCCAGGCCGTCGAGCGCAACAACTCCGACCGGCTGACCACCGAGGCCGTGCGCCGCAGCGTGCTCCAGAACATCACCTCGTTCTGGAGCCAGCTGATCGCCGCCCGGGCCAACATCGCTTCCAGCGAGCAGCAGGTCCGCGCCGCCACCATCGCCGCCGAAGGCACCCGCCAGGAGCAGCAGGTGGGCCTTCGCACCACCATCGATGTGCTGAACGCCGAGCAGGAGCTGCGCCAGGCGCAGCTGAACCAGGTCTTCGCGCGCCGCGACGAATACGTCTCGGCCGCCGGCGTGCTCTCGACCATGGGCCGGCTCGAGGCCCGCAACCTCGTTCCGACGGCGCCGCAGTACGATCCGGCCAAGAACTTCCGGAAGCTGCGCGTCACCTGGGGCTGGGTGCCGTGGGAGGAGCCGATCGGCATCGTCGACCGCGTCCTGACGCCCTGGCCGGCGCCGACGCCCGACCCGAAGCCGGTCGAGGCGGCGATTCCCCCCGGGCTGACCCCGCCGCCGGCGAACGCGGCGGCGCCCCGCTGACTCTCCGCTGACCCTCCGGTGGTTCCCCCTGGAGGGGAACGGAGGGCGGCTGTGCGTGCGGAAATTGCAGGAACGTCGCCGCGCGCTTAGGCTCGGGCGATAGATTCCCTTTGCGGCGGCAGGAACATGTCCGAACAGACGTCCCAGGAACCGACGATGGAGGAGATCCTCGCCTCCATCCGCCGCATCATCTCCGAGGACGAGGCGCCCGCCGAGGCCAAGCCGGCCGAGCCGGAGGCGGCGGCCGAGGCCGCCCCCGAACCTGCGCCGGAGCCCGAGCCGCCCGCCGCCGAGGCGGCCCCGCCGCCGGCCCCCGAGCCGGAACCGGTGCAGGCCGCCGCGCCCGAGCCCGCGGGCCTGGCCGACGACGAGGACGACGAACTGGAGCTGACCCAGAAGGTCGAGACGCTGGGCGACCTCGACGTCCTCGCGCCCGCCGAGAGCGAGCCCGCCGCCGTCCCGCCGCCTCCCGCGCCGACCCCGGCCTCGGCGCTCGTCAGCGAACGCGCCGCCACCGCCGCGGCCTCGGCTTTCGGCCAGCTCTCGGCCGCCATCGCCATGCCGCGCGAAGGCCGCACGCTGGAGGACGTGGTGCGCGAGCTGCTCACCCCGCTGCTGCAGCAGTGGCTGGACGACAACCTGCCGCGCATCGTCCAGGAGGCGGTCGAGGCCGAGGTCGCGCGCATCGCCCGCGGCCGAGTAGGCTGACGCCCCATCCGTCACCGCTCATCCCCGCGTAGGCGGGGACCCCCTGGGCCTCCCACGCGGCGTTAGCGGACGCCCGGGCCGGCCGGGCCTTCCTGAAGCTGGGCGTGGATCCCCGCTTTCGCGGGGGTGAGCGGGTGTGTAAGGACCGCTCCGGACATCGCCATGCTTGAAAAGACCTTCGACCCCAAGACCGCCGAACCGCGCCTCTACGCCGCCTGGGAGGCCTCGGGCGGCTTCGCGCCGACCGACGATCCGGCCGCCGAGCCGTTCAGCATCGTCATCCCGCCGCCGAACGTGACGGGCTCGCTGCACATCGGCCACGCGCTGAACAACACCCTGCAGGACGTGCTGATCCGCTTCGAGCGGATGCGCGGCAAGGCGGCCCTGTGGCTGCCCGGCACCGACCACGCCGGCATCGCCACCCAGATGGTCGTCGAGCGCCAGCTCGCCCAGGAGGGCAACCAGAGCCGGCGCGACATGGGTCGCGAGGCCTTCGTCGAGAAGGTCTGGGAGTGGAAGGCCAAGTCGGGTGGGACCATCGTCAACCAGCTGCGCCGGCTGGGCGCCTCCTGCGACTGGAGCCGCGAGCGCTTCACCCTGGACGAGGGCCTCTCGGCCGCCGTCCGCAAGGTGTTCGTCCAGCTCTACCGGGAGAAGCTCATCTACCGCGACAAGCGGCTGGTGAACTGGGACCCGCACTTCCAGACCGCGATCTCCGACCTGGAGGTCGAGCAGCGCGAGGTGGACGGCCACTACTGGCACTTCGCCTATCCGCTGGAGGACGGCTCGGGCGAGATCGTCGTCGCCACCACGCGCCCGGAGACCATGCTGGGCGACACCGCGGTGGCGGTGCATCCGAGCGACGAGCGCTACACGCACCTGGTCGGCAAGGCCGTGCGCCTGCCGATCGTGAACCGGCCGATCCCGATCATCGCCGACGAATACCCGGACCCCGAGAAGGGCTCGGGCGCGGTGAAGATCACGCCTGCGCACGACTTCAACGACTTCGCCGTCGGCAAGCGCCACAACCTGCCGATGATCAACGTCTTCGACGACTTCGCGCGGCTGAATGACAACGTCCCGCCCGAGTACCGGGGCCTGGACCGCTTCGCCGCCCGCAAGAAGGTGGTCGAGGAGTTCGAAGCGCTGGGCCTGCTGCGCGGGATCGAGAAGACCCGCCACGTCGTCCCGCACGGCGACCGCTCGGGCGTCGTGGTCGAGCCCTATCTGACCGACCAGTGGTACGTGAACGCCGAGGTCCTGGCCAAGCCCGCGATCAAGGCCGTGGAGCAGGGCGACACGGTCTTCGTGCCCAAGGCCTGGGAGAAGACCTACTTCGAGTGGATGCGGAACATCCAGCCGTGGTGCATCTCGCGCCAGCTGTGGTGGGGCCACCGCATCCCGGCCTGGTACGGACCGGACGGCAAGGTGTTCGTCGCCGAAAGCGAGGCCGAGGCCCGCCGCCAGGCCGCCGAGCTCTACGGGCGAGATGTGGACCTGCGCCAGGACGGGGACGTCCTCGACACCTGGTTCTCGTCGGGGCTGTGGCCGTTCTCGACCATGGGCTGGCCCGAGCAGACCGAGGACCTCGCCCGTTTCTATCCGACCCACACCCTGGTGACCGGGTTCGACATCATCTTCTTCTGGGTCGCCCGGATGATGATGCAGGGCCTGCACTTCACCGGGCAGGTCCCGTTCCAGCGGGTGTTCATCAACGCCCTGGTGCGCGACGCGACCGGGGCCAAGATGTCCAAGTCCAAGGGCAACGTCATGGACCCCTTGGAGCTGGTGGACGAGTTCGGGGCCGACGCCCTGCGCTTCACGCTCACCGCCATGTCGGGCCAGGCGCGGGACATCAAGCTCTCGAAGCAGCGCATTGAAGGTTATAGGAATTTCGGTACGAAGCTGTGGAACGCCACGCGCTTCTGCCAGATGAACGGCTGCGCCCGGGCCGAGGGCTTCGACCCGGCGGCCGTGCAGGCGCCGCTGAACCGCTGGATTGTCGGCGAGACGGCCCGGACCGCGCGTGCGGTGACCGACGCCCTGGCCGATTGCGGGTTCGACGAGGCCGCGACGCAGCTCTACCGCTTCATCTGGAACCGGTTCTGCGACTGGTACGTCGAGCTCGCCAAGCCGCTGCTGAACGGCGAGGACGCCGCGGCCAAGGCCGAGACCCAGGCGACCGCCGCCTGGGTGCTGGACGTGATCCTGAAGCTGCTGCACCCGGTCATGCCGTTCATCACCGAGGAGCTGTGGGGCCAGACCGCCGACCTTGGAGCGTCGCGGGGAGATGCCCCGGGCGGGCAGGACGGCTTCCTGATGACCGCCCGCTGGCCCGAACTTCCCGACAGCCTGATCGACCCGGCCGCCGACGCCGAGATCGGCCTGATCATCGAGGCCATCTCGGAGGGCCGCTCGGTCCGCGCCGAGCTGAACGTCCCGCCGTCGGCCCGGCCGCCGCTGCTGGTCGTTGAGACCTCCGCCGAGCAGCGCCGGGTGCTCGAGGCCAGCACGCCGCTGATTGCCCAGCTGCTGCGGGTGGCCGAGGTTCGCTTCGTGGACGCCGCGCCCGAGGGCGCGATCCCCTACGTGGTGGACGGGGCGACGCTGGCCCTGCCGGTGGCCGAGTTTATCGACCTGGCGGCCGAGCGCGCGCGCCTGGCCAAGGAGGTCGCGAGCCTGGCGGGGGACATCGAGAAGACCTCGAAGAAGCTCGCCAACCCCGACTTCGTGGCCCGCGCCCCCGAGGAGGTGGTCGAGGAGAACCGCGAGCGGCTCGCCGAGGCCGAGGCGGCCAAGGCCAAGCTCGAGGGCGCGCTCGCCAGGCTGACCGCCGCCGGCTGAAAAAACCGGCGTCGTCGGTTTGCCTCCGGCGCTGGGTTATGGTTGTTCACTTGAGACGACGCGCAGGCGATGACACCTGCGCGCGACCCTTCCGGTTCGGCATGCCCCATGCCGACCGGGACAGGCTCTAGGAGAAACGCCGAATGTCCGAGCCCGCGCTGCCGCCCGGCTGGCCCGCCATGTCCATCGCCCAGGCCCACGCCCTGATGACCCAGCCGGGGACCCCGCTGGAGGTCGAGGAGATCGACATCCGGGGCGTCAAGACCAAGGTCTGGAAGCACCTGCCGCCGTCGCTGCGGGCGGTCGTGGAGGCCTCCCGGTCCCACGGCGAGAAGATCTTCCTGGTCTACGAGGACGAGCGGGTCAGCTTCGAGGCGTTCTACCGGGCGGTCTCGGCCTTCGCGCGCGAACTGCAGGCGCAGGGCGTCGGCAAGGGTGACCGGGTCGCCGTGATCATGCGCAACCTGCCCGAATGGGTGATGGCGTTCTACGCCGCCGCCTCGGTGGGGGCGGTCGTGACGCCGCTGAACGCGTGGTGGACCGGCCCCGAGCTGGAGTACGGCCTGACCGATTCCGGCGCCAAGGTCGCGGTGATGGACGCCGAGCGCTACGAGCGCATGACCGAGCACCTGCACAACTGCCCCGAGCTGAAGCGCGTCTACGTCAGCCGCGAGGTGGACGAGATCGCCCATCCGCACGTGGCCAAGCTGTTCGAGGTCCTGGGCGAGCCGAACGATTGGGCCAAGCTGCCGGACCAGCCGCTGCCGGCGGTCGAGATCGGACCCGAGGACGACGCCACGATCTTCTACACCTCCGGCACCACGGGTAAGCCGAAGGGCGCGCTCGCGACTCAGCGGGCGGTGAACTCCAACATCCTGACCGCGGCGGCCGCCGGCGCGCGCAGCTTCCTGCGGCGGGGCGAGATGCCGCCCGCGCCCGATCCGGAGGCGCCGCAGCGCTCGGCCCTGATCTCGGTGCCGTTCTTCCACGTCACCGGCTGCTTCGCCGTGCTGAACCCCACGCTCTTCTCCGGCGGCAAGCTGGTGATGATGTACAAGTGGGACGTGATCCGCGCCTTCGAGCTGATCGAGCGCGAGAAGATCATGCTGGCCGGGGGCGTGCCGACCATCGCCTGGCAGCTCATCGAGCACCCGGCCCGCGCCAACTACGACCTGTCGTCGTTGGAGAGCGTCTCGTACGGCGGCGCGCCGTCGGCGCCCGAGCTGGTGCGTCGCCTGCGCGAGGCCTTCCCGAAGTCGCAGCCCGGCCAGGGCTGGGGCATGACCGAGACCTGCGCCACCGTCACCTCCAACGGGGCCGAGGACTACGTGAACCGTCCCGACAGCTGCGGCGTCGCCGCCGCCGTCGCCGAGATCCAGATCCGCGACCCGAACGACGGCAAGACCGTGCTGCCGCCGGGCGAGGTTGGCGAGCTGTGGTCGTTCGGGCCGATGAACTGCAAGGGCTACTGGAACAAGCCCGAGGCCACCGCCCAGACCTTCGTCGACGGCTGGGTCCGCACCGGCGACCTCGCCCGCATGGACGAGGAGGGCTTCTGCTTCATCATCGACCGCGCCAAGGACATGCTGATCCGGGGCGGCGAGAACATCTACTGCGTGGAGGTGGAGAACGTCCTCTACGACCATCCGGCGGTGATGGACGCGGCCGTCGTCGGCGTGCCGCACCGGACGCTGGGCGAGGAGCCCGCCGCGGTGGTCACCCTGAAGCCGGGCGCCGAGGCGAGCGAGGACGAGCTCCGGGCCCACGTCGCCGAGCGGCTGGCCGCCTTCAAGGTGCCGGTGGCGGTGAAGTTCTGGCGTGAGACCCTGCCGCGCAACCCGAACGGCAAGATCCTGAAGAACGAGCTGAAGAAGCTCTTCGTGGAAGAGCCCGCCTGAGGAAGCGGGCCGACGTCCTGCTGGTCGAGCGCGGTCACTTCGAGAGCCGCGCCAAGGCCCGCGCCGCCATAGAGGCGGGCGGGGTGACGGCGGACGGACGCCCGGTCGGCAAGGCCTCGGAGATGCTGGACGAGACGGCGGCCATCGCCGCCGCGCCGGCGCATCCCTGGGTGGGCCGCGGCGCGCTCAAGCTGGTCCATGCCCTGGACCTCTGGCCGGTGGCGGTGGCTGGCCGCGTCGTCCTGGATGTGGGCGCCTCCACCGGCGGCTTCACCGAGGTGGCGCTCAGCCGGGGCGCGGCGCGGGTCTATGCGGTGGACGTCGGCCGCGGCCAGCTCCACCCGAGGCTCGCCGCCGATCCCCGGGTGACGAGCCTCGAGGCCACCGACGCCCGCGACCTCACCGCCGCCCTGATCCCGCAGCCGCCGGGCCTGATCGTCACCGACGTCAGCTTCATCGGCCTGGCCAAGGCCCTGCCGGCGGCGCTCGCTCTGGCAGGCGAGGGGGCCGACCTCATCGCCCTGGTGAAGCCGCAGTTCGAGGTCGGCCGCGAGCACGTCGGCAAGGGCGGCATCGTCTCCGACCCCGACGCCCGCGCCCGCGCCCTGGAGCACGTGAAGGGCTTCCTCGCCGGGGCCGGCTGGACGGTGCGCGATGCGGCCGAGAGCCCCATCGCCGGCGGCGACGGCAACCGCGAATTCCTCATCTGGGCGAAGAGATAGGCCGCCAAAAGAAAGGCCGCCTGCCGGGGAGCAGGCGGCCCATGGGTACGCTTGGGGTTACTGAACTAGTCGACGACGGCGTAGCGGCCGGAGGCGTCGCGGCAGACGCGCACGAAGCGGGTCTGGGTGCGGCCGTCGGGCATGTAGATCGGGCTCTCGGCCAGGGTGCAGCCGTCGGCGTCGGCGCCGCGGTCGGCCAGGCGGTAGCGGTCGCCCCGCCGGTCGTAGGCGTAGTCGTCGCGGTCGGCGTAGTCGTCCCGGCTGTAGTAGCGCTCGTCGCTCGGCGGATAGTAGGCCGCGCCGGACGACGGGGGAGGCGGCGGCGGGGGCGGCGGCAGCGAGGTGCAGGCCGCGCTCGAATTGCCGACCCCGGCGCCGATGGCGGCCCCGGCCAGGCCGCCCAGCAGCGAGCCCTCGGTGCGGGCGTTGCGGGCGGCGGCGTTCGAACCGATCACCGCGCCGATGGTCCCGCCCAGCAGGGCGCCCACGGTGCCGCGGTTGGTCTTCTCTCGCTTGCAGGCGTCGTACTGATAGCCGCCGCTGCCCATGCCGTAGTAGCCGTAGGGCTGGGCCTGGGCGGCCGCGCCGGCGCCCAGCGCCACGAGCCCAGCCAGCGCGGCGATGGTGACACGCTTGGACATTGTGATCCCCTCTCTCGAATCTCGCGCGAAGGACCTTTGGCCCCCGTCACGCCGCAAGCTGCGCTGCGCAAGCTGAACGGATGTTGAGAAACTCGTTCATCTTCGTTCATCTGGGCTTAAGTGCGGCGCCCGTCCAAGGAGCCCCCAAGGGAGACTCATGAGACCGCGTCCGCGCCGCCCCAACCCCAAACCGCCGTCCGGCCCGCCGGTGGAGCTTGCCATGGAGACCATGGGCGGGGAGGGCGACGGCGTGGCGGCCGGGCCCATCTTCGTGCCGTTCACCCTGCCGGGCGAGCGCGTCCGGGTGCAGGGCCGGGGCGACCGCCGGGAACTGCTGGAGGTGCTGGCGGCCAGCCCCGAACGGGTCGAGCCGCCGTGCCCGCACTTCTTCGCCTGCGGCGGCTGCGCGCTGCAGCACTGGGCGCACGAGCCGTACCTCGCCTGGAAGGCCGACCGGCTGCGCACCACCCTGGCGCGCCAGCACATCGAGACGCAGATTCTGACGCCCTACGCCACGGGACCGGGCACGCGCCGCCGCGTGACCCTGCACGCCCGCCGCGGGAGCCGGGAGGCCGCCCGCCTCGGCTACAAGGCGCGCAAGTCCTGGGACCTGGTGGACATCGCCGTCTGCCCGATCTCCGAGCCCGCCATCCAGGCCGCCATTCCGGCGCTGAAGCGGCTCGCCGCGCCCCTGTTCGAGCATCCCAAGTCGGCCCCGTCGCTGCACGTGACGCTCAGCGACACCGGGCTCGACATCGACATCACCGGCGTCGAGGCCAAGAGCGGCGGCCTTTCGGGCGACGCCAGGGTGCAGCTCGCCGAGCGGGCCGCCGAGGCCGACTTCGCCCGCGTCACCCTGGCCGGGGAGGTCGCCTACATGGCCCGCAGCCCCCAGGTCCGCCTGGGCCCGGCGGTCGTCAGCCTGCCGCCCGGCGCCTTCTTGCAGGCGACCCGCGACGCCGAGGCGGCCATGGCCGAGTTCGTCGCCGGCGCGGCGGCCGGCGCTTCGCGCATCGCCGACCTCTACTGCGGGGTGGGCACGTTCACCTTCCGCCTGGCCGAGGTCGCCCCGGTCCACGCCGCCGACTTCGCAGCCGAGGCCGTGCAGGCGCTCACGGCGGCCCTGGCCGGCGCGCCGGGGCTGAAGGGCGTGACCGCCGAGGCCCGCGACCTCGTCCGGCGTCCCGTCCTGGCCGAGGAGCTCAAGAAGACCGACGTCGCCGTCTTCGACCCGCCCCGCGCCGGGGCGGCCGAGCAGACCGCCGAGCTCGCCCGCTCGCAGGTGGCGCGGGTGATCGGCGTCTCCTGCAACCCAGCCACCTTCGCCCGCGATGCGCGGACCCTGATCGACGCCGGCTTCAGGCTGGAGCGGGTCCTGCCGGTGGACCAGTTCCTCTGGTCCCCGCACATAGAACTTGTGGGGGTGTTCCAGCGGTGAGCGGGGCCCATATTGGCGGCATGGTTCCCCTTTCCGTCCTCGACCTTTCGCCGATCCTGGAAGGCTCGGACGCCGCCCAGTCGTTCCGCAACAGCCTGGACCTGGCCCGCCACGCCGAGCGTCTGGGCTATCGCCGCTTCTGGCTCGCCGAGCACCACAACATGCCGGGCGTCGCCTCGGCCGCGACCGCGGTAGTCATCGGCCACGTGGCGGCCGGCACCAGCACCATCCGGGTAGGGGCGGGCGGCATCATGCTGCCCAACCATGCGCCGCTGGTGATCGCCGAACAGTTCGGCACCCTGGCCAGCCTGTTCCCCGGCCGCATCGACCTGGGCGTCGGCCGCGCGCCGGGCACTGACCAGATGACCGCCCGGGCCCTGCGGCGCACCCTCGTGGGCGACGTCGACCGCTTCCCGCAGGACGTGGTCGAGCTGATGGCCTACTTCCAGCCGGCCCAGCCGAACCAGGCGGTCCGCGCCGTGCCGGGCGCGGGCCTCGACGTGCCGGTGTGGATGCTGGGGTCCAGCACCTTCGGGGCCGAACTCGCCGCGATCCTGGGGCTGCCCTACGCCTTCGCCTCGCACTTCGCCCCGGCGATGATGGAGCAGGCGATCGCCGTCTACCGGGCGAACTTCCGCCCCTCCGAGCGGCTGGAGAAGCCCTACCTGATGCTCGGCCTGAATGTCGTGGCCGCCGAGACCGACGCCGAGGCGCGGCGGCTGTTCACTTCGCTGCAGCAGGCTTTCCTGAACCTGCGGACGGGGCGACCCACGCCCCTGCCGCCGCCCTTGGACGACATGGACCAGCGGCTGGCCGCCTCGGGCATCTCGCCGGCAGAGCAGGGCGCGCTCGCCAAGGCCGTGGTCGGCGGGCCGGAGACCGTGCGGAACGGCCTGCGCGACTTCGTGGCCGCCCACCGGCCCGACGAGATCATCGTCACGGCCCAGATCTACGATCACGCCGCCCGCGTCCGCTCGTTCGAGATCGCGGCCGAGGCGGCGAGGGCGCTCGCGACGCAGCCGGCGCTCTAGGCCCGCGCTGTCACCAGCCAGCAGGCGGCCGTGAAGCGGGCCTCTCCATCCTCGATGAAGGGCGCATAGGCCGTCTCCAGCGCTTCGACGATCCGCGCGCGGTCCGCCTCGGGCAGCTCTCGCATCGCCGCGCCCACCGGGCCCATGCGGGCGACGTAGGTCTTCAGGTCCGCCTCGGCGACCGAGGCGGGCACGTCGATGGGCCGCACCTCCACCCCGGTCCACCCGCTGGCCTCGAGGATGCACCGGACGCGCTCGCCGTCCGCGAACCCGAACTGGCCCGGCGCGCCCGGCTCGGGCGTCGGCAGGGGCGGCAGGAACGGCGCAGCCGCGCGCATGGCCGTGGTCATGAACGGGTTCTCGGCGGGACTGCGCCAGGCCACGAAGGCGAGCTTGCCGCCGGACCGCACGCCCCGCCGGATGTTGGCGAAGGCGGCCTCCGGGTCCTCGAAGAACATCACCCCGAACCGCGACATCACTGCGTCGAACCCCGCTTCGTCGAAGGCGTAGGTCTGGGCGTCGGCCTGCACGAAGGCGGCGTTCTCCAGGCGCTCGGCCCTCGCGCGCTCGGCTGCGGCGGCGACCAGGGGCCCCGAGATGTCGACGCCCAGCGCCAGGCCGCCCGGACCCAGCCTTCGGGCCATGGCCAGGGTGGTCGCCCCCGCGCCGCAGCCGATGTCGGTGACACGCCCGCCGGCGCCCGGGAAGGCCTCGTCCACGACGATGCCGGCGAAGGGCGCGAGCATCCGGTCCAGCACGGACTGCAGCTCGACCCACGTGCGGCCGTTGGCCTCGTTCCACAGGACGGCCTGGTCCCGGTTCGGGGCGGCGGTTGCTGACATTGGGAGGCTCCTTCGGCTTGCCCTCGAGGGTTCGTGCGGCGCAGTGTGCAAGTTCAAGCTGACTTGAGGTCAACCCTCATGGCCGAACTGGACATCGCAGAGGTGGCGCGGCGGTCGGGCGTGCCCGCCTCGACCCTGCGGTTCTACGAGGAGAAGGGGCTGATCGCCTCGGTGGGCCGGCGGGGCCTGCGCAGGCTGTTCGAGCCCTCGGTGCTGGAGCGGCTGTCGCTGATCGCCCTCGGCCGGGCGGCGGGGTTCTCGCTGGACGAGATCGTGGAGATGTTCGCGCCGGACGGGAGCCCCCGCATCGACCGCGCGCGCCTGACCGCCAAGGCCGAGGCGCTGGACGACGTCATCCGCCGGCTGACCGCCATGCGTGAGGGCCTGCGCCACGCCGCCGCCTGCCCGGCGCCCAGTCCGATGGAGTGCCCGCACTTCCTGCGGATCGTGCGGATGGCGGGCGAGGGGCGGCTGGGTCCGCCGCCCCGCCGCGCCTTCGTGGCCGAGGCGCTCTAGGCGCCGAACAGGTCGATCTGGTCGCCGGCCTTCGGCGGAACCCGGAACCGGGAGACGTCCAGTTCGCCCCAGCGCTGGGTGAGGCCGTAGCGCTTCTGAGCCGCCTTGAAGCGGGCGTTCATCAGCTCGCCGATCGGGCCTTCGCCGCGCATCCGCTTGCCCCACTGGGCGTCGTAGTCCTTGCCCCCGCGCATCTGGCGGACCAGCGACATGACCTTGCGCGCACGGTCGGGATGGTCGGTCTCCAGCCACTCGCGGAACAGGTCCTTGATCTCCAGCGGCAGGCGCAGCGCGACATAGCCGGCCCCGCTGGCTCCCGCCTCGGCGGCGCGCTCCAGCACCGCCTCCATCTCATGGTCGTTCAGCCCCGGAATGCAGGGGGCGAACATCACCGTCACCGGCACGCCCGCGCCGGTCAGCCGGCGGATCGCCTCGATGCGCTTGTCGGGCGCGGCGGCGCGCGGCTCCATCGAGCGTGACAGCCGCCGGTCGAGGCTGGTCACCGAGATCGCCACGCGGGTCAGGTTCCGTGCCGCCATCGAGGCCAGCAGGTCCAGGTCGCGCAGGATCAGCGCCGACTTGGTGATGATCGAGAAGGGATGGTTGAAGCGGTCCAGCACCTCGATCACCTGGCGGGTGATCCGCAGGCGCCGTTCCTGCGGCTGGTAGGGATCGGTGTTGCCGCCGATGTGGATGAACTCGGGCCGGTAGCGCGGCTTCGACAGCTCGGCCTCGAGCAGGCGCGCCGCCTCGGGCTTGAAGAACAGCTTGGATTCGAAGTCGAGGCCGGGCGAGAGGCCCATGTAGGCGTGCGCCGGCCGGGCGTAGCAGTAGATGCAGCCGTGCTCGCACCCCCGGTAGGGGTTGATCGAGGCCGAGAAGCCGACGTCCGGGCTGTCGTTGCGGGTGATGATGACCTTGGCGGTCTCGGCGGTCAGCTCGGTGGCGACCTGCGCCGGCTCGGCGTCCTCGGCGGTCCAGCCGTCGTCGAACGCCTCGCGGACCTGGCTCTCGTAGCGGCCGGTGGCGTTGGAGCGGGCGCCGCGCCCGCGGATCTGCTGAGTGAAGGTGGTCACCGCCTCCTTCTAGTGTTTCACGGGGAACAAAACAAGAACCACATTGACGGCGCGGGGTTCCGCGGCGCTTGTCCGGCCATGCTTTCCGTGATCGTCGATGCGCGGCAGGACGCCGACGCCCTGCCGGCCCTGCTGGCCCAGCTCACCCGCGGCGCCGTCGAGGGGCTGGTGCGGGAGGTGTTCATCGTCGCCCCGCACTCCGAGACGATCGTCGCCCTCTGCGAGGACATGGGGGCCGAGGCGGCCGACGGGATCGAGCCGGCGCTGGCCTGGGCGAAGTCCGACCTCGTCCTGGTCCTGCCGGCGGCCCTGCGGCTGCGCGACGGCTGGGTCGAGGCGCTGGGCGCGCACGTCGCGGCGGGCGGGCCGGGGGCGGTGGTCGTGGGACTGGTCCGCGGCGGCCTGTTCAGCTCCGCGCCGTTCGGGGTGCTAGTCGAGCGCGCCCGCGTAGTCAGCCTTCAGGAGCCCGACCTGGATCGTCTTCGCCGTAAGCTCGGGCTGCGGCCCCCGCGCATCGGGTAGGTCGAGCCGCGCGTCGATCGTCCGGGCGCCCGAGGCGAGGGCGTCGAGGGACCGCGCCTCCTCGCCGAACATGCGCTTGTAGGTCCAGTAGGCGGCCAGCACCTTCTCGACGTAGGCGCGGGTTTCCTGGGCCGGCAGCGACTCGATCAGCAGCAGGGGGTCGTCGTCGCCCGCGTTGGCGGCGGCCTTCATCACCGCGCCCGGCCCGCCGTTGTACGCCGCCACCGTCCGCAGCAGGTCGTAGCCGACGCCGCGTTCCATCAGCCAGGTGAGGTAGTCCTGCCCGACCCGCAGATTGAATGCCGGGTCGAAGAGCGGGCTGGCGTCCTTCTTCAGCTTGTCGTCCCCGGCGGCCCGGGCGGCCGTCTCGGGCATCAGTTGCATCAGGCCGATAGCGCCCGCCGGCGAGACGGCCTGCGGATTGAACCGGCTCTCCTGCCAGACCAGGGCGTAGACCAGGGCCCGGTCGACGGTGAAGCCCCACTTCGGCTCCAGCGCCGGCACGGGATAGTCGCTGCCGAGGATTCGATAGCCCGGCGTCGGCTTCTCGGCCGCAGCCCGGCCCAGGCGCAGGTCGGCCGCAAGCCGGTTCCAGGCGCGGCGCTCGTCGGGGGCGGCGGCGGCGAGGCCGGCGCGGATCTCCTGGCGGGCCTCCTCGAACCGGCCGATCTGGACGAGCGCGGCGGCGCGGTGGGCCCGCGGCTGCGAGGCCAGCAGGTGCGCGGGATCGGCCTTCGGCGCCGGCGGCGGCGCGCGATAGCTGGCCAGCACGATCTGGCCGGTCGGCGCCTGCGCCTGGACGAGCTGCACCCGCCGCTCGGCGATCATGCCGTAGAAGGTCTCCGGCGCCTGCGCCGCGAGCCGCAGGAAGGTCTGGGCCGTCACCGCATCGCCCAGGGCCTCCGCCGACCTGGCGGCCCAGAAAGCCGCGGCCGAGCGCAGCCAGGGATCCTCGTCCTCGTCGCGAGCAAGGTCGGCGAAGTGGACCTCGGCCTCGGGAAAGTTCTTCAGCCGATAGGCCGAAAGGCCCGCGATCCAGCGCTCGCCGGCAGCCGCGGCCAGCAGGAAGGCCTTCTGCGGCTCGCCGGAATAGTAGGCCTCGCGCGCCTTGCGGGCCGACTCGGCGTTGGGGTCGGGGCCGACGTCCGGCGCAGGCGGGGCCTCGGCGCCGCTGGGCTTGCGCTTGGCGGCGAGCGAAAAGACGCGGTCGGCCAGCGGCAGGTCCCGGAACTTCGACAGCCAGCCGGACAGCTCCTCGAAGCTGGCCTTGTGCGCGGTCGGGTGCATCAGCTGGCGGAAGGACAGGTAGCCCAGCAGGGAATTGTCCTTGATCCCCGCGGCGGCGATCTGAGCGCCCACGAAGTCGCCCTGGTCGGCGGCGGCGAAGGCGGCGGCGTAGGCCCGCGCGTCGCGGTCCGAGAGCGGCCTCGGCGATTCGGCCGCGGCGGCGCCTGCGGAGGCTGCAAGGATCGAGAGGGCGGCGGCCCCCATGCACAGGCGCTTTATGGGCGTCATGCCAACTCCGCCGCGGGGACGGCCGTCTTCTGCAGCCTGCCCGCGGGACCCTTATCCCGAGACCGAAGCAGCCACGCTAGGCAGGGCGGTCGGGACGATCAAGCCTTTCGGCCAAGGTCAAAAGGTCGCTCCAGGCGCGCTTCTTGGCGCCGGGCTGGCGAAGCAGGAAGGCCGGGTGCAGCGTCGGCATGGCCGGCAGCTCCAGGGCGCCGTCGCTGGATCGCCACTCGAACCAGCGGCCCCGCAGCGAGAGGATGCCCTCGTCCTTCTTCAGCAGGCTCTTGGCCGAGGCCCCGCCCACCAGCAGCAGCATGCGGGGCTGGGTCAGGGCGATCGCCCGCTCGAGGAACGGAGCGCAGATCAACTGTTCGTGGGGCGAGGGGGTCCGGTTGCCCGGCGGCCGCCAGAAGACGGTGTTGGTGATCAGAGCCCGGCCGGTCAGGCCGGCGGCGCCCAGCATCCGGTCGAGCAGCTTCCCGGCGCGTCCGACGAACGGCAGCCCCTGGGAGTCCTCCTCGGCGCCGGGACCCTCGCCGATGACCATCAGCGGCGCCGACGGCTCGCCGCGCCAGCACACCGCCTTGCTGGCGGCGCCCTCGAACCGCAGCGGGCAACCCTCGAACGCCGCGATGGCCGCGGCCAGGGCGTCCATGTCCTGGGCCTGCGCGGCCAGCGCCTGGGCCTGGGCGATCGCCGCCGAGACGTCGGGCTGCGGCGAGGCGACCGGCCCGGGCCGCACGGCCGGCGCGACAAGCGGGGGGGCGGGCTTCGGCGGCAGGATCTTGCCGGCCTCGATGCGGTCGAACGGCTCGTCCAGCAGCATGCCGTCGACGCCCGCCTCGGCCCAGAAGGCGAGCAGGCTTTCGGCGATCAGCGCGTCTGATGGGGCGGCCGGAGGCATCGGTTCCTTTTCACCGGGTCGGAGCCGGTTGTCAGCCCCGGTTGGCGTCGCCGGGCCCTACTTTCCCGCCGTCAGGTCGAACTCCAGCCGGAAATGCCGCCCCGGCCGGGTCAGCTCGTAGGCGAAGGTCCGACCCGGCTCGATCTCCATCGACCAGACGTTGGCCATCGAGGCGGGGATGCCCTGGCGCTGGAACAGCTCGCGCGAGAAGGCGTCGGCGGGAAAGTCCTGCCGGCGCGCCGTTCCCGCGGCCGTCGTCGTCCCCCCGTAGCGGCTGACCGTGTCCTCGGAGCCGTCGGCGTGGCGGTGGTCGTGCTTCAGGGTCAGGCCCTCGGGCGTGCGGGTGACGACCCAGGTGCGGGAGCGGTCCTCGCCCACCTGCACAGGCATGCGGACCGTGTCGGCGGTGCAGTCGCGGATCCGCAGGGTCACCGGCGCGCGGAAGGCCGTGTCGGCGGGATCGTCCGAGGTCATGCGGCCGGTATAGCTCTTGCCGCACATGGCCTTCAGGGCTGCAAAGAAGGCGTCGTGGGGCTCGGCGGCGCCGGCGGGAGCGGTCAGGCCGAGCGCGAGGACGGCGGCGGCGAGGGCGTAGCAAACAGGTCTCATGCGGTCAGCTTAGCCGCGCGGGGGTGCAAAACCCTAGCGCTAGAGCGGGCTTGGCGCTTGACCACCCTTGGGTGACATCCCGATAAGACGCCGCGATACAAGGCGGCGGACAGGCGGGCGAGGGGACCCGGCCGCGCCGCGAGGGGATGAGGAGCCAGGCGCCATGAGCGAAGACGTCGAACGCGAGGCCATGGAGTACGACGTCGTCATCGTGGGCGCCGGGCCGTCGGGCCTGGCCGCCGCGATCCGGCTCAAGCAACTCGCCGCCGAGGCGGGGACGGACGTTTCCGTCGCGGTGCTGGAGAAGGGCTCGGAAGTCGGCGCCCACATCCTGTCGGGCGCGGTGATCGACCCCAAGGGGATTTCCGAGCTGCTCCCGAACTGGAAGGAGCTGGGCGCGCCGCTCGAGACTCCGGTGACCAAGGACCAGTTCATCCTGCTGGGGCCGCAGGGCAGCCTGGATCTGCCGATGTGGGCGATGCCGCCCTTCATGAACAACCACGGCAACTACATCGCCAGCCTGGGGAACGTCTGCCGCTGGCTCGCCCAGCAGGCGGAGGGCCTGGGCGTCGAGGTCTACCCCGGCATGGCCGCCTCCGAGCCGGTGTTCGGCCCGAACGGCGAGCTGAGGGGCGTGGTGGCCGGCGTGTTCGGCATGACCAAGGACGGCCCCGGTCCCGACTACCAGCCCGGCGTCGAGGTGCTGGGCAAGTACGTCTTCATCGGCGAGGGCGTCCGCGGCTCGCTCGCCAAGGTGCTGAAGGCGAAGTACGGCCTCTGCAAGGACGCCGATCCCGAGAAGTACGGCATCGGCATCAAGGAGCTGTGGCAGGTTCCCGACGAGGTGTTCAAGCCGGGCCTGGCGGTCCACACCACGGGCTGGCCGCTCGACAACCGCACCGGCGGCGGCAGCTTCATGTACCACTTCGGCGACAACTACATCGCCCTCGGCTACGTGGTGCACCTCAACTACAAGAACCCCTGGCTCTCGCCCTTCGACGAGTTCCAGCGCTGGAAGCACCATCCGGAAGTGGCCAAGCACCTGGCCGGCGGCAAGCGCATCGCCTATGGCGCGCGCGCCATCAGCGAGGGCGGCCTGCAGTCGATCCCGAAGCTCTACTTCCCGGGCGGCGTGCTGCTGGGCGATTCCGCCGGCTTCGTGAACGTCCCCCGCATCAAGGGCAGCCACAACGCCATGAAGAGCGGGATGATGGCCGCCGAGGCCGCGTTCGCCGCCCTCCAGGCCGGCCGCTCGGGCGACGAGCTCGCCGAGTACAAGCAGGCCTTCGACAGCTCCTGGGTGAAGAAGGAGCTGAACATCGTCCGCAACGCCAAGCCGATGCTGTCGAAGTTCGGCACCGCCATGGGCGGGGCGGTCGGCATGTTCGACATGTGGACCACCCACCTGCTGGGCGGCTTCTCGTTCTTCGGCACCCTGCGCCACGACAAGGGCGATCCGGAGTCCACGGGCCTGGCCAAGGACTTCAAGCCGATCGTCTACCCGAAGCCGGACGGCGTCCTGTCGTTCGACAAGCTGTCGTCGGTCTTCCTGTCGAACACCAACCACGACGAGAGCCAGCCGGCGCACCTGAAGCTGCGCGATCCCTCGGTGCCGATCGACGTGAACCTGCCGAAGTTCGGCGAGCCGGCGCGGCTCTACTGCCCGGCGGGGGTCTACGAGGTGCTGTACGACGAGGCGGGCCAGAACCCGAAGTTCCAGATCAACTTCCAGAACTGCGTCCACTGCAAGACCTGCGACATCAAGGATCCGTCGCAGAACATCGACTGGACCACGCCCCAGGGCGGGGACGGGCCGAATTACCCCAACATGTGACGCCGCCGCTCTTGCGGCTCCGGTCGGGAGCCCCCAAGCTCCCGACATGCGTCATCGCCTTCTCGCCTTCGCCGCCCCGCTGGTGCTCCTCGGGGCGTGCGCGACCACGCCGCCGGCCGACGATCTGCCGGGCGTGCCCACCGCGGCGGCCGACACGGCCTACGGCATGTTCCTGGCGGGCAACGCCGCGCTGAACGAGGGGCGCAGCGACGAGGCCGCCCGGTTCCTGGAGATGGCCCGCGCCCGCAGCGGCGACGAAGCCGCGGTGGCCGAGCGGGCGTTCACCGCCGCCCTGCTGGCCGGCGACATCGACAAGGCCGCCGAGCTCGCCCCCGACGGGCCCGCCGCCTCCGAGCCCGCCAGGCGCATGGGCCGGCTGGTGCAGGCCGTCGAGGCCATCGCCGACGGCAAGGGCCGGCTGGCCTACGAACAGCTTTCCGGCGAGGCCATCGGCTTCCCGCACCGCGGCGCGGCGGCGCTGCTGGCGCCCTGGGCCGCCGCCCAGGCGGGCGACGTCGAGGCCTCCCTGGTCCGCCCGCAGGTGCGGGGCGACCTCAGCGTCGACTTCTTCGGCCAGCTCGGCCAGGCCTATCTCTTCGAGCGCGCCCGCCGCTTCGACGAGGCCGAGACCGACTTCAAGGCTGTGACTGCCGGGGAGACGCCGTCCGAGCTGACGGTGCTGGCCTATGGCGGCTTCCTCGAGCGCCGCGGCCGCCGGGCCGAGGCGGTGAAGCTGTACGACGCGGCGCTTCAGCGGACCCCCGGCAGCCTGCAGCTTCAGGCGGCGCGCGAGCGGGCGGCCGCCGGCCGGTCCGCCCCCGCGGCGCCGACGGTGAAGGAAGGCGCGGCTCTCGCGATGCTGGCGCCGGCGGCGACCATGATCGCGGCGCGTCAAGGCCAGATCGGCCTCGCCTACCTGCGGCTGGCGCTGCGCCTCGATCCCGGCCGGAACGACGCCTGGTTGATGGTCGGCGACTTCCTGCAGAGCGGCGGCGACGTCGAGGGCGCCCGCGCCGCCTATGCCCGGCCCAAGCCCGGGTCCCCGGAGTACGGCGCGGCCCAGGCCAAGCTCGCCTGGAGCTATCAGAGCGAGGACCGGACGGAGACGGCGCTGAAACTCGCCCGG
>Ga0268287_100109_pt1 | contig 59637 bp, 57 predicted proteins | sample MetcocultureR3M_FD_191348 | JGI IMG/M metagenome (GOLD analysis project Ga0268287, IMG submission 191348) | Soil microbial communities from Anza Borrego Desert, Southern California, United States - Methanotrophic co-culture R3-M | ecosystem: Environmental > Terrestrial > Soil > Desert | place... | reverse complement strand
ATGGCCCTTGGCGAGGTCGGCGGCGTGGGCGGCGATCTTGTAGGCGATCACCCCGTCCTTGACGTCCTGCCGGTCGGGCAGCCCCAGGTGCTCCTTGGGCGTGACGTAGCAGAGCATGGCGGTGCCGAACCAACCGATCATCGCCGCCCCGATGGCGCTGGTGATGTGGTCGTAGCCGGGGGCCACGTCGGTGGTGAGCGGGCCGAGCGTGTAGAACGGCGCCTCGTGGCAGTGCTTGAGCTGCTCTTCCATGTTGGCCTTGATCTTGTGCATCGGCACGTGGCCGGGGCCCTCGATCATCACCTGAACGCCGTGCTTCCACGCCACCTTGGTCAGCTCGCCCAGGGTTCGCAGCTCGGCGAACTGCGCCTCGTCGTTGGCGTCGGCGATCGAACCGGGGCGCAGGCCGTCGCCCAGCGAGAACGAGACGTCGTAGGCCCGCATGATCTCGCAGATCTCGGCGAACCGCTCGTAGAGGAAGTTCTCGCGGTGGTGGGCCAGGCACCACTTGGCCATGATCGAGCCGCCGCGCGAGACGATGCCGGTCACGCGGTTGGCGGTCAGCGGGATGAACGGCAGGCGCACGCCGGCGTGGATGGTGAAGTAGTCCACCCCCTGCTCGGCCTGCTCGACCAGGGTGTCGCGGAACACCTCCCAGGTCAGGTCCTCGGCGATCCCGCCCACCTTCTCCAGCGCCTGATAGATCGGCACCGTGCCGATCGGCACCGGGCTGTTGCGGACGATCCAGTCGCGGATGTTGTGGATGTTGCGGCCGGTGGACAGGTCCATGACCGTGTCGGCGCCCCAGCGGATCGCCCACACCATCTTGTCCACCTCGTCGGCGACGGTGGAAAGCACCGCCGAGTTGCCGATGTTGGCGTTCACCTTGACCAGGAAGTTGCGGCCGATGGCCATCGGCTCGAGCTCGGTGTGGTTGATGTTGGCCGGGATGATCGCCCGGCCGCGGGCCACCTCGTCGCGCACGAACTCGGGGGTGCACAGGTCGGGGATCTCGGCGCCGAAGGACTCCCCGTCGCGGATCCCGGGGGCCTGACGGCGCAGGTTCTCGCGGATGGCGACGTATTCCATCTCGGGCGTGACAATCCCCCGGCGGGCGTACTCCAGCTGGGTGACCGCGGCGCCGGCCTTGGCCCGGTAGACGCGGCGGGGGGCGGAGAACTGCGGCGCCAGGTGCTCGCCTTGTGCGAAGCCGTTGTCCTCGGGCTTCACCTGGCGAGGATTGTCCACGATCTCGACGTCGCCGCGGGAGACGACCCAGGGCTCGCGGACCTTGGGCAAGCCCTTCTCGATGTCGATGGCCGCGTGCGGGTCGGTGTAGGGCCCGGAGCTGTCGTACATGGTCACCGGCGGCTCGTTCGCCGAGGGGTGCACCGCCACCTCGCGGAACGGCACGCGGATGTCGGGCCACAGCGCGCCGGGCTGGTAGACCTTCTTCGAGCCGGGACGCTCGCCGGTCGGGATCGCGGCGGGTTCGAGGGGGCCTGCAGGCTTGTTCATGGCGCATCACGCTCCGGTTGGACGGATCACGGGCGTCAGGACGGGTTTGCGGACAGGCCCTTCCCTTCGCCGGCATGACCCGGATCAGGTTCGACGGGTCGTGGGCTCACCCACCTCTCAGCCGCTTGCGCGCGGCCCCCCGAGGATTGGCGCGAGCCTAGGCCGGAAGGCGTCCGCGGGGAAGGCCCTAAAACCGGGGTCGGCGAACGGGCCTTGAACTCCCTGCATCGGGACTGCAGAGCTTGCGGGGGAACGGGGGGGAGCGGCGCATGGCGCAGATCGAGCTTGGGACGGGCGAACTGCTGGACCGGCGCGGACGGCTGGCCGAGGCCGGCTGGGCGAGGCGCGAGGCGCGGCGCTACAGCCGCGCGGCGATCGCCGCCTCGCCGCTCAGGATCAAGGAGTGGGACTACTACTGCGTCCTGGCGGGCGACTACGGGCTGGCCGCCGTGGTCGCCGACAACGGCTACATGGGCCTCCTCTCGGTGGTCTGGCTGGACTTCGCGGCGCGCCGGTTCTGGACGCAGAGCGAGATCGTCCCCTTCCCCATGGGGCGGATGGCCCTGCCGGAAAGCGCCGACGCGGGCGACGTCGTGCAGGCGCGCAAGGGCCTGAGCCTGGCGTTCCGGCATACGGCGCAGGGCCGGCGCCTCAGCCTCGACTGCCCGGGCTTCATGGGCGGCAAGGGCCTGAGCGGGACGCTGGACCTGGCCCAGCCGCCGATGGACCGGATGATGATCGCCACGCCGTTCCCGGCCGCGCCCAAGGCGTTCTACTACAACCAGAAGATCAACTGCATGCCGGCCAGCGGCGAGGTGGTCGTGGCGGGGGAGGCCCACCGGTTCGCGCCGGACGGCGCCTTCGCCGTGCTGGACTGGGGCCGCGGCGTCTGGACCTACCGCAACACCTGGTACTGGGGCTCCGCCTCGGGGCTGGTGGACGGCAAGCCGTTCGGCTTCAACATCGGCTACGGCTTCGGCGACACCTCGGCCGCCTCCGAGAACATGGTCTTTCTGGGCGGCATCGCCCACAAGCTGGATGAGGTGACCTTCCACCTGCCGGACGGCACCTGGGACGGCGCGCCCTGGCGGTTCACCAGCAACGACGGGCGCCTCGAGATGACCTTCGAGCCGATCCTCGACCGGGCCGACGCAACGGACCTGAAGCTGCTCCGTTCGATCACCCATCAGGTGTTCGGCCGCTTCTCGGGGACCGCCGTGCTGGACGACGGGCGCAAGGTCGCCTTCCGGGACCTCCTGGGCTTCGCCGAGAAGGTGGAGACTGCCTGGTAGGCCGATCGCGCGGGCTGGCTGGCGCCGGCCGTTCGGTCGTAGGATCGCACCGAAGCCTCCGGAGGACCGCCGATGAAGCTCGTGATCGCCCCGCTCGCCGCCCTCGGGCTGACCGCCTGCGCCGCGCCCCTTCCCCCGCCGCCGCCGCCAGCGCCGCCGCTTGGCCCGCCGCCTGGGGCCGCCCTGGCTCCGGCCCTGCCCCCGGGGGACTGCTTCCGCTCGAGCGACATCCGCGGCCACACGATCGGGGACCGCCAGACGCTGTACCTGCGGGTGCGGCAGTCCGAGGTCTACCGCGTGGGCATGGCGGGGAGCTGCCTGGCCGGCGCCATCTCGTCCGACCCGCTGGTCATGCGCCAGCCGCCGGGCTCGTCCATCGTCTGCCGCCCGATCGACCTGGACGTGGGCGTCAGCCGCGACGGGATGATCGCCACCACCTGCATCGTGCAGTCCATCGTCAAGCTGACCCCCGAGCAGGTCGCCGCCCTGCCGCGGAGATTGCGGCCGTAGGGGGAAGGGTCTAGGGCGAAGCCATGCACCTGGCCCGATACAACCCCGTCCGCTTCGCCCACCTGCCCACGCCGCTGGAGCCCCTGCCCGGCCTGACCGAGGCGCTGGTCATGCCCGGCGGCGGCGGGCCGACGCTGTGGATCAAGCGCGACGACTGCACCGGCCTGGCCGGCGGCGGCAACAAGACCCGCAAGCTCGAGTACCTGCTGGGCGACGCCCTGGCCAACGACGCCGACACCCTGGTCACGCAAGGGGCGGTGCAGTCGAACCACGTGCGCCAGACGGCGGCGGCCGCGGCCCGTTTCGGCCTGGGGTGCGAGGTGATCCTCGAGCACCGCACGGGCTCCAAGGCGCTGGACTACAACCTGTCGGGCAACGTGCTGCTGGACGAGCTGCTGGGCGCGAAGATCCGGCACGTGCCGGCCGGGACCGACATGAACGGGGCCTTGGCGGACGTCGCCCAGGAAATCGCCGACGCCGGCGGGCGGCCCTATGTGATCCCCGGCGGCGGCTCGAACTGCATCGGCGCGCTGGGCTACGCCGAGTGCGCCCTGGAGCTGGTGGCCCAGGCTAACGAGCTTGGCCTGGAGATCGACCGCATCGTCACCGCCACCGGCAGCGCGGGCACCCACGCCGGCCTCGTGGCGGGGCTGGCCGTGATGGGCGCGGACATCCCCGTGCTGGGCATCGGCGTGCGCGCGCCGAAGGAGCAGCAGGAGGCCAGCGTCTACAAGCTGGCCCGCGAGACCGCCGCGCTGCTGGGCCACGAGGACCGTGTGACCCGCGAGATGGTCGAGGCCGACTGCGACTACGTCGGCGAAGGCTACGGCCTGGTCGACGAGGGCGTGATCGACGCGCTGAAGATGGCCGCGCGCGCCGACGCCATTCTGCTGGACCCGGTGTATACGGGGAAGGCGATGAAGGGCCTGATCGCCCTCTCCCGCTCGGGCGCGTTCGACGGCGAGACGGTGGTGTTCCTGCACACCGGCGGCGCCCAGGGCCTGTTCGGCTACCAGTCCGAGCTGGAGGGCAAGCTCGGATGAGCGAGGACGACGACGGCTCCCTCACCCTGGGCGTGCTGGGCGGCATGGGCCCGGCGGCGACGCTGGACTTCCTGGCCAAGCTGCAGGCCTACACCCCGGCCAAGCGCGACCAGGACCACATCCGGGTGATCGCCGACATCAACCCCAAGGCGCCGGACCGCAACGTGCCCGGCTCGGGCGCGGGCAACGTCCTGGCCGAGATGGCCGGGGCCCTGCGCGGGGCGGGCGCCGACGTGCTGGCCATGCCCTGCAACACCGCCCACGCCCATTCCGACCTGATCCAGCGGGCCTCGGGCCTGCCGCTGATCGACATGATCGATCTGGCCGCCGAGGCGGCGGCGGAGTCGGGCGCCGTGCGGGCGGGCGTCCTGGGCACCAAGGGCGCCCTGAAGCTCTACCGGGAATACCTGGCCGCCCGCGGCCTCGGCATGGTCAGCCTGCCGCCCGAGCGGCAGGAGGCGTTCATGGAGACGCTCTACCGGATCAAGGGCGGCGACCTCAGCCCCGAGGTTTCGCGCCAGATGAAGGCCTTCGCCGACGAGCTGGTGAAGGGCGGCGCCGAGGTGCTGGTGGCCGGCTGCACCGAGCTGCCCCTGGTGCTGGACCCGCAGGACGTGAAGGTCGAGCTGGTGGACCCCGCCGACCTGCTCGCCCGCCGCTGCGTGGCGGTGTGCCTGGGCTACGAGGCCGTGCCGCAGGTGGGGGCCTAAGGCGCCGCGTCCTTCGGCGGGCAAGAAGGGTCCACGAACCACACGAACCACACGAACGGGGGGCGCCCCCTTTCGTCATCGCCCGGCTCGTCCGGGCGACCCAGCCCGGTGCGGCGCCGCTGGCGCTGCGGACGGGCGTCAGGATGGGTGGCCCGAACACGTCGGGCCACGACGAGGAGGAGGTTCGGGTGGTTCGTGGCCGATCCGGCGGCGCCCCCGCCACCGCCTCGCGGATCTAGAGCGTGCGGGCGGCGAAGGTGTCGCAGGCGGCAGGATCGCCGGTCTCGGCGCCGCGGCGGAACCAGCGCATCCGCTGTTCGGATGAGCCGTGGGTGAAGGCGTCGGGCATCACGCGGCCCTGAGCCTGGCGCTGGAGGGCGTCGTCGCCGACGGCCGCGGCGGCGCGAAGGCCGTCCTCGATGTCCCGGGGATCGAGCGCCACCTGGCCGTTCGAGACGGCGGCGGCGTGGGCCGCCCAGACGCCGGCGTAGCAGTCGGCCTGCAGCTCGAGCCGCACCGAGCCGCTCTCGGCGCCGCGCGCGCCCATCCGCTGGGCGCGGTCCGAGGCGCCGGTCAGGTTCTGGACATGGTGGCCAATCTCGTGGGCGATGACATAGGCGCGGGCCGCCTCGCCCGAGGCGCCGAACTTGCCCTCCAGCTCCTGCCAGAAGGTGAGGTCCAGATACACCTTGCGGTCGGCGGGGCAGTAGAACGGCCCCATGGCCGACTGGCCCATCCCGCAGCCGGTGCCAGTGGCGCGGTCGTAGAGGACGATGGCGTCAGCCGGACGATAGCCCTCGAGCTGGGCCTTCCAGACGTCGTCGACGTTGGTGGCGACCACGTCCACGAAGCGTCCGGCCTCGTCGGCGGGGCCGCCGCGGACGCCTTCCTGCTGCTGGACCTGGGCGCCGCCGCCCAGGACGCTGGTGGTCGTCGACGGATCGACGCCGAACACGAAATAACCGATCAGGGCCAGGATCAGCCCCCCGGCGCCGAGGCCGCCGACGGCGCCCGCGGGCCCAAGGCCACGACGGTCCTCGATATTGCCGGAGCCCCGGCCGCCCGACCAACGCATTGCGACGCCTCCTGAACCTGCGCCAGCCTAACGCGAAGCTGTCAGCGGGGGTTCTTGGATATCTCGCGGACGCGGCGGTTGGATTCCGCCAGCGCCTCGTCGGGGATGCTGGGCAGGCGTGACGTGTCGATCTGCGCCGGCGGGCCCGAATAGGGCGTGCGGGGCAGGACCGCGGGCGCGCGCTGGGCCTCGAGGGTGCGAGCCGCCTGCTCGGCGCGCAGGCGCGCGTCCAGCGCCATCAGCTCGTTGTGCTGGGCGACCGAGCGCTGCTGGTCGAGCTGCTGCTGCAGGCGCAGGGCGTCGAGCTGCATCTGGGTGGTCGCGCCGAAGTCCTGCGCCGCCGCGGGGGCGGCGAGCGCCAGGCTCGCGACCAGGCCTGCGACAAGGCTCGCGACGGGACCGGCGATGAGGGCGAGCGCGCGCATGGGACGGATGTGGGGATCCGGCGGCGCGGCGGGAAGGGGCGCGCGTCAGCGCCGCTGGACGGTGAAGCGGGCGAGTTCGCGCTGGGGATCCTGCCAGTCCGGCTTCAGCTCGACGGCCTTGCGGTAGTCGAAGTAGGCGGACTTCATGTCGTCGAGCCCCTCGTGCGCCAGCGCGCGGTTGTAGTAGGCCTTCTCCGGCTCCTCGAGGCCGAGCTCGATGGCGCGGGTGAGGTCGGCGAGCCCCTCGGCGTAGCGGCGGGCGCCGACCGCCGCCGCGCCGCGGTTGACGTAGGCCTCGCCCAAGTCGGGCTTCAGGGCCACGGCGCGGTCGAAGTCGTCGCGGGCGGCGCCGAACTCCTTGCGGCGCAGCTTCATCACCCCGCGGTTCACGAAGGTGCCGGCGCGGTCGCGCGTCGACAGCAGCTCGGTGTCCAGCGCCAGGGTGCAGACCGCCTCGAAGCGGCGCTCGGACTCGCCGGCCAGGGCCGCGTCCGAGCATTGGCGAGCCATGCCGCCGCCCAGTACCGTCACCGACTGGGCCGAGGCGCCGGACGCCAGGACGCCGGAGCCCAGGACGACGGCCGCGGCCGTCACGGAGAACGCCAGGAATCTCACCATCCGACCAGCTCCCGCACGGGACGGAAGAAGGGTCCGCCCGGAACGCCGGTCTGTCAAATCACACCGCCTCACACAGGAACGAACAGGCCCTCGATCATCCGGCGGACGGTGGGGATCAGCGCCTCGGCGCAGCCTGCCGGATCCGTCGAGTCGGCGATGGTGAGGGCGGCCTGGTTCAACGCCCCGGAGAGCAGCGTCAGCATGGCGTCGCGCTGGTTGCGGTCGGTGACGCCGCGCTCGTCGCAGGCCGCCTCGATCCCGACGCGCAGGTCGCCCATGGCGTATCGCATGTCGATTTCCCACCACCGGCGCCAGCCCACGACGGCCGCCGCATCGATGAGATAGATCTGCAGGATCTCCGGGTCGGCGCAGACCCGCAGCTGCGCCTCGCAGCCCTTGATCAGCCCGTCCAGATAGCTGGTCGCGCCGACGGTCTCGGCCATCAGCCGCCCGCTCACCTCGGCGCAGACGGTCTCGAGCACCGCATCGAACAGCGCCTGCTTGTCGGTGAAGTGGTGGTAGAGGGCGCCGCGGGTGACGCCGGCGGCCTCGAGGATCTCCTGGGTCGAGACCGCGGCGTAACCCTTCGACGCGAAGAGCGCCCGCGCCTCGGCGATCAGCCGCGCCCGGGTGGCGTTTCCGCGATCGTGACGGCCGTCCACCATCGATCTCCTCGCCGCAGACATGGGCGCGTCTCGCCCTCCCGGCAACACATCTTCGCAATTCTGCGCTTGAAAGCAAACAGACAGTATGTTTGTTTCTTTGCTCGGTGATCGGCGTTCGGCCGGCGGCAGGCGAAGGAGGCGGCGGGGTGCGGACTGCGGGGGCATATCTGGCGATCGCACTGGCCGCCGGCGTGGCGACGGGCTGCGCCACCACCGGCTTCGCGGCGCCGCGACGGGGCCCGCCGGCGCAGGCCGGGGCCGCCGAGCAGATGCAGGAGGCCGCAGTCGCGGCCCTGCGCCGCAACGATCCCGCGTCCGCGAACCGGCTGCTGACCCGGGCGCTGCAGCGCGATCCCGAGAATCCGACGCTGCATGCGCTCAACGGCCTGGCCCACCACCAGCGGGTCCGCGACGGCCAGCGCGAGCACTTCCAGCTCGCCGAAACGGCCTATCTGGTGTCGCTTCAGAGCCAGCGGGGCTCCTTTCCCGTGGCCCTGGAACTGGCCCGGCTCTACGTCGAGAACGGCCGCTACGGCGCCGGAAAACGCGCCGCCGCCTACGCCCTGGACCTGGAGCCGGGCTCGGCGGACGCCCTGCAGGCGCTCGCGGCGGCGGCCTACTACGACGGGGACCTCGAACTGGCGGCCTGGGCCGCGGCGGAGGCGAGACCGGACGACGCCGCGATGGCCCCCATCCGCCCGCTCGTGTTCGCCGCCGCGGGACTGCCCGCCGAGGCGGACCAGGCCCTCGCCCAGGGGCTGGCCGCGGGCGCCATTCCCGACCAGCGCCGCGAGGCCCTTGCGCGGCGGCTCGGCCAATGGCGCGATCTGCATGTGCAGGCCGCCTTCCAGCGCCCGGCCGGCACGCTTCCTGACGCGCCGCCCGGCGCCATCGGAGGGGCCGCCCCCGCGCAGGCGTCCGCATCCCTGCCCGGACTCCCGCTTGCGGACGCGCCGGCGCCGGAGCCCGCGTCGGGCGCGGCGAGCTACGCCTGGTGGGACTGCCAGCAGCAGCTGAACCCCGGCGGATTCGCCGCCCCGCCGCCTTCGTTCAGCTACGGCTACGGCGCCTCGACGTCGGCGGACGAGACCTCGGCCCTGCCCGCTCTGCCGGCGCCGTGCCGCGGCCAGCCCCTGCCGCGGATGGCGATGGTCGACGCCGTGATCCTGCGCACCGACGACACCCGCTCGGCCACGAACGGGGTGAACCTGCTGAAGAACCTGTCGGCCTACGTCGGCAACGGGATCACCGTCACGCGGAGCTGGAGCACCGGCCAGCCGGCCACCAAGACCAGCGTCGTCACCCAGAACCTGGGGCTCGGCTCGTCGGTCGGCGGGGTGCTCTCGTACTCGCTGAACATCGCCAACGCGACCGAGCAGCGGGCCGAGATCCTGGCGCAGCCGACCCTGCTCGCGCTGGACCGCCAGCCGGCGCAGTTCTTCTCGGGCTCGAACGTCACCATCGCGCTGAACGGCGGCCCGGGCAGCTACGGCAGCGTGCAGAACCAGCCGGTGGGCGTGAGCCTGTCGGTGACGCCGACCTTCGTCGACGACGACAGCATGCTGGTCAGCGTCAAGGCGGTGCGCTCGTTCTTCGAGGAGACCGCCGACAGCGCCACCTTCGCGCAGTCGGTCCAGACCTCGCGCAACATGGTGACGGCCAACGTCCTGCTGCGCTTCGACCAGACGCTGGTCCTGTCGGGCCTGAGCGAACGCGAGGTGACCAGCATCGACAGCCGCACGCCGCTACTGGGCGACATCCCGGGCGTCCAGCACCTGTTCGCCGCCAAGGAGGACCGCGACTACACGCGCTCGGTGGTGATCATGCTGACCCCGCGCCGGGTCCCCGGGCTGGAGGCGCAGCTCGCGGAGGCGGCCGCGGCGGCGACGCCCGAGCCCGCCGCCCTGCGCGACGCCCGGGCCCGGGCCCGGACCGGCCTGGCCGAGCAGTGGCCGAACCTCACCGCGGCGCTGGCGCACATGGACCGCAACCGCCTGTTCCGCGCCCTGCGCGCCGGCGACATCGACGTGCGCGGCTGGCGCGAGCGGGACCGCGTCGAGCAGGCGCTGAACGACTTCACCCGGCTTCTCGCCTTCTGAGTCCGACCCAACACCGAAAAGGGGACCTCATGCTGTTCAGGATCGATCGACTGCTGGCGGGCGCCGGATGCGCCCTCGCCGCCTTGGGCTCCGCAGGGCCGGCCCTGGCCCAGGCCGGCCCGAGCGAGACCCGCATCCTCAGCTATCCCACCCCGGGCGTGGACCTGGGCGCCGGCTGGGACAGCCAGGGCGTGCAGCCCAAGACATCCAAGTGCGTGAGCTTCGTCGCCTCGCAGCAGCCCGGCTCGCCGCAGGACGTGCGCCACGAGCGCACCCTGGTGTCGGACAAGTACGGCTATTCGAACGCCCTGAACGTCTCGGCGGACGTGCAGGTGAAGTCGATGACCGGTGCGGCGGTCGACGTGAAGGCGACCTACGCCAACAAGAAGACCTTCAACTCCACCTATCTCAACGTCGTCGACCTGGTCTACGTCGACAACGGCTGGACCTACACCGATGCGCCGAAGCCCGGCGCCGCCCTGAACTCCCCCCTGGGCGCCCCCCTGGGCGCCCCCTTGGGCGCGACCGCGCCGACGGCCCTGGGACGGCCGCCGGTGGACGCCTCCGACGCCGTCTACTTCCAGGCCGCCGTGACGGCCAAGTCCATGCGCCAGCGGGACGCCGCCATCGCGTCCGGCCTGGAACGGATGATCGGCCAGGGGGCCGGCGGGCCCGCCGCCGCCTCGCCCGCGGCGCTGATGCCGCTGCGCGGACCGGCCGCGCCGCCGCCGGGCGCCGTGCTGCGGGACGCCCCCTCGATCACCGCCAGCGTGCTGCTGACGCCCGAGGCCCTGAAGCTCGCCCAGACCAACCCGGACCAGTTCCGCGCCCAATGCGGCGACGGCTTCGTGGCGGCGATCAACTCCGGCGGCGAGATGGCCGTCACCTACACTTTCATGACCACCTCGCAGGAGGAGCAGCAGCAGATCGGCGCCTCGCTGAACGTCAGCTACGGCACGCCGTTCACCAACGTGGCCGCCAGCGCCTCGGTCGCCCAGGCGATCGGCTCGTGGGGCAAGACGATCAGCACCAGCATCGACTTCTACCGCAGCGGCGGCAGCGGCGAGGTGATCCCGACGACGCTCGAGCAGATCGACGCGCAGGTGCAGAGCTTCGCCGCCGCGGTGCAGCGCGCGCCGCAGCCGTACAAGATCATGGTCATGGACTACCGCCGGCTGGCCAACTACCCGCAGGGCGGGATCGGCATGCCTTCGCTCAGCCCCTTCGAGAAGCTGGCGTGGGAATACGGCAAGGCCAACACCCTCTACACGACGGTCAGCCAGATCATCAGCGACCTGGGCGACCCGCAGGCCAAGGCCAGGTACCTGACGGCGCGGTGGGGTTCGCAGGCCGGGGCGCTCAACAACACCCAGCAGGCCGCCGGCCAGCGGATGACGGCCCTGCAGAACGTGGCCAAGGCCTGCATGGCGGCCAGCCCCAGCCAGGCGGCGAGCGTCTGCCAGACCACCCAGTTCGACGACCTGTCGCCGCGCACGGACTTCCCGCTGCCGATCGGGCCGGGCAACGTCAGCGACGTGGTCAACGGCCTCTGGAGCGACGCCGACGCCTACCGCACGGTGGTCTTCAACCGCTGGATCAACCAGGTGAACCAGAACCGCTGCTGGTCGCACCCGGCCGACCCGACCTACTGCCGCTACAGCAGCGAGCTGGCGCCGCTCCGGCAGCGGATCAACGTCGCCGCGCCGGGCTACGCCGCGCTGGAGCTGGTGGACCAGCCGGGCCGCTGCCTGAACGTCGGCACGATCACCAGCTACGTCTCGGCCCAGCCCTGCCCGTCCCGGCCGACGGACGCCGGGTTCTTCGTGAAGTGGGACCCGGTCCAGCAGACGCTGGTCTCGGAGGAGCCGAACAGGTGCGTCTACGCCATGCGCACGGCGACCACGACGCCGGGCTTCGCGATCGTCGGCCTCGCCGTCTGCGGCGCGACCAACAACCAGGAGGACATCAGCCGGACCTGGACGTTCCGCGACTCGACCGACGCGGGCGGCCGCTGGGACAACACCGGCGCCTACCTCGTCGTCGCCGACCGCAGCACGCCCTCGCAGCTGAACTCGTGCCTGGACAGCTACAGCCCGACCAGCACGTGGGTGGCGCCCTGCACCCAGCCCAAGCGGGTGCGGATCTGGATGGCCAAGCCGGGGACCTGAGGGTCGCCCGAACGGCCGAAGGGGGATCGGGGGCCCGCGGGCCCCCGATCTTCTTGGGAGGGATCGCATGGAAGCCTTGATCCGATACGCGTTGTCGAACTTCACCCTGACGCTGCTGGCGGCGGGACTGCTGGCCGCGGCGATCGCCCTGGCGGCGGGGCCGAGGCCGGTCACCCGCGGGCGGGTCCTCGAGGCGGTGTTCGCCTGGGGACTGCTGGTCTCGGTGGGGATCGGCTTCTTCTACAACTTCGTCATGCACGTCTTCTTCAGCGAGACGGCAGCCGCGTTCATCGGCTGGGAGACGAGCCCGTTCCAGAAGGAGGTCGGGTTCGCCAGCCTCGGCTTCTCGGTGCTGGGCTTCCTCGCCTTCCGCGGCGGCTTCGAGATGCGGCTGGCGGCGGTGAGCGGGATCGCGTGCTTCCTCTGGGGCGCGGCCGCCGGCCACGTCGTGCAGATGGTGGAGGCCCGCAACTTCGCGCCGGGCAACGCCGGCCCGATCTTCTACACCGACCTCTTCCTGCCGCTGGCCGGGTTCGCCCTGCTGGCGGCCCAGCGCCGGCTGCGGCCCAGGGACTGAAGGCCCGTCAGGCCGGGGCGCGGAACTTCCGCAGCTCGCGGTGGAGGATGTAGACGCCGCTGGCGGCGACCAGCAGGGCGCCGACCAGCGTCGCCACGTGCGGCAGCTCGCCCCAGATGAGGAAGCCCAGCCCCGCGGCCCAGACGAGCTGGGTGTAGTCGAAGGGCGCCACCACGCCGATGGGGGCCGCCCGCAGCGCCTCGGTCAGCAGCATCTGGGCGATCCCGCCGACGATCCCCGACAGCACCAGCATGCCCAGGGTGAGCGGATCGGGCGTCGTCCAGCCGAACAGGGCCGCGCCCGCCAGGCCCAGGGCCGAGCCGGCCAGGGTGAAGTAGAAGACGATGGTGGGGCCGCGCTCGGTGTCGGAGATCTGGCGGATCGCCACCATGGCGCCGGCGGCGCCCAGGGCGCCGAGCAGGCCGAAGACGACGCCCGGCACGTTCATGTGTCCGGGCACGGGCCGGGCCATGATCATCACGCCCACGAAGCCGACGATCACCGCGCCCCAGCGGTGGCGGCCTACCGGCTCGGCCAGCAGCAGGGCCGAGAGCGCGGTCATGAACAGCGGAGAGGCGAACTGCAGCGCCGTGGCCTCGGTCAGCGGCAGGTGCTGCACGGCCGAGAAGCCGCAGACCATCCCGCTCAGCCCGACCGCCGAGCGCACGAGGTGACCCATCGGCCGCTTCGTCCGCAGCACCTCGAAGCCGGTCGTGCGCCAGATGTAGAGGCCGAGCGGCAGGAAGGCGAAGGCGTTGCGGAAGAAGATGATCTCGAAGATCGGCACGCCGCGCTCGCCGCACCACTTCACCAGCGCCCACAGCAGGGCCAGGCAGACCATCGCTCCGATGCGGAGCGCGATGCCGAGCAGCGGCCGGTGCGTCGGCGCGTGCGGATGGGGAGGAGCGGCGGCCACGGCGAGGGGGTTTGGGCGGATGCGGCGGCCCGGTCAACGGCCAGTTCGCCGCGGCGCGGTCCGCCCGGCTAGAGGACCGGCCGGCGCATGAACACCCGCCGGCTCTCGTCGAGGCCGCGGGCCTCGTGGGCCGCGCGGATCGCAGCCAGGCCGGGCGTGAGGACATCCAGGACCTGGAACCCCAGCCGTGCGTACCACGGCGCGTTCCACGGCACGTCGCGGAAGGTGGACAGCGTCAGGGCCGAGGCGCCGCGCGCGCGGGCCGCGTCCGCCACCGCGTCGATCAGGGCCGCGCCGATGCGCCGTCCGGCGTGGCTGGGCAGGACGTCCACCTGCTCGATGTAGAGCCCGGCCTCAACCGGCCGGAAGATGATCGAGGCGACCGGTGCGTCGTCGGCCTCGCACGCGACGATCAGCGCGCCCTGAGCCGCCCGCTCGGCGAGGACCTGCGGCGCGGTGGGCTCGTCGTCGGCGATCCAGGCGTCGGGCGTGCCGCGGAACCGGTCGGCCGACACGCGCTCGATCTCGCGCACGGCCTCGATGTCGGAAGCCCGGCCGGGCCGCAGGCGTATGGCGGAGTCCGATGACATGGCTTGACCATGCGCGGTCTCCGCCGGCCGGCGCAATGCCGGCCGAGCGGTCAGGCCGCCGCCTCGGCGGGCGAGACCGGGCAGTAGCGGTCCAGGAATTCCTGGTGGCTGGGCAGCTTTCCGACCGCACGGTCGACGTTGCCCTTCAGGTCGCCGAGGGCGCCGCGCAGCCGCTCGGGCGGCATCAGGGCGCCCATGCGGTGATGGGTCTTCGGCCGGATCCGCTGGCCGAGCATCACCTGCAGCCAGGAGTCGATCAGGAACAGCTCGCCCGGCACGTGGTAGAGCTGGGCCGTCTCGCGGAAGAGCTCGATCCGCTCGGCGAGGGAGTCCGGGATCTGCATGGTGCGGCAGCGGTCCCAGTAGGGGCTGTCGGTCCGCTCGGTCGCCTTGTAGTGCAGGATGATGAAGTCGCGGACGCGCTGGATCTCCTGGTCGGCCAGGAAGTTGAAGCGCGTCTGCAGCGCCGCGTTGACCCCGGCGAAGGGGAAGAGCTGCAAGAGGCGCGTGATGGCGATCATGGTGATGTGCAGCGAGGTCGCCTCGAGCGGTTCGATGAAGCCGCCGGCCAGGCCGATGGCGACGCAGTTCTTGTCCCACGCCTTCCGGCGCCGGCCGGGGCGGAAGCGCAGGAACCAGGGCTCGGTCAGCTTCTCGCCCTTGAGCTGGCCGAGGAACGAGTCCCGCGCCTCGTCGTCCGACATGAACTCCGAACAGTAGACCCAGCCGTTGCCCTCGCGGTGCTGCAGCGGGATGCCCCACTGCCAGCCGGCGCGGTGGGCGATGGCGCGGGTGAGCGGCAGCGGCGGCTCGCTCGTGGCCGTCTGGACCGCGACGGCCCGGTCGTTAGGCAGCCACTGGCCCCAGTCCTCGAAGCCGGCCTTCAGCGTCTGCTCGATCAGCAGGCCGCGGAAGCCGGTGGCGTCCACGAACAGGTCGCCCTCGACCCGCTCTCCGGACTCCAGGACGAGGGCGGTGATGAAACCTGTCTCGGGGTGCTGCTCGACGCGCTGGATCTTGCCTTCGACCCGGCGCACGCCGTTGTTCTCGCAGCGCCGGCGCAGGAAGCGGCCGAAGCGGGTGGCGTCGATGTGGTAGGCGTAGTTCATCGGGAAGTCGTCGGCGGCGTAGAACTTCCCCTCCTCCGACGCCCGCAGCTCCAGGCAGTAGTCGCCGAGGTCGCCGCCGAAGCCCTGGGCCCTGGCCTCCATCCACATGTGGTGGAAGTGGGCCATCAGCGTGGACTTCCCCACCTGACCGAACGAGTGGATGTAGCGGTCGCCCACCTCGCCCCAGTTCTCGAACAGGATGCCCAGCTTGAAGGTGGCGCCCGTCTCGCGCATGAACTCGCGCTCGTCGAGGCCGAGCAGGGCGACGAACGTCCGCGCCGTGGGGATGGTGGACTCGCCCACGCCGACCGTGCCGATGGCGTCGGATTCCACGAGGGTGATGTCGAGCAGGCCCCCGAGCTGGCGCGACAGCGCGGCGGCCGCCATCCAGCCCGCCGACCCGCCGCCGGCGACCACGACCTTCTTCACGACCTGTTCCATGGATCCCCCCTTCAAGGGCTTTGGCAAGGGCTTGGGCAAGGGTTCTGGCTTCAACGGTTCATGCGGTGGAGCAGCTGGGCGCGCAGGCGCCGGGCCTTCATCTCGTCCAGCGGGCCGAGCGGGCCGCGGGCGGGCTCGGGCAGATGGCCGGCGGCGGCCTCGGCCGGGCCGAAGACATAGAAGTCGAACAGCGCCTTCCAGGCCTGCTTCTCGTGCTCGGGGCGGTCGCGCAGGCTGAGCAGCGCGTGCAGCAGCGTCGTCTGCGGCGTATCCATGAACCCCGGCGAGGGGTTCCACCAGTAGTTCACCAGGATGTTGAACGGCTCCAGCGCCTCGACCTGGTGCCACCACAGGGCCGGGTAGACGAGGACGTCGCCGGGCTCGAGGTCGGCCACCTGGGCCGCGGCCAAGGCCTCGCGGGCCTTCGGAAAGCGGTCGAGGTCCGGGTCGCGCAGATCGACGAGGCTGACGACCTGGCCGCCGGGGGTGGGCTCCAGCGGCCCGGGATAGAGGTTCGCGGCCTGGTCCGGCGGGAACAGGGTGAAGCGGCGGCGGCCGGCCACGCAGACGGCGATGTTGTTCGACATGTCGTAGTGGGCCGCCGCGACCGTGCGGTTGCCGATCCAGATGCTGACGATGGGTTCAGCCCCGAGGACGGCGGCGTCCAGGCCCAGATCGTTCTCCTGGCGCAGGCCGGGCAGGTAGGTGTCGATGTCGGTGGAGCCGATGTAGAGCGAGGGGCCGTCCGGCTCGTCCAGCCCGGCCGCCATGCGATCGAGGAAGGCGCCGAGCCCCACCTGCTCGGCCCGGAAATTGAGCCGCGTCAGCGCCTCGTCGGCGTAGAAGAACCGGCCGCCGATCTCGGGCGTGCCGGTGTAGCCGGTGACCGGCCGCCCGGCGTCCCAGCGCTTGAGGCAGGCGATGGCGTCCCCGGCCGAGGAGAGCCCGGCCCGCACCAGCGGCCAGTCCCGCGCGAGACCGCGGTAGACCGTCGGCCGCTGACCGGCCAGCAGCGCATCCAGCGGGATGTCCCCCGCCCCGGCGGCGGCCCCCTCCGGCACGGCACGAAGGGCGGCGCTCACCGCCCGGCCCCCTTGCAGACCTTGGCGTCGATCAGGCGCTGCAGGTTGGCCATCGAGGATCGCACGGCGTAGGCCGCGCGCAGGGCGCCCGAGCGGTGCAGCCGCTCCAGATCCTCGCCGCCCAGGGCCGCGAGGCCGGCCTCCCCCACGGTGAACAGGCCGGGGATCACATAGGTCCGCCCGCCTTCGACCTGCGCCTCGACCTCGACCGGCTCGATGAGGCCCAGGCCGTCCAGCGCTGCGAAGAACGGGCCGCCCACTTCCAGCCCGTCGTAGATGGCGCCCAACACCCGCGAGACGTGCTGCAGGTACGGCGCGTGGCCTCCGGCGGGCAGGAACAGCGGCTCGCCCTCCTCGCGGCTGATCCGCGGATGGTCCAGATCGACGTGGATCATCGGCTGCGGCTCGCCGCCCTCGCCCGCCCGCGGCGGCTGCAGCACGATCGAGAAGGGCCCCCGCTGCTGGACGGCGGGCACGTAGCGGGCGTTCCAGCCGCCGCCGTCCAGAAACAGGTTCTCGTCGCGGTCTAGGCCCAGGAGGACGATGGCCTGGAAGGCGCCGTTGGCGTCCTTGCGGAAGAAGATGGGGTACTCGCGCTGCAGCGCCTCGAACTCGGTCGGGAACACCAGCGCCTGGTTGATCGCGTCGCCGAACTCCGGCCCATGCTGGGCGATCACCCGCAGGTCCGCATGATCGACGTTGTTGAGCAGCACCCTGTTCGTCACGTTCGCCTCCACGCCCGGACGAAAGAGGCCGCTGCGCCGAGCGGCCTCTCCCGTTCCGGTCCGGTCCCAGAGGGGGAGGCTAGAACCGGTACCGCGCGCCCAGAAGGTATCGCGTGTCGAGTTCCTGAACCATCCAGAGCTGGTTCTTGTCGCGGCCATGGGTCCGCAGGCGCTCCTTGAAGATGTTGATCGCCTCGAAGGAGACCGCCAGGTCCTCGGTGATGTCGTAGCTGACGTTCAGGTCGACCTGGTCGAAGGCTTCCACGAACACCGGGTTGCGGTCCCCGCCCCGGTTGGTCTGGGCCAGGAACTTGTCCCGCCAGTTCCAGGCGACGCGGGCCGAGACGCCGTACTTCTCGTAGATCAGGGTCACGTTGGCCGTGTCGCTGAGGCCGAGGAGGGCGAACTGGTCCTCGCCGGGGTCGGCGCCGATGTCGAAGCCGATGTCCCCATCCACGAAGGTGTAGGCGGCGGCGACGCCGAAGCCCGTGTCCCCGAAGAAGTGGGCGCCCGCCAGCTCGAAGCCCCAGATCTTCGCCTGCCGGGTGTTGATCGGCTGGGCGATCTGGAAGTTGAACAGCGGGTCGCTGGCGTTGGCCTCGATGTCGACGGACGACAGGATCTGGTCGACGAACCCCTGGTTCAGGTCGCCGAGGCCGCCGCCGGGCAGCGGGGTCCGGTTGGCCTGGAACTGCGCCTGGGCCGCCGCCACGTCGCCGCCGTTCTGGATGATCAGGGCGGTGGCGGTGAACAGGTTGACGTCCGTCTGGTCGGCGCCGACGTCGGTCAGCATCTGCCGCGCCAGGCCCGACCGCGTGCCGGCGGCGCCGGAGGCCGGATCGCGCAGGTCGAACAGCGGCCCCTCGAAGGTCCCCTGGCCGACGAAGTTGTCGACCCGCTTCTCGAACACGCCGGCCGAGATGAAGCTGCCGGGCTTGTAGTACCACTCCAGCGAGAGGTCGAAGTTGTCCGAGACCAGGGGCTCGAGGTTCGGGTTGCCCGAGTCGGCGAGCGGGATCGCTCCGTTGGCCGTCGGCCGGTTGGGCGCGTCGGCGTCGATGGAGGCGAAGAGCTGGCCGAAGTCGGGTCGTGCGATGGTTCGGCTGAACGAGGCGCGGGCGACGAGGTCCTCCCGCAGCTCGACGCGGAAGTCGAGCGCCGGCAAGAGGTTGTTGTACTTGCCCTTGCCCGAGACCGGCTCCTCCTGGTCAGACGTCGAGACGATGAAGTCGTTGTCGGCCGTCCAGACGATCGCCCGCGGCACCAGGATCAGCGACGTGGCGTCCACCTCGGTCCGCTCGTAGCGGACGCCGGCGACCATGCTGGCCGAGCGGCCGGCGATCTCGCCGTTCCAGGTCAGCTGGCCGTAGGCGGCCCAGATCTTCTCGCCGACCCGGTTGTCGGTCTGCTCGTTGATGTTGATCGCGTTGCCCTGCGCCAGATAGGCGGCGGAGAGCGTGTCGTAGAGGGCGATCGGGTCGGCGCGGAACGAGATCAGGCCGGCGCCGCTGAGGCCCGGATCGAGGTCGTCGAAGGCGCAGGCCTGGCAGAACTGTTCGACGAGCCCCGGGGCGAGCGCCTCGACGTCGCGCGGATTCGAGATGCCCCAGCTGCCGAGGTCCTGCTGGGTGACGGTGTTCGCCTGGCGCATGTCGGAGTCGCGGTAGTTGACCCCGAAGTCCAGCCGGCTGCCGTCGTCGTCCAGCTCCCACACCACATCGGCGCGGACCTCCTTCACCTTCTGCGACTGGCGCTGCGAGAAGGTGCGGCCCACCTGGCTGCCCAGGTCGCCGGCGTCGAGCACGCCGTTGCCGTTGCCGCGCGGCAGGGCGTCGTTGATGGTGATGGTCTGGACCGGGGCCTCGCCCGAGAAGTCCACCGAGTGGGCGGCGATGATCGGCGCCCCGATCGACACCAGGGTCGAGTTGGTCCCGTTTCGGGCGCCGGGCTTGCTGTTGGCCTTCGAGACGTGGCCGTCGAGCGAGACGGTGATCCGGTCGTTGAACCGCCACTGCCCGTTCAGGCCGTAGGATTCCAGGGTGTCGTCGGTCGCCCGGTACTGCTGCTCGAAGCCGGCGTCCTTGGTGCCCGACAGGGCCTCCTGCAGGAAGATGGCCGTCGCCACCACCGGGTTGTCGTCGAAGGTCACCCGGTCGAACGGACGGTTGAACCAGTTGGCCTGGTCGTTCCGGTGCTCGCGGACCTTGTTCTTGGCGTAGAGGGCGTCGGCCGTGAGGGTGAAGTTCTCGGTCGGCTGGAATTGCACGGTGGCGTAGCCGTTCAGCCGTTCGCGCTCGCCCTCGGCGAAGTGGTAGCGGCTGTCGTTCGGGATCGCCACCAGGGTGTCCGGGTTGGTCGGCGCGTTGGTGATCTGCGTCGTGCCGTTGTTGCGGACGAACCCGTTCGCGGGATCGATGAATTCGGAATAGCGGCGGATGTTCCAGTCGTTGGCGGTGGCGCTGCGGCTGGTGAAGTTCCGCTTCTGATAGCTGCCGAAGAGGCTGACCCCGAACATGTCGCTGGGGTCGCTCCAAGTGACCACGCCCGACAGCTCGGGCGTGATCTTGTCTGCGCCGTCGAGGCTCTCCTCGACCCCGGTGTCGTAGAGGCCCTTGACGCCGATGCTGCCCGAGAGGCCTTCGGCCGCGTCGAGCGGGCGGACGGTGCGCACGTTGATCGTGGCGCCGATGCCGCCCGACGGGATCGCGGCGCGGCCGGTCTTGTAGACCTCCAGCGCGCTCACGCCTTCCGAGGCGACGTTCGAGAAGTCGAACGAGCGGCTGGTGGCGGCCTGGAACTCGGCGTTCTGGTCGCCGCCGACCGTCTGGACGTTGGCGGTCGGCAGGGTGCGGCCGTTCAGGGTCACCAGGTTGAAGCCGCCGCCGAAGCCGCGGACGGTCACCTCGCTCCCCTCGCCGTTGCTGCGGTCGATGGCCACGCCCGGGATGCGCTGCAGCGACTCGGCCAGGTTGGTGTCGGGGAACTTGCCGATGTCCTCGGCGACGATCGCGTCCACCACGCCGCTGCTGCTGCGCTTGATGTCGAGCGCCTGCTCGATCGAGGCCCGGAAGCCGGTGACCACGATCTCCTCGACCTCGGCCGGAGCCTCCTGGGCGGCGGCGGCGCCGGCGAACAGAGCCGTCGAGATCGCAAGCAACGAAGCAGAATTACGAAGACGGTTACGCCGGATCATGGGCCATCCCCCCGGTGTTATGAGCCAAAAGGTCGCGTATATTTTTGCAGTGCAACATTACCGCGCGCCGTTTACTGGTCGCAGGCGGCGCGTTTTCTCATTCGTCCGTGATATGGTAGCGTTATCACTAACATTTCAGCCCCGTCAATCTGAAGAGCGTTGTTTTTTGACCACACCGCCACATTTCCGTCATGGGAGCGGATGCGGTTTTGCCGAGCGCGGCAGACACGCGGGGGCGGGCGGTCACGGGCACACCCCGTCGTTCTGGTTCGGCGCAAGGCGCAGCTCGCCCAGCGAGAGTTCGAGGCCGGCGCCGGCCTCGATCCAGGCCGGGCTCGCCACCGCCGAAAGGTCGTCGCCGGCGGCGCGGAAGCAGGCCAGCCGGACCTTGATCGTCCGCCACTCGCCCACGGGCGCGGCCGCCAGGATCCCCCCGAGCGGCACGCTGGCGCGGCCGACGCCCAGGCGCACCTCGCCGGCCGGCCGCCGGTCGACCCGGTAGGCGGCCAGCAGGGTCATGTCGCCGTTCGCCTGGCGGCTGAGGTCCGCCGCCGGACCTGAGAACGCGGCGCGGCCCGGGCCCGTCCAGGAGAAGGCGCGGCCCGCGCCCTGCACGCCGCCCGCATCCACCAGCCGGACGGACAACGCCCCGCCGGGGGAGGCCGCCTCGCCAGCGCTGGGCGCGATCGCCTCGCCGGCGGCGTCGCGCAGCACGAGCCGCCAGGGCTCCACCACCCGCCCGCCGACGAGATAGCGGTCCAGGTTCTCCACTCCGGCAGCGACGCCGGGGTCCTCCGAGAGGGCGGGAACCTCGGTCCGGTCGCCATAGGCGAGGCCGTAGCCGTAGGCGAACAGCGGATCGTAGCCGGGATCGCCCCGGTTCAGCCGGTACTGGTCGGCCCGCCTGGGCCAGGAGAACGAGAGCTTGCCGCGGAAGTCGCGCCGCGGTCGGCCGCGGGCGTCGCCGATCAGCACGTCCGCCACCCCGCCGCCCTCGGTCCCCGGCTGCCATGCGGCGACGAAGGCGTCGGCCGCGTTCAGTTCGGGGTTCACCCACATCGGCCGGCCCGAGAGGAACACCGCCACCACCGGCAGGCCGTGGGCCTTCAGCCTGCGCAGCAGGGCGAGGTCGGACTTGGCGCCCGGCTGGTACTCCAGCGTCGGACGGTCGCCCTGGAACTCCGCATACGGATCTTCCCCGAAGACCACGACGGCCACGTCGGGCCGCTCCTGGAACTCGCCGTCCGCCCTGAATTCGGCCCGGCCGCCGCCGGCCGCCACCGCCTGGCGAATCCCGTCCCAGATGGTCTCGCCGTTCGGGAAGTCGGACGGCCTGTTGCCGGTCCCCTGCCAGCTGAGGGTCCAGCCGCCGGTCTGCTTGCCGAAGTCCTGCGCCCCCGAGCCGGCCACCAGCACGCGGGCCGAGCCGCGGACCGGCAGCACGCCACCGTTGTTCTTGAGCAGCACGAGGGACTCGCGCACCGCCCGGCGCGCGACCGCGCGGTGCTCGGGCGCGCCCACGAGGTCGAGGCGGCCCTCCAGCGGCCGCGGCCCGAACAGGCCCGCCTTGACCTTCACCCGGAGGATGCGGCGCACGGCGTCGTCCAGCCGCGCCATCGGAATCTCGCCGGACCGCGCCTGGGCGAGCGTGTTGTCGTAGAGCCCCTTCCAGCTGTCGGGGGCCATCAGCATGTCCATGCCGGCGTTGAAGGCCTGGGGACAGGTCTCGGTGGTGCAGCCCGGCGCCTGGCCGTGGGCGTTCCAGTCGCCGACGACGAAGCCCTCGAAGCCCATCCGACCCTTCAGGACGTCGGTGAGCAGGCCCCGGTGGGTATGCAGCTTCTCGCCCCGCCAGCTCGAGAACGAGGCCATCACCGTCATGACCCCGGCGTCGATCGCCGCGGCGTACCCCGGCGCGTGGACGCGGGCGAGGTCGGCCTCGCTGTCCTTATTGTCGCCCTGGTCCCGGCCGTTCTCGGTGCCGCCGTCGCCCAGGAAGTGCTTGGCCGACCCGACCACCCGCCCGTTCCGCAGGGCGGGCCAGTCGCGCGGCGCCCCCTGCAGCCCCTCGACCAGGGCGCGAGCGTAGGTGGCGACGAGCTGCGGGTCCTCGGAATAGCTCTCGTAGGTGCGCCCCCAGCGGTCGTCGCGCACGACGGCGACGGTGGGCCCGAACGCCCAGTCGATCCCGACCGCGGCGGCCTCGACGGCGGTGACCTCGCCGATCCGGCGGATCAGCTCGGGATCGCGCGTCGCGCCCAGGGCGATGTTGTGGGGGAAGACCACCGCGCCCACGACGTTGTTGTTCCCGTGCACGGCGTCCAGGCCGAAGATCGGGGGGATGTAGGGGCGTCCCGGCCGCAACTCCTGCGCCGCCTTGCGGAAGGCGCGGGCGGTGTCGAGCCAGGCCTGGCCCGGCGAGCGGTCGGGCGCGCCCAGGGGCGGGCTGTCTCCGCCCGCCAGAACCGATCCCAGGGGATAGTCGCGAAGGTCCTCGGGGCGGACGGTGGTCGTGTCGCCCTGGATGAGCTGGCCCACCTTCTCCTCGAGGCTCATCCGGCCCATCAGCTCGTCGACGAACGCCTCGGTGCGCGGATCGACGAGGCCGCGGCTGCGCGCGGCCGGCCACAGGGCCGGGTCGATCGCCTCGGCGGGCGCGGCCGGGCCGGGCGCGAAGCCCGTGGCCAGGGCCGCCGCGGCGCAGGCCAGGCGCAGGAGCCGCTCCCCCATCCCCCGTCCGCCTCAGGCGCGGAAAAAGGACGGCGCGGCGACGAGCCCGCCGCGCCAGGTAGTGGGGAAGCAAGACAGGAAGCCGAACGCGGTCGCGTCCCGGCGGTCGCCAGGCGGGATCATCATGTTTCCTCCCGGCCGTCGTTGCAGGTCGCGGCCGTCGTTATGATGCAACCCTGCGGCGCATTGACAGCGCTGTCAACACGTTTTCGGTAGCGGTAACATTCCACCCCGCGACCACCTCAGCCGCGAGGCGCGGCCGTCGAGTCGCGCAGGACCAGGGCGTAGGCCACCTCGGCCGGACCGGGCGCAGCCTGGCCCGCCGCGCCTGCGATCAGCATGCGGGCCGCCGCCTCCGCCATCTCGGACACCGGCTGGCGGACGGTGGTGAGCTGCGGCGTCGAGAACTGGGCCCCCGGCGCGTCGTCGAAGCCGGCGACCGAGAGGTCCCGCGGGATCGACAGGCCCAGCCGCGCGGCGGCCTGCACCACGCCGAAGGCCATGTCGTCGTTGCTGGCGAAGATCGCCGTCGGCCGCCGGGCGGCGCTCAGGATCCGCTCGGCGCAGGCCAGCCCCGAGGGGAAGGTGAAGTCGCCCTCGGCGACCCACTCGGCCCGCACGGCCAGCCCGTGGTCGCCCATGGCCGCCTCGAACCCGGCGCGCCGGGCGCGGCTGGCGGCGTAGCGCGGATGTCCGACGACGAAGCCGATGTCGCGGTGCCCGAGGCGGATCAGGTGGACCGTCATGTCGTAGGCGGCGCGGCGGTCGTCCATCCAGACCCGGCCGCCGCGCGAGGGCTCGCGCTCGGCGCCCAGCCGCACATAGGCCGCGCCGCGGCTGTCGAGGGCGTCGAGGACCACGGTGGAATCCGACACCGGCGGCGTCAGGATCAGCCCGTCCGGCCGCAACGAGGAGACCATGGCCAGGATGTCCCGCTCCAGGGTCGGCGAGGCGACGTCCACCAGCTCGATCAGCAGGTGGTAGCCGGCCTGGCGGCACTCCATCAGCGCCCCCAGCTCCATGCGGCTGAGGTAGTCGTTGCCGCGCCCCGAGCGCCAGTGCTCGATGGTCAGCTCGGCGTCCACCAGGGCGGCGATCAGGTACGAGCGCGCGCCGGCCAGGCCGCGGGCCGACAGGCTGGGACGGTAGCCCAGGGCGTCGGCGGCCTCCTGCACCTTGCGGCGCAGCTCCTCGGTCACGTTAGGCCGGCCGTTCAGCACCCGCGAGACGGACTTGATGGAGACGCCCGCGCGCTCCGCCACGTCGTAGATCGTCACCGCGCCCACTTGCGTCTCCCGGCCGGGATGGGGATGGACCGCGCCGGCCGCGGCCCCCTTGCAGGAACCCGCCGGCCGATTGCGCGACGGCGGCGCCCGCCCCAGGATGCCGCCCGTGTCCAGCGCTTTCCTTGCAGATGTCCCGCCCCGGCCGCAAGCGGCCAGCGCCGGCTTCATCGCCGCGCTCGCGGTCGCGCAGGTGGGCGCCTTCCTCTCGTTCATGCCGCTGCTCACGATCCTCGCGCCGCTCAAGGCCTCGGCGATCGACCCCGGACAGAAGGCGTGGATCCTGGCCCAGGTCAGCTTCTGGGGGGCGCTGACCGCGGGCGCCTCGAACATCCTGGCCGGGGCGCTCAGCGATCGGACCCGCTCGCGCTTCGGGCGTCGCCGGCCCTGGATCGCGCTCGGCGCGGCGGGCACCGCCGGCTCCTATTTCGCGATCATGATGGCTGGGACCACCGGCGGGCTGGTGGCCTCGGTGCTGCTGTTCCAGCTGTGCCTGAACCTGATGTTCGGGCCGCTGCTGGCGCTGCTGGCCGACCGCGTGCCGACGGCCCAGCGCGGCCGCGCGGCGGCGTTCATCGGCCTGGCGCCGCCGGCCGGGGCGATGGCCGGCGCGCTGCTGGCGGGGATGGCCCTGCCGCAGGACGGCGTCCGCTACGGCGCTATCGCCGCCCTGCTGCTCGCCTCGGCCCTGCCCATCCTGCTGCTGGCGCGCGAAGCGCCCACCGGGCCGGGCCTGCTGCAGCTGAGCGGACCGCCGCGGCTGAAGCGGCCGGCCGCCGCCCCGCCCATGACCCGGGACTTCGCGGCCGCCTGGGCCTCGCGCCTGCTGATCCAGACCGCGATCACCATCGTGACGCTGTTCGCGCTGTTCAACATCCAGGACCGGGTCGCGCCGCCCGGCGGCCTCGCGCCCGAGGCCCTGCTGGCGCTCCTGGTGGTGGGCTCGAGCCTCGTGCAGGCCATCGCGGGCCTCGCCGGCGGTTTCCTCTCGGACCACCTCGCCCGCCGCAAGCCCTTCGTCCTCGCCGCCGGACTGCTGACGGCGGTGGCGTCACTCGCCCTGGCCTTCGGTCCCGACTGGCGGCTGATGGCCCTGGCCTTCGCCGTGTTCGGCGTCGGCTACGGCCTCTTCCAGGCGCTGGACGCGGCGCTGATCACCGAGGTGCTGCCCTCGGCGCGGGACGCCGGCGCCTACCTGGGCCTCAGCAACCTCGCCAACACCCTGCCGCAGATGATCGCGCCGCTGGCCGGGGCGGCGCTGCTGGAGGCCGCCCACGGCTACGCCTGGCTGTACGCCGCCGCCGCAGCGGCCGCCGCGGCGGGCGGCCTCGCCGTACTGGTCGTCCGCCGCGCGCGCTGAGCCCCAGGCTACTTCGGCAGCGCCTTGGAGCCGGTGATCCGGAACTCGGCCTTCCCGCCGGCGACCTCGGGCAGTCCCGGCCGGGAGACCGGCTGGCCGCCGCCGACCCAGACCTCGACGCGGCCCGGCTCGACACGCCGGTTTCCCTCGGCGTCCACCACGCTGAGCTGGCGGTCCTTGAGGGTGAAGCTGACCGGCCTGGTCTCCCCGCGCTTCAGGCCGATCCGCTGGAAGCCCTGCAGGGCGCGGATCGGGGTCCCGTCCCTGCCGGGATGCGAGACATAGAGCTGGACCACCTCCTCGCCGTCCATGCCGCCGGTGTTGGTCACCTGGGTCGTGACGGTGATCTCGCCATCGGCGGACACGCTGCGGGCGGACAGCTGCGGGGCCCCGTAGCTGAACCGCGTGTAGGATAGCCCGTAGCCGAAGGGATAGAGGACCTCGCCGCCGAAGTAGCGGTAGGTGCGGCCCTTCATGGCGTAGTCGGCGAACGGCGGCAGGTCGCCGGCCGAGCGGTAGAAGGTGACCGGCAGGCGGCCGGCCGGGCTGTAGTCGCCGGCCAGGAGCTGGGCGACGGCGTGGCCGCCCTCCCCGCCGGGATACCAGGCCTCAACGATGGCCGGCAGGTTGGCGTCGGCCCAGTTCACCGACAGCGCGCTGCCGTTCATCAGCACCAGGACGACCGGCTTGCCGGTGGCGTGCAGGCGTCTCAGCAGGTCCTGCTGCGGCGCCGGCAGGTCGAGGCTGGTGCGGTCGCCCCCGGCAAAGCCCGGAACCTGCAGCTTCATCTCCTCGCCCTCCACCCGTGCGGTGAGGCCGCCCACGAAGACCACGAGGTCTGCGTCCTTCGCGGCGGCCACGGCGTCGCTTCCGTCCTGGCCCGGCGGGCTCCAGATCAGCCGCTGACGGCCCTTCACCCCCCGCTGGAACCCCTCGACGCGGATCGGGTAGCGCTTGCCGGCCTCGAGCCGGATCGCGCCGTCGAGGATCGAGGGCGCATCGCCCACGCCCCACTCGTCCACCACCGGCTTGCCGTCGATGAAGACCCGGTAGCCGTTGTCGCTGGCGAAGCGGAACCGGTGCTCGCCGGTCCTGGTGGGGGTGATGTAGCCGGTCCAGCGGGCCGAGCTCTGGCGGTCGCCGGTCCAGTCGAAAGTCGCGTTGGCGACGGTGCGGGTCTCGACCGGCGCGCCCTCCAGCGCCACGCCTTCGAACACCTCCTGCTTCAGCCCCTTCGTGCGGCAGGCGGCGTCGGCGCAGAGCACCGCGTCCGGCACCGGCAGGGAAGCGGGCCCCACGAGGCCCGTCCCCTCGGCGTAGACTACGTCGGCCTTCGGGAAGCGGGCGCGGATCCCGGCCAGCACCGTCACCGGGTTCGACGGCGTGCCGTAGTAGTTGCCGATCAGGGCGTCTACGCTGTCGGCGTTCGGCCCGACCACGGCGATGCGGCGCGGCTCGCCCTTCAGCGGCAGGACCCCGTCGTTCTTCAGCAGGGTCATCGAGGCCTTGGCCATCTCCAGCGACATGGCCCGGTGCTCGGGGGTGTCGTTCTGGGCGGCCGTGATCTTCGAGAACGGGACCTCGGCGGGCGGGTCGAACAGGCCAAGCCGGATGCGGTCGGCGAACAGGCGCACGAGCGCCTGGTCCAGCACCTTCTCGTCCAGCATGCCCTTCTTCACCGCCGAGACGGTCGCCTCGGCCTCGGTGTTCCAGTCGGCGCGGTAGTCGCCGCAGACAAGGTCCATGCCGGCGTTCAGCGCCCGCGTGATCCCCTCCTCCGGGGTCTTCACATAGGCCAGGCTGTCGTCGCGGTAGATGTTGGCCGCAGCGCCGCAGTCGGACACCACGTGGCCCGAGAAGCCCCAGTCCCGGCGCAGGCGCTGGTCCATCAGCTCTTCGCTGGCGCAGGCGGGCACGCCGTCCACGGCGTTGTAGGCGCACATGACCGCCTGGACCTTGCCCTCCGTTACCGCGGCGCGGAACGCCGGCAGGTAGGTGTCCTCCAGGTCATAGGCGCTGGGGTGGACGTCCTCGCGGTGGCGGTTGGACTCCGGGCCCGAGTGCACCGCGTAGTGCTTGGCCGTGGCGATGGTCTTGAAGAAATTCGGGTCCTGGCCCTGCAGCCCGCGGATGAAGGCGACCCCCATCCGCCCCGTCAGGTAGGGATCCTCCCCGTAGGTCTCCTGCCCCCGGCCCCAGCGCGGGTCGCGGAAGATGTTGATGTTGGGCGACCAGACGGTGAGCCCGCGGTACCAGTCCGTGCTGCCGTCGGGATGGACACGCTCGGCGTACTTGGCGCGGAACTCGGTGCTGATGACGTCGGCGGTCCCGCGCATGCGGTCGACGTCCCAGGTGGCGGCCATGCCGATGGCCTGGGGGAAGACCGTGGCGATCCCGGCGCGGGCGACGCCGTGCAGCCCCTCGTTCCACCAGTTGTAGGCCGGCACGCCCAGGCGCGGGATGGCCGGCGCCGTGTGACCGATCTGGCGGGACTTCTCCTCCAGCGTCATGCGGGCGACGAGGTCGGCGGCGCGCCGTTCGGCCGGCAGGCGCGTGTCGCGGTAGGCCGGCTGGCCCTGTTCGGCCTGCGGGGCCGCCGGGGCCTGGGCGAGCGCGGGTCCGGCCAGCATCGCGGCCGCCGCGGCGGCGCACAGCATCCATCCTTTGCGGGTCATCGTTCCTCCCAAACCTTGTTCGTTGGACGCGACCGTAGCAGCGAAATGATAGCGCTACCAGCCCCCTCCGGCAGCGCGGCGGCGAGGGGGCGTCGATGCGGTTGGGCGGTGGGAAGTTGGAGCGGGTGAGGGGAATCGAACCCCTGACATTCAGCTTGGGAAGCTGACGTTCTACCTCTGAACTACACCCGCGCGCGGCCTCTGCGGCCGGGTCGATTGCCTTAGCCGGTCTTTGTGGCGGCCTCAAGTCGGCGGATGCGGCGCTTCATGCGGGGCGGGGGCTGGCATAGGGTCCGCGCCATGTCCGAACCCATGACCTATACGCGTTATCTCGCGCTCGACGAGCTGCTCGCGGCCCAGAGGCCGCTGAGCGACCGTCACGACGAACTGCTGTTCATCGTCATCCACCAGACCAAGGAGCTGTGGCTCAAGGAGATCATCCACGAAGTGAACCTGGCCAAGCGCCTGGTGGCCGCCGGCGACCTGGAGCCGGCCTACAAGGCCCTGGCGCGGGTCTCGCGCATCCAGACCATCATGACCCTGTCGTGGGACGTGCTGGCGACCATGACGCCCGCCGACTACCTGAGCTTCCGCGGGAGCCTGGGGACCAGCTCGGGCTTCCAGTCGCACCAGTTCCGCACGCTGGAGTACCTGCTGGGGCTGAAGGACGAGAGCTTCCTGCGCTTCCACGCCGAGCGCCCCGAGGCCCTGGCCGAGCTGACGGCGGCGCTGGAGGCGCCCAGCCTCTACGACGTGGCCATCGCCCAGCTTCCGAAGCACGGCCTGCCCGTGCCCGAGACGGTGCTGAACCGCGACTTCGCCAAGGCGTACGAGGCCACGCCCGAAGTGGAGGCGGCCTGGCTGGAGGTCTACCGCGACACGGCGAGGTACTGGGAGCTCTACCAGCTGGCCGAGAAGCTGGTGGACCTGGACGACGCCCTGGTCACCTGGCGGCACAAGCACGTGCTGACCGTCGAGCGGATCATCGGCGGGCGGCCCGGCACCGGCGGGACCGAGGGGGTCGGCTACCTGGCCAAGACCCTGCGCCGGCGCTGCTTCCCCGAGCTGTGGTCCCTGAGGACCAGACTTTGACGGCGCGAAAGGACCTGTTCTCCCGCGCCCTGGCCGCAGACCCCGGGCGGCTGCACATGGCCGCCCACAGCCACCACCTGTGGCCCGACGCGACCTACGCGGCCCACATGCAGGCCTGGGAGGACGCCGCGCGCCTGGCCGACCGCAAGTGGGACCGGGCGCTGGGCGAGGTCTACCCGCAGGCGCAGGCGCTGGTCGCCCGGGAGCTGGCCCTGCCCTCCCCCGATAGCGTGGTCTTCGCGCCCAACACCCACACGCTGCTGGCGGTGCTGGTCTCGGCGATCGAGCGGCGGCCGGCGCGGGTGCTGGCCACCGACGGGGAGTTCCACTCGTTCCGGCGGCAGGCGGCGCGCTGGGCCGAGACCGGGGAGATCGAGCTGACCCTCGTGGCGGCCGAGGCGCCGGATTTCGCCGAGCGTTTCCTGGCCGCGGCGCGCGGCGGCGGCTTCGACCTGATCCTGGCCAGCCACGTCTTCTTCAAGAACGGCACGGTGTTCGACCTGGTGTGGGAGCTGGCCGAGCTGTCGAAACCGGAAGGGCCCTGGGTGGTGGTGGACGGCTACCACGGCTTCCGGGCGATCCCGACGGACCTGTCCGCCGTCGCTGACCGGGTCTTCTACATCGCCGGCGGCTACAAGTACGCCATGGCCGGCGAAGGCGCGGCCTTCCTGCACGCCCCGCCGGGCTTCGCGCCGCGGCCGGCGCTGACCGGCTGGTACGCCGAGTTCGGCGACCTGGAGGGGCCGCCGGGCGGCGTCGGCTACGCCCGCGACGCCAGCCGGTTCCTGGGGGCCACCTTCGATCCCTCGGGCCTCTACCGGTTCGTGGCGGCGGGGCGGATGCTGGAGGCCGAGGGGCTGACGACGGCGGCGGTGGCCGACCACGTCGCCGGCCTGCAGGCGCGGCTGCTGGAGCGGATCGCCTCGGGGGCGGCCTCGGGGGCTGCTGGGCGGCTCGCGGAGGCGCAGGTGATCAATCCGCCGGACGGGCGGCCGCACGCCCGGTTCCTGGCCCTGCGTCACCCGCGGGCGCTCGCCTGGAAGCAGGCGCTGATGGACAGGGGCGTGGTGACCGACGTGCGCGACGACGTGCTGCGGATCGGCCTGTCCATCTACCACGACGCCGGGGACATCGACCGGGTCTGCAGGATCTGTGGAGAGGTGCTGGGGTAGCGCGCCCCTCCTCCGAGGGACAGGACCCTGTGCGGCAGGGTGGCGGGGGCTTGCCGGCGGGCGCGACGGATGGGGCCAGCCCCCTCCACCGCTTCGCGGTCCCCCTCCCCCGACGGGGGAGGAAGGGGGCGCGGCTAGCGGCGCTCGACGGTGACGCCGCGCTTCGCGAGCTCGGCCTGGACGCTGTCGGGGCCGACGAGATGGCCGGCGCCGACGGCCACGAAGCTGACGCCCGAGCCGGCGAGCTTCGCCTTCAGCTGGTCGGCCCAGTCGCGGTTGCGGCGGGCGGCGAGCGCCTCGTAGACCTCGGGGTGCTTCTCCCGCATCTCGGTGACGAACTCCCGCTCGAGGAGGTCGAGGTCGGCGTCGGCCCAGGCCTTGACCAGGGCGTCGAGCTTGGCGGGGCCCTCGTCCACCTCCTCCAGCGTGCTCTTCAGCATGGCCAGCTCGATCTCGGGCGGCAGGGCGGCGAAGAAGCCGATCTGCTGCTCCAGGGTCTCCAGTCCCTCGACGGGCCGCCCCTTCGCCCTGGCCTCGGCGGTCAGCACCGTCTCCACCCCGCTGCCGACCCGGTAGCCGGCCTTGATCACCGGGGCGATCGACAGGGACATGGCGGCCAGCCACGGGCGCAGCGGCTCCAGCGCCTGGGGCGGCAGGCCCGCCGCGGCCGCCGCGGCCTCCAGCCGGGCCTGGTCCTGCGGCGACAGCTTGGACGACAGCGGACCGTCGGCGCTCACCCCGTACTTCAGGATCAGCGGCCGGGCGGCGGCCGGATCGTCGGCGCCCAGCACCTCGATCACCAGCTCGTCGCTCTCGGCCAGGGCCGCCTCGATCCCCGGCGTGCGCCAGGCGGTGTCGGGGCGCAGCACGTGCACCGTGCCGAACAGGTAGATGGTCGAGTCCGCGTCCCGGATCGCCCACAGGGCGGGCGCGGCGGCGGCGGGCGCGGCCAGGCCGGAAGCGAGCGCGGACGCGAGGGCGAGGGCGGCGGCGGTCCGGCAGGCGAGGCGATTCAGGCGGGCGAGCATCAGGTCCTTCGTCGGGGTTCAGGCGCCGCCGTCCTCGAAGATCGCCTCGATCGGCAGTCCGAAGACCCGGGCGATCCTGAAGGCCAGCGGCAGGCTGGGGTCGTACTTGCCGGTCTCGATGGCGTTGACGCTCTGGCGCGAGACGCCCAGCCGTTCGGCGAGGTCGCCCTGGCTCCAGTCGCGCTCGGCGCGCAGCACCTTCAGGCGATTCTTCATGGCAGCATCCTCGCGATGACCGCGTACGGCGGCGCGATCTGGGCGGCGGCGAACCCGGCGCAGAAGAGGCCGATCACCAGCGCCGAGGCGGCGAGCGTCAGGTTGGCGACCCGGTCGCTCATCGCATCCTCCACCACCAGATGGCCCAGGCGATGAAGAAGCCCACGAGCTGGCAGGCGAGGACCGCGATGGCGCCTGCCTGGACGAGAACCGCCGCGGGGGCGTCCGGCGCCACCCAGCCGCCGAGGGCGGGGTCGCGCATCGCCAGCGCCGTGACAGCGGCGAAGCCCAGGATGGCGCCGCTGCCGCTGCCCCAGAACCAGGCGGACTTCTGGGCCTCACGGGCCGCCTCGTCGATCTGGCGCCAATAGGCGAGGGTCAGCCAGACGGCGATCACCAGCGAGACGGCGAAGACGCCCCAGCGCAGCGCGGGCGAGAGCTCCAGCCCCGCGCCGCGGGCCAGAACGAGGCCGACGGCGAGGCCCATCAGGCCGAGGAGCCCAAGCTTGGGCAGGACGCCTCCGGGAAGAAGTTTCGACATAGCAAGCCTCCTTGTCTAGATGACAAGGAAACACGACACCCCCCGCCTGTCAAGGATACGCGACATAAAGAGTGGCGTGCTTGACGGAAAAGCCTCAAGAGAGCGCCGGGGCGGCCCCTTGCCGCCCCGGCGGCTCCCGCCCCCGAAAGGCGGCCCTAAGCTCTCCGGCCGCCTACTCGCCCCAAACCTTGAAGTGCTTGGATAACTTCAGTCCCTGACGCTGGTAATGCGACCCGAGGTCGCCGTAGAGGCGCGTCGGGCGCTCGGTCAGCGGCTCGTACACCAGCCGGGCGACCGTCTGGCCGTCCTCCAGGATGAACGGCGTCTCGTGACTGCGCACCTCGAGCACGCCCTTCGAGCCCTTGCCGTGCGCCTCGTCGGTGCCGAAGCCCGGATCGAAGAAGCCGGCGTAGTGGACCCGGAACTCGCCCACCGACGGGTCGATGGGGGTCATCTCGGCCGCCTCCAGCACGGGGATCTCCACCGGCTGCTTGGACGCCAGGATGTAGAACTCGCCCGGATCGAGCAGCAGCTGGCCGTTGCGGGGGACCAGCGGCTCCCAGAAGTCGCGCGGGTCGTGGCCGTCCACGTGGTCGAGGTCGACGACGCCGGCGTGGCGGCGGCCGCGGAAGCCGGCGACCTCGCCGGTCAGATCGACGCCGACGCTCTCGATGCGCAGGCGCTCGGGGACGCCGGCCTTCAGCCGCAGCTGGTTCAGCCGCGTGCCGGTGCGCACCAGCACCGAGAAGGTCTGCGGCGCGATCTCGATGAAGGCGGGCCCGACGTAGCCCTCGGCCACGTCGTCGAAGGCGGCGCCGGCGTCGGTCAGCAGGCGGACGAACACGTCGACCCGGCCGGTGGAGCTCTTGGGATTGGCGCGGGCCGAGATCCCCGGCGGCAGCGCCAGCCGCTCCTGCAGCTCGGCGATGTAGACGCAGCCGCGCTCCAGCACCGCGCCGCGGGTGAGGTCCAACTCGTGCATGGCCACCTCGGCGATGCGCTCGCGCACCGTGTGGCGGCCGGGCAGGAACGAGGCCCGCACCCGCCAGACGCGGGCGCCCAGGCGCAGGTCCAGGCTCGCCGGCTGGACCTGATCGGGATCGAAGGGGCTTTCAGAGACGATCGCGCCCTGCGCGATCAGGCTCTCGATGGACTGGCAGGGCAGGATGCCCGGGCGGTTGGCTTCGCTCATGGGCGGCGCAGACTTAGCCGAGAACGGCGATGTGGCAAGGGCGATGGCGCCGCTTGGCCGAAACCGGCCCTTGACCGCCCAGGCGCCGGGGCGTTCCTGCCCTCAGCTTTTTCGAAGAGGCGCTGGAGGCCGTGATGGCGGAGGACCCGCAGGATTGGGAGATCGAGACCCAGGCGGTGCGCGGCGGCCTCGCACGCACGCCCTACGGCGAGATCTCGGAAGCCCTCTTCCTGACCCAGAGCTTCGCCTACGAGACCGCCGAGGCGGCCGACCGGCGCTTCTCGGGCGAGGAGCCCGGCTTCATCTACCAGCGCTTCGGCAACCCCACGACCGACATCTTCGAGCGCCGCCTGGCGCTGATCGAGGGCGCCGAGGCCTGCCGGGCGACCGCCTCGGGCATGGCGGCCGTGCAGCTTTCCCTGATGGGCCTGGTCCGCGCCGGCGACCACATTGTCGCGGGCCGGGCCCTGTTCGGCTCGTGCCGCTGGATTCTGTCGGAATGGATGCCGAGGTTCGGGGTCGAGACGACCTATGTGGACGCGACCGACCTTTCGGCCTGGGAGGCCGCAGTGCGACCGAACACCAGGGCGTTCCTGATCGAGAGCCCGGCGAACCCGCTGCTGGAGGTGACCGACATCGCCGGCGTGGCCCAGATCGCCCGGGAGGCCGGCGCGAAACTGGTGGTGGACAACGTCTTCGCCACGCCGGTCTTCCAGAAGCCGCTGGCGCTGGGCGCCGACGTGGTCGTCTATTCGGCGACCAAGCACATCGACGGCCAGGGACGGGTGCTGGGCGGGGCGATCCTCGGCTCGGCCGAGCTGATCACCGAGGCCTACAAGGACATGCATCGGCACACGGGCCCGGCCCTGTCGCCGTTCAACGCCTGGGTGCTGCTGAAGGGGCTGGAGACCATGGACCTGCGGGTCCGCCGCCAGACCGAGACCGCCGCGACGGTGGCCGACGCCGTCGCCGCCCACGCCAAGGCCCGCCAGGTGGTCTACTGCGGCAGGGACGACCACCCGCAGGCGGCCGTGATCGCCCGCCAGATGAGCGGCGGCGGCAACGTCATCGCCTTCGACCTCGGCAGCCGCGAGGCGGCGTGGCGGTTCCTGGACGCGCTGGAGATCGTCGACATCTCCAACAACCTGGGCGACGCCAAGTCGATGGCCACGCACCCCTCGACCACCACCCACCGCTCGATGCCCGAAGCCGAGCGCGAGGCCATCGGCCTGACGCAAGGCTGGGTGCGGATGAGCGTCGGCCTCGAAGGCGCCCGCGACCTCGTGCGCGACGTGACCCGGGCGCTGGACCGGGCCTAGGCCGCCGTCTCGAGGGACGCCGGCTCCACGGCGTAGACGCGCGAGCAGTACTCGCAGGTCACGTGGATCTTGCCGTCGGGCTCGACCATGCCCTCGCGGTCTTCGGCCGGGAACGACTTCAGCACCGTCTCGATGCGGCTCTGCGAGCAGCGGCAGAAGGCGCGGAGCATCTTCGAGCCGAACACCCGCACGCCGTCCTCGTGGAAGAGGCGCCAGAGCAGGGTGTTGGACGGCAGGTCGACGTCCAGCAGCTCCTCCTCGCCCAGGGTCTCGAAGAGGGCCTGGGTGCGCTCCCACGCCTCGATGGTCGAGCCGCGGGACTCGTCCTCGGCGATGTACTGGATGAGGAAGCCGCCGGCGCGCCAGGCCTGCCCGCCTTCGCCCGGGCCCTCGCCCGGGGCGGCCTGGCCCACGGCCAGCCGCACGCGGGTGGGCGTCTGCTCGGACTGGGCGAAATACTGCTCGGCGCACAGGGCCAGGGTCTCGCCCTCGATGGCGGTGATGCCCTGGTAGCGGTCCATGTCCGCGCCCTGGTCCACCGTCATCATGAAGACGCCGTCGCCCAGCAGGCTGCGGGCGCCCGGCCGCTGGAAGCCCTGGCTGGCGGCGGCGACCTCGTCGGCGTCGTAGCGGCAATAGCCGCGCAGGCCGCCGGAGGTGTCGTAGTCGGCGACCACGTAGCGCACGGCGCCCGAGCCGCGGGCCTCGACGATCAGCCGGCCGTCGAACTTCAGGTTCGAGCCCACCAGGGCGGCGAGCGCGCAGGCCTCGCCGAGCAGGTTCGCCACCGGCTCGGGGTAGTCGTGGCCGCGCAGGATCTCGTCGATCGCGGGCCCCATGCGGGCCACGCGGCCGCGCACGGGCTCGCCTTCGATCTGGAAGGCGCCGACCAGGTCGTCGGGAACGGGAGGATTGGACATGGGCGCCAATATAGGATGCGTCGCGCCGGTTGCGAGCGCGGCGCTCCGCCTCAGATCGCGCCGAAGCACCAGGCCAGGATCGACTTCTGGGCGTGGAGCCGGTTCTCGGCCTCGTCCCAGACCAGGCTCCTGGGCCCGTCGATCACCGAGTCCGTCACCTCCTCGCCGCGGTGGGCCGGCAGGCAGTGCAGGAACACGGCATCCTCGGCGGCCTCGTCCATCAGGGCGTCGTCCACCTGATAGGGCTCCAGCGCCTCGAAGCGCTCGTCGTGGTCGGTGTCGCCCATCGAGACCCAGGTGTCGGTGACGATGCAGTGCGCCCCCCGGACCGCCTCGCGCGGATCGGAGGTGGTCGTCACATGGCCCTGCTGCTCGGCGGCGCGGGCCAGGTCGACGAGGTCCGGGTGGTAGATGGCCGGGGTGGCGATGTTGAGCTTGAAGCCCAGCTTCGGCGCGGCGTGGATGAAGCTGGCGCAGACGTTGTTGCCGTCGCCGATCCACGCGAAGGTCCGGCCGTGGACCGAGCCGCGATGCTCCTCGAAGGTCATCAGGTCGGCCATGATCTGGCAGGGATGGCTCCTGTCCGACAGGCCGTTGATCACCGGAACCGACGACCAGTGGGCGAAGCGCTCGACGTCCTCGTGGACGTTCGAGCGGATCATCACCGCGTCGACCATCCGCGACAGCACCCGGGCGGTGTCCTCGATCGGCTCGCCGCGGCCGAGCTGCATATCGACGGCGTTCGAGATGATCACGTCGCCGCCCAGCTGGCGCATGGCCGCGTCGAACGAGAATCGCGTCCGGGTGGAGTTCTTCTCGAAGATCATCGCCAGGGTCCGGCCGGCGGCGGGGCGATCCTCGTCGGGTCGGCCCTTGGGCCAGCCGGCGCGGGCCGCCTTGCGGGCCTTGGCGTCCTCGAGGATCGTCCGCAGCTCGGTCCCGTCGAGCTTCCACAGATCGATGAAGTGGCGGGGAGGCTGAACGCTCACGCTGCGGCCTCGGCGTTCCGGGCCTTGGCGCGGGCGGTCTCGCAGGCGCGCTCCAGCTTCTCGATCGCCTCGCGGGCCTCCTCGAAGGTGAGCGTCAGCGGCGGCAGCAGGCGCACGCAGTTGTCGCCGCCCCCGGCGATCAGCAGCTTCTCGTCACGGGCGTGCTGCATGAACTCGCGGTTCGGCGTGACGAGCTTCACCCCGATCAGCAGGCCCTTGCCGCGGATGTCGGCCACCACGTCGGGGTAGCGGTCCTTGAGCCCCGAGAGCTGCTGGCCGAAGTAGCCGGCGAGCTCGCGCACGTGCGCCAGGAGTTCGGGCTTCACCAGTTCCTCGACCGAGGCGATGCCCACCGCCATGGCGAGCGGGTTGCCGCCGTAGGTCGAGCCGTGGGAGCCGGGGGTCATGCCGCTGGCCGCCTCGGCCGTGGCCAGGCACGCGCCCACCGGGAAGCCGCCGCCCAGGGCCTTGGCCACCGCCATGATGTCGGGATCGGCCTGCCCGTCGGCCCACTCGTGGGCGAAGAGCTTGCCAGTCCGGCCCAGGCCGCACTGGATCTCGTCGTAGATCAGCAGGGTCCCGGTCTCGTCGCAGAGCCGGCGGATCTCCTTGAGCTGGGCCTCGGTCCAGTGCCGCGCCCCGCCCTCGCCCTGCACGGGCTCGAGCAGGATGGCCGCGGTGGTAGGGCCCACCAGCGCCTTCAGTCCTTCGAGGTCGCCGAACTTCGCCCCCACGAAGCCGGGGGGCGGCGGGCCGAAGCCTTCCACGTAGGACGGGTTGTTGGCGGCGAAGATGGCCGCGATCGTCCGGCCGTGGAACGAGCCGTCGAAGCCGATGATGTCGATGCGTTCAGGCTGGCCCTTCGCCCAGTGATACTTGCGCGCGGTCTTGATCGCGCACTCGATCGCCTCGGCGCCAGAGTTGGTGAAGAAGGCCACGTCCGCGAAGGTGTTCCGCGTGAGCAGGTCGGCCAGCTTCTCCTGGTTCGGGATCCGGAAGATGTTGGACGTGTGCCAGAGCTTGTCGGCCTGGTCCTTCAGCGCCTGGATCAGCCGCGGATGGCTGTGGCCCAGGGCGTTGACCGCGATGCCGGCCATGCAGTCCAGGTAGGCCTCGCCCTCGGCCGTGTAAAGGCGCGCGCCCTCGCCTCGCTCGAACGCCAGCGGGGCGCGCGCATAGACGCCCATGATGTGGTCGCTGGGGACGGGCGCGGCGGCTTGGCTCGCGGTCTTCTCGGACAAGGGAGGGGCCCTCCAAAACGGAAGCGTCCCCGCGCGTTCGCTGCGGGGACCGGAAGGCCTGGCCTTTTCGGCTTCGAACGCCGTGATGTCAATGATTTGGCTTCGGCGCCGTCCTGGAGACCGCCCACGCGATGGCGAGCCCCACGCCCACGTGCGCCGCCATGTCCGCCGCCGAGCGGGCGCCCTCCCATTTCGGGAACGCCCCGGGCCAGCGCAGCGGCAGCACCAGGCCGTACATCACGCCGTAGAGCCCCAGGCCGTAGACCGCCCCGCACGCGAGGGGGCGCCGGCGCAGGATCGGCAGGCGGGCGGCGGCGACCGCGTAGGTCCCCGCCATGGCCGTCGCAATGCCGAAGTGGGTGGCGATGCCCAGCGCCGCCGAGGCCCAGCCGTGGTCGCCGGCCGCCCGGCCCATCCAGCCCGAGGCGACGCCCTGCCAGACCTTGAGCACGCCGCGTCCGTCCAGGGCTCCGACGGCGCTGGCGTAGACGAGGTCCACGAGGCCGCCCGCGAGGGCCGCCGCGGCGATGCTCCGGCCCGGGAGCGGGGCGGGGTCTGGCCCCGCGGCGACGCTGGTCATGGGACGCCTCCTTGTCGGGGGTCAGGCTGGGCCGTGCGTGGCGGCCGCGCGAGCACGTTCCGATGACGGCGTCGCTCCCGGGCGGCGCCGGAGCCTGCTGGGCGTTTGACAGCGCGCGGGCGAAGGCGTGGTGTCGGGGGCGAGGCCTCGATGACCTACGTCCACCGGTTCCGCGACACACCCCATCCGCATCTGGCGTTCGGCCCTACGCGCGCCTGGGAGGGCCTGAGCGCCGTGCGCGTGCGCGCCAGTCCCGGCCGGCATCCGGGCGCGGCGAGCGGCGAGCACCGGCTGCTGTTCTACCTGACCTCGGACGTGCGGGCCGACTGCGCCTGCGAAGGCGTCGGCGGCGGCCGGGTGCTGGCCGCCGCGGACTTCGACCTCGTGCCGGCGGGCGCCTCGGGCGTCTGGGAGGACCACGGGCCCGTGGACTTCATCTCGGTCCGCCTCGCGCCGGCCGTGGTGGCCGAGGCCGCCGAGGCGCTGGGCGTTCCGGAGGCGCGGACCGATCTGGCGCCGCGGCTGGGGGCCCGGGACCCGCTGGTGAGCCGCCTCGTCTTCGCCCTCGCCGCCGAGGTCGAGGCGCCCGAGAGGGCTTCGCGCCTCTACGCCGACAGTCTGGCGCTCGCCCTGGCCACGCGGCTGCTGCAGGAGGCGCCCGAGGCGCGCGGCGGCCGCCAGACCCTGTCCAAGCCGCAGCTGCGGCGCATCGTCGAGCACGTGGAGGCCAACCTGGAGGGCGAGCTGACCCTGGCCGGGATCGCCGCCGTGGCCGGCCTCAGCGTGCCGCACCTGACCACCCTGTTCCGGCGGACCATGGGCCAGTCGGTCCACGCCTATGTCATGGAGCGACGGGTGTGCCGGGCCAGGGACCTGCTGCTGGCCGGCCGCACGAGCATCGCCGAGGTCGCCGTCGAGAGCGGCTTCGCCCACCAGAGCCACCTCGCCCGCTGGACGCGCCGGCTGCTGGGCGTGACGCCGGGCGAGCTGCTCAGGTCTTGATCTTGTAGCCGACGCTGAACAGCCGCAGGCAGGCGAAGCCGAGGCCGAAGACCAGCGCGGCGGTCATGACCGCGCCGACCCACAGGTTGCTCTCGGCCTGGCCCACGAAGCCGTAGCGGAAGCCGTCGATCAGGTAGAAGAACGGGTTGTAGTGGCTGGCCGTGCGGAACGGCTCGGGCAGCCGCTCGACGAGGTAGAAGGTGCCCGACAGGAAGGTCATGGGCATGATCACGAAGTTGGTCACCGCGGCCATGTGGTCGAACTTCTCGCTCCACAGCCCGGCCATGATGCCGACGAACCCCATGATCAGCGCCGCGCCGACGCCGAAGTAGGCGATGGCCCAGGGATGGGCGACCGGCAGGCGCGCGAAGGGCAGCACCGCGGCCAGGCTGATCGCCCCGACCAGCACGCCGCGCGTCGCCGCGCCCGCGCCGAAGCCCACCACATGCTCGGCCGGCGTCAGCGGCGGGGTGAGGAAGTCGCCCATCAGCCCGTTGAACTTGGCCTGCAGCAGCGAGGACGAGGAGTTGGCGAACGCGTTGGAGAGGATCTGCATCATCACCAGGCCGGGGGCGACGAAGGTCCCGTAGTCGACGCCGTGCACCTCGCGCCCGCCGCCCACGGCGACCACGAACACCAGCATGTAGAGCAGCGCGGTGACGACCGGCGCGGCCAGGGTCTGCATGCCCACCTTCATGAAGCGGCGGACCTCGCGCAGGTACAGGGTCTTCAGCCCCTCCCAGTTCACGCCCGGATAGGCGCGGGGAGCGGGCGGCAGGGCGACTTCGGCGTCGGGCAGGTCTCGCATGGCGCAGACATGCGCGCTGCGGACCCGGGCCGCAAGGGTGCGACCGTCCGGCGCAGCAACGTCCTCTACATCTAGTTCCTGTGGACGAACGATAGGGCGCCTATTGTGGCTCTTAAGGAGTTGTTTACTACTGATAGTGGCTGGTGGGCGGTGAGAGAGCCGGGCGCCACAAGATGTTGAATCCCGAGGACGTGGGGACGTCCTCGGCCCTCTGGGTGGGAGGCGAGAGATGGGCTGGACCGACGAACGCGTCGAACTTCTGAAGAAGCTCTGGCAGGACGGCCTTTCGGCCAGCCAGATCGCCAAACAACTGGGCGGGGTGACCCGCAACGCGGTGATCGGCAAGGTGCACCGCCTGGGCCTCTCGGGCCGGGCGACGCCCTCGAAGCCGCAGCGCACGGTGTTCAAGGCGCCGCGGCCGGCCCGGGTGGCCACCGCGGCCCCGTCGGCTCCGCGCCGCATCGCCGAGCCGGCGGCGGCGGCCCCGGCGCCTGCGCCGGTCCGCTACGTGGACGAGGCCCCCGGCATGGCCACCGTGCTGACTCTGGGCGCCCACATGTGCAAGTGGCCGATCGGCGACCCGGCCCTCGACAACTTCACCTTCTGCGGCCGGCGCACAGACGAGGGCCCCTACTGCTGCGAGCACGCCCAGGTGGCCTACCAGCCGGCCCAGGCGAAGAAGAAGTCCGGCGCCGCCGAGCTCGCCCGCAGCCTGCGCCGCTACATCTGAGATCCGCGCGAACGCGCGGCCTGACCGATCCGTTGGGGATGGGGGGCGCGTCCGGCGCCGGGGCGGCCTCCGCCTCCGGCGCCGGACGCGCCCCTTTCCCATTCCGCCCCCGGCTCGCTACCTTCCGACGATGAGCGAAGCGCCCGCCACCACCGACGCCGCCGGCCCCACGGATGGGAACGCCCGGCCCTACTCCGTCTCGGAGCTGGCGTTCGCGCTGAAGCGGACGCTGGAGGACGCCTACGGCTTCGTGCGCCTGCGCGGCGAGCTGTCGAAGGTGACCCACCACTCCAACGGTCACGTCTATCTGACGCTCAAGGACGACAAGGCGGCGATCGACGGCGTCGTCTGGAAGGGCCAGGTCCGCAACCTCTCCATCCGCCCCGAGCAGGGGATGGAGGTCGTGGTGACGGGCAAGATCACCGCCTATCCGCAGGGCTCGCGCTACCAGATCGTCATCGAGACGATGGAAGCGGCCGGCGTCGGCGCCCTGCTGGCCCAGCTCGAGCGGCTGAAGGCGCGGCTGGCGAGCGAGGGCCTGTTCGCGGCCGAGCGCAAGAAGCCCCTCCCCGCCATGCCGTCCGTGGTGGGGGTGATCACCAGCCCGACGGGCGCCGTCATCCGCGACATCCTGCACCGCATCCGCGACCGCTGGCCCTGCCACGTGGTGGTCTGGCCGGTGGTGGTGCAGGGCGACGCGGCGGCCGGCCAGGTCTGCGCCGCGATCCGCGGCTTCTGCGCCCTGGATCCGGCGGGCCCGGTACCGCGCCCCGACGTGCTGATCGTCGCGCGCGGCGGCGGCTCGGTGGAGGACCTGTGGCCCTTCAACGACGAGACCCTCGCCCGCACGGTCGCCGGCTGCACCATCCCGCTGATCAGCGCGGTGGGCCATGAGACCGACACCACCCTGATCGACTTCGTCTCGGACCGCCGCGCGCCGACGCCGACCGCCGCCGCCGAAATGGCGACGCCCGTGCTGTCCGAGCTGAAGGCCGCCGTCGGCGACCACGGCGCGCGCCTGCACCGCTGCGCCGGGCGCGTGGTCGAGGACCGCCGCGGGCGCGTGCAGCACGCGGACCGGGCGCTGAAGCGCGTCCCCGACCTCGTGGAGCTGGCGGCCCAGCGGTTCGGGATCGTCTCGGGCCGGCTGGCGGCCGGGCTGTCGCGCAACGCCGCCGCCCATGAGCGCGACCTGGTGCGAGTGGCCTCGCGCCTGTCGCCGCTGCTGCTCCAGCGGCCGCAGGCGGTGCAGCGCGAGCGGCTCGAGGCCCTGTCGGTGCGGCTGAAGCCCTGCATGGACCGGCGGCTGGAGCGGCTGTCCGAACGGCTGGACGCGCTCGCCAAGCTGTACGCCAGCGTCGATCCCGACCGGCCGCTGCAGCGCGGCTTCGCGCGGGTGACCCGCGCGGACGGCTCGATCGTCCATGCCGGCGCCTCGCTCGCCAGCGGCGAGGAGGTGGCGATCAAGTTCGGAGACGCGGTGACCCGGCAGGCGGTGATCGACGGCGCCGACGGCGCGCCGCCGGCGCCCCCGCGGCCCGCGGCGGCGAAGAAGCCGAAAATGACGCCGCCCCTGCAGGGCGACCTGTTCTGAGGCCCGAAGGCGGACTAAATAGGCGGCCATGAACGCCCACGACAGCGACTTCGCCGGCGCCGAGATCGCCAAGCTGCACTACGGGGACGGCGACTTCGCCGTGCTCAAGCCCGGCCGCTACGTGGTCTGCGCCGTCACCGGCCAGAAGGTGCCTCTGGAGCAGCTCCGCTACTGGAGCGCCGAGCTGCAGGAGGCCTACGCCGGCCCCGGCGAGGCCCTGAAGCGCTGGCGCGAGACGCACCCGAACGTCTGACGCGCCGGTTTGCTGGCGCGGCGCTCAGCGCTTGTAGATCTCGTTCGGCCAGCGCTTGTGAACCCAGAACCACTCGTGGGGCCGGGCGCGCACCCGGTCCTCGATGAAGGCGTTCACCTTCCCCACGCCGGCTGCGATGTCGGCGTCGCGATCGCCCGTGTCCTCCAGGTGGATGGGAGGATGCACGATCACCTTGAACCGCACCCGGCCGATCCGCTGCACGCTCATCGGCTGCAGCGGCACGCCGAACCGCAGGGCGAAGGTGGACGGCCCCGGCGCCGTGTGGGCCGTCAAGCCGAACAGGGGCGCGGCCACCCCGCCGTTGAACTTCTGGTCGTTCATCAGGGCGACGGACTCGCCCCGGCCCAGCGCCCGCATCAGCTCGCGCGCGCCCTCCAGCCCCTTGGGCGCGAACAGGCGCACGCCGTAGCGGAAGCGGCTGCGGCGCACCCGGGCGTCCACGTACGGGTTGTTCATCGCCCGATAGGTGATCTGACATGGCACGCCCGCACGCACGATCACGGCGGCCATGATCTCGAAATTGGACAGGTGACCCGAAATGAACACCACCGGCCCCGCGCCGGCGGCGATCTCGGCGAGGCGTTCGGCGCCCTCCACCTCCAGGCGCGACGGGTCCGCCACGATGCGGTCCAGGATCGGGAATTCGGCGATCCAGCGGCCCAGCTCCTCCCACTGGAGGGCCAGCAGGCGGGCGATCTCGGCGTCGGACGCCTCGGGGAAGGCGATCCTGAGGTTCCGCTCGGCGACGCGGCGCGCGCCCGTCAGCGGCCCCACCGTGCGGAAGAACCAGGCCCCGAAATCCGAGACTGTCTCGACCGGAAACAGGCGGGCGAGCCCCGCGACGGCGTCGAAGGCGAGCGCCTCCAGCCGCCAGGCGAACCGCTGGGCGAGCTCCTGGGCGACGTCTCGGGCGAAGGCGGAGGTCTCGGCCATCGCCCCTCCTTAGTGGCGCCCGGTTTGCCGGGAAAGACCCGCGGCGTCCCGATCCGGGACGTCCGGGGGGCAATGCGTAGGCGTCATCGCATGGACGAAATCGACCTTCACCTCGGCCGCAAGCTTCGGCGGCGGCGCAAGATGCTCGGCCTCACCCAGCAGGAGCTGGCGGGGGCCTGCGGCGTCCGCTTCCAGCAGATCCAGAAGTACGAGTGCGCCGCCAACCGCATGTCGGCGGCCCGGCTGTGGAAGCTGGCCGAGATCCTCGACGCGCCCGTCAGCTACTTCTACGAGGGCCTGTCCGAGGCCCAGCGGCAGGCCCACGAGGCGTTCCGCGAGCCGGACGACGTCTTCACGCGCAAGGAGACCCGCGAACTCATCCAGGCCTACTACGCCCTGGACGAGCGCCCGCGCCGGCAGCTGCTGGAGCTGGCCAAGGCGATGAACGGTGACGGCGAGGGTTAAGTCCAGGCGCAAGGCGCGCTAAAGCGGGCGCATGCCGCTCTCCCCCGCCCGCCTCGCCGAATTCGACGCCTTCCTGCTGGAGCTGAACCGCGCGGCGGGCGAGGCGATCCTGCCGCTGTTCCGGGCCGACCACGGCCTGCACGACAAGGGGATCGCCGGAGCGCAGGGCTACAAGGCCTTCGATCCCGTCACCGAGGCCGACCGCGGCGCCGAGCGGGCGATCCGCGCGCTGATCGCGCAGCGCTACCCCGAGCACGGGATCATCGGCGAGGAGTACGGCGAGGACCGCCCCGACGCCGAGTTCGTCTGGGTGCTCGACCCGGTGGACGGCACGCGCGCGTTCATTTCGGGCCTGCCGCTGTGGTGCGTGCTCGTCGGGCTCCGGCACGAGGGCCGGCCGGTGCTGGGCTCGATCGGCCAGCCATTCCTGGACGAGGTCTACATCGGCTCGCAGGCCGGCTCGCGGCTGGTGTCGCGGGGCGCGGAGACGCCGCTGAAGGTCAGGCCCTGCCCGCGGCTGACCGACGCCGTGATCGCCACGACGGACCCGGAAGGCTGCTTCACCGGCGCCGAACTGGGGGCCTGGACCCAGGTGCGGGCCGCCGCACGCCTGGCCCGGCTCGGCTGCGACGCCTACGCCTACGCCATGGTGGCGGCGGGGACGATGGACATGGTCATCGAGGCGGGCCTGCAGGCATGGGACATCGACGCCGCCATCCCCCTCATCGAGGGGGCGGGCGGGGTGGTGACCGACTGGCGCGGGCGGCCGGTGGGCCCGAACGGCGGCCAGATCGCCATCGCCGGCGACCGCGCCTGCCTCGAGGAGGCGCTGGTCGCCCTGAGACGGTCCGCAAACTGAAGCGGTCGGCCAACGAGAAACGCCCTCCCCGCGAGGGGGAGGGACGCAGGATCACTTCTTCGCCGGGGCCTTCTTGGCGGCCGGCTTCTTAGCGGCGGCAGGCTTCTTCGCTGTCGGCGCCTTGGCGGCGGCGGCGGGCTTGGCGGCCGCAGGCTTCTTGGCCGCCGCCGGCTTGGCGGCCGGCTTCTTCGCCGCGGGTGCCTTCTTGGCCGCGGCCGGCTTGGCCGCCGCGGGCTTTGCCGCAGCCTTGGCCGCCGGCTTCTTCGCCGCGGCGGCAGGCTTGGCCGCGGCCGGCTTGGCGGCCGCCGGAGCCTTGGCGGCCTTCGCCGCGGCGGGCTTATTCGCGGCCGCGGGCTTCTTGGCGGCGGCCGGCTTCTTGGCCGCAGCAGGCTTCTTGGCCGCAGCGGGCTTCGCCGTCGCCGCCGGCTTGGCCGCGGCGGCGGCCGCGGGCGCGGCGGCCGGAGCCGCAGCCGGGGCGGGCGCGGGCTTCGGCGCCTCGACGGGCTTGGGGGTTTCGGCCGGCTTGGGCGGCGTCGCCGCGGCGGCCTTGGGGCCTTCGGAGGGCTTCGGCGTGGTCTTGCCGGTGAGCGCGTCGAAGACCTTCAGGAAGATGTTACGCATGTGGTCCGTCTCCATCAGGATTTCGTGGTAGGCGCCGGGCACGGTCACGAGCCGTCCCTGCGGTAGGTTTCGGGCCGCCGCGGCCTGCGCGGCGTTGTCGACCAGGCGGTCCTCGGCCGCCGAGACGATCTCGATCGGAATGGTGATCCCGCGCAGCCGCTCGGGCCGCGCGAGGAAGGCGGTGGCGCGGAGCGCGAAGTCCAGCCAGCCCCAGGTCGGCGCGCCCAGCGCCAGGTCGGGATTGGCCGCCACCTGCGCCCGGTAGCGCTCGAAGCGCCGCCGGTCGTGGGTGAGCACGTTGCCCTCGAACGCCTCCTCCAGCGGCTTGCCGGGACCGCCGGGCGTGTAGCGGCCGGCGCCGCCGAACAGCATGTTGAGCCGCGTGCGCGCCAGCACCGCGAGCCGCGGGTTCCTGCCGAACTGGACCCCCAGCATCGGCGCCGAGAGCACCGCGCCCGAGAAGCGCTTCTCCCCGTGCGCCAGGGCCAGCAGCGTCAGGCAGCCGCCCATCGAGTGGGCCACGGCGATCCACGGCTTCGGCAGCCGCGCCTCGTAGGCGTCGAGCAGCCGGCGGAAGTCCTCCAGGAAGGCGCGGTGGCCGCGGGCGTGGCCCTTCAGCCGGTCGGGCAGCTCGCGGACCGAAAGGCCCTGGCCGCGCCAGTCGTGCGCCAGGACGACGAAGCCCCGGTCCAGGAAGTCGCGGATGGTCTCGTAGTACTTCTCGATGGGCTCGGTGCGGCCGCCGGACAGCACGACCGAGCCGCGCGCGCGCCCCCCCACATACCCCTTGGGCGTGAACAGCGCGGCGCGCAGCTTGGCGCCGCCCGCGCCGGTGAACCACTCGGCGACGCCGCCGGGCGGGACCGGGTCCGCGGGGATGTCCAGAAGGGGCGCAAGCTCTGCCATGGGGCGCTCGCTTACACGGCCTTGGAAAACAGAGCCTGAATCTGCGGCTGCAGGCTGAAGGCCAGTCCCATGTCCGACAGCCGCAGCCGCCCGGTCATCATGGCGCGCGTCGGATCGAGCTCGCCCTTGCCCAGCGCCGTCAGGTCGGCGCGGCTGATGGTGACCGTCAGGTCGGCGGGACGGTCGTCGTTGGTGACCGTGGGCCCGTCCAGGTGGATGACGCCCTCGCCCTTGAGGTCGATCTTGACCGTGCGCGACAGGCCCGCGCCGGACGCGGCCGCCGCCCGGATGCGCTCGGTCAATTCCTCAAGCGTGGCCATGCGCCCCCCAGCGCCTCTCCCCGACTCAGGGTGAGCTTCGCCTTAGGCGCGAAACCTGTAAACCGCCCGTTACGCGCGCAGTCGATTGGCCGCAGCGGGGAACCCGCGTCAGGCGGGCTTCACCAGCCTCAGCGTCATGCGGTCGCTTTCGCCGATGGCGTCGTACCGGGCGTGGTCGAAGGCCGGATCGGCGGGCTCGCCGAACGCGGAGGACCGCCGCACCGGCGGCAGGGTCCAGACCCCGAACGGATGGTCCTTGGTGTCCTTCGGATTGGCGTTGATCTCGCTGGCGGCCGCCAGGCGGAAGCCGGCCTCCTCGGCCAGCTTGATCGCATAGGCCTGCTCGACATAGCCGTCCTCGGCCAGCAGGTCGGGCACCCCGCCGGGCGTTGCGCGGTGCTCCTCGATTCCCAGCACGCCGCCGGGCTTCAGCGCCACGAAGGCGTCGCTGAACGCCTTCTCGGCGATGCCCAGCGCCATCCAGTTGTGCAGGTTGCGCAGGAAGAGGACGAGGTCGGCCGAGCCGGCCGGCGCGACCGGCCCGCTGGTGGGGCCGAACGCCGTCATCTCCACCTTGCCGTACAGCCGCGGGGTCCCGCCGAAGCGGGCCGTGTAGGCGTCGATGATGGCGCGCGTCGCGGTGTCGGCGGGGTCGGTGACCTGCTGCTGGGCGGCATAGAGCTTGCCGCCCGTGGCCGCCAGGAACGGGGCCAGGATATCGCTGTACCAGCCGGCGCCCGGCCAGAACTCCACCACCGTCTGTCCGGGCTTCAGGCCCCAGAACTTCAGGCTCTCCACCGGATGGCGGAAGGGGTCGCGGGCGCGGTCGGCGGGCAGGCGCCAGCCCCCGGCCACGGCGCCCTCGATGGTCCGCGGGTCGGCCTTCTTCGGCGCAGGCGGCGCCTGGCCCTTCTCGACCGGAGCCTTCGGTCCACAGGCGGCGAGCGCAGCCGCGCTCGCCAGCACCGCACGGCGGGAAAAGCTGGTCATCGGCCCTACCTGTCTCGTCCGCCCCCCGGCAGCCGACGTCCGGACCTAGCCCGGATCGGCGCCGCGGGTCAAAGCGTCAGGCTCAGCCGGCCTTCACGAAACGCAGCGTCATGCGGTCGCTCTCGCCGATAGCGTCGTACTTCGTGCGGTCGAAGTTCGGATCGGCTGGCTGGCCGAACGGCGAGGTGCGGCGGGTGGGCGGCAGGGTCCAGACGCCGAACGGATGGTCCTTGGTGTCCTTGGGATTGGCGTTCGCCTCGGACCTGGCCTGCAGCTTGAAGCCGGCCTTCTCGGCGGCGGCGATCACCGTCGCCTCCGACATGTAGCCGTCGGACCAGTTGGCGGCCTCGGGCTTGGGGTCCTTGCGGTGCTCCTCGACGGCCAGGACGCCGCCCGGCTTCAGCACGTCGTGGAAGTCCTTCATGGCCTTGTCCAGCATCCCGGGCTGGGTCGCCCAGTTGTGGAGGTTGCGCGCCGTCAGCACGAGGTCGGCCGAGCCGGGGGCGCCCAGCGGCTTCGACGCCGGGCCGAAGCCCACGTAGGTGATCTGGCCGTACTTGTCGGCGTCGGCGTACTTGGCCTCGAAGTCGGCCCGGCCCTTGCGCGCGCCGTCCGAGAGCTTCGGATTGTCGAGGTCGGCGACGGCCGCCACGTACGTCCCGCCGGTCGCCTTGGCGTAGGGCGCGAGGATCTCGGTCCAGTAGCCCGACCCGGGCGAGATCTCGACCACCGTCTGGTTCGGCTTCAAGCCCCAGAAGCTCAGCGACTCGACGGGATGGCGGTGGGCGTCGCGGGCCTTGTGCGCCTCGCTGCGCTGGGGCCCGGCGACGGCGGCCTGCAGCTGGGCGTCGGCGGCGTAGGCGGCCGGGGCGTAGGCGACGGGCGCGAGGACCGCCACCGCGGCTGCGGCGGCGAGGATCGGACGGAGCATTGCAAAAGCCTCCCTGGGCGTTTTCCCGGTGTTCTTCGGCGGCGAGCCTACGTGGCGACGCTTGCGGCGCAAGGCCTTGAACGCGGTTTTGCGGCGCCTACCTCTTCGAACGGAAGGCGCTGGACATCCGGGCCTTCCGGGCCGCCGCGAGGCCGATCCCGGCTCGCGCAGGCTCCACCCATACGCAACCTTGCTTGATGAAGAAGGATGTGAACCGCATGCGTACGATCGACTTCTCCCCCCTCTATCGCTCCGTCGTGGGCTTCGACCGCCTGGCCTCGCTGCTCGAGACCGCCGCCGCCGACGCCGCCACGGGCTATCCGCCGTACAACATCGAGCGGACCGACGAGAACGCCTACCGCATCGACATCGCGGTGGCGGGCTTCCGTCCCGAAGAACTCACCGTCGAGGTGAAGGAGAACCTCCTCACCGTCCAGGGCCGCAAGGCCGCCAACGAGGACGACCGCCGGTTCCTGCACCGCGGCCTGGCCGAGCGCAATTTCGAGCGCCGGTTCCAGCTGGCGGACTACGTGGTCGTGACCGACGCCAACCTGGCCGACGGCCTGCTCTCGATCTCGCTGAAGCGCGAGCTTCCCGAGGCGCTGAAGCCGCGCCGGATCGAGATCACCAGCGGCCAGTCCAAGCTGATCGAAGGCGAGAAGGCCGCCTAAGGCGCCTTCGGCCTCTCAGTCCGAACCGGGCGGCGTCCTCGCGGGCGCCGCCCTTTTCGTGCTCAGCGCAGCGGCGGACGGCAGCCGCGGACGTCGGCGCCCTCGAGGCAGGCGCCCGTCAGGTTGGCCCCCTCGAGGCGGGCGTAGCGCAGGCGCGCGCGCGAAAGGTCGACGGGGGTCGCGCGGCCGGACCCCAGCGGCAGGGGCGAGAGCAGCGCATCGGTCAGGTCCGCGCGGGTCAGGTTCGCGCCTGCCAGCCGCGCCCCGCGCAGATCGGCGCCGGCCAGCCTGGCGGCGGTCAGGTCCGCGCCCTCCAGGTTCGCGCCCTGCAGGTGCACGCCCGTCAGGTCCAGTCCCGCCAGCTGCGCGCCGCGGGCGTCGACGGCGGTGAGGCGCAGGCCCTTCAGCCGGTGACCGGCGGGACGCAGGTCCTCGCCTTCCAGACGAACGGGCTTGCCTTCCTTGCCGCCGGAGCGGACCCAGGCGTCGTGCGCCACGGCCTGCCGCACGAGTTGTTCGCAGCGGCGGAGCGCTGGGCCGCCCGGCGGCGCCTTCACAGCCCCTAGCCTGGCGCCGCGGGTGCGCGCCGTGGCCAGGACGACGCCCGAGACATCGGCGTCCGAAAGATCCGCGCCCTCCAGATTGGCGCCGCCCACGTCCGCCCCGGCGAGGAGCGCCCCGGTCAGGTTGGCCCCCCGCAGGTTGGACGAGGCGAGCCGCGCGCCTCTCAGCGAGCAGTCGGTGAAGTCCGCCTCCACCGCATGCAGCTCCTCGAGCAGCGCGCCGTCGAGGGTGGCGCCCGCCAGGCGCGTTCCGTCCATGAACCCGGCGCGGGGCTCCTCCACCACCGCCGGGAAGCCCCGGCTGGGGTGGGGCTTGGCGACCTTGCCGGGGCGCACGTCGGCTCCGGTGAGGTCCGCCCCCGACAGGTTGGCGCCCGACAGGCAGGCGCCGCGCAGGTTCGCCCGGCTGAGGTCGGCGCCCCGCAGGTCGGCGCTGCGCAGGTCGCAGCCCGAGAGGTCCGCGCCGGCCAGCTTCGTCCCCGTCAGCCGCGCGCCGTCGAACACCGAGCCCGAAAGGTTGGCGCCCGACAGGTCCCGGCCGGACAGATCGAGGCCGGTGAAGTCCACGAAGGGCAGCGAGGCCCGCTTGCCGCCCCGGCCCGCGGCATGGCGCCCGTGGGCGTCCAGCAGCAGCTCCAGCTCGCCCTCCGACAGGCGGCGGCGCCCCGGCAGGGCGGCCTTTTCCGTCACGGCGTTCACGGGCTCAGATGACCTCGTCCAGGCCGCGGGCGCCTTGCCGCGTGACGCCGGTGACGTTGGCCTGGCGCATCAGGGCGCCCTGGAAATTGGCCCGGCTGACGTCGGCGTTGATCAGGACCGCCTGGCGCAGATCGGCCCCCGAGAGGTCGGCGTTCTTCAGCTGGGCCCCCGTCATGTCGCAAGGCAGCACCCGGTCGCCGCCCAGCAGGAGCGGTCCCATCTGGGCCTCGCGAAGGTCGGAGCCCGAGAGCTTGGCGCCCACCAGCCGCGCGCCGCGCAGGTCGGCCCGGCGCAGGTTGCAGTTGCGCAGGTCCGCGTTCTCGAGATGGGCTCCCTGGAGCTGCACGCCTTCCATGTCGAGCCCGTAGAACACCGTGCCCTTCGCCGAAAGCGCCGTCAGGTTGAAGCCGCGGATGCTGGTGAGCCCCCGCAGGTCGGCGCCGTCGAACACCGAGGGCGCGCCCTCCTCCCCGCCGGTCTCGCACCAGCGGGCGTGGTCGCGGATCATCTTCTCGTACGGCAGGTCGGCCAGGATCTTGCCAGCCGGCTCGTCGGTCAGCACGCCCGAGAGGTTGGCGTCGGTGACGTTCCAGGCAGTCATCACGGCGCCCACCAGAACCGCGTCCCGCAGGTCCGCCCCGGCCAGATCGGCGCCCGACAGGTCCGCGCCCGAGAGATTCGCGCCCTTCATCGAGGCCTGCTTCAGATTGGCCCGCACCAGCTTGGCGTCGCGCAGGATGGCGTCGGTGAAGTCGGCCCGGAAGGCCATCACCCCCGACAGGCGCGAGCGCTCGAGGTTGGCGCCCGCCAGGATCGCTCCCTGCACCTCGCCCGGCGCCACCGGATGGCCCGTCTCCAGGCGCCGGAAGCCGAACTTGCGGTCGGCGGCCGCCATGGCGCCCTCGCGCAGGTCGGCCTCGAACAGGTCGGCCCCGGTCAGGTCCGCATTGCGCAGGCAGGCGCCGCGCAGGTCCGTCCGGCGCAGGGAGGCGTCGACGAGGCGGGCGTTCTGAAGGTCGGCGCCGAACAGCGTGGCGTTGTCCAGCCGCGCGCCGTTGAACCTGCAGTCGGTCAGGATCGCGCCGGTGAAATCGGCGTCGCAGAGATTGCGGCCCGACAGATCAAGGCCGGTCAGGTCCTTCCAGGCGAACACCGCGCGGGCGCCGCCCGGCTTCGACAGCCACAGCCGGTCGTGCTTGGCGCAGACCGCGTCCACCTCGGCCTGGGTGAGGCGCGCGGTGACGAGGTTCCTGGCGTGGGTGACGGGCATCCGGCGGGGCCATCCCTGTGGAACTCGACCGACGGTATCGCCGACGGATTAACGACGAATTTCCAGAGATTTAGCCGCTACGTAGGAGGCGTAGAGGGGAGCCGCCTCGGCCTCCAGCAACCCCTGGTCGAACACGATCCCCGCTGCACGCAGCCGGGCCGCCCCGCCGCCGGCGGCGAACACCGAAGGATCGGCGCAGGCGACCACCACCCGGGAGATCCCCGCGGCCGCGAGCCTCTCGCTGCAGGACGCCGCACCCGACGAGCGCTCGGCGCAGGGCTCGAGGGTCACGAAGGCCGTCGCGCCGCGGGCCGCCTCCCCCGCCTGCGCCAGGGCCAGTTCCTCCGCATGCGGACGACCGCCGTCGCCGGTGGCCGCCTCGCCAAGCACGCGGCCGTCCTTGAGGATCACGCAGCCGACGGCCGGGTTCTCGCCGGTCCGCCCCACCTGGGGCCGGGCCAGCGCGATGGCCCGGCGCATGGCCTCCTCGTCCGTCATGGGACGAGCCTAGACCTGCGGCAGCGCCTGCGCACGGTCCGCGTCGAGGTATCTGGCCGCCGTCGGCTTCAGGTCCGCATCCAGCTCGACCACCAGCGGATTGCCCGTGGGGATCTCGACGCCGACGATGGCCTCGTCGCCCACGTCGAACAGCAGCTTGACGATCGCCCGCAGCGAATTGCCGTGCGCCGCCACCAGCAGGGTCTCGCCCGCCTGCAGGCAGGGGACGATGTCGCTCTCCCAGTAGGGCTGCACGCGCTCCAGGGTGGTCTTCAGGCTCTCGGTGTCCGGCAGGTCGGCGCCGGCGTAGCGGCGGTCCTTCGAGAAGTCGTACTCCGAGCCGGCGGCCAGCGGCGGCGGCGGGATGTCGTACGAGCGGCGCCAGATCTTGACCTGCTCTTCGCCGTGCTTCTCGGCGGTCTCGGCCTTGTTGAGGCCGGTCAAGCCGCCGTAGTGGCGCTCGTTCAGCCGCCAGTCCTTCACCTCGGGCACGAAGGTCTGGCCCGCGGCGGCCAGGGCCAGCCACGAGGTGCGGATCGCCCGCGTCAGCACCGAGGTGAAGCAGCGGTCGATCGCCAGGCCCGCCTGCCCGATCAGCTCGCCGCCCTTGGCGGCCTCGGCCTCGCCCTGGGCGGTCAGGTCGACATCCACCCAGCCGGTGAAGCGGTTCTCGAGGTTCCACTGGCTCTGGCCGTGACGCAGCAGGATCAGGGTGGGCAAGGCGGGCTCCTTTACGACGGGCGGTGGGTCCGGCTAGGCAAGGCGGGGGGCTTCGTCAAGCAACGAGCGCGAAGGACCATGGCCATGATCGAGCGCCTCTTCGAGGCCGGCGACGAGACGATCCGGCTCGTCGTGGAGGCCCCGCAGCCCGACGGGCAGGACTTCCGATGCGCCTTCACGCTGCAGGGCGCCGGCTTCGATCGGCGGGACCACGCCATGGGGATCGATCAGGTCCAGGCGCTGGTCCTGGCATTGGCCAAGGCGCACATCGACCTGCTGCAGGCCCGCCGCGACGGGCTGGCGGTCACCTGGCTGGGCGGCCGCGACCTCGGCCTGCCGCTGCCGCCGCACCTGACCGTCGCCGACATCGAGACCGCGGATTAGCGGCGCGGCCGCGCAGGCGCTATAGAACCCCCGATGCTGGATCGCCTCTACCTGCCGTTCCTCGCGCTCGCCGCGCTCGCGGCCGTCGCGCTGTCGCTGGTCTGGCCCCAGGGCCTGGGCGACCGCTCGCCCGAGCCGTTCGGCCACACGCCGGTGCAGCGCACCCCCGAGATGCAGGCCGCCATGAAGCGCGAGCACGAGGCCTCGATGCGCCGGGTGGAAGAGGCGCGCGAGGCGGTCCGCAACCTCCAGAACCAGGCGATCGCCCCCTCCCAATGAGCCGCGATGACACCCTCGCCGTCGGCCGGCGCGTGCTGCAGGCGGGCGCGGCGGCGCTGACCGCCCAGGCCGCCGCCCTGGACGCGGCCTTCGCCCGGGCCGTGGACCTGCTGTTCGCCGCCGAAGGCCGGATCATCTGCACCGGCATGGGCAAGTCGGGGCACGTGGCGCGCAAGCTCGCCGCCACCTTCGCCTCCACCGGAACCCCGGCCTTCTTCGTCCATCCCGCCGAGGCCAGCCACGGGGACCTCGGGATGATCGGCCCGGCCGATGCGATCGTCGCCCTATCGAAGTCGGGCGAAGCGCGCGAGCTGGCGGACGTGCTGGCCTACGCCGGCCGCTTCTCGATCCCGCTGATCGCCATCACCGCCGATCCCTCCAGCGCCCTGGGCCGCGCCGCCGACGTGGTGCTGCAGCTGGCCGACAGGTCCGAGGCGACGGCGCAGGTGAACGCGCCCACCACCTCCACCACCCTGCAGATCGCCCTCGGCGACGCCCTGGCCGTGGCCCTGCTCGAGCGGCGGGGCTTCAAGGCCCAGGACTTCCACGTCTTCCACCCGGGCGGGAAGCTGGGGGCCATGCTGCGCACCGTACGCGACCTGATGCACGGTCAGGACGAGCTGCCGCTCGTTCCGGAGGGCGCGCCGATGCGCCAGGCCCTGCTGGTGATGACCGAGAAGCGCTGGGGGATCGTGGGCGTGCTGGACGCCGACGGCCGCCTGATCGGCGCGATCACCGACGGCGACCTGCGCCGGCACATCGACGGCCTGATGGATCACACCGCCGGCGAGGTGATGACCCCGGGCCCCCGCAAGGTCGTGCCGCCGGGCATGCTGGCGTCCGAGGCCCTGGCCCTGATGAGCGATCCGCCGCCGCCGGTCACCGTGCTGTTCGTCGTCGAGGACGGCCGGCCGGTCGGCGTGCTGCACGTCCACGATCTGCTGCGCGCCGGCGTCATGTAGAGGCGCCAATCGGCGACCCCCCGGATCAAATGACAGGGACGGACCCAAGCTGCGCCTTGTGCGTTCGGCTGGCCGGGGATCATTCCGCCAACTAATAGAGACCCGCGACCCGTAACGCCGGAGTTCCGATGCTGTCCGCACCTCGCGCCGACCTGAAGCCGAACACCTTCGACTACGAGAACCTGCCGCTGGTGAAGGCCACCGGCTTTCGGGAATACGACGCGCGCTGGCTGTTCGGGCCCGAGATCAACCTGCTGGGCGTCCAGGCGCTGGGCCTGGGGCTGGGGACCTATATCCACGAGCTGGGCCAGAAGCGGATCGTGGTCGCCCACGACTTCCGGTCCTATTCGCTGTCGATCAAGCAGGCGCTGACCATCGGCCTGGTCGCCGCCGGGTGCGAGGTGATCGACATCGGCCTGGCCGTCTCGCCGATGGCCTATTTCGCCCAGTTCGACCTGGACGCCCCGTGCGTGGCCATGGTCACCGCCAGCCATAACGAGAACGGCTGGACGGGCGTGAAGATGGGCGCCCAGCGCCCGCTGACCTTCGGTCCGGACGAGATGGGCCGGCTGAAGGAGATCGTCCTGAAGGGCGAGTGGAAGCAGCGGCCCGGCGGCTCGGTGGCCCACGTCGCGGGCGTGGCCGAGCGCTACATCGCCGACGTCGCCTCGCGCGCCAGCCTGACGCGGCCGCTGAAGGTGGTGGCCGCCTGCGGCAACGGCACCGCCGGCGCCTTCGCCCCCGAGGCCCTGCGCCGGATGGGCGTGGCCGTGGTCGTCGAGATGGACTGCGAGCTCGACTACACCTTCCCGAAGTACAACCCGAACCCCGAGGACAGCGTCATGCTGCACGCCATGGCCAAGGCCGTGCGCGAGTACGACGCCGACGTGGCGCTGGGCTTCGACGGCGACGGCGACCGCTGCGGGGTGGTGGACGACGAGGGCGAGGAGATCTTCGCCGACAAGATCGGCCTGATGCTGGCCCGGGACCTGTCGGCCCTGCACAAGGACGCGACGTTCGTGGTGGACGTGAAGTCCACGGGCCTGTTCGCCACCGACGAGGTGCTGAAGGCCAACGGCGCCAGCACCGTCTACTGGAAGACCGGCCACAGCTACATCAAGCGCAAGACCGCCGAGCTGGGCGCCCTCGCCGGCTTCGAGAAGAGCGGCCATTTCTTCTTCAACCCGCCGATCGGCCGCGGCTACGACGACGGCCTGGTCGCGGCGGCCGCCATCCTGTCGATGCTGGACCGCAACCCCGGCAAGAAGCTGTCCGACCTGAAGAAGGCCCTGCCGGTCGCCTTCACCTCGTTGACCATGAGCCCGCATTGCGCGGACGAGGAGAAGTACGGCGTCGTCGAGGACGTGGTCCGCGAGTACACCGAGTTCGCCAATGGCGGCGGGACCATTCTGGGGCGGAAGATCACCGACCTCGTCACCGTCAACGGCGTGCGCGTCGCGCTGGAGGACGGCTCGTGGGTGCTGGTGCGCGCCTCGTCCAACAAGCCCGAGCTGGTGGTGGTGGTCGAGAGCACCCAGTCCGAGGACGACATGCGCCGGCTGTTCCGCGAGGAGGTGAAGCCCAGGCTCGCCAGGCGCTCCCAGGTCGGCGCCTACAATCAGGAAATCTGAGGTGGCGACCTCGCCCGCCGCGTGCCAAAGCGCGGCCGTAGCAGTACGCCGTAACATAGGTCGGGGATACCGCGCATGAAGGTTGCGATGATCGGGACGGGCTACGTGGGCCTGGTCAGCGGCGCGTGCTTCGCCGACTTCGGCCACACCGTCACCTGCATCGACAAGGACGCCGGCAAGATCGACCGGCTGAAGTCGGGCGGCATTCCCATCTACGAGCCGGGCCTGGACGTGCTGGTGGCTCAGAACGTCAAGGCCGGCCGCCTGTTCTTCACCACCGAGGCCAAGGACGCGGTGCGCGAGGCCGACGCGGTGTTCATCGCCGTCGGCACGCCCTCGCGGCGCGGCGACGGCCACGCCGACCTCTCCTACGTCTACGCGGCGGCCGAGGAGGTGGCGGGCCTGGTGGACGGCTTCACGCTCGTGGTCACCAAGTCCACCGTGCCGGTCGGCACCGGCGACGAGATCGAGGCCATCTTCCAGCGCGTGCGGCCCGACGCCGACGTGGCCGTGGTGTCGAACCCCGAGTTCCTGCGCGAAGGCGCGGCGATCGAGGACTTCAAGCGTCCCGACCGGGTGGTGGTGGGCACCGACGACGAGCGGGCCCGCGAGGTGATGCGCGAGCTGTACCGCCCGCTCTATCTGAACGAGACGCCGATCCTGTTCACCAACCGGCGCACCAGCGAGCTCATCAAGTACGCCGGCAACGCCTTCCTGGCGATGAAGATCACCTTCATCAACGAGATGGCCGACCTGTGCGAGGCGGTCGGCGCCGACGTGCAGCAGGTGGCCCGCGGCATCGGCCTCGACGGGCGGATCGGGGCGAAGTTCCTGAACGCCGGCCCCGGCTACGGCGGCTCGTGCTTCCCGAAGGACACCCTGGCGCTGGTGCGGACCGCCCGCGACGCCGGCGCGCCCGTCGAACTGATCGAGACCACGGTCAAGGTGAACGACGAACGCAAGCGCGCCATGGCCCGCAAGGTCGTCCGCGCCCTCGACGGGGAGCTGAAGGGCAAGACGGTCGGGGTCCTCGGCCTGACCTTCAAGCCCAACACCGACGACATGCGCGACGCCCCGTCGCTGGCGATCATCCCGGCGCTGCAGGACAAGGGCGCGCAGGTGCAGGCGTTCGACCCCGAGGGCATGGCCGAGGCCCGGCACATGCTGCAGGGCGTGACCTTCAAGGACGACCCCTACGCCGTCGCCGAAGGCGCCGACGCCCTGGTGATCATCACGGAATGGGATCAGTTCCGGGCGCTGGACCTCGACCGGATCAAGCTGATCATGCGCAAGCCCGTCCTGGTGGACCTGCGGAATATCTACAAACCCGAGGACATGCGCGTCCGCGGGTTCGTCTACAGCAGCGTGGGCCGACTGTAGAAAGCGGGTGCGGCCGTTCTAGAAGCCCATGCTGGCCAGCGGCAGGAACGCCTGGACGATCCGCACGGCTCCGGCCCAGAAGGCGACCGCCAGCAGCGCCACGAAGGCGAGACAGGCGATCGAGCTGGCGGGACGCCAGGCCTGCCGCGCCGCACCTCGGAAGACGAGGTCGCGCATCAATTCCTCCCCAAGTCTTGCTCTGTCTTGTCTAGACACCGGCGGGTCGAGCCGCCGGATGCTTCCAGACTGACATAAGAATTAAGCCTTGGGTAGGGTTGCCACGGCCCAGCCGTGACCTTGGCCTGGCCTTGGGAGATCAGGTCATCGTGAAGTTACGTAGCGTCAGGCGGCGACCTTCTTCACGGCGCCCACGATCTCCTTCACCACCTGGCTGACCAGCTTCTCGTCGTCGCCCTCGGCCATCACCCGGATCAGCGGCTCGGTGCCCGAGGCGCGGACCACGATCCGGCCCGAGCCGTTCAGGCGCTGCTCGGCCTCGGCCAGGGCCTTCTTCACCGCGTCGTGCTCCAGCGGCTTGCCCGAGCCGAAGCGGACGTTCTCCAGCTTCTGGGGCACCGGCTCGAACTGGCGGGCGAGCGCGCTCATCGGCCTGTCGCTTTCCTGCAGCACCGCCAGCACCTGCAGCGCCGCCAGCAGGCCGTCGCCCGTGGTGGACAGGTCGGAGAGGATCACGTGACCCGACTGCTCGCCGCCCACGTTGAAGCCGCCCTCGCGCATGCGGGCCATGACGTAGCGGTCGCCCACCTGGGTCCGCTCCAGCTTCAGGTTCCGGGCCTTCAGGAACCGCTCGAGGCCGAGGTTCGACATCACCGTGGCCACCACGCCGCCGCCCTGCAGCCGGCCGGCCTTGGCCCAGCTGTCGGCGATCAGCGCCATGATCTGGTCGCCGTCCACCACCTGGCCCTTCTCGTCGCAGATCACCAGCCGGTCGGCGTCGCCGTCGAGGGCGATGCCGATGTCGGCGCGGTACTCCTTCACCAGCCGCGACATGGCCGCCGGATGGGTGGAGCCGCACTCCTCGTTGATATTGAA